>Ga0207683_10000119_pt1 | contig 64489 bp, 59 predicted proteins | sample KBSM73metaG_FD_184333 | JGI IMG/M metagenome (GOLD analysis project Ga0207683, IMG submission 184333) | Miscanthus rhizosphere microbial communities from Kellogg Biological Station, Michigan, USA - KBS M7-3 metaG (SPAdes) (version 2) | ecosystem: Host-associated > Plants > Roots > Rhizosphere >...
ACGGCGGCCACGGGGATGGATGCCATCGCGCATTGCATCGAGACCTTCCTGTCGCCCGCCTTCAATCCGCCCGCGGACGGCATCGCGCTCGATGGGCTGTGGCGCGCCTGGCGCCACATCGAGCGCGCGACGCGCCAGCCCGGGGACCGCGACGCGCGGCTGAACATGATGAGCGCGTCGATGCAAGGCGCGCTGGCGTTCCAGAAGGGGCTCGGATGCGTGCACAGCCTGAGCCACTCGCTCGGCGGCATCGATCCGCGGCTGCATCATGGCACGCTGAACGCGATCTTCCTGCCGGCCGTGGTCGCATTCAACCAGGCGGCCGCGTCTGTGCGCAAGGAGGACAAGCTCGACCGCATGGCCAAGGCGATGGGCTTGGCCAGCGGGGACGAGGTGGGCCCGTCCGTGGGCGCCATGACCGAGCGGCTCGGCTTGCCGACGGGCTTGGCCCAACTGGGCGTGACGCGCGCGATGTTCCCCGACATCGTCCGGGGCGCCCTGAAGGACCACAGCCACCGGACCAACCCGCGCGTTGCATGCGACACCGATTACGAAGCGATGCTCGAAGCCAGCCTGTAAAAAGCAAGCTATCTCTATGCCTTCACTATCGGCGAATGTGGAAACGTTGCGCATCAACGACCGTGACGTCGTTATCACCAATCCTGGGAAGGTTCTTTTTCCTCAGACCGGGTACACCAAGCTGGATGTCGTGAATTACTACCTCGCTGTCGCCGACGGTGCGCTGCGCGGCTCGGGGGATCGTCCCAATATTCTCGTTCGCTATCCCAACGGCATCGGGCAGGAATTCTTTTTCCAGAAGCGTGCGCCGAAAGATCACCCGCCGTGGGTCGAAGTGGTTACGATTCGCTTTCCGTCGGGACGAAGCGCCGACGAGGTCGTGCCGCGGCACGCGTCTGACCTTGCATGGATGGCAAATCTGGCGTGCCTGGAGTTGCATCCGCATCCTGTACGCGCGGACGACCTCGACCACCCGGACGAGTTGCGCATCGATCTCGATCCCGTTCCCGGCGTTCCGTGGTCGCAGGTTCTCGACGTCGCTGGAGTGGTCGATGCGACACTGCGGGAATTCCATCTCATCGGCTGGCCGAAGACCTCGGGCAAGCGCGGCCTGCATGTGCTCGTGCGCATCAAGCAGCAATGGACGCACGACGAGGTGCGCCGTGCTGCGCTGGCGCTGGCCCGCGAGGTTGAGCGTCGCGTTCCTGCACTCGCCACCAGCAAGTGGTGGAAGGAGGAACGCCACGGCGTATTCCTGGATTACAACCAGAACGCAAGAGATCGTACGGTAGCCGGTGCCTATTCGATACGCCCCACCCCCGACGCGCGCGTTTCCGCGCCGCTTGACTGGAGCGAGGTTTCCAGCGCCGATCCTGCCGAGTTCACGATCGTGACGATGCAAGCGCGTTATGCGCTTGTCGGCGACCGGCATCGCGACATCGACGCGCACGCCAGCTCGCTGGAGAGCGTGCTGGAGCTGTCGCGGCGCCAGGAGCGCGACGGCCAGGGCGATGCACCGTGGCCACCACAGTATGCCAAGCGCGCGGGCGAGCCGCCGCGCGTGCAGCCGTCCAAGCGCGCCAGAGCCCGACCTGCAACAGCCGTTTCGGAAACTACTTCACCGCCTCCGCAAAGACCTTCTTCACGGCGAAAGGGGTCGTGACCTCGAGCTGGTCGTAGCGGCAATCGTGGGGCGGCTTATCCGGGCGCCAGCGTAGAAAATGCGTTGCATGGCGGAAGCGGTCACCCTGCAGGTGATCGTACCTGACCTCGGCCACGCGCTCTGGTCGTAGCGGTTCCCAGGACAGATCCTTGCCGCCGGTCCAGCGGCTTTTTCCACCGGGCATGCGCGTGGATGCATGCGCGTCTTCACTCCGCCATTGCGCCCACGGATGGCCGTCGATGGCTTTCCGGCGCAGCGGCTGGAGTTCGCGTGCGAGGCTCTTGCGCACCGCCATGGTGAACGCTGATGTCACGCCAACATGATGCAGCACGCCGTCTCCGTCATAGAGTCCGAGCAGGAGCGAGCCTACCGCGTCGGTCGAGTCCTTGTACCAGCGAAACCCGGCGACGACGCAGTCCGCGCTGCGGATGTGCTTGATCTTGAGCATTGTGCGCTTGCCGGGGAGGTAAGCCGAATCGAGCGGCTTTGCGATCACGCCGTCGAGCCCGGCGCCCTCAAACTGTGCGAGCCAGGTCACTGCCACGTCGTGGTCGCGCGTCGCAGGCGTGACGTAGAGCGGCGGCTGGGCCGAATGAAGCAACCCTTCGAGCATCGCGCGCCGCTCGCTCTGTGCAGACGTCATGACGCTCTCGTGGTCCACGGCGAGGACGTCGAACGCAACGAACGATGCGGGGATCGTCTTCGACAGCTTCTCGATCCGCGACGCCGCTGGATGCAGCCGAAGCTGCAGCGCGTCGAAGTCGAGACCGTTGGCCGTTACGATGACGATCTCGCCATCGACGACGCAGCCCGACGGCAGGAGGTCAAGCAGCGCGCGGCTCAGCTCTGGAAAATAGCGATCGAATGGCTTCAGGTCACGGCTCTGGATATAGACGTCATCCGGGCCGCGAAATACGATTGCACGAAATCCGTCCCACTTCGGCTCGTACAGGTAGCTACTACCGTCGGGCAATTGCTCGGCGACCTTGGCGAGCATCGGCTCGATGGGCGGAAGGAGCATCAGATGATCCCCTGCTTCAGCGGCGTCCACCTTTGACGAAATCGATCGACGCCTGGAAAAGCGCCAAATCCTTCGGGTAATCAGCGGCGTGCGCCCGGTCGATCTGTATCCATTCTCGCGTGCTCGCCATGCCGCCAGGCTGGAAGGGAACGACATCGTCACGCGAGAATTGCAGCTCGATCGCCGTCGCCACCGGCAGGCGCAAGCCTACGCCCTTGCCGCTGATGCACGCGAACATCTTGTCGCTGACGAAGTACGCGTCAAGGTGGTTGATGGTTCGCGCGCTTACTCCGGGCAGCGCCAGAAGTAATGCATCGAGCTGCGCCTTGCAGCGAGATTCGGGCGTGTCAGCGATCACAGGGATACCGCGAGCGGCAAAAGTATTGGATATCCGTCCGGGTGACGAGAATGCTAGGACGCGCCCTTTTGCTCCGCACCCGCGCTGCCCTTCTTCGCGTCCTGAATACCAAGCTCCTCCTTGGGCGGCTTTGTCTTTTTCACTTTCTCCTTCTTCACGACCGGCCCCGCCAACGCCTGTTTCGCCAGACGTTTGGCCCCCTTGGCCGCGACGTCGAGAAGATTTCTTGTTTTCTGGTGCTGCCGTCTGGCCTTCAGCATCGACGCGTGGCTCATTTCGACTCCGATGAATGCGAAAAATTGAATTCGACTACAGTTTGATCCGACTCTGCGCCAGCGTCACGTGGCGTTGTGCCCTGGACATTCGTGCAGCGGCGCGTCGGCAGGCTGCGCACCGTCGAAGGCCCCTGCGAGCGAGGGGCGCGACCGATGAGTACTGGAACGTTCTTTGGCTCCCCGACCTGGGCTCGAACCAGGGACCTGCGGATTAACAGTCCGTCGCTCTACCAACTGAGCTATCGGGGAAAAGGAAGCCCTAAATTATAGCGTTTCCGGCAAATGCGGGTCAAACCGCGCTTGACGCGGGACTGTAGCAAGCTGGAATCAGTGTGGCGGGAAGCCCGAATCCGGACCCGGCGCCGGCATCCGGATCCGAGAATCGGCGTCGAGCGGCGCGCCGGCGTTGCGAAAGTGCGGCGCGGCGAGCCGCAGGTAGTGGAACATCGACCACAGTGTGAGCACCGCCGCCACCCACAGCGCGATCGTGCCGAGCAGCGGCGTGGATACGCCGGGAATCAGCGGCTCCCAGAGCAACAAGGCGATGAGGGACGTCATCTGCGCCACGGTCTTGATCTTGCCGATGAAGGCCACCGCGACGTTGCGCGACCGCCCGATCTGCGCCATCCATTCGCGCAGCGCCGAAATGGCGATCTCGCGGCCGATGATGATGATCGCGAGATATGCCTCCGCGCGACCGAGCTGGACCAGCAGGATCAGCGCCGCCGCCACCATCAGCTTGTCGGCGACGGGGTCGAGGAAGGCGCCGAACGCGCTCGTCTCTCCCAGCTTGCGCGCAAGGAATCCGTCGAGCCAATCGGTGATCGCGGCGACGGCGAACACCGACATCGCGGTCCAGTTCTTGGCCACCGGCGTGAGCCAGGCGTCGGGCAGGTAATAGACGGCGACGAAGACCGGAATCAGGATGATCCGCAGCCACGTCAGCGCGATCGGAAGATTGAAGACCATCGTTCGGGGCCCGGTTACGCGACGCCGCGTCCGAAGCGAAGGGCATTCTACCCTGCCGCCCCGCCACGGCGCGCGCGCACACTCAGTGGAGCGTGCCGTGGATCCGCTCGGCCAGCGCCCGGCTGATTCCCGGCACGCGGGCGAGATCATCGACGCTCGCCGACTGCAGGCCGCGGAGGCCGCCGAAGTGCGCGAGCAGCGCCTTGCGCTTGGTCGCGCCCACGCCGGGAATATCCTCCAGCGATGAGGTGTTGCGGGTCTTGGCGCGCCGCGCCCGGTGGCCCTGGATGGCGAATCGATGCGCCTCGTCGCGGATCTGCTGCAGCAGGTGCAGCCCGGGATTGTCGGACGGGAGGTTCAGCACGGCTTCCCGGTCGGGGAACACGATGTCCTCCTGGCCGGCCTTCCGCTCGGGGCCCTTGGCGATGCCGATCAGCGGCGTCGTGTGCAAACCGGTGTCAGCCAGCACTTGCGCCGCCACGCTGACCTGACCCTTGCCGCCGTCGATCACCAGCAGATCCGGCGCGGGATATTCGCCGGCGACGATGCGGGCGCAGCGCCGCGACAGCGCCTCGCGCATCGCGGCGTAGTCGTCGCCGGCCTGCGCGGGCGTGACGTTGAACTTGCGATACTCGGACGTCTGCATCGCCAGCCGGTCGAAGATGACGCAAGACGCCACGGCGGCTTCGCCCATCGTGTGCGAGACGTCGAAGCACTCGATGCGCTGCGCCGACGGCGGCAGCCCCACCGCCTCCTGCAGCGCCGCGAGCCGCTCCTCCTGCGTGGCCTTCTGCGCCAGCCGCTGGCGGATGGCGAGCGTGGCGTTCTGCAGCGCCATCGTCAGCCACACGCGGCGCTCGCCGCCGGGATTGGTGACGATCTCGACCTTGCGTTGCGACTGCAGCGACAGGACTTCCGCCAGCGCGGCGACGTCGCCGGCGTCGGGCGCGATGATCGTCGGCGGAACGGGCCGCTCGACGTAGTGCTGCGCGAGGAACGCCGGCACGGCCTCGCTGGGCTCGAACACCTCCGCCTGCCGCGGGAAGAACGTGCGGTCGCCGACGTGCCGCCCGCCGCGGATCATCACCACGTTGACCGCGACGAGGCCCTGCTCGACCGTCGCCGCCACGACGTCGATGTCGCCGGCCGTGGCGCTCTCGACAAACTGGCGCGACTGGAGCTGCTGCAGGCGCGTGATCTTGTCGCGCACCCGCGCGGCGCGCTCGAACTCGAGCGCCTGCGCGGCGGCGTCCATCTGCCGCTTGAGCTGCGCCAGCACCTCGTCGGTCTTCCCCGCGAGAAACAGGATGGCGCCCTGCACGTCGTCCGCGTAATCGGCCTCGGACACCAGGCCGACGCACGGCGCCGTGCAGCGCTGGATCTGGTGCAGCATGCAAGGCCGCGACCGGTTCGCGAAGACGGTGTTCTCGCACGTGCGGAGCTGGAACACCTTCTGCAGCAGCCCGATGCCTTCGCGCACCGCCCCGGCGCTGGGGAATGGGCCGTAGTAGCGGTGGCGCCGGTCGAGCGCGCCGCGGTGGAAGCGAAGCTGGGGAAACGCGTCGCCGGAAATGCAGACGTACGGGTAGCTCTTGTCGTCGCGAAAGAGGATGTTGTAGCGCGGCTCGAGCGCCTTGATCAGATTGTTCTCGAGCAGCAGCGCCTCGCCTTCGGAGCGGGCCGCGGTGGTCTCGACGCTGGCGACCTGCGCCACCATCGCGGCAATGCGCGGCTCGTGCCCGGTCTTCTGGAAATAGCTCGACACGCGCTTCTTGAGGTCGCGCGCCTTGCCGACGTACAGCGCCCTGCCCTCGGCGTCGAACATCCGGTACACGCCCGGAAGATGCGGCAGCGACGCGAGCAGCTCGTGCGGATCGAACGGGGACACGGCCGCCGTCTCGGCGCGGGCGCGCGAAAAGCGCTGCGGCACCTTCGTCATCGCGCGCTGCCGGGATCGAGGTGCGCGCGGACGGCGTCGAAGACGGCGTGGAACATGGCAGGGGTGAGGCGGCGCGTGTTGGTGTTGTAGCGGCTGCAGTGATAGCTGTCGAAGAGCGCGATGCCGCGGTCCAGCAGATGGCGCTGGCCGTGGCCGAATGCAAGCGCCGACGGCGCGCGGCCAAGCGCCTTCAGCGTGGCGTCGTGCGCGATGCGTCCGAGCGCCAGGATCGCGCCGCCGGCCGGCACGTGGGCGAGATCCGCGGCGAGATAGGTGTTGCAGGTCTTCGCCTCCGCCGGCGTGGGCTTGTTCTGCGGCGGCAGGCATTTGACGGCATTGGTGATGCGGCAGTCGACGAGCGTCAGCGGGTCGTGCTGCGTGCGCGAATGCGGCGACGACGCGTAGCCGTAGGCGTGCAGCGTCGAATACAGCAGGATGCCCGCGAAGTCGCCGGTGAACGGGCGGCCGGTCGCGTTGGCGCCATGCATGCCGGGGGCGAGGCCGACGATCACCAGCCTGGCGGCGAGATCGCCGAGGGGCGGCACCGGCCGGCACCAGTACGACGGGTGCACGGCCTTCACTTCGTCGAGGAACGCGGCCAGCCGCGGACAGCGGCGGCAGCCGGGATCGTACACGGGCGAGGCAGGGGGAACGGTCACGTTGAGAGCGAAAAGCCGCGTTCGGCGCAAATGCGGGCCGCCGCTGGGCGCATTTTCTCACGCCACCTGGACTACCATCGCTCCGTGCTTCCCGCCGAACCCAACCTCGAGATCCGCCGGCGGCTGCCCGCTTCGCGCACGCGCAAGCCGCCGCTCGTGTTCGTGCACGGCGGCTACTGCGACGCGTGGTGCTGGGAGCCGTACTTCCTCCCCTGGTTCGCGAGCCGCGGCTATCCGTCGTACGCGCTCAGCCTGCGGGGCCACGGCAGGAGCGGCGGCGCCGAATCGCTGGTCGTCGCGGGCCTCGAGGACTACGAAGCCGACGTCGAGCACGTCGCGGGGCTGCTGGACGCGGCGCCGGTGTTCGTGGGCCATTCGATGGGCGCCGCCATCGTCGAGCGCATCGTCGCCAAGCGGCCCGTGCGCGGCGCGGCGCTGCTGGCGCCTGTCCCGCCGGCGGGACTCCTGACGATGGCCGCGCGGCTTGCCGCCGGCAATCCCGATTACTTGCTGCAGATGAACGCGCTCGATCCCACCCGGATGTCCGCGACGGTGCTCGCCGCGCTGCAGCCCTACTACTTCAGCGAGGACGTCGCGCCGGAGATCCTGGCCGAGGCGCCGGCGCACCTCAACGCCGAATCCCCCCGTGCGCTGTTCGACCTGTCATTGCGGCTGCACTGGGCGCTGCCGGGCTCGAACAGCCGGCCGGTTTTCGTCATGGGCGCCGAAGGGGACCGCATCTCGGTGCCGGACGACGTGCGCGCCACGGCCCGGCACCATGGCGTGGCCCCGACGCTCCTGCCGGGGCTCGCGCACATGCTGATGCTGGAGCGGAAGTGGAAGACGGCGGCGCAGGCGCTGGAGAGCTGGCTTGCAACGCTGTAGCTAGCTGCGGCCGCGGCGCCCCACCTTGCGCGGCCGGCTGGTCGCATCGGCCTTCCGCGTGACGAACTCGACGAACGAATCGGCCGGCAACGGCTTGCTCACCCAGTACCCCTGGAAGTAGTGGCAGCCGCGCACGTCGAGGAACTCGAGCTGCTCCTTCGTGCCAACGCCCTCGGCGACCACCTTGAGACCGAGACCGCGCGCGAGGCCGATGATGGCTTCAGTAATGGCGGCGTCGCCGGGGTCGGTCTCGAGATCGGCAATGAACGAGATGTCGATCTTCAGCGTGTCGATCGGGAAGTGTTTGAGGTGCGTCAGCGACGAGTAGCCGGTGCCGAAGTCGTCGATGGCCACGGTGAAGCCTTCGTCGCGAAGCTGGTGCAGCACCTTGCGGATGGCGTCGATGTCGTGGACGAGGCTCGTCTCCGTCACTTCGAGCTCGATCCACGACGGCTCGCAGCCCTCGCCCCGGACGATGTCGGAGATGCGCTGCGACAGGTCCTCGCGATAGAACTGCTTCGCCGACAGGTTGACGGAGATCGTGAGCGGCAGGCCGGACTTGCGCCACGTGACGCACTGCGCCGCAGCCGTGCGCAGCACCCATTCGCCCAGCGAGTGGATGAGGCCGGATTCTTCCGCGAGCGGAATGAAGACGTTGGGCGGGATGCTGCCGTGCTCGGGATCGGTCCAGCGCAGCAGCGCCTCGGCGCCGACGATCGCGCGATCGGTGATGCGCACGACGGGCTGGTAGTGCAGCTTCAGCGTGCCGTTGGAGAGCGCGCCCCTTAGCGCCGTCTCGAGCGTGTGCTGCCGCAGCCGGCGCTCGGCGAGGTCCGCGTCCAGGAACTGGAACGTGTTGCGGCCGAGCTCCTTCGAGCGGTACATCGCGACGTCGGCGTGCTTCAGCAGCTCGTCCGGGTCGTCGGAATCGTCCGGATACACGGAGATGCCGATCGACGACGTGACGAAGATGTCGTTCTCCTCGATCTTGAACGGCTGCGCGATCGCGTCCTGCAGCTTCTGCGCGATGCGGGCAAGCGCGGAGGGATCGTCGAAGTCCTCGACGATCACCATGAACTCGTCGCCGCCGAGGCGCGCGAGGAGATCGCTGTCGCGGAGCGTTCCCGACAGCGCGCGCGTGACGTGCTTCAGCAGCTCGTCGCCGATCCGGTGGCCCAGCGTGTCGTTGACGTTCTTGAAGCGGTCGAGGTCGATGAACAGCACGCCGACTCGCCGGCTCGTCCGCTTGGCCTGCGCGATGGCGTGAGAGAGGCGCTCGTGCAGCAGCAGCCGGTTGGGCAGGCCGGTGAGCGCGTCGCGCGTGGCGAGGTTCTGCAGCCGCTCCTCCGCCTGCACGCGCAGCGAGACGTCCTGCACGAACGACAGGATGGACACGATGCGGCCGGCGTCGTCGAGGAGGCCGGAGTGATACCACTCGCACCAGATCGTGCCGCCGTCCTTCGTGCGGTTGCGCGACTGGCCGGTGGCGCGCGGCTCCTCGCCCTTCATCAGCTTCTGCACGAGGTCCGCGACCATCTCGCGGTCGGCTTCGTGGATCAGCGGATTGCCGGTGATCGGCATGCCGAGCACTTCCTCGGCGCGCCAGCCGAAGATGTTCTGCGCCTGCGGCGACCACCGCACGAGGCGGAACTCGCGGTCCCACTCCATGACGGCAAGCGGCGTGTTGTTGATGTGCGACGAGAGCATCCAGTTGGCGCGGCGCAGCGCCTCCTCGTTGTGCTTCTCCTCGTGGATGTCGGTGTGCACGGCGTAGATGCCGATCACGCGGCCTTCGCTGTCGCGGTTGGGCGCGTAGTGCACGCTCTCCCAGCGCTGCGAGCCGTCGGGCTGCTGCAGCAGTTCTTCGGTGGTGACTTCCTCGCCGTTCAGCACGCGGTCCAGCATCGGCTGCACCTGCTGGAAGCGCTGCTCGCCCACCACCTCGGCGACGCGCCGCCCCGTGAGGTCGCGGCGGCTGGCGCCGAGCCATTCCTCGTTGTGGCGGTTCAGGAAGCGGAAGCGGTAGTCGGGATCGATGTACGACACGCGCGCCGGCACGTTGTCCATGATGAGGCGCAGCTCGGCTTCCGACGCCCGCAGCGCTTCCTGCGCCTGCTTCAGGCCGTGGATGTCGTTCATCAGCACGAACGCGCCGAGCACCTCGCCGGAAGCCGAGGCATCCGGCACGACGCGGATCGTCATCCAGCGGCGGACGCCGTTCGCGCCCGGCACGAGCCGGTCGAAGGCCGTCGATTCGCCCTGCAGCGCGCGGGTCAGCATCGCCTGCGCGCCCTGGTAGATGCCGTGGCCGACGATGTCGCGCAGCCGCATCCGCGACACCTGCTCGCTCGTCAGGCCGAAATACTGGAGGAACGTGCGGTTGACGTAGTGGCAGCGCTCCTCCTTGTCGATGTACGCCACCGGCGCCGGCACGCCGTCCATGATCGCGCGGAGCTGGCCTTCGCGCGCCGCGAGCGCGTTCTGCACCTGCTTCAGGTCGGAGATGTCGTGGGCGATGACGTAGACGCCCTTGATCGTGCCGTCGAACTTGCGGTCCGGGACGATGCGGCCGCGCAGCCACCGCGGGCGGTTGTCGGCGTCGATCGCCGGCCGCTCGTACGTGACTGCCTCGCCCTTCAGCGCGCGGTCGACGAACTCCACCGGCGCGAGCGACGCGTCGCCGCCGCCGACGTCCTCGATCGCCTGCCCGATCACCTGCTCGCGCCCGTAGCCCGTGAGGAGCAGGAACGCCTCGTTGACGAACGTGTAGCGGCGCTCGGCGTCGAGGTACACCACCGGCTCCGGAATGTTGTCGGTGAAGAGGCGAAGCTGCTCCTCGCGCGCGGCGAGGGCCTGCTCCGTTTGCTTCAGGTCGTGGATGTCGTATTCGGTGCAGTAGAGGCCGCGGACGTTGCCCATCGCGTCGAGATCAGGCGCGATGCGGCCGTGCATCCAGCGCAGCTCGCCCTGCGGACTCTGGCTCACGCGCTCGTACTCGACGTGCTCGCCGCCCTGCGCTCGCTTCAGCACGGGGCGCAGGAACGCGGCGACGTCCGCGGTCAGCACCTCGAACGGCGTGCGGCCGTAGATCTCGTCCTGCGGCTTGCACACGCGGTTGGCGAACGCCTGGTTCACGAACGTGTAATGAAAGCTCTTGTCGAGGTACGCGATGGGGCCCGGGATGTTGTCGGCGAGGAGGCGCAGCTGCGCCTGCTGCGACTTCAGCGCGTCGCGCACGCGCACGTCGTCCTCGATGTCGTTCCACACGGCGAACGCGCCGCCGACGCGGCCGCTGACTTCGCGGTCCGGGAACAGCGTGACGCGCACCCACCGCAGCGCGCCGTCCTGCTTGCGCTCGCGCCGCTCGAACGACATCGTCGTGCCTTCGAACACGCCGTCGATGTGCGCGACCATCTCCTCGTAGGCGTCCGACGGCAGGAAGTCCTTCAGCGCGTGGCCGATGAGGTCTTCGGCCGGGATGCCGATCCAGTCGGCGAACGGCCGGTTGGCGAAGCGCAGGCGGAATTCGCGATCGAAGTACAGGATGGGGAGGCCCACGCTGTCGGTGACGAGCCGTAGCCGGTGTTCCCGCTGCCCGGCCTCGAGCTCGAGGCGCTTCAGGTGATCGACGTCGCTGTACGTGAGCAGGAAGCCCTGGATCACGCCGCCGGCGCCGCGATCGGGGTAGTAGTCGACGCGAATCCAGATCGCCGGCTGCCCGGGCGCGGTGAGCTGGCGGACGAAGCCGGTGCGCTCGCCCGCGAGCGCGGCGTCCACGTAGGCCTGGTAGAGCTGGTAGACGTCGTGGCCGAGCGCCTCCAGGATCGTGTGGCCGATCACCTCGTCCTCGCGCTTGCCGAGCCAGTCGAGGAACGCGGTGTTGACGAAGCGGTAGCGCTGCTCGGTGTCGACGTACGCGAGCGGCAGCCCGAGGGCGTTCAGCTTCCGCTGCGTCAGCGACGTCAGCGGCTCGTGCCCGACCTCGGCCAGCGTCTGGTTCACCGACGAGAGGTCGAGACGGGCGAGTGAGCGGATCAGGGCCATCGAGGACGGAGGACGATCAGGGGGCGCGAGGTGGGAATCCGGAACACAAAAGCAAGGATCGCGCCCAGCATCCCGTCCCGTTTGCCGCACCGCGGCAACCCCGGATGATGACCAGATTCGGCTGAAAAATCATGGCATTTTTCGCCTGCCCGCGCCGGGCGGTTACAATCCGCGTCACCAAACCACGCCTGACGGCAGTCGCGGCGGCGAAGCGTGTGCCTCGCCCCGCCGGTCGCCGCCCAACCTTCCGGACGCATGATCAACCGCTCAAGCGCCGACCGCCCCGCGGCGCCGGCCTCGTCGCACAGACAGCGCCGGGCCATCGGTGGCCGAGCGCTCGCGGTCACGGTCGCAGGTCTCCTGCCATCGGCGACGGCGTGGGCCGCGCAGGCCGCGGGCCTGCCGGAGCCGCCCGCGCTCGCCGGCATCCCGATCGACTTCATCCTGTTCGCGCTCACGCTGCTGTGCGTGGCGGTGTTCCACCGGCACACGCTGCGCGTCGCCGTCATCGGCCTCGCCGTGATCACGGTGTTCAAGCTCGCGTTCTCGCCGTTCGCCACGGGGCCGGGGTTCGCGGGGCTCGTCACGCACCTTGGGCACGAATGGGTGCTGCTCGCCAACCTGTTCGGCCTGCTGCTGGGCTTCGCGCTGCTGTCGAAGCACTTCGAGGCGAGTCAGGTGCCGGCGTGGCTGCCGCGATGGCTGCCCGACGACTGGAAAGGCGCGTTTGTCCTGCTGGTGATGATCTTCGTGCTGTCGTCGTTCCTCGACAACATCGCGGCGGCGCTGATCGGCGGCACGATCGCCAGCGTCGTTTTCCGCCGCAAGGTGCACATCGGGTACCTCGCCGCGATCGTCGCGGCGTCGAACGCGGGCGGGTCCGGCAGCGTCGTCGGGGACACGACGACGACGATGATGTGGATCGACGGCGTGTCGCCGCTCGCGGTGTTCGAGGCCTACGTGGCCGCGGGCCTCGCGCTCGTGCTGTTCGGCATTCCGGCAGCGCTGCAGCAGCACCGCTACTCGCCGATCGTGCGCGAGGCGCAGGCGGGCGTGCACATCGACTGGGGCCGCGTCTTCATCGTCGCGTTCATCCTCGTCGTCGCCGTGGTGACGAACATCGTGATCAACGTCGCCTATCCGGACGCGGCCGACAGCTTCCCGTTCATCGGCGCCGCGGTCTGGCTGGCGATCCTCGTGTGCGCGCCCCTGCGGCGGCCGCAGTGGGAGGAGCTGCCCGGCGCGTTTCGCGGCAGCATCTTCCTGCTGTCGCTCGTGCTCGCGGCGTCGATGATGCCGGTGCACAAGCTGCCGGAAGCATCCTGGCGCGTCGCGATGGGCCTGGGCTTCGTCTCGGCCGTGTTCGACAACATTCCGCTGACTGCGCTCGCATTGAAGCAAGGTGGCTACGACTGGGGCTTCGTTGCGTTCGCCGTAGGCTTCGGCGGCTCGATGATCTGGTTCGGCTCGTCTGCAGGCGTGGCCCTCGCGAGCCAGTTTCCCGAGGGGCGCTCGGCCGTGGCGTGGGTCCGGCACGGGTGGCACGTCGCGGTCGCGTACGTGATCTCGTACTTCTTCATGCTGGCGATCATCGGCTGGCAGCCGGACGTCGGGCATCGCCGCGGTGCCGCGGCGCCGGCCGCAACGCCGCCGCCCGCCGCGGCGGCGCCCGCGAACTGATGGCGCTCGTCGACGACATCGCGGGGCTGCGCCGCATCCTCGTCTCGTCGCGCAGCCTCGCGATCGTGGGCATCTCGGCGAACTGGTATCGGCCGAGCTACTTCGCGGCCAAGTACATGCAGGACCACGGTTACCGCATCTATCCGGTCAATCCGAACTACACGGAAGTCCTCGGCGAGCGATGCTATCCCGACGTCGAGTCCATCCCGGAGCCGGTGGACATCGTCGACTGCTTTCGCAAGCCCGGTGAGATCGTCCCGCTCGCGCGCTCGGCGGTCGCCAAGGGCGCGAAAGTGCTGTGGATGCAGCTCGGGATCCGCAACGACGACGCCGCGGCGATCGCGCTCGCGGGCGGGCTCGACGTCGTCGCCGATCGCTGCGTGAAGATCGAGCACGCGCGCATCCTGGGCGGTCTCAACTGGGCGGGCGTCAACACCGGCGTGATCTCGGCGCGGCGGCCCGCGCCGCCGCCCGCCGCCTGACCATGGCCGATCACCGCTTCGGCTTCGACACGCTGTGCCTGCACGCGGGGCAGGTTCCGGACGCCGCCACCGGCGCGCGCGCGCAGCCGATCTACCAGACGACGTCGTTCGTGTTCGACAGCGCCGACCACGCTGCCAGCCTCTTCAACCTGCAGACGTTCGGCAACGTCTATTCGCGTATCTCGAATCCCACCGTCGCCGCGCTCGAGGAGCGGCTCGCCGCGCTCGAAGGCGGCCGCGCCGCGCTCGCGACGGCCACCGGCATGGCTGCGCAGATGTGCGCGCTGCTCACGCTGTGCCGCAACGGCGACCACCTCGTGGCGTCGCGCACCTTGTATGGCGGCACCTGGTCGCAGTTCGCCGTCACGTTCGCGCAGTTCGGCATCGAGACGACGTTCGTCGACGGCGACGATCCGGAGAACTTTCGCCGGGCGCTGCGTCCCGCGACCAAGGCGATCTACGTCGAGACGATCGGCAATCCGCAGCTCGACGTCGCGGACCTCGCGGCCGTGGCCGCGATCGCGCACGAGGCCGGCCTCCCGCTCGTCGTCGACAACACGCTCGCCTCGCCGTACCTGTGCCGGCCGTTCGAGCACGGCGCCGACATCGTCGTCCACTCGGTCACGAAGTACCTGGGAGGCCACGGCACGACGATGGGGGGCGTGGTCGTCGAGTCGGGCCGGTTCCCGTGGGACAACGGCAACTTTCCGCAGATGACGGAGCCGTCGCGCGGCTACCACGGCGTGCGCTTCCACGAGACGTTCGGCGATTTCGCGTTCACGATGAAGGCGCGGATGGAGACGATGCGCACGCTCGGTCCCGCGCTCGCGCCGATGTCGGCGTTCCTGCTGCTGCAGGGCGTCGAGACGCTGCATCTGCGGATGCCGCGGCACTGCGAGTCCGCGATGGCGGTGGCACGCCACCTCGTCGCGCATCCGCGCATCGATTGGGTCGGCTATCCGTCGCTGCCGGGGCATCGCCACGAGGCGCGCGCGCGCAAGTACCTGCCCCGCGGCGCGGGCGGCATCCTCACGTTCGGCGTGAAGGGCGGCGCGGCGGCCGGCGAGCGCTTCATCGAGGGGGTGCAGATGCTGTCCCATCTCGCCAACGTCGGCGACGCGAAATCGCTGGTGATCCACCCGGCGTCGACGACGCACCGGCAGCTCGACGAGGCCGAGCAGCGCGCCGCCGGCGTCTCGCCCGAAATGATCCGCCTGTCGGTCGGTCTCGAGGCGGTCGACGACATCCTGTGGGACCTCGACCAGGCGCTGGAGAGAACGTAAGCCCATGAACCGCTACGCCGCGCTGCCCTGGCCCCTGACCGGCCTGCTCGTCTGCCTCGCGCTGCTGCTGCAGGAATGGCTGCTGAAGCAGTTCGGCTCGGGCCCCTCGATGCTGCAATCCGGGTATCGCGTGGCCGTGATGACGATCGGCGTGGCGTCGCTCACGCTGCTGCTGTTGCCGCCGCGCCGCGTCGCCTACCTGCTCGGCTTCCTGGTCTGCGCGGCGCTGATGGGATGGGCGTTCTGGCTGCAGTACGGCGAAGGCCTCGAGCCGTGTCCGCTCTGCATGTTCCAGCGCGTCGCCGTGTGCGCCGTGGGCCTCGTGTTCCTCGTCGCGTTCATCCACAATCCGCGCCGCGGCTTCGCGCGGGTCTACGCCGTGCTGACCGTGCTCTTCGCGGGCGCGGGAGCGGGCTTCGCGGCGCGCCAGATCTGGCTGCAGTCGCTGCCGAAGGACCAGGTGCCGGCCTGCGGCATGGGCCTCAATTACATGCTCGATACGCTGCCCCTCGCCGACGTCATCGGCAAGGTGCTGGGCGGCAGCGGCGAATGCGCCGAGAAAGGCTGGGAGCTCCTCGGCCTGTCGATCGCCGGCTGGACGTTCGTGTTCTTCATCGGGATGATCGCCGCGGCCGTCGCCCTGGCCCGCCGCGACTAGCGCGTGCCGGCGGCGGCCGCTCCCGCGCCCGATGGCATACCGATTGCCTGCATGCTCCGGATCACCCCATTTGCCGGGCGCTTGCGCTGAAATCCGCGCCGGCCGCCCGCGAGCTGCCGGAAAGCGTCACTTGCCACTGCCCAAGACCCGTCGCCGCCGCGAGGCAGGCGCGCCGCCCGGCGCGCATCCCGTGGCCATCGTGGTGCCCCCCGCCCCCGATGCCAGCCCGAAATCCGGCTCGACCGAGATGCGCCTGCTCGCGCGCGTCAACGAGCTGACGCGCGCCAACGCCGGACTCGCGGCCGATCTGGCCGATCGCGAGCGCAGCCTCGCCACCGAATGCGACGCGCGGGAGCGGCTGGCGCTGGCGCTCGAAGGCAGCCGGCTCGCGCACTGGGACCACGACATCCGGTCGGGCCGGCTGTTCCTGTCCGAGCGCTGGGCGCTGATGCTGGGCGAGCCGCCCGGAGAGACGCGCACCACGCTGGCGGAGATGTTCGAGCGCACCCACCCCGACGAGCGCGCCGACCTCCTCGCCCGTTACAAGGCGGCATTGAAGGGCACCGCATCGGAGTACGTCGCCGAGCACCGCGTGCGCACCCGGGCCGGCGAGTGGATCTGGGTCCTCAGCCACGGCACCGTCGCGGGCCGCGACGACCGCGGCCGCGCGCTGCGGATCATCGGCACCAACGTCGACATCACCGACCGCAAGCAGGCCGAGAGCGCGCTGGAGCACCGGCTCGCCGAACTCCGGCTCGTGCAGGATCACGCGCCGGTGATGATCGCGTATTTCGACGGCGAGCAGCGCTGCCGTTACGCCAACCGCACGTACGCGTCGTTCTACCACCGCGAGCCGGAGCAGATCCTCGGGCTCCATGCCAGCGAGATCCTCGGCCGCAACTTCGCGCTGATCGCGCATCACTGCGACTACGCGCTCGCCGGCTACACGGTCAAGTACGAGCGTGCGGTCAACCGCGACGACGGCGTGCGCCACGTCGCCGTCGAGCTCGTGCCGTTCGACGGGCTGATCGGCCGCAAGCGCGGCTACTACGTCATCTCGAACGACGTCACCGACCGCCGCCGCGCCGAGGACCAGATCCGCGAGAGCGAGCAGCGCTTCCGCGACGTGGTGGAGGCCTCCGGCGAATACGTCTGGGAGACGGACGCGCAGTGGCGCTACCGGTACCTGTCGAAGCGCGCGGAGAGCGTGCTCGGCCACCCGACCGAACGGCTGATCGGCCACCGGCCGAGCGATTTCATGCCTGCCGACGAAGTGACGCGCGTGGCGCGCTGGATGACGGCGAACATGCCCGAAGGCGGCGGCTTCACCGACCTCGAGCACCAGACGATCACGGCGACCGGCGAAACGGTGTGGCAATGGGTGAGCGGCAAGGCGGTGCGCGACGAGACGGGCCGCGTCGTCGCGTTCCGCGGCACCGGCGCCAACATCACCGACCGCAAGCGCCACGAGGCACGGATCGAGCAGCTCGCCACGCGCGACGCTTTGACCGGCCTTCCCAACCGCGCGCTGCTGCACGACCGGCTGACGCACGCGATCGCCGCCGAGCGCCGCGACCACGGCCTCGTCGCCACGATGTTCATCGACGTCGACCGCTTCAAGACGATCAACGACTCGCTCGGTCACCACGTCGGCGACGCGCTGCTGAAGCAGATGGCCGGCCGCCTCGCGGGATGCGTGCGCGAGGACGACACCGTGGCGCGGCCCGGCGGCGACGAGTTCGTGATCGTCGCGGCGCGGCTGCATCACGCCGACGACGCCGCGCACATCGCGCGCAAGGTGCTGGAGCAGCTCAACGCCCCGTACGTGGTCGACGGCCATCGGCTCGTGACGGCCTGCAGCATCGGCATCAGCCTGTACCCCGGCGACGGCGAGAACCTCGACATCCTGCTGAAGCACGCCGACACGGCGATGTATCACGCCAAGGAAGCGGGCGGCAACGCGTACCGCTTCTTCTCGAGCGAGATGAACGCGCGCGCCGTCGAGCGGCTGTCGCTCGAGAACGACCTCCGGCGCGCGCTGGAGCGCGGCGAGCTGGCGCTGCACTACCAGCCGGTCGTCGACCTTCCCACCGGGCGGGTGGTGGCGGCCGAGGCGCTCGCGCGCTGGCACCATCCGACGCGCGGCGACGTGCCGCCCGAGCGTTTCATCGCCATCGCCGAAGAGACGGGACTGATCGAGCCGCTCGGCGAATGGGCGCTGGCCGCGGCGTGCGCGCAGGCGCGGGAATGGCAGCGGCCCGGACAACCGCCGCTCGTGATCGCCGTCAACGTCTCCGCCGGCCAGCTGCGCAGCGGCCGCCCCTTCGCCGACAAGGTCGTGGCGATCCTCGCCGACACGGGCCTCGACCCGGCGTGTCTGGAGCTCGAGATCACCGAGAGCCTGCTCGTCGACCAGATCGAATCGAACGTCGAGACGCTCGGGCGCATCGCCGCGCTGGGCACGCGTATCGTCGTCGACGACTTCGGCACCGGCTATTCGTCGCTGAGCTACCTGAAGCGCCTGCCGATCCACGGCCTCAAGATCGACAGCTCGTTCGTCCGCGACGTCGTCGTCGACCCCGATGACGCCGCGATCGTCGGCGCCGTGGTGTCGATCGCGCGCAGCCTGGAGCTCACGACAACGGCCGAGGGCATCGAGACCGATGGTCAGCTCGACGCGCTGCGCGCGCTCGGCTGCGACAAGTGGCAGGGCTTCCTGTACGGCCGGCCGGTGGCGGCGCGCGAGTTCGCGCGGCGGCACCTGCGCGCAGGCAAGCGCTAGCGCGGCGCCATCCGGATCGCGCCGTCGAGGCGGATCACCTCGCCGTTCAGCATCGGATTGACGACGACCTCGCGCACCAGCGACGCGAACTCGTCGGGACGGCCGAGGCGCGGCGGAAACGGCACCATCTTGCCCAGCGCCTCCTGCACGTCGGGCGTCAGGCTCGACATCATCGGCGTCTCGAAGATGCCCGGCGCGATGGTCATCACGCGGATTCCCGAGCGCGCGAGCTCGCGGGCGATCGGCAGCGTCATGCCGACCACGCCTGCCTTCGACGCGCTGTAGGCCGCCTGCCCGATCTGCCCGTCGAACGCCGCCACCGAAGCGGTGTTGACGATGACGCCGCGCTCGCCGCCGGCGTTCGGTGCGCCGCGCGCCATCGCTTCGGCCGCGAGCCGGATGAGGTTGAACGTGCCGACGAGGTTGATGTTGATCGCGCGCACGAAACCGGCGAGCGTATGCGGGCCTTCCTTGCCCACGACCTTCTCGCCGTGGACGATGCCGGCGCAGTTGACGAGGCCCTGCAGCCCGCCGAAGCGCTGCACCGCGGCGTTTACCGCGGCGGCCGCGCTTGCCTCGTCGCAGACGTCGGTGCGGACGAACTGCGCGGCGTCGCCGAGCGATTGCGCGAGCGCCCGGCCGTCGTCCTCCTTGAGGTCGGCGATGACCGCGCGGCCGCCGCCGGCGACGAGCATCCGCACGGTGGCGGCGCCGAGACCCGAGGCGCCGCCGGTGACCACGAATGCGCTGTCGCGAAGGTCCATGGTCTAGGCCCTCGGCGCCGACGGGGTGGCGCCGGGCGCCGGCGTGGCCTTCACGACCGACAGCGCGGTGGCGATCACGCCGGCGACGTCGGCGACGTTCGTCGGCAGGATCAGCGTGTTGTTCGTGCGCGCGAGGTGGCCGAACTGCTCGATGTACTGCTCCGCCACCTTGAGGTTCACCGCCGCGATGCCCCCCGGCTCCGCGATCGCCTCCGCCACCTGGCGGATCGCCTTGGCGTTGGCCTCGGCGATCGCGAGGATCGCGCCCGCCTGGCCCTGCGCCACGTTGACCTCCGCCTGCTTCTCGCCTTCCGACTTGGCGATGGCCGCCGAGCGCGCGCCTTCGGCGAGGTTGATCTGCTCCTGACGCTTGCCTTCGGACGTGGCGATGACCGCGCGCTTTTCGCGCTCGGCGGTGATCTGCGCCTGCATCGAGCGCAGGATCTCCGCGGGCGGCGTCAGGTCCTTGATCTCGTAGCGCAGCACCTTCACGCCCCACGTCGACGCGGCGGCGTCGAGCGCGCTCACGATCGACGCGTTGATCTGGTCGCGCTCCTCGAACGTGCGGTCGAGCTCCATCCGGCCGATCACGCTCCGCAACATCGTCTGCGCGAGCTGCGTGATCGCCAGCACGTAGTTCGACGAGCCGTACGACGCGAGCTTCGGATCGGTCACCTGGTAATACAGGATGCCGTCCACCTGGAGCTGCGTGTTGTCCTTGGTGATGCAGATCTGCGGCGGGATGTCGAGCGGGATCTCCCGCAGGTCGTGGCGATAGGCCACGCGGTCGACGATCGGGAACACGATGTTCAAGCCCGGCTCGAGCACCGAGTGGAAGCGGCCGAGCCGCTCGACGACCCACGCGTGCTGCTGCGGGACGACGCGAAACGTCTGCGCCACGATGACGATGACGACGATGAAGAACGCCACCGCGAAGACCAGCGATCCGATGCCCATTGCAGATACTCCGAAATCGGCCAGCATGCGCCGCGCGCCGCTACGGGCGACGGTCCGACACGACGAGCACCGACCCGCGCGTGTCGACGACGTACATCACGTCGGCGCGCGCGACGCCCTGGTCCTCGACCTCCGCGGTCCATTGCGTGCCGCGGTACTGCACGCGCGCGGTGCCATCGGCGTTCCACGCGTCGACGGTGACCGGCTGGCCGCGGTCGAGCGACGCCTGCCGCGTGGGCTTGCCGTGCTTCGTCCGCCATCGATTGGCGAGCGCCAGGCCGACCGCCGAAAGGATGCCGCCGACCAGAAGCTGGACGGGAATGCTCGCGCCGATCAGCGCGACGACGCCGCCGAGCGCGAACGCGATGCCGACGGCCAGCAGGTAGAACGTGCCGGTCGCGAGCTCCAGGCCGACGAGCAGCGCCGCCAGCAGCCACCAGATCCAGTAATCCGCCATCTGCACACCATCCCGAACGAGCGCCATCCGCAGCATAAGGCACTTTGAATCGGCGGGCGCGGCACCATTTTGCGAGGGAGAAACGGCGGCGCGGCACGAAACCGCGGCGATACGCACGTTTCGGGTATAATTACCTTTTCTAATCAAGTGCTTTGTGCGGCGCACGCCCCACGTGGCACACGCTGTCGGGAAGGTCGAGAAGGAACGTCATGCCGATCTACGAATATCGTTGCTCGTCATGTGGCCGCGAGCACGAGGCGCTCCAGAAGCTGTCGGATCCGCTGCTCGTCACGTGTCCCCACTGTCACAAGGACGCGCTGGTGAAGCAGGTGTCCGCCGCCGGCTTCCAGTTGAAGGGCTCGGGGTGGTACGTCACGGATTTCCGCAACGGCAGCAAGCCGGCCACCGCCGTGCCGCCGAAGACGGACGCGGCCGGCACCGGCGACGCGAAGAGTCCCGCCACCGCGGACGCTCCGGCGAAGGCGGCCGAGACGAAGAGCGACGCGCCCGCGTCCGCGCCTGCGCCGGCCACGCCGAAGCCTTCGTCGTCGTCGACCGACTGAACGTCGCGAGCGCGCCGGAACCGCGATGAGACGCTACCTGATCGCAGGCCTGCTGGTGTGGGTGCCGCTGGGCATCACGCTATGGGTGCTGCATTTCCTGCTGACGTCGCTCGACGCGGTGCTGCTCGTGCTGCCGGAGTCCGCGCAGCCGCGGCATGTGTTCGGCTTCGACATCCCGGGCCTCGGCGTCGTCCTCGCGTTCCTGATCCTGTTCGTCACCGGCGTCATCGCCGCCAATTTCGCCGGCGCGCGGCTGATCCTCGCGTGGGAGGCGGTGCTCGGCCGCATCCCGTTCGTCAAGTCGATCTACTCGTCGGTCAAGCAGGTGAGCGACACGCTGCTCTCCGACAAGGGCAACGCGTTTCGCAAGGCGCTCCTCGTCGAGTTCCCGCGGCCGGGAAGCTGGACGATCGCGTTCCTGACGGGCACGCCGGCGGCGAGCATCGCGCCGTACCTGCCCGGCGAGCACGTCAGCGTCTACGTGCCCACCACGCCCAATCCCACCGGCGGCTATTTCCTGATGCTGCCGCGGTCGCAGGTGCGCGAGCTCGACATGACCGTCGACGAGGCGCTGAAGTACATCATCTCGATGGGCGTCGTGGCGCCGCGTGGCACCGTCGTTCCGGCGCCTGCGGCCAGCCCGCGGCCGGTGGCCGCCGGCGGCGCGCCGGCCTCGATCGCCGATTCCCGAAATTGACCGTGCGGGCGTGACGCCGCCGGTCCGGACCTACCGGCACCGGCGAGCGCGACGCGCGCTGCCTTCGACCACCACCGCCACGCATTCGCCGCCCCACCGCCGGAGACACGCTTGAAGCGCACCGATTACTGCGGACTCATCGACACCCGCTACCTCGACCAGACCGTGACGCTGGCGGGCTGGGTCCATCGCCGGCGCGACCACGGCGGCGTCATCTTCGTCGACCTCCGCGACCGCGAGGGTCTCGTGCAGGTCGTCTGCGATCCGGATCGCGCGGCGACGTTCGCGATCGCCGAAGCGCTGCGCAACGAGTTCTGCATCACGGTGACCGGACGCGTGCGGCATCGTCCCGCCGGCACCGTGAACAACGATCTGCGCTCGGGCGCGATCGAGGTGCTCGCGCACGAGGTCACGATTCTCAATCCGTCCGCCACGCCGCCGTTCCAGCTCGACGACGAGAACCTGTCGGAGACCGTGCGGCTCACGCACCGGGTGATCGACCTGCGCCGGCCCCAGATGCAGAAGAACCTGCTGCTGCGCCACCGCGCGACGATGTCGGCGCGGCGCTACCTCGATGCCGCCGGCTTCGTCGACATCGAGACGCCCATTCTCTACAAGTCCACGCCCGAGGGCGCGCGCGAGTTCCTGGTGCCGTCGCGGCTGCACGCGGGCCACTTCTACGCGCTCCCGCAATCGCCGCAGCTCTTCAAGCAGATGCTGATGATGGCGGGCTTCGACCGCTACTACCAGATCGTCAAGTGCTTCCGGGACGAGGATCTCCGCGCCGACCGCCAGCCCGAGTTCACGCAGATCGACGTCGAGACGTCGTTCCTGTCCGAGGAGGAGATCTGCGGCCTGATGGAAGGGCTCGTGCGCACGATGTTCGAGGAGGCGATCGGCGTGTCGCTGGCCGATCCGTTCCCCGTGATGACGTACGCCGACGCGATGCGCGACTACGGCTCCGACAAGCCCGACCTTCGCGTGTCGCTCAGGCTGACCGAGCTCACCGACCTGATGCGAACGGTCGACTTCAAGGTGTTCCGCGCGGCCGCCGACCTGCCGCAGGGCCGCGTGGCCGCGTTGCGGCTGCCGGGTGGCGGCACGCTCACGCGGAAGGAGATCGACGACTACACGGCGTTCGTCACGATCTACGGCGCCAAGGGCCTCGCCTACATCAAGGTCAACGACGCGACGAAGCCGAACGAGGAAGGACTGCAATCGCCGATCGTGAAGTTCCTGCCGGCCGACGTGCTGCGGACGATCCTCGAGCGCACGGGCGCTGCGACCGGCGACCTCGTGTTCTTCGGCGCCGGTCCCGAGAAAGTGGTGAACGACGCGCTCGGCGCGCTCCGCGCCAAGGTCGGCCACGATCGAGGTTTCGCCACGCCGGGCTGGAAGCCGCTGTGGGTCGTCGACTTCCCGATGTTCGAGTACGACGACACGCGCAAATCGTGGGCGGCGCGGCACCACCCGTTCACCGCGCCGAAGGATGGCCACGAGGATCTCTTCTCCGCCGACCCCGGCGCAGCGATCGCCAAGGCGTACGACGTCGTGCTGAACGGCTGGGAGATCGGCGGCGGCTCCGTGCGGATCCACCAGCAGGCCGTGCAGCAGAAGGTGTTCGCGGCGCTCGGCATCTCGCCCGAGGACCAGCAGCGCAAGTTCGGCTTCCTGCTCGACGCGCTGCAGTACGGCGCGCCGCCCCACGGCGGCATCGCGTTCGGCGTCGACCGCATCGTTGCGATGATGGCGGGGGTCGACCAGATCCGCGACGTCATCGCGTTTCCGAAGACGCAGCGCGGCCAGGACCTGCTCGTCGAGACGCCCACGATGGCGACCGAGCAGCAACTGCGGGAGCTGCACCTCCGCGTGCGCACGCAGGAGCCGCCGAAGGCGTCCTGACCGGACGGCGTATTGCGCTACACTGCCGCGATGATCCGCACGCTGCTCCTCGGGGCGCTGGTCGTGGCCCTCGCCACGGGCGTGTCCTTCGCGCCGGTACCCGCCACCGCGCGTGCGCCCGCACCCGCCGGCGGCGAGATCCGGGTCGCCGACCTGCCGGCCGAAGCGCGCGAGGTGCTCGTGCGCATCCGCGACGGCGGACCGTTCCGCTACGACCGCGACGGCGTCGTGTTCGGCAATCGCGAGCACCAGCTCCCGTCCGAGCGCCGGGGCTACTATCACGAGTACACGGTGCCCACGCCGGGCGCTGCGAATCGCGGCGCGCGGCGCATCGTGTGCGGCGGAACGAAAAAGACGCCGGACGCCTGCTGGTACACCGGCGACCACTACCGGAGCTTTGCGAGGATCCGCGAATGAAACCGCCCGATCTCACCGTCATCGACAACGCCGGCGTGCACGAATGGTCGGGCGCCACCGAGCCGCTCAAGACGGCCGCGACGCACGCGCACCTGCGCTTCGCGCCGGTGGACCTCGCCAAGGCGCACGACCGCGCGACGCTCTTCGCGGAGCTCGACGGCGCGCTCAAGCTGCCCGAGCATTTCGGCCACAACTTCGACGCGCTCGCCGACGTGCTGGAAGACCGCGACTGGCTCGGCCGCCACGGCATCGTCATCGCGCTCACGCACGCCACCGCCTACAAGCGCGAGCACCCCACCGAGTGGGGCACGCTCGAGGACATCCTGAGCGAGGCCGCGGAGTTCTGGAAGGAGCGCCACGCGGCGTTCTGGGTGTTCGTCGCCTGATCGGCGGCGCGGCGACATCCTGTCGCCGCCGGCGGCGTTTCGTCCGCCTTGCCTCGCCGGTATCGTCGCGGCGGCTCAGCCGGCGCCCGGTCCGCTATCCTTGCACGCGGGACTGGGGAGACCCGCCGTCGGAGGCCTTTCGATGAACGAGCTTCGGCGGCAACTTATGCGCGCGGGCGCCGGCGCGCTGGCGCTCGGCGCCTACCCCGGGCGCGTCCGCGCCGACGACGCGGATGCGCTCGTCGGCACGTGGGTCGGCGCGCTCGCGCTGCCGCAGGGCGGCCGCGCGGATTACGCGCTCCGCATCGCGCGCGCGCCGTCGGGCGCCCTGCTCGTGCGCGTGACGATTCCGGACATGCACGCGTTCGACGCCGCGATCGCGGAGGTCGAATCGCTCGGCGGCGGCCGTTTCCGGCTCGATCCTTTCGGCACGCTCGCGACGCTCGGCGGCGATGTGCTGGCCGGCCAATTCGCCTACCTGCGCCTACCTTTCGAGCTGCGCCGTGCAGCGGCCGTGCCGCCGTGGCGCGAAGCGCCCGAGGCGCCATCGTCGCCGGCGCCCGCGCCGCGGTGGACGCGCACGCTGCCCGGCGCGCTGTGGGCATCGCCGGTCGCGCGCGAAGGCGTCGCCTACCTCGGGGACGCCGCCGGCAACGTGCATGCGCTGCGCGCTCGCGACGGCGCGCCGCTGTGGACGCATGCGCACGGCACGCCGATCTACGGCGACGCGTGCATCGATGGCCGCGGCATCACGTTCGTGGACGAGCGCGGCGCGATCTGCCGCGTGGACCGGCGGACCGGCCGTCCCCGATGGCGCGTGGACCCCGACGCCGCGACGGGCCCGGCCGCCGGCAGCGCCGACTTCACGTTCAATCACCGCACGCCGCGCGCAACGCTCGCCGACGGCGTGCTGTACGTCGGCAACCGCGACGGGCGCGTGCGGGCGCTTGCCGTCGACGATGGCCGCGCGCTCTGGCAGGCCGACGCCGGCGGCGCGGTGATGACCGGCATCGCCGTCACTGCGCGGCTGCTCATCGCCGGCACGTTCGCGCGCGACGGCGTGGTGGCGGTCGACCGGCGCGACGGGCGCGTCGCCTGGACGTTCCCGACGGCGCAACCGGTGTCGTCCGCGCCGGTTGTGGCCGGCGGCATCGTGCTGGCCGGCTGCCGCGACTTCGGCATCCACGGCCTGGCGCTCGACAGCGGCGCGCCGCGCTGGGTGAACTCGTACCTGTTCTCCTGGGTGGAGTCGTCGCCGGTCGTCGCGGGCGGGACGGCGTACTTCGGCTCGTCGGACCTCCGCGCCATTCGCGCCGTGGACGTCGCCACCGGCCGCACGCGCTACACCACCGACGTTCGCGGCCTCGCGTGGGGCACGCCCGCGCAAGCGGGCGGCCGCCTGTACGCGGGCACGGCCGGACAGAAGGATGTTCTCGTCACGCACCGGCCTGGGCTCGCGGCGGTCGATCGCGACACCGGCGCGCTCCTCTGGCGCCGCGAGTTCGCGATGGGCGACGCGAAGATGGCCGGCGTCGTGGGCTCGCCGTGCATCGCCGGCCGCACGCTGATCGCGGCCTGCGTGGACGGCACGGTGCAGGCGTTCGACCTTTAGAGGCTGGCGGCGTCGCCGGATGTCGCGGCGGCGATGTCGCGACGGCCCGGCCTCGGGTATCGTGAGCCCCGGGAACCGCGCGCCATGGCTTTCAAGCAACCCCTTTCCGTTCTCGTCCTCGTTCATACGCAGGACCTCCACGTGTTGCTGCTGGAGCGCGCCGACTATCCGGCGCACTGGCAGTCGGTGACGGGAAGCGTGGAGCCGGGCGAGACGCTGGGCGACGCGGCCGTGCGCGAGCTCGCGGAGGAGACGGGCATCGATGCGGCGGCGTACGGCGGCGTGATCGACCGGAAGGTCTCGAACGCGTTCGAGATCTTCCCGCAATGGCGCGGCCGCTACGCGCCGGGAACGACGCACAATGTGGAGCACGTGTTCGCGCTCGCCGTGCCCCATCGCGTGCCGGTGACGCTGGCGCCGCGCGAACACCTCGGTTTCGAGTGGCTGCCGTGGCGCGAGGCGGCGCAGAAGTGCTTTTCGTGGACCAACCGCGCGGCGATCGAAGCGCTGCCCGATTTCACCCAAACCAGGACGTCGACATGAATCTCGCCCGTTTCGCCGCAACGCTCGCGCTCGCCGTCTCGGCCGCCGCCCCGCTCTCTGCGCTCGCGCAGAGCAACGTGCCCGTCACGCAGCCGGTCATCAGCGTCACGGCCTCTACCACCGCGCCGCTCGCCAACGACCGCATGCTCGCGTGGCTGCGCATCGAGGTCGACAACGCCGATCCCGTGGCGGCCGCCAACGAGGTCAACACCAAGATGGGCAAGGCGCTTGCGCGCGCGAAGGCCGTCAAGGGCGTGGACGCGACCACCACGTCGTACACGTCGTATCAGGTGAGCGAGCGCAACCAGCCGTCCAAGTGGCGCGTGTCGCAGACGCTCTCGCTCGAAGGGTCGGATTTCGGCGCGCTCTCGGCGCTGGTGACCAAGATCCAGGGCGAGGACGGCCTCGTGCTGTCCGGCATGAGCTTTTCCGTGTCGACCGCCGCGCGCCGCGCCGCCGAGGACGCGCTCACGCAGCAGGCGATCAAGGCATGGCAGGCGCGGGCACAGGCGGCGGCGCAAGGCTTTGGCGCGGCGTCGTGGCGTCCCGGCCATGTCACCGTCCAGGCGGGCGACACGATGGTGCGGCCGCAGCCGATGATGCGCGCCGCCGCAGGCACGATGGCGTCGGCGCCCGTCGCCGCCGAAGCCGGCACCAGCGACATCACCGTCACGGTGAGCGGCGAAGCCATCCTCGAGCCGGCGCGCGCGCGCTGATCGCGGCGCCGGGGCCGGCCTGCGCTACTGCGTGGCGGCCGTGCATGCCGGCGTCGCTTGTTCCAGCGCGCTGTGCCCGTATGCCGGCGCGGCGTCCTTGCCTTTGTCGTCCCCGCCGGGCTCCGCCTGCAACGGCCTCCACAGTATCGCCACGCCGACGATCGCCGAGGCGATCGACGCCATGAACACGGCGACCTTCGCCGCCGAAAAATCGGCGGCGGACGCGAACGCCTGCCCCGCGATGAACAGCGACATCGTGAAGCCGATGCCCGCGAGGGCGCCGGCGCCTAGAAGCTGCCGCCACGAGTACGCCGCGGGCTTGATCGCGACGCCGGCCCACACCGCAAGCGCGGGCGCGAGCATGAAGCCGAGCGGCTTGCCCACGACCAGGCCCAGCGCGATCGCCGTGACCAGCATCTCCCGTCCTGCGAACAGGCCCGTGGACAGCGCCACGCCCGCGTTCGCGAGCGCGAACAGAGGCAGCACGAGGTAGCTCGACCAGGGCTCGATCGCGCGCAGCGTGCGGTCGGCCGGCGATTCGAGGCGATCGTGGATCGCGTCGAGCGCGCGCAGCGCGGGCGTGGACGGACCGTGCCGCAGCACGTCCTGGCCGCGCGCGGCTTCCGCGGTGAGCACGGCGTTCGCCTGCGCCATCAGCGCCTTCAGGTTGGGCGGCGGCCGCGTCGGAATGAAAAGCGCCAGCAGCACGCCGGCGAGCGTCGAGTGCAGTCCGCCCGCATGGACGCAGGCCCATAGCGCGACGCCGAGCACGACGTACGGCGCCGCGCGGTACACGCCCCAGCGGTTCAGCAGCGCGAGCGCGACGACGATCGCCGCGCCGCCGGCGAGGTAGCCCCAGTTGAGCGCCCCGGAATAGAACACCGCGACGACTATGATCGCGCCGATGTCGTCGACGATCGACGCCGCCGTCAGGAAGATGCGGAGCTCCACCGGCACGCGCCTGCCGAGCATCACGATCAGCGCGATCGCGAACGCGGTGTCCGTCGCCATCGGCACGCCCCAACCGTGGCTCCATCCGCCGGCCGGGACGACCACCGAATAGAGCGCCGCCGGCACCGCCATGCCGCCGATCGCGGCGGCGATGGGGAACGCCGCCGACCGAACCTGCGCCAGCCGGCCCACGGTGAACTCGCGCTTGATCTCGAGCCCCACGAGCAGGAAGAAAATCGTGAGGAGGCCGTCGTTCACCCAGTGCCGCAGCGACATCCGGAACGCCGCGTCGGCGAGCTCGAAGCCGAGCGGCACTTCCCAGAACGCCTCGAAGCCCGCGCCGAGCGGCGAGTTGACGACGACGATCGCGACGATCGACATCAGCAGCAGCAGCACGCCGGTGGACGGCGCCCAGCTCGCGAAATCGACCGCCGCCGAATGCACGCGATGGCCGAGCGAGCCCAGCATCGCCTCGCCGAGGGACGACTCGTCCCACGGGCCCTCGTAGCGCCGGCCATTGATGAAGAACGTCGGCGTCACCCGCACGCCGCTCGCGCTGGCGCTCGCCATGTCGGCGTCGACGCGCGCGTGCCCCTGCGCCAGCCGGCCCTGCGGCGGATCGGTGCGCGTCACGTCGAGCTCGCGCGCGACCGCGTCCACGTCGTCGTCGGTCAGCGTGGCCGAGCGCGTCATCAGCTCGACGTGGCCCCGCCAGAACGCCGTCTCGTCGGGCGCCGCTTCGGCGACGTCGGCCGCGCGGCGCGCGATGTCGCTGCCGGTCAGCGGCCGCTGCCGAAACACATAGCGAAGGCGGTCGCCGAAGCGGTCGCGCAGCTTCGCCACCTCCTCGTTGGCGGCCCGGCAATACGGGCACGCGTAGCTGCCGTATTCGACGAGCGTGAGGTCGCCGTCGCCGGGCCCGAGCACGTGGTCGTAGCGCGGGTCGACGGGCCGGTCGAGCCGGCGGGTGTCGGCAGCCTGGTTCATCGGTCGCGCCGTTGCGGTTGGAAAAGCAAAGGGCGGCCCGAGAGCCGCCCCTTGGAACTCACGATCCCGCGGGTCAGACGGCGGGCGTGGACTCGGTGGCGGCGGGCGCCGCCTTGGTCGCGGCATCCTCCTCCGCCGCGGCCTTCATCGACAGGCGCACGCGGCCCTTGTCGTCGGCCTCGATCACCTTCACGCGCACGACCTGGCCCTCCTTGAGGTAATCGGAAACGGCGTTGACGCGCTCCTTGGCGATCTGCGAGATGTGCAGGAGGCCGTCCTTGCCGGGAATCAGCTGGACGATCGCGCCGAAGTCGAGCAGGCGCAGCACCGGGCCTTCGTAGATCTTGCCGACCTGGACTTCCGCCGTGATGTCCTCGATGCGCTTGCGCGCCACGTTGCAGGCGTCGGAGTTGACCGAGGCGATCGTCACCGTGCCGTCGTCCTTGATGTCGATCGTCGTGCCGGTTTCCTCGGTCAGCGCGCGGATCACCGCGCCGCCCTTGCCGATCACGTCGCGGATCTTCTCCGGGTTGATCTTGAACGTCATCATGCGCGGCGCATGCTGCGAGATCTCGGTGCGCGCGTGCGGCAGCGCGCCTTGCATCAGCTCGAGGATGTGCATCCGGCCCTCGCGCGCCTGCGACAGCGCCACGGCCATGATCTCCTTGGTGATGCCCTGGATCTTGATGTCCATCTGCAGCGCGGTGATGCCGCGGTCGGTGCCGGCCACCTTGAAGTCCATGTCGCCGAGGTGATCCTCGTCGCCGAGGATGTCGGTCAGCACCGCGAAGCGGTTGCCTTCCTTGATGAGACCCATCGCGATGCCGGCGACGTGCGCCTTGGTGGGCACGCCGGCGTCCATCAGCGCGAGGCTCGCGCCGCATACCGACGCCATCGACGAGCTGCCGTTCGACTCGGTGATCTCGGAGACGACGCGCATCGAGTACGAGAATTCCTCGTTCGTGGGCAGCACGTTGACCACCGCGCGCTTGGCGAGGCGGCCATGGCCGATCTCGCGGCGCTTCGGCGAGCCGACACGGCCGGTTTCGCCGGTGGCGTACGGAGGCATGTTGTAGTGGAACATGAAGCGGTCGCGGTACTCGCCCATCAGCGCGTCGATGATCTGCTCGTCGCGGGCGGTGCCGAGCGTGGCGACGACCAGCGCCTGCGTCTCGCCGCGCGTGAAGAGCGCCGAGCCGTGGGTGCGCGGCAGGACGCCGGTGCGGATGGAGATGGGACGGACGGTGCGCGTGTCGCGGCCGTCGATCCGCGGCTCGCCCGCGAGGATCTGCTGGCGCACGATCTTCGCCTCGAGGTCGAACATGATGTTGCCGACGTGGCGCTTCATGTCCGGGGCGGCATCGGCGGGAACGCAGCTCTTCTCGACGCTCTTGGAGATTTCCTTCAGCTTGTCGCTGCGCGCCTGCTTCGAGCGGATCCGATACGCGGCCTGCAGCTCCGATTCGCCGGCCGCGGTGACCTGCGCGATCAGCGCCTCGTCCTTGGCCGGCGCCTGCCAGTCCCACAGCGGCTTGCCGGCTTCCTCGACCAGCTGGTGAATGGCTTCGATGGCGGCCTGCATCTGCTGGTGCCCGAACACGACGGCGCCGAGCATCACTTCCTCGGTCAGCTCATGCGCCTCGGATTCCACCATCAGCACGGCGGCTTCGGTGCCGGCCACGACCAGGTCGAGCTTCGACGTGGTGAGCTCGGTCTTGCTGGGGTTCAGCACATACGCGCCATCGACGTAGCCGACGCGCGCCGCGCCGATCGGGCCGCTGAACGGGATCCCCGAGAGGGCCACCGCGGCGGAGGCGCCGATCAGCGCCGGAATGTCCGGATCGATTTCCGGATCGACCGACATCACGGTCGCGACGATCTGCACGTCGTTGTAGAAGCCGTCCGGGAAGAGCGGCCGCAGCGGGCGGTCGATCAGGCGGCACGTCAGCGTTTCCTTTTCGGACGGCCGGCCTTCGCGCTTGAAAAAGCCGCCCGGGATCTTGCCGGCGGCGTACGTCTTTTCCTGGTAGTCGACGGTCAGCGGAAAGAAATCCTGGCCGGGCTTCGGCGTCCGCGCGGCGACGCACGTGACCAGCACGACGGAATCGCCCAGGCTCGCCATGACGGCGCCGCCGGCCTGCCGGGCCACTTCACCGGTTTCGAGCGTCAGCGTATGACGGCCAAACGGAATCGACTTCTTGACGGGTGTCAGCACAATGTCCTCGTTATCTTGAAATGCGAATGGCCGTGCCGATTGGGTTCAACCGGGCACGGCCATGGCAGGTTTGGGGCGGGCGACCGCGCACTTATTTGCGCAGGCCCAGCTTTTCGATCAACGTGCGGTAGCTGTCGGCGTTGCGCGTCTTCAGGTAGTCGAGCAGCTTGCGGCGGCGCGACACCATGCGAAGCAAACCGCGCCGCGAGTGGTGATCCTTGGTGTTTTCCTTGAAATGGTCGGTGAGACCATTGATGCGTGCGGTCAACAATGCGATCTGCACCTCCGGCGAGCCGGTGTCGCCTTTGGCGCGCTGGTGATCGGAGATGACTTTCGCCTTTTCCTGGGTCGTGACGGACATGCCAATATACCTCGCCTCTTCTGCTGTCTTTTCTTTGGGAAAGACGTCGATTATAGCCTGAAAAACCGTTCCGATTCAACACTGCAACGGGTCGCGCGCCATGCGCTCCGGGACGAGGGCGCCCGCCTCGTGGCGCACGACGCCGACCAGGCTGCCGGCGGCGTCGTAGGCGCGCAGAAGTGGTGCATCGGCGGGGACGCTCGCCGCGGGCCACGGCACATGGCGTCCGCAATGGAGGTCGGTAGCAGCCGCGGCGTCGAGCTCGAGCCGCGGCAACGCCGCCAGCAGGCTGTCGACCGGCAGCAGGCATGCGGCGCGGACCTCCGGCGCGAGGCCCTCCACCGCGTCGAGCGGCGTCGCCGCCGCGAGGTCGAAGCCGCCGGCGGCGGTGCGTCGCAGCGCCGCGAGATGGGCGCCGCAGCCGAGCGCCTCGCCGAGGTCCGCCGCCAGCGCGCGCACGTAGGTGCCTTTGCCGCAGCAGACGTCGATGACCGCATCGGGCGGCGACCAGTCGAGCAGGGTGAGTGCGTCGATCCGCACCTGCCGCGCCTCGCGCGGAATCTCGATGCCGGCGCGCGCGTAGTGGTAATAGCTGCGGCCCTGGTACTTGAGCGCCGAGTGCGCGGGCGGCACCTGCATCTGCTCGCCGAGGAACGCAGGCAGCGCGCGCAGCAGCTCGTCGCGCCCGAAGGCCACCGGCCGCGTGCCGATCGTCTTCCCTTCGGCGTCCTGCGTGTCGGTGGCGACGCCGAAGCGCACCGTCGCAACGTAACGCTTGTCGGCGTCGAGCAGGAAGCGCGAGAACTTCGTCGCTTCGCCGAAGCACAGCGGCAGCAGCCCCGACGCGAGCGGGTCGAGCGTGCCGGTGTGCCCGGCCTTCTCGGCCTCCAGCGCACGCCGGGCGCGCTGCAGGGCGGCGTTGGACGAGATGCCAGCGGGCTTGTCGAGCAGCAGCACGCCGTCGACGCGCCGGCGCGGCGCGCGGGGACCGCCCGCGCCCATCGTCAGCCGCCGAGCTTCTTGTCGGCGGCGACCGCGTCGTCGATCAGTTGCGAGAGCCGCATGCCGCTCTCGATCGAGTCGTCGTAGGCGAAGTGGAGCTGCGGCACCGAGTACAGGTCGAGCCGGTGCGACAGCGCGCTCCGCAGGAAGCCTGCCGCGCGCTGCAGCGCGGTGACGATCTCAGCGGCGTGCTCCTTGCCCGCGAGGTGCGAAAAACGCACCGTCGCGTGGGCGAGGTCCGCCGTGACGTCGACACCGGTGATCGTCACACGGCCGACGCGCGGGTCCTTGACCTCGTTGACGATCAGATCCGCCAGCTCGCGCTGGATCTGGTCGGCGACGCGCTGTGCCCGCTGCGAGTGCCTTTTCACGTGCCTATCCCAGGCGGGTGACGTGAGCGTGGGGGCCCATTACAAGCTGCGCGAGACTTCGACGATCTCGTACACCTCAAGCTGGTCCTTCTGCTCGATGTCGTTGAAGCCCTTGATCGACAGGCCGCATTCGAACCCCGCCTTCACTTCGCGCACGTCGTCCTTGAAGCGCTTCAGCGAGTCGAGCTCGCCGTCGTGGATGACGACGCTGTCGCGGAGCACGCGGATCTTGGAGCCGCGCTTGACGACGCCTTCCAGCACGTAGCAGCCGGCCACGGTGCCCACCTTGGAAATCCGGTAGACCTCGCGCACTTCGACGAGACCGAGCTGGCTTTCCTTCTGCTCGGGCGTCAGCATGCCCGACAGCGCCGCCTTCACCTCGTCGACCGCCTCGTAGATGATCGTGTAGTAGCGGATCTGCACGCCGCTCGATTCCGCGAGCTTGCGCGCCAGGCCGTCGGCGCGCGTGTTGAAGCCGATGATCACCGCCTTCGACGCGAGCGCCAGGTTGACGTCCGATTCCGTGATGCCGCCCACCGCCGCGTGCACGATGTTGACCTTCACCTCGGACGTCGACAGCTTGGTCAGCGCCTGCTGCAACGCCTCGTAGCTGCCCTGCACGTCCGCCTTGACGATCAGCGCGAGCGTCTTGATCTCGTTCTCGGCCATCTGGTCGAACATGTTCTCGAGCTTCGCCGCCTGCTGCCGCGCGAGCTTTACGTCGCGGAACTTGCCCTGGCGGAACAGCGCGATCTCGCGCGCCTTGCGCTCGTCGCCGAGCGCGATCACGTCCTCGCCGGCGATCGGCACGTCGGACAATCCCTGGATCTCGACCGGGATGGCCGGACCGGCTTCCGCCACGGGCTTGCCGTTCTCGTCGGTCATCGCGCGCACGCGCCCGAAGACCGCACCCGCGAGGATGATGTCGCCGCGCTTCAGCGTGCCCGAGTGGACCAGCACGGTCGCTACCGGGCCGCGGCCCTTGTCGAGCCGCGCCTCGATGACGATGCCCTTCGCGGGAGCGTCGCGCGGCGCCTTCAGCTCGAGCACTTCGGCCTGCAGCAGGATCGCTTCCAGCAGGCGATCGATGCCCTCGCCGGTGCGCGCCGACACGGGGATGAATTGCACCTCGCCGCCGTATTCTTCCGGCAGCACGCTCTCGGCGACCAGCTCCTGCTTGACGCGCTCGAGGTTCGCATCGGGCTTGTCGATCTTGTTCACCGCCACGACGATCGGCACGTTGCCGGCCTTCGCGTGCGCGATGGCTTCCTTCGTCTGCGGCATCACGCCGTCGTCTGCCGCCACCACCAGCACGACGATGTCGGTGACCTTGGCGCCGCGTGCGCGCATCGCCGTGAACGCCTCGTGGCCCGGCGTGTCGAGGAACGTGATCGTGCCGCGGGGCGTCTCGACGTGATACGCGCCGATGTGCTGCGTGATGCCGCCCGCCTCGCCGCTCGCCACACGCGTGCGGCGGATGGTGTCGAGCAGCGACGTCTTGCCGTGGTCGACGTGGCCCATGACCGTGACCACCGGCGGACGCGGCAGCGCGTCGCCGACGTGCGAGTGCTGCGACGCCTCGAGCATCGAATCGGGGTCGTCGAGTTTGGCGGCCGTCGCTTTGTGGCCCATTTCCTCGGCGAGGATCATCGCCGTTTCCTGGTCCAGCACCTGGTTGATCGTGACCATCTGGCCGAGCTTCATCAGCGCCTTGATCACTTCGGCGGCCTTGACCGACATCTTGTGCGCCAGGTCGGCGACGGTGATCGTCTCCGGAATGGTGACGTCGCGAATCAGCGGACCCGATTGCATCGACGCGCCGGCGGCGGCGTCGGCGCCGTCGTCGTCACGGCCATGGCGGCCGCCCTTCGGGCCGCGCCAGCCCGCGGTGGCCGCGCCACCGGTGACGTCGCCGCGCAGCTTCAGCGCGCGGCGGCGCGCCGCTTCTTCCTGGAATACCTGGCCAGGCGCCTTCTTGGCCGGCTTGTCGCGCTTCTCGCCCGGCTTCGCCGCGGGGCGATGGAGCGTGCCCTCGGTCGGCTTGGCGGCGGCAGCGGCGGTGGCCGTCTTGGCGGCGGCCGCAGCCGCGGCCTCGGCGGCCTTGGCGGCTTCCGCGGCCTGGGCTTCGGCGGCCGCCTTGGCGGCGGCTTCCTCGGCCTCGATCTGCTTCTTGGTCTTGCGCTTGGCGAGGGCTTCCTGCTTGTTCTTCAGGTCCTCCTGCTGGCGCGCGACGAGCTCGTGGCCTCGCTTTTCCTCGGCGGCACGGGCGGCGATCTCCTCCGGAGAGAGCAGCGGCGGGGGCGCGGCCGGCGCGACGGGCGCAACCGGCGCGGCCTGCGCTTCCTCGACGGCCGCCGGCGCGGGCGCCGCTTCCTCGTCGCGGCGGACGAGCACGCGCTTCTTGCGCACCTCGACCTGGATCGTCCGGGCCTTGCCTGTCGAGTCGGCCGCCTTGATCTCGGTGGTCTGCTTGCGCGTCAGCGTGATGCGCTTCTTCGCGTCGCCGGCGCCGTGCTGCCGGCGAAGGTAATCGAGCAGGCGTGTCTTGTCCTGCTCCGTGAGCGTATCGCCTTCGCGCTTGACGGCCACTCCGGCCGCGGCGAGCTGCTCAAGCAGCGCGCCGGACGGCATCTTGAGCTCCGTCGCGAATTGTTCGATGGTTGTGTGCGCCATGCCACTTCTCCCGTGCTGCTTTGCGGACCCCCGCGGTGCCGTTCGCTTACGCCGACGTGCCGGCGGCGACGGTCTCCGCTTCGAACCAATGGGCGCGGGCCTTCATGATGAGGTCCTGCGCCTTCGTTGCATCCATGCCGGTCAGCTCGACGAGCTCGTCGCCGGCGAGATCCGCCAGCGCGTCGCGCGTCGTGATGCCGTTCGCCGCGAGCTTGCTCGCGATGTCCGTGTCCATGCCTTCGAGCGAGAGCAGCGCTTCCTCGACGTTCTCGACCGATTCCTCGCGGACGATCGCCTCGGTGAGGAGCGCGTTGCGCGCCCGGCTGCGGAGCTCGTCCACCGTATCCTGGTCGAACGACTCGATCTCCAGCATCTCGGTGATCGGAACGTAGGCGACCTCCTCGAGCGACGTGAAGCCCTCGCCGATCAGGATGTCGGCGACTTCCTCGTCGACGTCGAGCTTGCTGATGAAGAGCTCGCGCAGGCGCCCCGTTTCGGCATCGTGCTTCTGCTGCGAATCCTCGACGCTCATCAGGTTCAGCTCCCAGCCGGTGAGCTCGGAGGCGAGCCGCACGTTCTGGCCGCTGCGGCCGATGGCGATCGCGAGGTTCTCCTCGTCGACGACGACGTCCATCGCGTGCTTTTCCTCGTCGACGAGGATGCTCTGCACTTCCGCCGGCGCCAGCGCGTTGATCACGAGCTTCGCGGGGTCGTCCGACCAGAGCACGATGTCGACGCGCTCGCCGGCGAGCTCGTTCGTCACCGCGGTGACGCGCGAGCCGCGCATGCCGATGCAGGTGCCCTGCGGATCGAGGCGCGGATCGTTCGACTTCACGGCGATCTTCGCGCGAATGCCGGGATCGCGCGCAGCGGCGCGGATCTCGATCAGGCCTTCCTCGATCTCCGGCACCTCGAGCTCGAACAGCCGCATGATGAATTCCGGCGCGATCCGCGACAGGATGAGCTGCGGCCCCTTCGCCGTGCGGTCGATCTTCATCACGTAGGCGCGAACGCGGTCGCCCACGCGCAGCATTTCCTTGGGGATGAGCTGGTCGCGCGTGATCACGCCCTCGATGCGACCGGATTCGACGATCGCGTTGCCGCGCTCGATGCGCTTCACCGTCCCGGTCAGCAGGTTGTCCTCGCGCTCGAGGAAGTCGTTCAGGATCTGCTCGCGCTCGGCGTCGCGGATCTTCTGCAGGATCACCTGCTTGGCGGCTTGCGCGCCGATGCGGCCGAAATCGACCGGCTCGAGCGGCGCCTCGACGACGTCGCCCATCGCGAGCGGCGGATCGCGCTCGAGCGCGTCGGTGATGGCGATCTGGTGCGCGGGCTCCTCGTGGTCCTCGTCGGGCACGACCGTCCAGCGGCGGAACGTCTCGTAGTCGCCCGTCTCGCGGTCGATCGACACGCGTGCCTCGATGTTGTCGGCGTATTTCTTCTTCGTCGCCGAAGCGAGCGCCGCCTCGAGCGCCGTGAAGACGATTTCCTTCGGCACGTTCTTCTCGCGCGACAGCGCGTCGACGAGCAGCAGGAGTTCGCGGTTCATCATCCTTTTCTCCAATCGATCCTGGGAACGAGCCGGGCGCGGCCGATCGCCCCGAACGGCAGCGTCTTGACGCCGGCGGCGGTCTCGACCTTGACGTTGTCGCCGTCGGTGCCGCGCACGATTCCCTTGATCCGTTTTGCGCCGTCGATCGGCGCGGTCAGCTTGAGCTCCGCTTCCTCGCCGGCGAAGCGGACGTAGTCGGCGAGCTTGGTGAGCGGGCGGTCGAGCCCCGGGGACGACACCTCGAGGCGGTCGAAGTCGATGTTCTCGACTGCGAAGAGCCGGGTCAGGTGGTTGGAAACGCGCGCGCAGTCGTCGACGTCCACGCCTTCGGGCTTGTCGATGAACACGCGCACGAGCCCGCCCCTCGAGCTTTCGAGGTCGACGAGCTCGTACCCCATCGGGGGCAGCGTCCGTTGCAGCAGTTCGTCCAGGGTGGTCGCCATCGTCAGTGCCGGAACCTCCGGCAAAGCCAAAAAAAAATGGGCTGTGCCCAGCCCATTTCTCATCGTTATCGGGTTGAATTATAGCAGAAAACCGCACCGATTTGGAAGATCGGCCACGGTCCTGCCGCCCTCCGGCGCCCGCCTTCGCGGTCGCTTCGCCGTGGGCCGAGCGGGCTGGCCGGCACCCCTGCAAGGGCTTCCGTGTTCAGGCGCCCTCGCAGGGGCGCCGGCCATCCGCTCGGCGTGCCCAACCCGATCCAACGTGGCACGGGCGCCGCGAGCCTGCGTCGCCGCGCGGTGTGGCGGGGGCCCTGCTGGGGCGCCTGAACACTGAAGCCCTCGGCACGGCACCCGCTACGCCGCGCCCCCACAGCGCCCGCCACAGCCAAACCCGCCGCGGCTACACTGCTGGCTGCCGCCGCCACCTCGAGGATCCGACATGCCCGACCCGCTCGTCATCGCCCGGCACGGCGACACCGACATCGCGCTCCTGCCCGCGCTCGCCAACCGTCACGGGCTCGTGACCGGCGCCACGGGCACGGGCAAGACCGTGACGCTGCAGGTGATGGCGGAACGCTTCAGTTCAATAGGCGTGCCCGTGTTCATGGCCGACGTGAAGGGCGACCTCGCGGGGCTCTCCCAGCCGGGCAGCACGTCCCCGAAGTTCGCCGAGCGGCTGAAGCTGCTGGGCGTCGAGGCGCCCGCCTTCGCCGGGGTGCCGACGGTCTTCTGGGACGTCTTCGGGACACAGGGTCACCCGGTGCGCGCGACGATCTCCGACATGGGACCGCTGCTGCTGTCGCGCATCCTCAACCTCAACGAGACGCAGACGGGCGTGCTGGCGCTCGTCTTCAAGGTCGCCGACGACAACGGCTGGCTCCTGCTCGACCTCAAGGACCTGCGGGCCCTCCTCCAGCACGCGGGCGACAACGCGCAGTCGTTCCAGACCAGCTACGGCAACGTCTCGGCGGCCTCGATCGGGGCCATCCAGCGCGGCCTGCTCGCGCTCGAGCAGCAGGGCGGCGCCAAGTTCCTCGGCGAGCCGATGCTCAACATCGACGACCTGCTGCAGACCGACGGCAGCCGCGGCGTCGTCAACATCCTCGCCGCGGACCGCCTGATGCAGTCGCCCCAGCTCTACGCGACGCTGCTGCTGTGGCTGCTCGCCGAGCTGTACGAGCGGCTGCCCGAAGTCGGCGATCGCGACAAGCCGAAGCTGGTGTTCTTCTTCGACGAGGCGCACCTGCTCTTCACCGATGCGCCGAAGGTGCTGCTCGATCGCATCGAGCAGGTCGTGCGACTCATCCGCTCGAAGGGCGTGGGCGTGTACTTCGTCACGCAGAACCCGCTCGACGTGCCGGATATCGTGCTGGGCCAGCTCGGCAACCGCGTCCAGCACGCGCTGCGCGCCTTCACGCCCCGCGACCAGAAGGCGGTGAAGACCGCGGCGGAGACGATGCGGGCGAACCCGAAGATCGACACCGAGAAGGCGATCACGGAGCTCGGTGTCGGCGAGGCGCTGATCTCGTTCCTCGACGAGAAGGGCCGGCCGGAGATGGTCGAGCGCGCCTACATCCTGCCGCCTGGATCGCGGATCGGGCCGATCACGCCCGACGAGCGCGCGGCGATCATGGCGAACTCGCCCGTCAAGGGCGTGTACGACCAGACCGTCGACCGCGAATCGGCGTACGAAAAGCTGAAGGGCCGCGCGGCGACCTCCGCCGACGCCGCGGCCGCCGGCGGCGCGCCTGCGGGCGGCGGACTCTGGGATTCGGTCAAGGGCTCGCTCGGCGGCCTGATGACCGGCTCGGGCCGCAAGGACAGCATCATGGAGGCGGTGGCGAAAAGCGCGGCGCGGACCGTCGGCTCGACGGTGGGCCGGGAGATCGTCCGCGGCGTGCTGGGGTCGCTGCTCGGCAAGCGCCGCTAGCCGGCGGCCTTGTCCATTTGCGCGAACACCTCCTCCACGAGGTGGAACGCGGAGTTCGACGCCGGCACGCCGGCGTAAATCGCGCAGTGCAGCAGCACTTCCTTGATCTCGTCGCGCGAGACCCCGTTGTTGAACGCGGCGCGCACGTGCAGCTTGAGCTCGTCGGCGCGATTCAGCGCCACCATCAGCGCCAGCGTGATGAGGCTGCGCGTATGCCGCGGCAGGCCGGGCCGCGTCCAGATCTCGCCCCACGCGTAGCGCGTGATCAGGTCCTGGAACTCACCGTTGAAATCGTTGCGCTTGGTCAGCGAGCGATCCACGTGCGCGTCGCCCAGCACGGCGCGCCGGACCTTCATGCCGTTGTCGAAACGTTCGCGATCGTCCATGGTGCCGCTCCTCTTCAGGTGGCCAGAAATTCGGTGAGCGCCTGCGTGAACGCGGGCGCGGCCTCGACGTTCGACAGGTGCGCCGCGGACAGCTCGACGTAGCGCGATCCCGATATCGCGTCCGCGAGGAAGCGGCCCGCGGCCGGCGGGGTCGCCGCATCGTGGGTGCCGGCGATGACGAGCGTCGGCGCCCGGATCGTCGCCGCCGCCGCGCGCTGGTCCATGTCGCGCACCGCGGCGCACGCGGCGACGTAGCCGGCGGGCGGGCACGCGAGCAGCATCGCGCGTGTGGCGGCCACCTCGTCCGCCGCGGCCGCCATGAAGTCCGCCGTATACCAGCGCGCGAGCACGCCGTCGACGACCGCCGCCATGCCGCCCTCCACCACCGCGGCGATGCGCGTGTTCCAGACCTCCGGCGTGCCGATCTGCGCCCCCGTGTTGCAGAGCGCGAGCTTGGTCACGCGGGTGGGCGCGTTCGCGCCGAGCCACTGGCCCACCATGCCGCCCATCGACAGGCCGCAGAACATCACGCTCGGCAGCGCGAGCGCGTCGATCAGGCCGAGCGCGTCGCGCGCAAGCTGCGCGATCGCATAGGGGCCGTGGGTGACGGATGACAGGCCGTGGCCGCGGCTGTCGTAGCGCAGCACGCGATATCGGGCGGTGAGCGCGTCCATCTGCGGCGCCCACATCGCGAGCTCGGTGCCGAGCGAGTTGGACAGCAGCACGACGGGCGCGTCCTCGCGGCCGTCGAAACGGTAGTGAAGGCGCGCGCCGGCGACGTCGGCGAAGGGCATGGCGGATCTCCTGTGACCGGAAGCGGTCAGTGCCGCGCGAGCGCGCGGTCGATGAAGGCGGCGGAGACGCCGAGATAGTGCTGCGGATCGAAGAGGCGCGCGAGCGCGGCGTCGTCGAGCACGGCGGCGAGCTGCGGCTCGTCGCGGATCACGTCGCGCAGGTGCCGGCCCTCGGCTACCGCGCGCTTGCAGGCGGCGCCCACCAGGGCGTGCGCGGTGTCGCGGCCGAGCGCCGGCGCCGCGGCCATCTGCACGGCCTCCGCGAAGATCTGTCCCTGCGAAAGCTCGAGATTCGCGCGCATGCGCTCCGGCTTGACGTCCAGGCCCTCCACCACGCCGGCCATCGCGTCGAGCGCGCCTGCGGCGAGCATCATGATTTCCGGCAGCGTGTCCCACTCGGCCGGCCAGTTGCCGAGCCCCCGCTCGTGTTCCTGGACGGCCGCCGCGAGCATCGTCGCCACGAGGTTCGGCACGCGCACCGACGCCGCCAGCGCCGCCGCCGCGCCTACGGGATTGCGCTTGTGGGGGAGCGTCGACGAGCCTCCGCGGCCCGGAGCCGCCGGCTCGAACGCCTCGGCGACCTCGGTCTGGGCGAGCAGCGAGACGTCGCGCGCGAGCTTGCCGAGCGTGGCGGTCACGAGGCCCATCACGCTCGCCACCTCGCCGAGATCGTCGCGCTGCGTGTGCCACGGCGTGTCCGCGACGGCGAGGCCGAGATCGGCGGCCAGCGCCGTTTCCACTTCGATTCCGCGCGCCCCGAGCGAGGCGAGCGTGCCCGCGGCGCCGCCGAACTGCAGCACCGCGACGCGCGGGCGAATCGACGCGACGCGCGCGCGGTGGCGGTCGACGGCGGACAGCACGCCGGCAAGCTTGAGACCCAGTGTGACGGGGACGGCCTGCTGCAGCCACGTCCGGCCGACGACGGCCGTGTCGCGATGCGCCCGCACCTGCCGGACGAGCGCTGCGGCAAGGCGGTCGAGGTCGCGCGCGACGAGGCCGAGCGCATCGCGGAGCTGCAGCACGAGGCCGGTGTCGATGGCGTCCTGGCTGGTGGCGCCCCAGTGCACGAAGCCGCGCGCCTCGGGATCGATGGCGGCGACGTTGCGCGTCAGCGCGGCGACCAGCGGAATCGCCAGGTTGCCCGCGTTGCGCGCGTCGCGCGCGAGCGCGGCGAAGTCGAACTCGTCGGCGCGGCAGCACTGGACGATCGACAGCGCGGCCGACGCCGGGATCACGCCGGCGATCGTCTCGGCCCGCGCCAGGCCCGCCTCGAAATCGAGCATGCGCTGCACGCGCGCGGCGTCGCCGAAGACGGCGCGCATCGCATCGGTGGTGAAGAGCATGTCGAGCATGGTGGCGGCGCGAGTCGCGGACGTCCCGGGCGCCGGAAGGCGCGTCAGATGTCGAAGAATACCGTTTCGTCGGGGCCCTGCAGGTGGATGTCGAAGCGGTACACGACCTTGCCCTTGCGAACCTCGCGCTCCGCGATCAGCGTCTTGCGGCGCACCTCCCACTCGATCAGGTTCAGCACGGGGTCCTTGGCGTTGGCGGCGGCTTCGTCCGAGAAATACATCCGCGTGGCGAGGCCGATGTTGATGCCGCGGGCGACGATCCAGAAATTGACGTGCGGCGCCATCGGACGCTTGTTGCGCCCCACCACCACGCCCGGCTTGACGGTGTCGAACGTGTACAGCCCGGTGGCGAAGTCGGAGCAGCCCCGGCCCCAGCCGCGAAACGTCTTGTCGATCGCCTTGGACTGGCGGTCGGCGGGATGGTTGTACTTGCCGGCGGCGTTCGCCTGCCAGATCTCGAGCAGCACGTCGCGCACCGGCGTGCCCGAGCCGTCGATGACGCGGCCCTCGATGCGGATGTGCTCGCCGCGGGTCTTCGGGCCGGCGAGCACGGCGCCGAAGTTGTTCTCGAAGATGTCGAAGCCAGCGGCCTTCGGCGCCAGCCCGATGTGGACGTAGGGACCCGCCGTCTGCGAGGCGGATTCCTTCATGTAGGTGAGCTCGCTGACCTTGCTCATCATTCGCGCTCCATCGGTTCGTCCTCGTCCTGCACTGCGTCCTCGAACCACGTCGCTCGCGAGCCGCGCAGCACGACGTCGAAACGGTAGGCGAGGCTGTCGAGCTGCACGCCGGCATTGCGATCGAGCCGCGCGATGAGCTGCTGGACCGCCGCTTCCGAGGGCACCGAGCGCAGGATCGGGCACGACGGGATCAGCGCGTCGCCTTCGAAATACATCTGCGTGATGAGGCGCTGCGCCCAGCCGCTGCCGGAGATCGAATAATGGATGTGCGCCGGCCGCCAGTCGTTGACCGTGTTGCGCCAGGGATACGGCCCCGGCTTGATCGTGCGGTAGAAGTAGTGCCCGTCGTTGTCGGTGAGCACGCGCCCGCAGCCGCCGAAGTTGGGGTCGATCGGCGCAATGTACGTGTCCTTCTTGTGGCGGTAGCGGCCGCCGGCGTTAGCCTGCCATACCTCCACCAGCGCGTTCCTCACGGGCCGCGCGTTCTCGTCCCACACGTAGCCGTGGACGATGATCCGCTCGCCGATCGGCAGGCCGTCCTTGGCGTAATTCATGATGAGGTCGTGGTCGAGCGGGCCGAGCTCGTCGGCGCCGAACACCGGTCCCGTGATCTCCGACAGCGAATTCTGCAGCGACAGCAGCGCCTTCTGCGGCGAGCGCAGCACGCTCGTCTTGTAGCCCGGCGTGAGCGCCGGGGGATGCAGCGTGCGGTCGCGCTGGTAGAACTCGCCATACGGCGACGGGATCGTTTGGCCCTTCATGCTTGTCCTCATACCCGTTCGATGATCATTGCGATGCCCTGCCCCACGCCGATGCACATCGTGCAGAGCGCATAGCGGCCGCCGCTGCGGATAAGCTGGTACGTCGCCGTCGTCACGAGCCGCGCGCCGCTGGCGCCGAGCGGATGGCCGAGGGCGATGGCGCCGCCGTTGGGATTCACCTTCGGCGAATCGTCCGGCAGCCCGTGGTCGCGGGTCACCGCCAGCGCCTGCGCCGCGAACGCCTCGTTCAGCTCGATGACGTCCATCTGGTCGATCGTGAGCTTCGTCTTCGCGAGGACCTTGCGCATCGCGGGCGACGGGCCGAAGCCCATGATCCGCGGCGCGACGCCGGCCATCGCCGCCGCGACGATCCGCGCCTTGGGTGACAGCCCGTGGCGCTTGGCGGCCTCGGCCGACGCGATCACCGTCGCGCACGCGCCGTCGTTGACGCCGGACGCGTTGCCGGCGGTGACCGAGCCGTCCGGGCGAACCACGCCCTTCAGCTTGGCGAGCGCTTCGAGCGTGGTCGCGCGCGGGTGCTCGTCCTGCCTGAAAATCACCGGATCGCCCTTCTTCGCCGGAACGGTGACCGCGACGATCTCGTCGGCGAAGCGGCCGGCGGCGATCGCGGCGGCGGCGCGCTGCTGGCTGCGCAGCGCGAACGCGTCCTGGTCGGCGCGGCTCACCTTGAATTCGGCGGCGACGTTTTCCGCGGTCTCCGGCATCGAGTCGATTCCGTACCTGGCCTTCATCAGCGGGTTGACGAAGCGCCAGCCGATCGTCGTGTCCTCGATCTTCGCGGCACGCGAGAACGCGCTGTCCGCCTTGCCCATGACGAACGGCGCGCGGGTCATGCTCTCGACGCCGCCGGCGATCACCAGCATGCTCTCACCGCTCTTGACGGCGCGCGCGGCGATCGCGATCGCGTCGAGGCTCGATCCGCACAGGCGATTCACCGTGGTGCCCGGCACTTCCTGCGGCAATCCCGCCAGCAGCAGCGCCATCCGGCCGACGTTGCGGTTGTCCTCGCCGGCCTGGTTGGCGCAGCCGAACACCACGTCGTCGACGGCGCTCCAGTCGACGTTCGGGTTGCGCTCCATCAGCGCCTTCAGCGGAATCGCGCCCAGATCGTCGGGCCGGACGGTGGCGAGCGCGCCCCCGTAACGGCCGAAGGGCGTACGGATCGCGTCGCAGAGATAGGCTTCTTCCATGGCTTGGATTCCGATCGTGATCAGGCGGCGGCGCGGACCGCGGCCATCTTGAGCGGGACGCCGGAGAGCTTCTCGAGTTCGGCGAGCGTGAGGCCGTCGACCATCTCGACGACTTCGAGCCCGCGCGGCGTGACGTCGATGACCGCGAGATCCGTGTAGACGCGATTGACGCAGCCGAGCCCCGTGACCGGATACGTGCATTGCTCGACGATCTTGGACTCGCCCTTCTTGGTCTGGTGCTCCATCATCACGAAGACGCTCTTGGCGCCGATCGCGAGGTCCATCGCGCCGCCCACGGCGGGAATCGCGTCCTTGGCGCCGGTGTGCCAGTTGGCGAGATCGCCCTTCACCGACACCTGGAAGGCGCCGAGCACGCAGCAGTCGAGATGGCCGCCGCGCATCATGCCGAACGAATCGGCGTGATGGAAGAAGGACGCGCCCGGAAGCGCCGTCACGGGCTGCTTGCCGGCGTTGATGAGATCGGCATCCTCGGCGCCGGCCTCGGGCGCCGGACCCATGCCGAGGAGCCCGTTCTCCGTATGGAGGATGATCTCGCGGTCCTTCGGCAGGTGATTCGCCACCATCGTCGGCAGGCCGATGCCGAGGTTGACGTAGGCGCCGTTCGGAATGTCGCGCGCCACGCGCGCGGCCATCTGTTCTCGCGTGTATCGGTTCAAGTTCGTTCTCCTGTCATCTATGCGGCGGCGCCGGGTTGCGAAACCAGCTTGACGGCGGCCGGCACCTCGACCACGCGCCGGACGAATATTCCGGGGGTGACCACCGCTTCCGGATCGAGATCCCCCAGGTTCACGATCTCGCGCACCTGCGCGATCGTGCACCTGGCGGCCGATGCCATGATCGGACCGAAGTTGCGCGCCGTCTTGCGATAGACGAGGTTGCCCCAGCGATCGCCGCGGAGCGCCTTGATCAGCGCGAAGTCGGCGCGGATCGGATGCTCGAGCACGTAGTTCCGGCCGTCGATCACGCGCGTCTCCTTGCCTTCGGCGAGCAGCGTGCCGAAGCCCGTGGGTGAGAAGAACGCGCCGATGCCGGCCCCGGCGGCGCGGATTCGCTCGGCGAGATTGCCCTGCGGCACGAGCTCCAGCTCGATCTCGCCCGCGCGGTACAGCGTGTCGAACACGTGCGAATCCGTCTGGCGGGGAAACGAGCAGACGATCTTGCGCACGCGCCTGGCCTTCAGCAGCGCGGCGAGACCGGTGTCGCCGTTGCCGGCGTTGTTGTTGACGATGGTGAGCTCGCGCGCGCCGTGCGCGATCAGCGCGTCGATCAGCTCGGACGGCATGCCGGCCGTGCCGAAGCCGCCGATCATCACGGTGGCGCCGTCGGGAATGTCCGCGACCGCCGCCGCGGCGCTTGGAACGATCTTGTCGATCATGGCTTCCTCGCAGTGGGCCGGGTCGGCGAAGAAAACCGCCCGGCTCGGAATGCGATTATCGTCTGTTCGATAATCGCACCAATGTTCGTATATCGAACAGAGTATAGGCAGCGCCCGGCGGAAGGGTCAACGGTGGGCCACGAAAATAGCGTTCGGTAATCGCGCGCGGGGCGATCGCATCGGCTGCCGCGGCCAGCGCCGGCGTCTCCGTTCATGGGCGAAGCGCCTCGATGACGGGACGCGTGTCGGGCCACACGCCGCGCCACAACAGGAACGATTCGGCGGCCTGCGCGACCAGCATGCCGAGACCGTCGGCGACCGTCGCCGCGCCCCCCGCCCGCGCGGCGGCGAGAAACGGCGTCGGGACGTCGCCGTACACCATGTCGTAGGCGAGCGCGCCCGGCGCGTAGAGGCCGGCCGGCAACGGCAGCGCGTCGCCGGACAGGCTCGCGGACGTCGCGTTGATGACCACGTCGAAGGCGCGCCCCGTGAGGTCGGCGTAGGCACCGGCACGGACGGGACCGCGCGCCTCGAACTGGCGCGCCAGCGCGTGCGCCTTCGCGACGGTACGATTGACGATGAGGAGCGCCGCGGGGCGCTCCTGCAGCAATGGCCCGACGACGCCGCGGGCCGCGCCGCCGGCGCCGAGCAGCAGCACGCTCTTGCCGGCGAGCTCGATCCCGAGCCGGCGGCGAATGTCGCCGACGAGGCCGGCGCCGTCGGTGTTGTCGCCGAGCGCATGCGCGCCGTCGAAGCGCAGCGTGTTGACGGCGCCCGCTTCGCGGGCCCGGTCGGTGACCTCGTTGGCCAGCGCGAACGCCGCGAGCTTGAACGGCACGGTGACGTTGAGGCCGCGCCCGCCGGCGGCCCGGAAGGTGCGCACCACGGCGTCGAAGCCGTCGAGCGGCGCCGGCAGCAGGTCGTAGACGAGGTCCTCGCCGGTCTCGCGCGCGAACGCGGTGTGGATGCGCGGCGACTTGCTGTGCGCGACCGGATGGCCGATGACGGCGTAGCGATCCGTCATGGCGTGCCGTTGCGCTGCACCTGCGACGCCATGCGCGCGGGCGCGTTCTGCGCGCCGTAGCCGTCGTACCTGCCGCCGCGCTGGACGACCTCGAAGAAGAAGCGGCCCGCGAAGCTCTCCGAGTAGGCGTGGAAGTACTCGCCGGCCGCCGTGCGCTCGTACAGGATGCCGTGCTCGCGCATGCGCGCGACGAGGTCGCCGGGAAGGTCGAAGCGCGCGGCGAGATCGTCGTAATAGTTGCCGGAGATCGTCACGAACTTGGCGCCGTTGCCCCGCAGCCGGGACAGCGTCGCGAAGATGTCGTCCGTGGCGAACGCGATGTGATGAACGCTGGCGCCGCCCTGCGCGGCGATCGTCCGGGCCATCTGCGTGCTCCGGCTCTGCGACACGTTGAGCACCATCCGCACCGTACGCGCCGCGTTGGCGACGCCGCAGCTCCGCACGAGGCCGAAGGGATCGGACAGCTCGAGGCTCTCGCCGGGCTCCATGCCCAGCACCGCGCGGCAGAACAGGATCCAGGTGTCGAGCGACTCGACCGGAAGGCCCATCGCGACGTGGTCGATCCGCGTCAGGCCGGCGCCGGCGTCGCTGCCCGCGCCCGGCGCCGTCAGATCGAAGTCGATTTCGTACATCGCGCCCGAGCCGAGCTCGGCGGGAACGAAGTACACCAGGCTGCCGTCGGGCGCGCGCACGGCGGGGATCTTGAGCTCGTGCGGGCCGACGCGGCTGTCGTAGCGCGGGCAATGCAGCGCCGTCGCGCGGTTGAGCGCTCGCACGCTGTCCTCTGCGGCAAGGCCGATCGCGCAGATCGACGGGCCGTGCTCGGCGAAATGCCGCCGCGCGAACGATTCGGGCTCCGCGTTCAGGATGAGGTGGATCGACCCCTGGCGGTAGAGCGTGACGTTCTTGGAGCGATGGCGGCCGACGCGGCGGAATCCCAGCGTCTCGACGACGTTGTCGAGCAGCCACTCGGACGCCTCGTCGACGGCGAACTCGAGGAAGGTGACGCCGGCGAGCGCCGATTCACCGGGCGGATCGAACAGCTCGACACGCTCGAGCGTGCGCAAGCGGGATTCCGCCGGCGCGCCGCTGCCGGCGTCCGGCGTTTCCAGCCGCTTGCGCGTCTCGGACTCGCAATAGAGGATGGATTGCATCGCGTCGACGGCCGTACGGCGGTTCGGCGCCTCGCGAAACACGTCGTTGAAGATCTCGAGCGAAAACGGGCCGGTGTAGCCGGCGATCAGCACCTGCTCCAGGAACCGCGGCAGGTCGAACTGGCCCTGGCCGGGAAAGCAGCGGTAATGGCGGCTCCACTGCAGGACGTCCATCGCGAGGCGCGGGGCGTCGGCCATCTGCAGGAAGAAGATCTTGTCGCCGGGGATGGCCGCGATGCCCTCCGGCGCGTCGCCGAGCGACAGGATGTGGAAGCTGTCGATGACGATCCCGAGGTGCGGATGGTCGGCCTTGGCGACGATCGACCACGCATGCTCGTAATGGTTGACGTGCCGGCCCCACGCCAGCGCCTCGTAGCCCATCCGGAGGTTGCGCTTCGCCGCGCGCTCGGCGAGCTCGTAGAGCTGCGCGGCGATGCGCGCGTCGTCGGTGGGCGCGTTGGGCTGCGTGTTCGAGCACACGAGCATCATCGGCGCGCCGAGCGTCTGCATGATGTCGAACTTGCGCTCGGCGCGGTCGAGGTTGCGGCGGAAGTCCGCGTCGGTGGCGGCGTCGAGGTCGCGGAACGGCTGGTACAGATCGATGCCGAGGCCGCGGTCGTCGGCCATGCGCTTCAGCTCGGCGGGCGTCCCGGCGAAATTGATCAGATCGTTCTCGAACACCTCGATGGCGTCGAAGCGCGCCGCCGAAATGGCGTCGAGCTTGTCCTCGAGCGTTCCCGACAGCGACACCGTGGCGATGCACTTGCGCATGCCGGCCTACTTTCCCGCCGAGATCTTGACGAGCCCGGCGATCGCCAGCGGATAGCCGCCCACCCCGAATCCGGCCATCACCGCGCGCGCCGCCGGCGACAGGTACGAGTGATGGCGAAATGGCTCGCGGGCGTGCACGTTGGAGATGTGGAGCTCGATCACCGGCACGGCTGCGCCCTTGATGGCGTCGTGCAGCGCGATCGACGTGTGCGTGTACGCGCCGGCGTTCAGCACCACGCCGAGCAGGCTGCCGGCCGCCAGGTCGCGCCCCGCCTCGTGAATCCAGTCGACGAGCTGCCCTTCGTGGTTGGATTGCCGGCAGTCGGCGGCGAGGCCGTGGCGCGCGCATTCGTCCGCGCAGAGCGTCTCGACGTCGGCCAGCGTCTCGCGGCCATAGACCGCGGGCTCGCGCGTGCCGAGCAGGTTGAGGTTGGGACCGTTCAGGATCAGCACTCGCTTCATCGTCTTCTTTCCAGGTATCGGTTCGTCAATGGTCGATGCGCACGATGGCGCCGGTGCGCGCGGCTTCGGCGATCGCCTCGGTCACCTTGAGGTTCGCAAGCCCGTCGCGGATCGTGACGAGCGGCGCGGCCTCGCCGCGGATCACGGCGCAGAAATGCGCGAGCTGCCGCACCAGCGGGTCGGCCTCGGCGAGGGCAGCCACGCCGGTCGTGAACGGCTTCCACCACGAGCGGTCCTCGGGGCGAGGATAAACCTTGAGCCGCATGGACGGTACCGCCAGCGAGCCCATCGTGCCGGCGATCACGTAGCAATCCTCGTCGGGATAGGTCGCGTACGTCTTGTTCTCGCCGGACGTCTGCTCCCAGCTTCGCGGCGAGGCGGCGGTGTCCGACAGCATGAAGGTACCAAGCGCGCCGGAGGCGAAGCGGAGGCCGATCGCCACCGTATCCTCGACGGCGAAGCCCCGCGTGGAATTCGACGCGAAGGCCTGCACGGCGACGATCTCGCCGCACAGCGACCGCAGGTTGCCGATCTCGTGGATCATGTTGATCAGCACGGGACCGCCGCCGGCCTGCCGGCGCCATGGCGCCTCGTCGAAGTAGCTGTCCGGCTTGTAGAAGAGCGCGCTGCCCATCACGGCGACGAGCGGCCCGAGGGTGCCGCCCGCGACGATCTCGCACGCGCGATCCATGATCGCGCTGTGGCGGCGGTGATGGCCGACCAGCACCCTGGCGCGCGCGCCGTCGGCCGCAGCGCGCAGCGCTTCGCCGGCGGCGACCGTATGGGCCACCGGCTTTTCCACCAGCACGGCCACGCCGGCATCGATGCACTGCAGCGCCTGCTCGACGTGGAGCGCGTTGGGCGTCGCCAGGATCACGCCGTCCGGGCGTGCCGCGGCGAAGAGCGCCGACAGCGTCTCGTAGTGCGGCGCGCCGGCCGATCTGGCCAGGGCCGCGGCGCCGGGCGCAGGGTCGACGATCGCGGCGAGCGCGCATTCGTCGCTCGCCCCGATCAGCTCCGCGTGGCGGCGGCCGATCATGCCCGCGCCCGCCAGGGCGATTCGCACCCGGGCCATCACAGGCTCGCCAGCAGGCGGCGCGTCTTGTCGAGCATCTGCCGCGTCCGCGCGACGGCCGGCAGCGACCTCGTCAGCGCCTGCATGGGAATCTCCAGCGACAGCGGAAGGTCGGCCGGCACGGCGCGAAGCATCCCGGCGAGATCGAGCCCGCCATCCCCCGGCATCAGCCGCTCGGCGCGCGCCTGGAACAGCAGCGTCGCGGTATCCCGCGGCCGCTGCGCGGGCGCATCGCACAGCTGCATGTAGCGAAGGCGCGAAGGCGGCGCCGTCCCGATGTCGGTCACCACGGAGCCACCGCGATCGAAGTGAATGGGATCGATCAGGACACCCGCGTTGTCGCGCCGCGCGGCGGCGGCGATGCGCGCGCCGTGGGCGAACGTCTTCACGTCCGTCCAGGGCATCGGCTCGAGATTCGCGCCGATGCCGTACTCGCCCGCGAGCGCGCAGAACGCCGCGAACGAATCGATGAGCCGCGCCTCGTCGGGATCGTTGCCTGCCACGAGCGCCTCGCGCGCGCCGAGGCGTGCGCCGGTCTCCAGCGCGGCCCGGTAGCCGGCCACGACGGTGTCGGGCTTCAACCGGAAGATCTCGATGTCCAGCACCGGCAACCCGGTATCGGCGAGGCGCGCGGCCGTCTCGCGCACCAGCGGGGTGTCGCCGACCATCGCGTGCTGCACTTCCTCGGGCGTGGCCGCGATGAGGCGCAGGCCGATCGCGTCGAAGCCCGCCGCGTGCGCGCACGACACCATGTCGGGCGGCGCGAGCTCGAGCACCGTCAGCGCGGCCAGGCCGATCCTGTGCGTCATCGGGTCGCGGGCTGGAAGGGCGCGGGGACGGGCCTCACGCCGCCGCCGCGGGCTTCGCGTGGCCGCCGAGGAAGAGCCGGTTGAGATCCGGGTCGTGCAGCAGCTCCGACGCCGGGCGGTCGAGCGCGAGGCGGCCCATCTCCAGCACCAGCGCGCGATTGGAGTACTTGAGCGCGGTGCGGACGTTCTGCTCGACCATCAGCACCGTCGTTCCCGCGTCGGCGAGCCCGCGGAGCAGCGTCATCACTTCCTGCACGAGCTTCGGCGACAGGCCGATCGACGGCTCGTCGATCAGCAGCACGCGCGGGCGCAGCAGCAGCGCGCGGGCGATCTCGAGCTGCTTCTGCTCGCCACCGGACATCGTCGACGCCTGGTTGTCGATGCGCTCCTTGATCCGCGGAAACCGGGTCAGCGCCTCCTCCATGCGGCCGGGCAGCTCGCCGCGCGGCAGCGTGATGCCGCCGAGCTCGAGGTTGTGCCTTACCGACAGCGAGCCGAACAGGTTGCGTCCCTGCGGCACGAAGGCGATGCCGTCGGCCAGCAGCTCGCGCTGCGACTTGCCGTTGACGCACTTGCCCTCGAACCGCACTTCGCCCGAGCGCGGCACGAGCATGCCGAACAGCGTCTTCAGCACCGTGGATTTACCGGCGCCGTTGGGGCCGATCAGCAGCGAGATCTCCCCCTTGCGCGCGTCCAGCGTGGTCTCGTTCAGGATCGTGAGGCTCGGCGTGTAGCCGGCGACGACCTTGTCGAACTCGATGATCTTTTCGTTGGCCATGTCGTTTGTCCGCCCTGTTTGTCGGTCAGTTGCCGAGATAGGCTTCGAGCACCTGACGGTTCGCCTGGACTTCGGCCGGCGGCCCTTCCGCCATGACCTTGCCCTCGACCATGCAGATGACGTGCGGGCACAGCTTCATGATGAAGTCCATGTTGTGCTCGATCACGACGAAGCTGCCGCCCTGCGTCTTGTTGAGCTCGACGAGGAGCTCGCGCAGCTGGTCGACGAGGCTCGGGTTGACGCCGGCGCAAGGCTCGTCGAGCAGCACGAGCCGCGGGGCGGGCATGAACGCCATCGCGATGTCGATCAGCTTCTGCTGGCCGTAGGACAGGCTGCCGGCCGGCAGCTTCGCCACGTGCTTCAGCCGGAACAGCTCGATCATCTCGTCGGCGTGGCCGCCGAGGCCGGCGTCGTTCTTCGCGAACAGCCGCGAGCCGAGCGTGCCCTTGAACTCCTGGGCGGCGGCGATCAGGTTGTCCCGCACCGACAGCTTCACGAACACCTGGAGCGTCTGGAACGTGCGCCCCACGCCCCGCCGCGAGAGCTCCAGCGGGGACATGCCGGTGATGTTCTCGCCGCAGAATTCGACGTTGCCCGACGTGGGCTGGATCTGCCCGAGGATGCTGTTGAAGAGCGTCGTCTTGCCGGAGCCGTTGGGCCCGATCACGCCGACGATCTCGCCGGGACCGACCTTCATGCTGACGCCGTCGACCGCCTTGATCGCGCCGTACTGCTTGCGCATGTCCTTCACTTCGAGAAAGGGCATCATTTCACCGCTCCCTTGCGGGCGAACTTCTCCGGGATCGACAGCAGGCCGCCCGGCAGCCAGATCATCAGCACCACCACGGCGAAGCCGAACGCCGCGAGATACCAGTTCTGCATGAAGCGCAGCCATTCCGGCAGCAGGACGATGACGACGGTGCCGAGCACGGGGCCGAGGAACCGTCCGGATCCGCCCACGATCACGCCGAGGAGCATCATCAGCGACCACGAGAAGTGGAACGGTGCCGGCTCGATGAACTGCACGAGCGCCGCGAAGAACGCGCCGGCCACGCCGGCGCACGCGGCGCCGATCGCGAACGCCAGCAGCGTGTATGCGGTGATGTTGACGCCCAGACTCTCCGCGCGGATCGGGTTGTCGCGGAGCGCCGCGAACGCCCGTCCCCACGGCGAGCGCAGCAGCCACCAGAGCATGCCGATGACGAGCAGCGTGAAGAACAGCGTGAACCAGAAGAACGGCAGCGACGGCTCCAGCGAATAGCCGAAGAGCGACGGCCGCGGGATGCCGGAGATGCCGAACGTCCCGCCGGTGACCTTCTCCTCGTTCCGCATCACCAGGTAGACCAGGATGTTGAATCCGAGCGTCGCGAACGCGAGGTAGTGGTGCTGCACGCGCAGCGCGGGGAAGCCCAGCGCGAGCCCCACCGCGAAGCAGGCGATCGCCGCCAGCGGCATCATCACCATGAACGGCAATCCCGCCTTCATGCCGATCGCCGCGATGTACGCGCCGATGCCGAGGAACGCCGCCTGGCCGAGCGACATCTGGCCGGCGTAGCCCACGGTGAGGTTGAGGCCGAACGTCGCCATCAGGTACACGCAGAACAGCGTGCACAGGTAGACGCCGTAGCTCTTGAGGCCAAGCGGCAGCAGCGCGAAGATGATCACGCCGGCCAGCAGGCCCAGCTTCTGCAGGTTGGTGGTCATACCTTGCGCTCCTCGGTCTTGCCCAGGAGGCCCTCGGGCCGGAACAGGATCACCAGCAGGAACAGCACCAGCGCGACGCCTTCCTTGTAGGCCGGCGACAGATAGAACCCGACGACGTTCTCGAGAACGCCGATCAGCACGCCGCCGAGCAGCGCGCCGCGCGTCTGGTTGAAGCCGCCGATGATCGCCGCGAAGAACGCCTTCTGGCCGATGGCGTCGCCCATGTCGAACTTGGCGAGATACGTCGGCGTGACGAGCAGCGCCGCGACGACGGCGAGCACCGCGTTGATCAGGAACACGTACAGCACCATCTTCTTGACGTCGATGCCGAGCACCCTGGCGGCGTCCGTGTTCTGCGCGCACGCCTGCATCGCCCGCCCGGTGACGGTCTTGTTCAGGAAGGTCTGCAGACCGAACACGATCAATCCGGCGAGCACGAGCGTGCCCAGGTCGGCGTACGAGACGTTGATCCCGAAGATCGACCACTGCCCCGACGGGAACGGGCTCGGGAACGGGTGGGCCTCGGCGCTGTAGCCCGCCTTGACGAGCTGCTTCAGGCCGATCGACAGGCCCAGCGTGGCAATGACCAGCGGAATGACGCCGTGCTTGATCAGCGGATCGACGATCAGCCGCTTGAAGCCGAGGCCGAGGATCAGCATCGACGCCGCGCAGGTGACCAGGAACGCGAGCCACAGCGGCATCCCCACGCCCATGCAGAACAACATGCCGAACGCAGGCAGCATCACGAACTCGCCCTGGGCGAAGTTGATCGTGCCCGACGCCTGCCAGAGCAGCGTGAAGCCGAGCGCCGCGAGCGCGTAGATCGCGCCGGTGGCGGTGCCCGAGACCAAGAGCTGGATCAGATCCCCCATGACCGGTTCTCCTCGATGGGTGGTAGCGGCGTTACGTCGGAGCGAATGCGCAGGGGGACGGGGCGCGGAACGGACGCCCGGGCACGCGGCGACGGCCGCCCCGCAACGCGCGGGGCGGCGCCTCGCCTCGGCGGTCGACTATTTAGCCGACGCCGGCGGCAGCGTGGCCGTGACCACCTGCTTGCCGTTCTCGACCTTGACGAGGAAGCTCTCCCGGTCGAGGTCGCCGTTGGCGTCGAACGACACGTCGAGCAGCACGCCGGGATAGTCCTTGGCCGAGATCTTCGCGCCGTGCATGGCTTTGGCGAATTCCTTGCCGTCGAACTTCTTGGTCTTCTCGGTAATCGCCTTGACCACGTACATGGCGCTGTAGCCCTTCATGCCGTTGTGGTCGCTCTTGTACTTGTATTCGGCCTGGAATTTCTTGTCGAAGTCCTTGATCGCCTGCTGCGGCGCGTCGACGGTGAGGCCCACGTGCGCGAGTGCGCCATTGGCGGAGTCGCCGGCGAGCTCGATCACCTTCTGGCCCGTCAGCGTGGTCTCGCCGATGATCGGCTTGTCGTAGCCCTGCTTCTTCAGCTCGCGCAGCGCGCGCGCCGATTCCTCCTCGTTCGTGTACACGAACACGGCGTCGGCGTTCGCCTGCTTGACCTTCAGCACGGCGCCGGAGAAGTCGACCTGGCCCGGATCCGTCGGGATGTCGGCAACGACCTTGACGCCGACGGCGTCGAGCGCCTTCTGCATCGCGTCGCGGCCGCCCTTGCCGAAGTCGTTGTTGACCCAGATCATCGCGATGTTCTTCGCCTTGACCGTGTCCTGGATGTACTTCGCGAGCTTCGGCATCGCGGTCGACTGCGTGAACGACGTGCGGAAGATGTACGGGTTGCCTTGCGTCGTGATGTTCGCCGCTTCGCCGCCCGTGAAGTTCGGGATCTCGGCGCGCTTGGTTTCGGCCATGCTCACGATGATCGAGCCCGAGAACACCGGGCCCATGACGACGTAGGCGTTCTGGTCGACGGCCTTCTGCGCGAGGCCCTTGGCGACGTTGGGCTGCGATTGCGTGTCCAGCGACGTGTACTCGATCTTGCGGCCGAGGATGCCGCCGGCGGCGTTGATCTCCTTCACCGCCAGCTTGACGCCGTTGTCGAAGTTCGTGCCGGCGGTCGTGCCGGTGCCCGACAGCTCGACCAGTCCCACGATGGGCACCGGCCCGGTCTGCGACAGCGCCGGGGCGGCGATGGAAAGCGCGAAGGCCGCCAAGGCGAGCCGTGAGATTCGTTTCATCGTTTCCTCCAATGGTTTTTGACGTTGAATGCGCGCCGCGACTTCGCGGCGAATGCGAAAGCTGGTCATGGGACGTCCGCGGCGCGGGTGGTCTCGGCGACCACCCACTGCGCGGCCTTCCGCGCCCGCGCCATCACGGCTTCAGGCGCGAGGTGCAGATACTCGTCGTTGAACACTTCGAACACGTAGTCGCCGCGATACCCGGCCGCGTGCACCTTGCGCAGCATGTCTGCGATGATGCCGCGATGGGCGCTCTCGTTGGGGAACGCGCGGCGGTGGTCGGCCGTCTCGGTGATGTCGCGGAGGTCGCCGAGATAATCGGCCATCTGGACGAGGAAAATCCGGTCGCCCGGGATGGTGTCGAGCGTCGCGAGCGACGTGCCCTTCGCGAGCAGGTGGAACACGTTGATCAGCATGCCGAGGTTCGGCCGGTTCGCGCGGCGCACGGCCTCCCACACCACCGGATACTCGTTGACCCAGCGGGCCCAGGCGGGCGCGCCGTACGCGATGCGGATGCCGCGCGGCGTCGCGAGCATCGCGAGCTTGGCGAGGTCGGCGGCGATCCGGTCGATGTCGCCCGTCGCGTAAGGCGACGTCGACGACGCCACCACGAGCACCGGCGCGCCGACGGCCTCCACCAGATCCATCAGCGACTTGGCGACTTCGATCTTGTAGTCGTGCAGGTGCGCGTCGAGGCCCTCGTAGTCTTTCAGGAGCTGGAAGCTCGTGACGCGCAGGCCGCTCGCGCGAATCGCGGCCACCGCGCCGGGCACGCCGCCGGGGTGCGTCACCAGGTCCTTCGCCCAGATCTCGATCCCGCCGAAGCCCGCGTCGCGCGTGACGCGAAGCTTGTCCTCGAGCGTGCCCGAGAGGGTGACGGTGTCGACGGCGAAGTGGCCGAGGTCCATGTCCGCCTGGCCGCCTAGCCGAGCTTCGCCACGGCGCGAAGCTCGTCCGCGGTGACCTGGCCGTAACCGAAGAACTCGAGATAGAGCGGAATCTGCTCGAACAGCATGTCGGTGCCGATCTGGGTCGGACACCCGCGCTCGCGCGCCGCCTTCAGCAGCGGCGTGATCTCCTGCTTCATCACCACTTCGCCGACGAACGTCGCCGGCGTGAGCCGCGTCACGTCGACGGGCAGCGGATCGGCGGGATCCATGCCGAGCGGCGTCGCATTGACGACGAGATCGAAGCCGTGGGGGTCGCGCGTGTCCGTGCGCACTTCGAGCAGCGGATAGTGCTCGGTGAGACGCGCGGCCAGCGCGTCGCGCCCGGCCGCGTAGGAATCGAACAGCGCGATCGTGCCCGCGCCCGCCGCGGCCAGCGCGGCGGCGATCGCCGAGCCCACGCCGCCCGTGCCGACGACGAGGCAGCGCTTGCCGCGCAGCGCGAAGCCCTTGCGCTCGACGCCGCGGACGAAGCCCGCGCCGTCGAAGAGCTCGCCGTACAGCGAGCCGTCTTCGCGGAGCAGGACGGCGTTGCACGAGCCGGCCACCTTGACCGTCGTGCTGCAGTCGTCGAGGAGCCCCACGGTGGTCACCTTGTGGGGCATCGTCACCAGCGCCCCGCGGATGTTGGTGAAGCGGAACACGGCGCGCAGCGTGACCGGGTAGTCGGCGGCGCGGACGCCCATCGGCACCACGACGGCGTCGATTCCCGCCTTGTCGAAATAGGGGTTGTAGATCATCGGCGCCTTCACCGGCGCGATGGGGTCGCCGAAATGCGCGATGAGGGTGGTCGTGCCCCGAATCATGACTGCGCTCCTCCGCTCGCCGGGCTGCCGGGCGCCCCGCGGGGTATGGCCGTCGTGACGCGGCCTTGCGGGCGTACGTTCCTGTGGGTTACAGCGAGGTGCGACCAACGCGACACGATACCCTCCAATGCACTCGTTGTTGATCTGTCGTGGTGCGAACGGACAAGTTAGTACATTACTTGGAGGCGGTCAACGGCGATTATCGAAACATTGTGCGATAATCGCCCGCCGCCCCTCCGACTCGCTAAAGCTTCCAGGACCCGATCGTGCCCGCCAAGCGTCTTCCCCCCACCCCACGTCCCCGCGCCGGCAACGACGCGAACGAACTGGCGCTGCCCGCTACGCCCGGCAAAGTCACCCTCGCCGCGCCCACGACGGCCGACGAGATCCAGTCCTTGTCCGGGGACCCGAATTTCATGACGTCGCTGGCGCGCGGGCTCGCCGTGATCCGCGGGTTTTCGCAGCAGCGCCGCAGGATGTCGATCGCGCAGTTGAGCCTGCGCACGGGCATCCCCCGCGCCGCCGTGCGCCGCTGCCTCTACACGCTCGGCAAGCTGGGCTACGTCGCCAGCGAGGACGGCCGGTCGTTCGCGCTGCGTCCGCAGATCCTGTCGCTCGGCCATGCGTACCTGTCGTCGGTGCCGCTCGTGATGGCCGCGCAGCCGGTGCTGGACCAGGTCAGCGCCGCGATCCACGAGTCGTGCTCGCTCGCCATCCTCGACGGCGACGAGATCCTGTATGTCGCGCGGTCGTCCGCAAGCACGCGGATCATGTCGATCGACCTCGGCGTGGGCAGCCGCCTGCCCGCCCACTGCACGTCGATGGGCCGCGTGCTCCTCGCGGGCATGCCGGCCGACGATCTCGCTGCGTTCCTGCGGCGCGTGAAGCTCGCGCCGTTCACGCCCCGGACCCTGGTGGCGAAGGACCGACTGGCCGAGGCGATCGCGGTGGTCGGACGACAGCAATACGCGCTCGTCGACCAGGAGCTCGAGATCGGCCTCCGGTCGATCGCCGTGCCGGTGAAGGATTTCCGCGCGCGCGTCGCGGCGGCGATCAACGTCAGCGTGCAGGCGACGCGCGTCTCGGTCGCCGAGATGGAGAAGACGTTCCTGCCGGCGCTGCGCGCGGCGGCGGACGAGCTCGGGATGATGCTCGCCTGACGGCCGCCGGCGTCAGGACCGCGGGAGGACCGACGCGACGATCGTCTCCACGATGCTGTCGCGCCGCGCACGCAACGCCTCGGGCGACGTCATGTCGGCGTGGAAGATCGCGGCGAACGTGTAGCGGTTGGACACGCTGTAGAAGCACAGCGCGCTGATCGACATGTGGAGGTCCACGGGATCGACGCCGGCACGGAACGTCCCGTCGGCGGTGCCGCGCTCGACGATGCGCCTGACAGTGTCGATCGCGGGAACGTTCAGCGTCGCGATCTTCCCCGACTCCTGGATGAAGCGGCCGTAGTGCAGGTTCTCGTTGCACACCAGCCGCACGAATTCGGGGTTGTCCTGGTGGCGGTCGAAGCTGAACGCGACCAGCGCGCGCAACGCCGCTTCGGGCGTGAGGTGGTCGACGGACAGGTCGTGCTCGATGCTGCGGATGCTGCGGTACGCTTCTTCAAGCACGGCGACGTACAGCCCTTCCTTGCCGCCGAAGTAGTAGTAGATCATCCGTTTGCTGGTCCGCGTGCGCGCGGCGATCTCGTCGATGCGGGCGCCGGCGAGGCCCTTGCCGGCGAACTCCTCGGTGGCGGCGCGAAGGATGTCGCGGCGCGTCTGGTCAGGGTCGTTCGTGCGGGTGGGACGCGCCGCGCTCAAAGCGGCATTCCCACGTAGTTCTCGGCGAGCGACGTGGCGGCCGCGCGCGAGCTCACGACGTACTCGAGCTGTGCGCGCTGCAGCTTGTGCTGGAAGTCGTCGGCGTCCGGAAACCGGTGCAGCATCGACGTCATCCACCACGAGAAGTGCTCGGCGCGCCAGACGCGCGCGAGGCACGTCGCCGAATAGCGCTCGAGCGCCGTGTCGGTGCCGTCGGCGTAGTGAGCCGCGAGCGCGCACGCCAGCGCGTTCACGTCGGCGATGGCGAGGTTCATGCCCTTGGCGCCCGTCGGCGGCACGATGTGCGCTGCGTCGCCGGCGAGGAACAGCCGGCCGTGCTGCATCGGCTCCGTCACGAAGCTGCGCATGCCGGTGACGCCGCGCTCGAGGATGCGCCCTTCCTGCAGCCGCCACCCATCGGTCGTCTCCAGTCGCGTGTGCAGCTCGGACCAGATGCGCTCGTCGGGCCAGCGCGCGAGGTCCTCGTCCGGCGCCACCTGGAGATACAGCCGCGTGACCTCGGGCGAGCGCATGCTGTAGAGGGCGAAGCCGGCGTCGTGGTGCGCGTAGATGAGCTCGTCGTGCGTCGGCGGCGCGGCGGCGAGGATGCCGAGCCACGCGAACGGATACGCGCGCTCGAACGTGCGGAGGACGCCCGCCGGCACCGCGCCGCGGCAGATGCCGTGGAAGCCGTCGCAGCCGGCGATGAAATCGCATTCGAGCGTGCGCGGCGCGCCGGCGTGCCGGAAGCGGATCGCCGGCGCAGGACCCTCGAGGCCGGCGACGGCAACGTCCGCCGCTTCGAACAGGATCGGGCCGCCGGCGTCGAGCCGCGCGGCGATCAGGTCCTTGACGACCTCCTGCTGTCCGTAGACGGTGATCGCGCGGCCGCCGGTGAGCGCCGTCATGTCGATGCGATGGCCGCGGCCGCCGAAGCGGAGCTCGATGCCGTGGTGGACGAGGCCCTCGCGCCGCAGCCGATCGCCCACGCCGGACGCGACGAGCAGGTCCACCGTGCCCTGCTCCAGCACCCCGGCCCGCACGCGCTGCTCGACGTAGGCCCGCGCGCGCGCTTCCACGACCACGCAGTCGATGCCCTGCCGCGTCAGCAAATGCGCGAGCAGCAGGCCCGCGGGACCCGCGCCGACGATTCCCACTTGCGTACGCATGCGTTGATGGCCCCGGCGGGTCCGCTTGTCGTGGATGCGACCGGATTCTACTGCGAGTATGCTTTTCGACCATGAATCGACGAATCGCCGGCACGCAGCGGCGCAGGCATGCCCTCATTGCGACGCTCGTCGCGGCCGTTCTGGCCGGCTGCATGGCGAGCGACAACAAGTCGCCGCCCGCGGGCACCGCGGCCACGGACGGTCCCGCCGTCACGCGCCGCCCGCTCGACACGCCGGCCGTGCCGGCTCCGGTCCCGGCGCCCGCCGCGCCCGCGCAGCCGCCGGCGCTCGCGGTGACCGTGCCGCCGGGCGCGCTCTACGTCTGCGTCGTGCAGCGCGACGGCGCGCTGCAGCAGACCGCGATCGAGTTCGCGCCGAAGGTCGGCGAGCTGTGCGGACGCCATCCGGAAATGGGGCCGTGCCAGTACGAGCGGAACAACTGCCGCGCGCGCGGCGGCCGCGTGTTCGCCGCGGGCGGCGCCGAGATCACGATGGCGACCGAAGCCGAGTACGACAAGAAGGTGATGCGCACGCGCTTTCGCGCGAATTGAGACGCTAGCCCGCGGCGGTCGCCGGCAGCGGCGCGCCGTCGAACGCGCCGTCGTTGGCGGGGCGGCGGAGCTTGGGCTTGTGGGCGCCGCCGAAGACCCGTCCGACGTCCAGCGTTTCGCGCACGCCGATGTCCGCGCCGTGGCGCTGGCCGAAATTGCGCGCCGCGAGGCGCCCCGACTCGTGCAGGCGATCGATCCACGCCCGCGAGCGCTCGAGCGACGACCCCTGCGCGAGGAGATCGCGCCCCGGCGGTCCGATCCGGTGCATGCGGACCTCGCGCACGCCGGCGGCGCCGTCGCCCTCCCGCGTGAGCGCGCGCGTCGCGGCGATCGACTGCATTTCCGCCACGAGGCTCGAGTTGAACACGATCTCGCCGATGCGCCGCCGGATCGCCCGCGCGTCGGTCGGCGGCTCGAGGTCGATGTCGGGCACGAGTTGCACGACGATGAGGTCGCGCGCGGCGCCGCTGTGGATCATCGGCCACAGCGTGGGGTTGCCCGAGTACCCGCCGTCCCAGTAGGGCTCGCCGTCGATCTCCACGGCCTGGAAGAGTTGCGGCAGCGCCGCGGAGGCGAGCAGCACGTCCAGGGTCATTGCGTCGTTCCCGATGACGCGCGGCAATCCTGTGCGCACGTTGGTGACCGTCACGAACAGCGCCGGCGCGGTGCGGCTCCTGATCGCGTCGATGTCGACGTGCGCCGCGATCGCGTCGCGCAGCGGATTGAGCCCGAGGGGATTCGCGGTGTACGGCGACAGCGCGCTGCCCGTGACCAGCCAGCCGTGGATGGTCTCGCGCCAGGCGCGCTCCAGCGGTCCCCACAGATCGCGGCCGAGATCGGCCATCGCGGGCTGTGCCAGACGCCGCCAGAACGAGGCGAGCGCCTTGCGCGCGTCCGCGGGCGTGCCCTTCGCGAGCGCGCTCGCGACGATCGCGGCGTTGAGCGCGCCGGCGCTCGTACCGCTCAACTGGGCGATGGTCAGCGAGCGGCTGCCGAGCAGCGTGTCCAGCACGCCCCACGTGTAGGCACCGAGCGAGCCTCCGCCCTGGAGCGCCAGGCCGATGGGCTTGCGAATCGCGGTGGGGAGCGCCTCCGCCGTCGTACCGAGCCCTTGGGGGCCGGCCATTTCGAGCTCGGGCTGGGGGATGTTGGGATCAAGCGGTGATTCGGACATCGCGTTTCCTTTTCGAGGTGCATGTTGCAATGCACCATAGGAGGTTACGCCACTAGCTGTCTGAATCAAATAACGTTTTCAAATCGAGGCGATCACGTGCCCCGATCTTCACGCACTCCGTTATTGCACTGCACCATCGGCGGGCGACGAGGGGAAAGCGTCCGACACCCGGGCTGCCGTTCGTCCTACAGCGCGCTCCGCCGCGGTGTGTTGGATCGCCCTATCTCGGTGCGCCGGCGGCCTGTAAGGCGCGCCACACCCGCTCGGGGGTGAACGGCATCTGCAGCGACTCGAGACCGGGTCCCGCGTCCGCACGCGTGAGCGCGTCGAGCACCGCGTTCACCACCGCCGGCGTGGCGCCGATCGTGCCGAGCTCGCCGACGCCTTTCACGCCCATCGCGTTGTTGCGGCAAGGCGTCGATTCGTCCATCGAGGTGCGAAACGGCGGCGCATGGCTCGCACGCGGCAGCGCGTAATCGAGGAACGTCGCCGTCTGCGCCTGGCCGGTGGCGTCGTAGACGAACCGCTCCATCAGCGCCTGACCGATGCCCTGCATCGCGCCGCCGTCGAGCTGGCCGATGACGATCGTCGGGTTCACCACGCGCCCGACGTCGTTCACGGACGAATAGGCGACGACGTCGACGTGGCCCGTATCGGGATCGATCTCGACCTCGCAGACGTGGCAGGCGTTGGGCCACGTCGGGCCGGCCACGGAGCTCACCGACACCAGCACGATCCGTTGGTCCGGTTGCGCGGCGGCGAGCTCGAAGAGGCCGATCGCGCGATCGGTGCCGGCGATGCGAAACACGCCGTCGACGTACTCGAGATCCGCCGCCGCGGACTCGAGCTCCGTCGCCGCGAGCGCCTTGGCCTTGTCGACGGTGCGCTCCGACGCGACGCGCACCGCGGACCCGCCCACGAAGAGCGAGCGCGAGCCTGCGCTGCCGAACCCCGTGCCGCGATCGGTGTCGCCATGGACGATGCGGATGCGCTCGATCGGCACGCCGAAGACGTCGACGGCGAGCTGCGCGAAGGTGGTGCCGAGCCCCTGCCCCATCGCCTGCGTCGCGGAGAAGATCTCGATCTCGCCGGCGCCGCTCACCGACACCGTGACGGTTTCCTCGAAGACGTCGGCGCCGGTCCATTCGAGGAACGCCGCCATGCCGCGCCCGCGCAGCCGGCCGCGCTCCCTCGATGCGGCCGCCCGCGCGTCGAAGCCGTGCCACTCGGAAAATGCGACGGCCGCGTCCATCACCTTCTCGAACTGGCCGCTGTCGTACGTCTTGCCCATCGGATTTCG
>Ga0207683_10000121_pt1 | contig 64376 bp, 57 predicted proteins | sample KBSM73metaG_FD_184333 | JGI IMG/M metagenome (GOLD analysis project Ga0207683, IMG submission 184333) | Miscanthus rhizosphere microbial communities from Kellogg Biological Station, Michigan, USA - KBS M7-3 metaG (SPAdes) (version 2) | ecosystem: Host-associated > Plants > Roots > Rhizosphere >...
CAAGCGGCGAATCGCGCCCCCTCCGGGGGCAGCGCAGCGGCGCACGCCGCAAGCGTGGGGGTCGTCCTTCGCCGCGCCGGGCCGTCCCAAGCGGCGAATTGCGCCCCCTCCGGGGGCAGCGCAGCGGCGCACGCCGCAAGCGTGGGGGTCGTCCTTTGAGCCAAAAAGCGAACTACTTCAAGCTCGGCCTGTTCGTGATCGGCGCCATCGCCGCGGGCGTCGTCGTGCTCACGATCATCGGCACCGGCCGCTTCCTCCAGAAGCGCATCACGATCGAGACGTACTTCAACGAGTCGGTGCAGGGCCTCGACATCGGCTCCAAGATGAAATACCGCGGCGTCGAGGTGGGCCAGGTCACGCGCATCACGTTCACCTATGTGAAGTACGAGCAGGACCGCCCCATGGGCGATCGCAAGCGCTACGTGCTGGTCGAGGCGCAGATCCAGCCGCGGCTCGTCGGCGGCAAGGCGGCCAACGACATCGCCAGTCCCGAGTCGACGGCGATGGAGGTGGAGAAGGGCCTTCGCATCCGGCTCGCGCCGCAGGGCATCACCGGCACGAGCTACCTCGAGGTCGACTACGTCGACCCGGCGCAGAATCCGCAGCTGCCGATCGACTGGACGCCGGACAACATCTACATCCCCAGCGCGCCGTCGACGGTGCTGCAGCTCGTCAACTCGGCGAGCGAGATCATGGAGCGCCTGCACAAGATCGACGTCGAAGCCGTCGTGACCAACCTGAACAAGCTCCTCAGCACGGCGAACGACCGCATCGCGGCCCTCGATACCCGCGCGCTGCAGCAGCAGACGGTCAAGACGCTCGCGAAGATCGACGCGACGCTCAACGACATCGCGGCCAAGAAGATCTCCGACGAGGCCGTCGCGCTGATTGCCGAGCTCCGCCAGTCGAACGCCGAGCTCAAGTCCACGCTCGGCAGCCCGGCGTTCAAGAAGCTGCCCGAGTCCGCGGACGCCGCGTTGCAGGAAGTGCGCAAGGTGGTGGGCGATCCCAGGATCGGCTCGTCGGTCGCGCACATGGAGCGCACGCTCACGCGTCTCGACCGCATCTTCGGCGGCGGCGAGGCCGACCTCACGACGACGATCGAGAACCTGCGCCAGATCACCGACAACCTGCGCGACCTCACCGAGGACGCGAAGCGCTACCCGTCGAACGTGATCTTCGGCGCCCCGCCGCGTCCGCTGGAGCGAACCCCATGAAGCATCTTCCGATCCGGGCGCGCCACGCGCTCGTCCTCCTCGCGGCCGTGGTGCTGGCCGGCTGCTCGGTCACGCGGCCGGCGCCGGTGAAGGGGACGTTCCTGCTCGATCCTGCCGCGCCGGCCGCCGTGGCGAAGCCGCAGCCGTCGTCCGTCCGCGTGGGCACGGTGAACGTCGCGGCGCCGTTCCGCGGCAAGAACTTCGTCTCCCGCGAAGGCGAGCTCCGTTACGAGGCCGATTTCTACAACGAGTTCCTGGTCCCGCCGGCGACGATGATCGGCGAGATCACATCGCGCGGCCTGGAGCGCGCCAAGGCGTTCACGCTCGTCGCGCCGGTCAATTCCGCCACGCGCACCGATTGGCTGCTCGACGGCTTCGTCTCGTCGCTGTTCGTCGACGCCCGCGAGCAGGGCAGGATGTACGCCGAGGTGGCGGTCAGCTATTACCTGTTCCGCGCCGACGCCGGCACCGCGATGCCCGTGTGGACGCGCGACTACCGGCAGCGCGTGCCGCTCACGGCGAGCACCGCGCAGGCCTATGCGGCGGCGCTCAACACGGCGTTCGCGCAGATCCTGGCCGACCTCGCGCGCGACCTCGCCGCGGCGGAATTGCCGAAGGCCTGAACGCGCGTCAGAACAGCGGCTGCTCGGCGGCGCGCTGCGGGAGCGGCGTGGCGTTGCCGGCCGGCGTGAGGCGGTCGGCGACGTCCACCCAGCCGCCGCCCATCGCCTTGTAGATCGCGATCTGCGCGGCGAGCGCGGCATCCTGCGACGAGGCGTAGTTGAGCTGCTGCTCGAACAGGCTCCGCTCGGCGTCGAGCACTTCGAGGTAGCTCGTGTAGCCGTTGTCGTAGCGCAGCCGCGCGAGACGCGCGTATTCCGATTGCGCGGTGACCGTGCGCTTCAGCTGGTCGCGCATCTGGGCGCTCTTCTGCGCTTCGATCAGCGCGTTCTCGACGTCGCCGAACGCCGCCTGGATGGTCCTCCGGTACGTGGCGAGCGCCTGCTGCTGCAGCGCCTCGGCCTGCCGCACCTGCCCGGCGATCTGGCCGGCGTTGAAGATCGGCGCCGCGAGCGTGGCGGCGTACGTCCACGTGCGCGCGGGCCCGGAAAAGAGATTCGACAGCGACGTCGACGTGGCGCCGAACAGGCCTGTCAACGAGATCGACGGAAAGTACAGCGCCTTGGCCGCGCCGATCTGCGCATTCGCGGCGATGAGCTGCTGCTCCGCCTGGCGGATGTCGGGGCGGCGCTCCAGAAGCTCCGACGGCAGCCCCGGCGGCACCGGAATGGGGAGCAGCTCGTCGATCGTCTTGCCGCGCTCGATCGGCCCGGGGTTGCGCGCCAGCAGCAGCGACAGCGCGGTCTCCTGCTGCGCGATCTTCGATTCGTAGTCGGGGATGACCGACAGCGCGACCTCGTATTGCGCCTCCGCCTGCGCCACCTCGACCTGGGACACGACGCCGCCGGCGAAGCGCTTGCGGAAGAGCTCGAAGGCGTCGCCGCGCGAGCGCGCCGTGTCGCGCGAGATCAGCAGGCGGCGGTCGAGGTCGCGGAGCGCGATGTAGCCGCTGGCGGTGGCCGCGGCGACGGACAGCACGACGCCGCGCCGCGACTCCTCGCTGGCGAAGACCGTCGCGCGGTCGGACTCCGCCTGGCGGCGGACCTTGCCCCAGAGATCGAGCTCCCACGACGCCGACAGCGCCGCCTGGTAGAACGCGAATTCGGTGTCGACCTCGTTCGGGATCGGCGCGAAGCTGGACTGGTGCGATAAGCGCTGCCGCGCGGCCTGGACGGGAAGCCCGGGCGAAACGCCGACCTGCGGATAAAGCACGCTCCGGGTGACCACGAGCGTGCCAAGGTACTGGTCGACGCGCGCGGCGGCGATCCGGATGTCCAGGTTGTTGCGCAGCGCTTCCTCGACGAGCGCGGCCAGCACGGGATCGCCGAAGCCCGCCCACCAGCCGGCGTCGGCGATGGCCTTGACGTCGGGCACCGAGAAGCGATACGACGCGGGCACCTCCACCTGCGGCCGCTGATAATCCGGCCCGACCATGCAGCCCGGCAGCGGCAGCGCCAGCGCCGCGGCCAGGAGCAACCTTCCGAGCGAGCGCCGGCGCATCTCAGCGGCCCTCGCGCGGGGGCGCATCGGCGGCGGGCGCGCCGATCGGCGGATCGACTTTCCTGCCGCCGAAGCGCTCCGACAGCGACTCGATCACGTAGTAGAACATCGGGATGAAGAACACGGCGATCACCGTGGCGCCGAGCATGCCGCCGATCACGCCGGTGCCGATCGAATGCTTGCTGCCGGCCGACACGCCGGTCGAGATCGCCAGCGGCACGCAGCCCAGGATGAACGCGAGCGACGTCATCACGATCGGGCGCAGCCGGTCGTGCGCGGCGTTCATCGCGGCGTCGTACACCGACTGTCCGGCGTCGCGGTTCAAAACGGCGAACTCGAAGATCAGGATCGCGTTCTTCGCCGCGAGTGCGACGAGCATCGTGAGGCCGATCTGGAAATACACGTCGTTCGAGAGCCCGCGGATCAGGATCGCGATCAGGGCGCCGAAGAGCGCGAAGGGCACGGCGAGCAGCACGCCGAACGGCAGCGTCCATTTCTCGTACTGCGCGGCGAGGATCAGGAACACCATGACGAGGCCGAAAACGAACACCAGCGTGGAGGCGCTGCCTGATTTCTTTTCCTCGAACGCCTGGCCCGTCCACGCCAGGCCGTAGTCGTTCGGCAGCGTCTCCAGCGCCACCGCCTCCAGCGCCGCGATCGCCTGGCCCGAGCTGTAGCCGGGTGCGGCGCTCGCCGTGATCTTCACCGCCGGGAAATTGTTGAAACGGGTCAGCACCGTGGGGCCGGTGACGTACTTGGTGGTGACGACCGCCTTCAGCGGCACCATGCCGCCGGTGGCGTTCTTGACGTAGACCTTCTCGAGATCGTCCGGCGACAGCCGATAGGACGGCTCGGCCTGCATGATCACCTGCCACAGCCGGCTGAACTTGTTGAACTGCGACACGTACAGCGAGCCGAACATCGTCTGCATCGCCGAGTAGACGTCCTCGACGGCGACCCCGAGGATCACCGCCTTGTCGCGATCGACCTGCGCCAGCAGCTGCTGCGACGCCGCGTTGAACGTGGACGTGATCGGGCCGAGCTCCGGGCGGTCCTTCGCCTTCGCGGTCAGGTCGGCGATCACCGCGGCGGTCTGCGCAAGGCCACCGTCGCCCTTCGCCTGGATGTACGCTTCGAGTCCGCCCGTGGTGCCGAGGCCGGGAATCGACGGCGGGTTGATCGGGATGATGATGCCTTCCCGGACCTGCGACAGCTCGGTGTAGGCCTCCGTGATCACCGCGCGCGCGTTCTGCGTGCGGATGTTCGCGCTGGAGTAGCGCTCGCCGAAGCTCTTCAGCCCGACGAAGAAGAGCGACGCGTTGCTCTTCAGCTGCCCGTCCAGCAGGCTGAAGCCGTCGACCGTCACGATGCTCTGCGTAGCCGGGTTTTTGACGAAGAAGTCGGTGACCCGCTCGCTGACCACGCCCGTGCGGTCGAGGCTCGCCGAATCCGGCATGATCACCGCGCCGAGCAGGTAGCCCTGGTCCTCCGGCGGGATGAAGGACGTCGGGATCGTCTTGAACAGGTGCACGGCGATGAGGATCATGCCGGCGAACAGCAGCAGCCCGATGAAGCTGCGCCTGATCATCAGCGCCACCATCCGCGAGTAGCCCGCGGTCATCCGCGCGAACGCGTTCTCGAACCACTTGAAGAAGCCCTTCTTCTCGTGGTGCCCGGGCTTCAGCAGCAGCGCGGCGAGCGCCGGCGAGAGCGTCAGCGCGACGATGCCCGAGATCACGACCGAGATGGCGATCGTGATCGCGAACTGCTTGTAGAGCTGGCCGGTGATGCCGGGAATGAACGCCACGGGCACGAACACCGCGCAGAGCACGAGCACGATCGCGACCAGCGCGCCGCCGACGTCGTCCATCGACTTGCGCGCGGCGTCCTTGGGCGAGAGGCCGAGCTTCGACATGTTGTGCTCGACGCTCTCGATCACGACGATCGCGTCGTCGACGACGATGCCGATGGCCAGCACCATGCCGAAGAGCGTCAGCATGTTGATCGAGAAGCCGAGCGCCGTCATGCCGATCGCCGTGCCGATGATCGAGATCGGCACGGCGATGATGGGGATCAGCGTGGCGCGGATGCTCTGCAGGAACAGGAAGACGACGAGAACGACCAGCACCAGCGCCTCGAAGAACGTGTGGACGACGGTCTCGATCGACGCGCGCGTGAATTGCGTCGTGTCCATCGCCACGTCGTATTCGATGCCCTCCGGAAACGTCTTCTTGAGCTCCGCGAGCGCGGTGATCACGTTCCTCGACACGTCGAGCGCGTTGGCGCCCGGCTGCTGGTAGACGATCATCACCGTGGTCGGCTTGCCGTTGTACTTGGCGCGGATCGAGTAGTCCTGCTGGCCGAGCTCGGCGCGGCCGACGTCCTTCAGCCGCACGATCGCCGCCCCGCCGCTGGCCGCGCGGATGATGATGTCGTCGAACTCGTCCGGCTCGGTCATCCGGCCGGTCGTCGTGACGGCGAACGACTGCTCGATCGGACGGCCGGTGGGCGACTGGCCGATGCTGCCGACGGCGAACTGCTGGTTCTGGTTCGCCACGGCGCGCTGGACGTCGGCGGCCGTCACGCCGAGCTGCGCCATGCGGTCCGGCTTCAGCCAGATGCGCATCGCGAGGTCCGGCGAGCCCATGATCTGCGTCTGGCCCGCGCCGGGAATGCGCTTCAGCGCGTCGAGGACGTAGAGGTTCGCGTAGTTGGCGACGTACTGCTCGCTCCAGCGCGCATCGGGCGAGAACAGCGCGATCACCATCATGAACGCGCCGGAGCGCTTCTGGACGCTGACGCCGGTCCTGGTGACGGCCTCCGGAAGCTGCGGCAGCGCGAGGTTGACGCGGTTCTGCACGTCGACCTGCGCGAGCTCCGGGCTCGTGCCGATCTCGAAGTAGGCGGTGATCGTCGTGGCGCCCGACGATGAGCTCGCAGACTCCATGTAGATCATGTGATCGGCGCCGTTGATCTGCTGCTCCATCGGCGCCGCGACGCTGTTCGACACCACGTCCGCCGACGCGCCCGGATAGCTCGCCGACACGGATATCGTCACCGGCGTGATGTCGGGGTACTGCGCGATCGGCAGGTTGATCATCGCCACCGCGCCGGCCAGCGTGATGACGATGGACACGACCGACGCGAAGATCGGCCGGTCGATGCAGTAGCGCGAGATGCTCATCGGGCGCTCGCGCTAGGGCTTGGTCGCGGGTGCGGGCGTGGCGCGGGCGACCACGGCCGCTTCGACGCGTCGTGCTTCCTTCGGTTCGGCGCCGCCGGTGACCCTGGCCGGAGCCTTGAGGTTGACCTGCTCGGGGCGCGCGCCCTGTCCCACGAGCGCCGCGCGCACGGCCTTGGCGCGATCCTTCGCGAGCTGGAGGTTGCGGGTGATGCCGCCGGAGGCGTCGGCGAAGCCCGTCACTTCGGCGCCGAGCGTCGTGTCGCTCGACAGCAGCCGCGCCAGCGGTCCGAGCGTCTGCGCGCCCTCGGCGGTGAGCACGTCGCTGTCGCGGTCGAAATACACCTTCGCCAGCCGCGAGCCTTCCGCGGCCGGCGCTCTCGGCGCGCCGGCGGTCGCGGCGGGCGGGGTGGAGGGTGTGGCCGCTGCCTGCCGCCGCGCGCTCGCGGCGCCGCCGGTCTGCTCCCTTTCGATCGACATCGGCGCCGCGGCCCGCGGCGCAGCCTTGGCGACAACGGCCGGCGGCGCGTACGGCACCACCTTCAGCGCCGCGCCGGGGGCGACGCGGATGGCGCCGTCGACGACGATGCGGTCGCCCGCGCGGAGGCCGTCGGTGACGAACCAGTTGTCGCCCTGCCACGAGCCGAGATCGACGGCGCGCTGCTCGGCCTTGTCGTCCTTCGTGACGAGCCACACGTAATGCGACTTCGCGCCCTGCTGCACGGCGCGCTGCGGCACGAGGATGCTGTTCGGCCGCGTCGCGCCCAGCACGTTGACCTTGACGAACTGCCCGGGACGAAGCTGGCCGTCCGGATTGGCGAGGGTCGAGCGCACGAGGTACGTGCCCGTCTCCTTCGAGTACGACGGGTCGGCGAAGCTGATGCGGCCGCGCTGCGGATAGACGGTGCCGTCGGCGAGCGTGATCTCGATCTCGAACTTGTTGTCGGCGGGCAGGCGCAACAGGCCGCGCTGCGCCTCGTCGCGATAGCGGAGCGTCTCGTTTTCCGAAATCGAGAAGTTGACCCAGATCGGATCGAGCTGCGACACCGTCGTGAGGAGGTTGTTCGACGCCGAGACGTACGTGCCTTCCTGCACCTTGGCGTAGCTCGACAGGCCTTTGAGCGGCGAGGCGATCGTCGTGTAGCCGAGGTTCAGCGTGGCGGTCTGCACCTGGCCCTGCGACGCGATCACGGCGGCCCGCGCGCGCTGCTCGTTGCCGACGGCGTCGTCGAGGTCCTTCTTGCTGACGGCGTTCTGGTCGGCGAGCGGCCGGATGCGCGCGAGGTTGGCGATCGCGACGTTGAGCGACGCCTGCTGCTCGGCGAGCTGACCCTTCGCCTGCTGCAGCGAGGCCTCGAACGGCTTGCGGTCCATCTGGAACAGCGGCTGGCCGGTGCGGACGAGGTCGCCCTCGGCGTACAGGCGCTTGTCGAGGAAGCCGTCGACGCGGGCGCGGATCTCGACCTCGCGGGAGCTTTGCGTCTGGCCGACGAAATCGAAGCCGACCGGCGTGTCGCTCGCCTTGACCGTCAGCACGGTGACGTCCACCGCGGCCTTCGGCGGCGGCGCCTTGGCGGCGTCGTTGCCACAGCCGGTGAGGAGCGCGCAGGCGAGTGCTGCGATCGCCAGGCGCCGACCCGCCCGTCCACCCAACGAGACTCTCTCCGTCATGCCCTGCATCCTCCCCGGCGCGCTGGACCTTGCGACATCCGCTGCGGTCACGCGCACGCCACGGGCGGCACGCGAAGCGTCTCGCAACGTCGCTCGATCGCGCTCGATTCTAGCCCGGAAGTGGACTGCGGAGTGGGTCGTACGGCGCGCCGTGCGCGGCGATCAGCCGATCGCGACGGCGTCGAGATCGTGCTCGTCCGCGGCGGTGATGCGCACGCGGAGGAATTCGCCGGCGACGGGGCGCCCGCCCGTCACGCGGACGACACCGTCGATCTCCGGCGCGTCGCCGGCCGTGCGCGCGGTAGCGTGGCCGGGCTCGACGGCGTCGACCAGGACGTCGAGCGTGCGGCCCACCTTGGCCGCGAGCCTGCGCGCGCTGATGGCCGCCTGCACGGCCATGAAGCGGGCGCGCCGCGCTTCCTTCACGTCCTCGGGCACCGCATCGGGCAGGTCGTTGGCGATCGCGCCGTCCACCGGCGAATACGCGAAGCAGCCCACGCGATCGAGCTCGGCCTCTTCCAGGAACGCGAGCAGCGCGTCGAATTCGGCGTCGGTCTCGCCGGGGAAGCCGACGATGAACGTCGAGCGGAGCGTGAGCTCGGGACACGCGGCGCGCCATGCGCGGATGCGCGTCAGGTTGTTCTCGGCGGAGGCGGGACGCTTCATCAGCTTCAGGATGCGCGGGCTGGCGTGCTGGAACGGCACGTCGAGATAGGGCGTCAGCCGGCCATCGGCCATCAGCGGAATCACGTCGTCGACGTGCGGATACGGATACACGTAGTGAAGCCGCACCCATGCGCCGTAACGGGCCGCGAGATCGGCGAGCGCGCGCGTCAGGTCGACGAATTTCGTCTTGAGCGGCCGGCCGTCCCAGAAACCCGTGCGGTAGCGGATGTCGACGCCGTACGCGCTCGTGTCCTGCGAAATGACCAGAAGCTCCTTCACGCCGGCCTCGAAGAGTCGCTGCGCCTCGCCGAGCACGTCGCCGATGGGCCGGCTCACCAGGTCGCCGCGCATCGCCGGAATGATGCAGAACGTGCAGCGGTGATTGCAGCCTTCGCTGATCTTCAGGTACGCGTAGTGCTTAGGCGTGAGGCGGATGCCCTGCGGCGGGACGAGATCGACGAACGGATCGTGCGCGGGCGGCAGATGCGCGTGCACGGCGTCCATCACTTCCTGCGTCGCGTGCGGGCCGGTGACGGCGAGCACCTGAGGATGCGCCTCGCGCACGAACTCGCCGCCGCCTTTCGCGCCGAGGCAGCCGGTGACGATCACCTTGCCGTTTTCCGACAGCGCCTCGCCGATCGCGTCGAGCGATTCGGCGACGGCGGCATCGATGAAGCCGCACGTGTTGACGACGACGAGATCGGCACCCGCGTACGACGGCGCGATCGCGTAGCCCTCCGCGCGCAATTGCGTGAGGATCTGCTCGGAGTCGACGAGCGCCTTCGGGCAGCCGAGCGAGACGAAGCCTACGCGCGGCGGCGGCGACGAGCGCTTCGTCTTCGCAGGGGACATGCCGGGGTTGTCCGGCCGCTCGCGCAATGCAGCATCGACGCCGACAGACGGGCGATGTTGCGGCGCGTTCGGCGTTCTAGCGTTTGGCGTCGTCGTCCGGGCCGTTTTGCGGCGGAGCAACGAAGTTGGGGAAGGGGAAGGCGGAGAACATGCCGCGCGTCTGGTCCTGCATCCGCTGCTGCATGTCCATGAAGAGCTTCGCGCTCTGTTCGAGATAGTTGCCGAGCATGCCCTGCATCGCGGGCGCCTGCATCTGCATGAACTGCTTCCACAGGTCGGGCGTCAGCATCATCTTGTCGCCGTAGACCTGCTTCGCCTGGTCCTGCAGCTTCTTCTGGATCGCCATGAACGCCTTGACGTTCTGCTCGATGTACTGCCCCATGATCGTCTGCTGCGCGCTGCCGTAGAAGCGGATCATCTGCGCGAGCATCTCCGAGCTGAACATCGGCATGCCGCCCGCTTCCTCGTCGAGGATGATCTGCAGCAGGATCGCTCGCGTGAGGTCGTCACCCGACTTGGCGTCGATGACCTGGAAATCGATGCCTTCGAGCACCATCTGCTTCACGTCGGCGAGCGTGATGTAGCCGCTGTTGGCCGTGTCGTAGAGCCGGCGGTTGGGGTACTTCTTGATCGTGCGGACGGACTCGCTCATGGCGGGCTCCAGACATCGAATCGCGCGATTATAACCGTCTGATTTATCGGACGTTTGGAATTGGGCCGGCGGGTGCCCGGCGGGCGTTTGGTGCGATGCACAAAAAAGGTCTTGACTTGACCCGCGGCCGTCCCTACAATTGGTTTTGTGCGGTGCAGCAATCACCGGGCGGCGAGGGGCGGATGGGACGGATCCCCTTGGCGAGCGCCCGACCGGCAGACAAGGCTGGTGACGAGGCGCCGCGACGAACCACCCACCCACTTCCAAAGAGGAAATGCCATGTACAACGCTACCGAACAAATCGCCGATCTCGGCAAGGTCAACTACGCGAACGCCGTCAGGATCGCTTCGCTGTCGATCGCGAACGCCGAGAAGATCGTCAAGCTCAACCTGATGACGGCCAAGGCCGCGCTGGCGTCGGGCGTAGAGAGCGCGCAAGCCGCCGCCTCGGTGAAGGATGTCCAGGAACTGATGGCGCTGCGCACGAAGTTCACGGAAGCCGGCGTCCAGGTCGCGACGGGTTACTCGCGCACGCTGTACGAACTGGCGTCGGAAGCGCAAGCCGAGTACACGGCGATCGCCGAAGAAGCGTGGTCGCTCTACACGAAGAGCGTCGCCGCGATCGTCGACAAGGCGAGCAAGTCGGCCCCGGCCGGCACGGAATCGGGCTTCAACGCGTTCAAGTCGACGTTCGCCGCTTCCACCGCCGCGTTCGACCAGTTCCAGAAGGCCTCGAAGCAAGTCGTGAGCCTGGCCGACGCGAGCGTTCGCGCCGCTGCCGCCTCGGCGACGAAGGCGAAGACCAAGCGCGCTGCGTAAGGTCGTTGTCAGTGAGGTCACCGGTCGCCCGACGGCGACCGGTCGCCCCCGACGAACGGGTGCGGCCCGAGGTTCCATCGGAACTTGAAATGGCCGCAGCGATCCCAATCTCGTGGGTGTAGTCTCCTCTGTATCAATATCCTCCTCCTGATTGATACAGCTTGAGGGCGCCGTGCAAACGGGGCCCTCTTTTTCTTTGCGCGCTCGCTCGCGGGACTCGTTCCTCCTCGCCGGATGCTCTGGCAGCTATTCGAGCTTGCCGACGCGCTGCACTGCCTGCGCGAGCTTTTTCGCATCGGCGTCCCAGAAGCGGCGCAGTTCCGGTGCATCCATGTACTGCACCGGCGTGTCGAGCGACGCGAGCGCCGCGACGAAGCGCGGATCGGCCGCGGCAGCGCGAGCGGCGTCGCGCAGGCGCGCCAGCACGGGCTCGGGCGTCGCGGCCGGCGCGAACAGTGCAGACCATTGGAAGAACACGGCGTCGAAGCCCGCCTCGTTCAGCGTCGCGACGTCGGGCAGCGACGCGAGCCGCTGATCGCCCCAGGAGGCGAGGACGCGGAGCTTGCCAGCCTTCACCTGCGGAATCACCGTCGACGGCCCGGACGCGACCGCGTCGATCGAGCCGCCGAGAAGCGCCACCACTGCGGGACCGGCGCCGGTGAACGGCACGTGCAGCAGCTTCACGCCGGCGCTCTGCGCGAACATCTCCATCGGCATGTGCATCGTGCCGTAGTTGCCGGACGATCCGTAGCTGATCGCGCCAGGCCGCTTCTTCGCGTCGGCGACGAATTCTGCGAGCGTCTTCCAGGGGCTGTCGGTGCGCACGGCGAGCACCGTGGGATCCGCGGTGAGCCGCGCGATCGGCGCGAACTGGTCGAGCTGGTAGAGCGGGGCGCGGCCGATCACCTTGTCGGCCTCGGGCAGGATCGAGATCGACGACAGCGCGACCAGCAGCGTGTAGCCGTCGGGTTTCGCCTTCGCGACGTAGCCCATGCCGATGCCGCCACCCGCGCCGGGCTTGTTCTCGATCACCACCGGCGCCTTCAATTCGCGCGACAGCGCGTCCGCGAACGGCCGGCCGACGATGTCGGCGACGCCGCCGGGCGGGAACGGCACGATCAGCGTGACGGGCTTGGACGGGTAGGGCCCCTCCTGCGCGGACGCCGCGCCGGACGAGAACAGCGCAACGGCCAGCACCGCCAGCGCCACCACGCGATCGATCTTCATGCCGACTCCTGCCAAGCGCGAAGCCGGGATGGCGCGCGCGCCGCTATCTTGCCCGATCCTTCAGACGGAGGCCTCGACGAGAGCATGGTGCGCCGCCCCCCCGCGGCGCCCGGCTGGCTCAGAACATGTGCTGGCCGCCGTTGATGGCGATGTTGGCGCCGGTGAGGAACGCGGCTTCGTCGCTCGACAGGTAGGCGACGAGCCCCGCGACTTCCTCCGGCTTGCCGAGGCGGCCCATCGGGATCTGCGGAATGATCTTGCTGTCGAGCACGTCCTTCGGGATCGCCATCACCATCTTGGTCCCGATGTAGCCCGGCGAGATCGTGTTGACGGTGACGCCTTTCCGCGCGACTTCGAGCGCGAGCGCCTTCGTGAACCCGTGCATGCCGGCCTTCGCGGCCGAATAGTTGGTCTGGCCGAACGCGCCTTTCTGGCCGTTCACCGACGAGATGTTGATGATCCGGCCCCAGCCTCGGTCCAGCATGCCGTCGCACACCTGCTTCGTCATGTTGAAGCAGGAGTCGAGGTTCGTCTTGATGACCATGTCCCAGTTGGACTTGTCCATCTTCTTGAACGTCATGTCGCGCGTGATGCCCGCATTGTTGACGAGCACGTCGATGGGGCCGACCTCGGCGGAGACCTTGTGCGCGCAGGCCGCCGCGGATTCCCAGTCGGCGACGTCGCACGGGAACGCGCGAAAGCCGTAGCCCTGGCGGTTCATGGAGTCGAGCCACTCCGACGCCTTGGTGTTGCCCGGCGAGTGCGTGGTGACGACCTTGTAGCCGAGCGCGGCCAGCTTGATGCAGATCGCCTCGCCCAGCCCCCCCATGCCCCCGGTGACGAGCGCGACGCGCGGGTTCGTTGCCATCGGTGATTCCTCCAGTGGTTTTCTTGGATTTTCCTGTTACCGCTCGACCGCGAGCGCCACGCCCATGCCGCCGCCGATGCACAAGGAGGCGAGGCCCTTCTTCGAGTTGCGCCGCGCCATCTCGTGGAGCAGCGAGACCAGCACGCGGCAGCCGGACGCGCCGATCGGATGGCCGAGCGCGATCGCGCCGCCGTTGACGTTGATCTTCGCCGTGTCCCAGCCCATTTCCTTGTTCACCGCGCACGCCTGCGCCGCGAACGCCTCGTTGATTTCCATGAGGTCGAGGTCGGCGGGCTTCCAGCCGGCCTTCTCCAGCGCGCGGCGCGACGCCGGCACCGGGCCCATCCCCATGATCGCGGGATCGACGCCGGACGAAGCGAACGCCTTGATCGTGGCGAGCGGCTTGTAGCCCATCGCGGCCGCGCGCTCCGCGCTCATGACGATGACGGCGGCGGCGCCGTCGTTCAGGCCCGAGGCGTTGGCGGCGGTGACCGATCCGCCTTCCTTCGCGAAGGCGGGGCGCAGCCCCGAGATCGACTCGAGCGTGGTTCCGGCCTTGATGAACTCGTCCGACGCGAACGCGAGCGGATCGCCCTTGCGCTGGGGAATCATCACCGGAACGATCTCGTCCTTGAACCTGCCGGCCTTCTGCGCAGCTTCCGCCTTGTTCTGGCTCGCGACGGCGAACTCGTCCTGCTGCGCGCGCGAGATCTCGTACTTCTTCGCGACGTTCTCGGCCGTGGTGCCCATGTGGTACTGGTTGTAGACGTCCCACAGGCCGTCGACGATCATCGTGTCGACGAGCTTGGCGTCGCCCATCCGGAAGCCGTCGCGGGAGCCCGGCAGCACGTGCGGCGACGCGCTCATGTTCTCCTGGCCGCCGGCGATCACGATCTCGGCGTCGCCGCAGCGCACGGCCTGCGCGGCCAGCATCACCGCCTTGAGGCCCGATCCGCACACCTTGTTGATGGTCATCGCGGGCACCGAGTGGGGCAGCCCGGCCTTGATCGACGCCTGGCGCGCCGGATTCTGGCCGCTGCCTGCCGTGAGGACCTGGCCGAGGATCACTTCGGAGATCTGCTCCGGCTTGATGCCGCTCTGGGCCAGGAGCCCGCGGATGACGGTGGCGCCGAGCTCGGGAGCGGGCGTCTTGGCGAGCGCGCCGCCGAACTTGCCGATGCCGGTGCGCAATGCGTGGGTGATGACGATGTCGGTCATGGGAGGCCTCGATGGGTGGGCTTGCGCGGTAATCGCACGGGGCGCCCTGGTCGAACGCGCTGCGCGCGTGCGGCGGGTCTTCCGGGATGGTAGCGCAAGCGGGCGAAGGGGGACAGTCCGCCGGGGGCGCGGCGCCGGCGGGGCGTCTAGCCCCCTTCGAGGCGGTAGCCGACGCCCGTCTCGGTGAGAAGGAAACGCGGCTGCGCGGGATCGGCCTCGAGCTTCTGCCGCAGGTGGCCCATGTAGATCCGCAGGTAGTGGTTGTGCTCGACGTAGGCGGGGCCCCAGACCTCGCGCAGGAGGTGACGGTGGGTCAGCACCTTGCCGGGATGCGCGAGCAGCGCCGCGAGCAGCCGGAACTCGATCTGCGTCAGATGGACGTCCTCGCCGGCGCGCGTCACCCGCCGGCTCGCGAGGTCGACGGTCACGTCGCCGAGCGCCACGATCGGCGTCTCGCTGGCCCCGCGGGCGTGGCGGCGCAGCGCGGCCCGGACGCGCGCCAGGAGCTCCGCGACGCCGAACGGCTTCACGAGGTAATCGTCGGCGCCGGCGTCGAGCGCCGCCACCTTGTCGGCCTCGTCGACGCGCGCCGACAGCACGATGATGGGCACGCTGCTCCAGCCGCGCACGTCGCGCACGAGCGTGGCCCCGTCGCCGTCGGGCAGGCCGAGGTCGAGCACGATAAGGTCGGGCTTGCGCGTCCCCGCCTCGATGACGCCGCGCGCGAGCGTCTCGGCCTCGAACACGCGGTAGCCCTCGGTCTCGAGCGCCGCGCGCACGAAACGGCGGATCTCGCGATCGTCCTCGACGATCAGCAGCTGCGGGACGGTTTCGATCGGCGGGCCTGCCGGAGCCGCGTCGGTTCGTTTACGCGCCCTTTACACCCGAAGCCGCAATTTGTACGCGCGCTATACCGGCGATTGCCTAGCATCCACTCATTGTAACGGCGCCGCCCCGCAACCTGGAAGGCGGCGCCTTCAACGGACTCCGCCCATGCTGGACATCGTCTTCGTCGGAACGATCATCGCCTTCTTCGCGCTGTCGGCCGGGCTGATCCGGTTCTGCGCCAACCTCATGCAAAAGGGAGGCCGGCCATGAGCGGCATCTACTGGCTGAGCGGCATGGCCGCGCTCATCATCTTCGTCTACCTGATGGTCGCGCTCTTCAAGCCGGAGTACTTCGAATGAACGCCTTCGGCTGGGCCCAGATCGCCCTTTACGTCGTCGTGCTGCTGCTGCTCGCGAAACCGCTCGGCGGCTTCATGGCTGCCGTCTACGAAGGACGCGCGGTGCGCGCGCAGCGGATCGGCGGCTGGCTGGAGCGCCTCGTCTATCGCCTCGGCGGCGTCGACCCGGCGCAGGAGATGGACTGGAAGAAGTACGCGATGGCGATGCTGTGGTTCAACCTGCTGGGCGCGCTGGTCGTCTACGTGCTGCAACGGCTGCAGCAATGGCTGCCGCTCAATCCGCAGGACTTCGCGGCGGTGAGTCCCGATTCGTCGTTCAACACGGCGGTGAGCTTCGCGACGAACACGAACTGGCAGGGCTATGGCGGCGAGAGCACGATGAGCTACCTGACGCAGATGCTGGCGCTCGCCGTGCAGAACTTCGTTTCCGCCGCGACCGGCATGGCGGTGCTGGTGGCGCTGGTGCGCGGCTTCGCTCGCAAGGAGGCGGCCGGGATCGGCAATTTCTGGACCGATCTCGTGCGTTCCACCGTCTATATCCTGCTGCCGCTGTCGATCGTGTTCGCGGTCGTTCTGGTGAGCCAGGGCGTTCCGCAGACGTTCGAAAAGTACGCGACGGTGGCGCTCGCGCAGCCCGTCACGTACGACAGCCCGAAGAGCGGCACCGATGGCCAGCCGCTGAAGGACGACAAGGGCAATCCGGTCACCGGGAAAGCGACCGCGACCGAGCAGACGCTTCCCCTCGGTCCGGTCGCGTCGCAGATCGCGATCAAGCAGCTCGGCACGAACGGCGGCGGTTTCTACAACGTCAATTCTGCGCATCCCTTCGAGAACCCGACGCCGCTCACCAACCTGCTCGAGGCGCTGGCGATCCTCCTGATCCCCGCGGCGCTCTGCTGCACGTTCGGGAAGATGCTCGGCGACACGCGGCAGGGATGGGCGTTGCTGGCGGCCATGACGATCCTGTTCGTGGCGCTGCTGGCCTCGACTTACGTGAGCGAGGGCGCAGGCAACCCCGTGCTGGGCAGTCTCGGTGCTGATCAGGCCTCCACGGCGACCAATCCCGGCGGCAACATGGAAGGCAAGGAAGTGCGCTTCGGCGTCGCCAACTCGGCGCTGTGGGCGGTGGCGACGACGGCCGCTTCCAACGGCTCCGTCAACGCGATGCACGACTCGTTCATGCCGCTCGCCGGAATGGTCCCGATGTGGCTGATGCAGCTGGGCGAGGTGGTCTACGGCGGCGTCGGCTCCGGACTGTACGGGATGATCATGTTCGCGCTCGTCACCGTGTTCATCGCCGGCCTGATGATCGGGCGCACGCCGGAATATCTCGGCAAGAAGATCGGCGCGTTCGAGATCAAGATGGCGTCCATCGCTATCCTGATCCCGCCGTTCCTCGTGCTGTGCGGCACGGCGGTCGGCGTGATGACGGAAGCGGGCAGGGCGGGCGTGTCCAACCCGGCCGAGCACGGCTTCTCCGAGATCCTGTACGCGTTCTCGTCGGCGAGCAACAACAACGGCAGCGCGTTCGCGGGCCTTTCCGCCAACACGCCGTTCTACAACACGGCGCTCGGCATCGTGATGCTGTTCGCGCGCTACTGGCTCGCCATCCCCGTGCTGGCGCTCGCGGGCGCGTTCGCCGCCGCCAAGCGCGTGCCGCCGTCGGCCGGGACGCTGCCGACGCACACGCCGCTGTTCGTCTTCGTGCTGATCAGCGTAGTGATAACCGTGGGCGCGCTCACGTTCGTTCCGGCGCTGGCACTCGGTCCCGTCGTCGAGCACCTGCTTCTCTTTTCCGCCCCATGACCGCAATCACCCCGCTGCAAGGATCCAACGACATGGCAACCACCCTGGCCGCCCGGCCAACGATGCTCTCCTGGTTCGTGGACAAGGCGCTCCTGAAGCGCGCGGCGATCGACAGCTTCCAGCGGCTGACGCCGCGCTACCAGTGGCGCAATCCGGTGATGTTCGTCGTATACGTCGGCAGTCTCCTGACGACCGTGCTGTGGGTGCAGGCGCTCACGGGCAAGGGCGAGGCGCCCGCCGCGTTCATCCTCGCCGTCACGCTGTGGCTGTGGGTGACGCTGCTGTTCGCCAACTTCGCCGAGGCCATCGCCGAAGGCCGCAGCAAGGCGCAGGCCGCCTCGCTCAAGAGCGCGCGCAAGGACACGATCGCGAAAAAGCTCGCGCGGCCCGAGCGAGGCGCGCCGTCCACCGCCGTGCCCTCGTCGCAGCTGCGCCGCGGCGACCTCGTCTACGTGGAGCAGGGCGACCTCGTTCCGGGCGACGGCGAAGTCATCGGGGGCGTGGCGTCGATCAACGAAAGCGCGATCACGGGGGAGAGCGCTCCGGTGATCCGCGCCGCCGGCAGCGATTTCAACACCGTGACCGGCGGCACGCTCGTGCTGTCCGACTGGATCATCGTCCGCATCGGCGTCAATCCGGGCGAGGCGTTCCTCGACCGCATGATCGGCATGGTGGAAGGGGCGAAGCGGCAGAGGACGCCGAACGAGATCGCGCTGACGATCCTGCTCGTCGCGATGACGATGGTGTTCCTGCTCGCCACCGTCACGCTGCTGCCGTTCTCGATCTACAGCGTCGACGTCGCGAAGGCGGGCACGCCGGTGTCGATCACCGTGCTGGTGGCGCTGCTCGTGTGCCTCATTCCTACCACCATCGGCGGCCTGCTCTCGGCGATCGGCGTGGCGGGCATGGGCCGGATGATGCACGCCAACGTTGTTGCGACCTCGGGCCGCGCCGTCGAGGCCGCGGGCGACTGCGACGTCCTGCTGCTCGACAAGACCGGCACGATCACGTTCGGCAACCGGCAGGCGTCGGCGCTGCACCCGATCGCCGGCGTCAACCCGCAGCAGCTCGCCGAGGCGACGCTGCTCGCCTCGCTCGGCGACGAGACACCGGAGGGCAAGAGCATCGTCGCGCTCGCCAAGCGCGCGTTCGGCCTCGCGCCGCCGCCGCTCCAGCCCGGTCGCTTCACGATCATTCCGTTCACGGCGCAGACACGGATGAGCGGGGTGACGTTCGAGGGCCGCGAGCTCCGCAAGGGCGCGCTCGACGCGGTCCGGGTGTGGGTCACCGGCCAGGGCGGCACCGTGAACGCGGAGGTCACGACGCGGGTCGAGGAAGTCGCGCGCCGCGGCGCCACGCCGCTGGTCGTCGCCGAGGGCCGGCACGTTCTGGGCGTGGTCGAGCTGAAGGACGTGGTCAAGACGCACATCAAGGAGCGCTTCGCCGAGCTCCGCCGCATGGGCATCCGGACGATCATGATCACCGGCGACAACAAGCTCACGGCGGCGTCGATCGCCGCTGAGGCGGGGGTCGACGATTTCCTCGCCGAGGTGACTCCGGAAGCGAAGCTCAAGCTGATCCGCGAAATCCAGGCCGACGGCAAGCTCGTCGCGATGACGGGCGACGGCACCAACGATGCGCCGGCGCTCGCGCAGGCCGACGTGGCCGTGGTCATGAACAGCGGCACGCAGGCGGCCAAGGAAGCCGGCAACATGGTCGACCTCGACTCCAACCCGACCAAGCTGATCGAGATCGTCGAGATCGGCAAGCAGCTGCTGATGACGCGCGGCGCCCTCACCACGTTCTCGATCGCAAACGACGTCGCCAAGTATTTCGCCATCATTCCCGCGGCGTTCGCGAGCACATATCCCGTGCTGGGTGCGCTCAACGTGATGCAGCTCGCCACGCCGGCGTCCGCGATCCTGTCAGCCGTCATCTTCAATGCGCTGATCATTCCCGCACTGATCCCGCTTGCGCTGAAAGGCGTCAAGTTCCGCGCGGTCGGCGCCGCGGCGATACTGCGCCGGAACATGCTGGTCTATGGCGTCGGCGGCGTCGTGCTGCCGTTCGTCGGCATCAAGCTCATCGATCTCCTCCTCGTCGCAGTCCACCTCGCCTGACAGAAAGCCGTGAACATGTTCGAAGCGCTCCTTCCCGCCGTTCGCATCCTGGCCGTGCTCACGCTGCTGACCGGTGTCGCGTACCCGTACCTCGTCACCGGCATCGCGCAGCTCGCGTTTCCCCGCGCGGCCCACGGCAGCCTGGTCGAAGCCGACGGCAAGCGGATGGGCTCGGCGCTGATCGGCCAGCCGTTCGACAACCCGAAGTATTTCTGGGGCCGCCCTTCGGCCACTGCGCCGATGCCGTACAACGGCGCCGCGTCGTCGGGCTCGAACCAGGGTCCACGCAATCCGGCGCTCGCGGACGCGGTGCGCGACCGGATCAAGGCGCTGCGCGACGCCGATCCCGGCAGCACGGGGCCGGTGCCCGTCGACCTCGTCACCGCATCAGGCAGCGGGCTCGATCCGCAGATCAGCGTCGCGGCGGCGGAGTTCCAGCTGGCGCGCGTCGCCAAGGCACGCGGGATGACCGCCGACGCCGTGCGCGCGATCGTCGTCTCCAACACCGAAGGCCGGACGTTCGCGATCCTGGGCGAGCCGCGGGTGAACGTGCTCGCGCTGAACCTCGCGCTCGACCGGGCCCGCTAGCGCGGCCCGTCCGGGCGCGCTGCTAAACTGCCGCCGCGCGCTCGAAAGGCGCCAGTGCATGGAGCAAGAGCGCCCCGATCCCGACCAGCTGCTCGCCGAAATGAAGGCGAGCGAGGCGTCGGCGCGGCGCGGGCGCCTGCGCATCTATTTCGGCGCCTCCGCGGGCGTCGGCAAGACCTTCGCCATGCTCACTGCCGCGCGGGCGTTGCGCAGCGAGGGTCGCGACGTGGAGGTCGGCGTCGTCGAGACGCACGGCCGCAAGGACACCGAGGCGCTCCTTGCCGGGCTGCCGGTGCTGCCGCCGGCGCGGATCCCCTTCCAGGGCCGCACGCTTTCCGAGTTCGACCTCGACGCCGCGCTGACGAAGCGTCCGGCCCTGATCCTGGTCGACGAGCTGGCGCACACGAACGTCGCCGGCTCGCGCCATCCGAAGCGCTGGCAGGACGTCGACGAGTTGCTGGCCGCCGGCATCGACGTGTTCACGACGCTCAACGTCCAGCATCTCGAGAGCCTGAACGACGTCGTCGGCGGCATCACGGGCATCACGGTCTTCGAGACGGTGCCGGACTTCTTCTTCGACCGGGCCGACGAGGTGGTGCTGGTCGACGTGTCCGCCGACGACCTGTTGGCGCGCCTCGCGGCCGGCAAGGTCTACCTGCCGGAGCAGATCGAGCGCGCGGCCGCCAACTTCTTCCGCAAGGGCAACCTGATGGCGCTGCGCGAGCTCGCGCTCCGCCGCACTGCCGACCGGGTCGAGGACGATGTTCAGGCCTACCGCGCCGACAAGTCGATCGAGCGCGTGTGGAAGACGGAGGCGTCGCTGCTCTGCTGCATCGGTCCCGGCGGCGGCGGCGACGACGTCGTGCGCAGCGCGGCGCGCCTCGCCACGCAGCTCGGCGTCGAATGGACGGCCGCCTACGTCGAGACGCCCGCGCTGCAGCGGCTGCCGCCGCGCGCGCGCGAGCGGATCCTCGGCATCGTCAAGCTGGCGCAGGATTTCGGCGCCGGCACCGCGATTCTGGCGGGGAGCGATCCCGCAATGGCGCTGATCGACTACGCGCGCTCGCACAATTGCTCCAAGCTGGTCGTCGGCCGTCCCGGGCGAGCGGTCTGGTGGCCGTGGGCGCGCGGGACGGCGCGGCGCGTGGGCGAGCTGGCCCCCGACATCGACCTGATCGAGGTGGGCCGCGGCGTCGCGCCCGCCACGGCGGCGCCCGCGCCCAACCTCGACGCCGAAGCGGGCGACGACGACCGCCGCGACGCCAGGCGCCGGCGCTACGCGTTCGCGTTCCTCGCCTGCGCGCTCACCGCCGCCGTGGCGGAGCTGGTGCACGCGTACTTCGACCTCGCGAACATCGTCATGCTGTTCCTGCTCGCCGTGGTGCTGGTGGCGATGAAATGGGGCCGCGGCCCCGCCGTGTTCGCCTCGTTCGTCAGCGTCGCGTGCTTCGACTTCTTCTTCGTGCCGCCGCGATTCTCCTTCGCGGTGACGGACTATCAATATCTGCTGACGTTCGCGGTGATGCTGATCGTTGCGCTGATCACGGGCCAGATGACCGCGGGGCTGCGCTACCAGGCGCGCGTGGCGTCGTATCGCGAGGAGCGGGCGCGGACCCTCTACGAATTCGCGCGCGAGATGTCGAGCTTGCTGCAGACCGAGGACGTCGTCGACGCGGCGCGCAGGTTCATCGGCAACACGTTCCGCGCCGAGGTCGCGATCCTCGTGCCGGACGCGCACGATCGCCTGCGCGACATGCCCGCCGCGCCGCCCGGTCTCGCGGTCGACGACGGCGCTGCGCAGTGGGCGTACGACAAATCACAGCCCGCGGGTGCTGGCACTGACACGCTCGCGGGCAGCGGCGTGCTGTACCTGCCGTTGCGCGCACCGATGCGGACGCGCGGCGTCCTGGCGTTCCGGCCACGCAATCCCCGCGTGCTGCTCGTCCCCGAGCAGCGGCAGCACCTCGACACGTTCGCGGCGCTGACGGCGATCGCGCTCGAGCGCGTCCACTACGTCGAGGTCGCGCAGCAGGCGCTGATCCACATGGAGTCGGAGCGGCTGCGCAACTCGCTGTTGTCAGCGCTGTCGCACGACCTGCGCACGCCGCTCGCGGCGCTCGTCGGACTGGCGGAATCGCTGGCGCTCACGCGCCCGCCGCTGTCGGCGGCGCAGCACGACGCCGCGCAGGCGATCGCCGACGAGGCACGCCGCATGAGCGCGCTCGTCAACAACCTGCTGGAGATGGCGCGGATCGAAAGCGGGGAAGTGAAGCTGCGCCGGCAATGGCAGCCGATCGAGGAGGTCGTGGGCAGCGCGCTCAAGGCGGCGGCGAGCGCGCTCGCGCAGCACCGGCTCGAAGTGACGCTGGCGCCCGGCCTGCCGTTGGTGGAGCTCGACGCGACTCTGATCGAGCGCGTGCTCTACAACCTGCTCGAGAACGCCGCGAAGTACACACCGCCCGGCACGCTCGTGACGCTCGCGGCCGAAGCGGCGGACGGTGAGCTCGTGGTCAGCGTCAGCGACGCCGGCCCGGGCATTGCCATCGGGCAGGAGGAGTCGATCTTCGAGAAGTTCACGCGCGGCGCCCGCGAATCGGCGACGCCCGGCGTGGGGCTCGGGCTTGCGATCAGCCGCGGCATCGTCGAGGCGCACAGCGGCAGGATCTTCGCCGCGAACCGGCCGGAAGGCGGCGCGAGGATCGCGTTCACGCTGCCGCTCGGCACGCCGCCGGCGGGACCGAGCGAGCCCGCAGAGCCCGGCGCCTGAGCGACGTCAGGCGGCGTCAGGCCGCTTCGGTCACATACGTGCCGGGAGCGGGCTCGAGCGGCGGATGCGTGGAGTTGCCGGCCTTCGCGGGCGCGGCGCGGCGCGCGCCGGCATGGGGCGCGAGCCACTTGTACCAGTGCGGCCACCAGCTTCCGGGCACGCTGTGCGCCGCCTCGAGCCAGGCGTCGGCGTCGTCTGCCGGCCCGGGATTGACCCAGTAGTTGCGCTTCACCGGCACCGGCGGATTGACGACGCCGGCGATGTGACCCGACGCGCCCAGCACGAACGTCGCCTCGCCGCCGACGAGCGCCGTGGTGCGATACGCCGAGCGCCACGGCACGATGTGATCGTCGCGCGACGCGTAGACGTAGACGGGCATCGCGAGGCGGCCGAGGTCGATGCGCGCGCCGGCCATCGTCAGCGCCCCGGGCTCGCGCAGCCGGTTGTCGAGATACATCTCCTTCATGTAGTAGGCGTACATCGGCCCCGGCAGGTTCGAGCCGTCGCCGTTCCAGTACAGAAGGTCGAACGCCGGCGGCGTCTCGCCTTTCAGGTAGTTGCCGACCACGTAGTTCCACACGAGGTCGTTGGCGCGCAGGCTCGCGAACGCGCCGGCGAGCTCGCTGCCCTGTATGCGCTGCCCGGCGCAGAGCGCGGGCTCGCGCGCCGCCATCAGCTCGCGCGATATGTAGACGCCGATCTCGCCGGGGTCGACGAAATCCAGCATCGTGGTCAGGAACGTGGCGCTCGCGACGTACGCATGGCGGCGCGCGGCCAGCACCGCGAGGCCGCACGCCAGCAGCGTGCCGCCGACGCAGAAGCCAAGCGCGTTGACGAGCTTGCCGCCGCAGATGTCGCGTGCCACGCGAATGCCGTCCAGCACGCCGTGCTCGATGTAGTCGTCCCACGTGAGCGTGCCGAGCGACTGGGGAATGTTGCGCCAGGAGATCATGAACACGGTGTGCCCCTGCGCCACCGCGTGCCGCACGAACGAGTTCTCCGGCTTGAGGTCGAGGATGTAGAACTTGTTGATGCAGGGCGGCACGACCACCAGCGGACGCATGTGCACGGTGGGCGTCGTGGCGTCGTACTGGATCACCTCGATCAGGTCGTTGCGGAACACGACGCTGCCCGGCGTGACGCCGAGGTTGCGGCCGACGGCGAACGCCGATTCGTCGGTCATCGTGATGCGCCCGCGGCTCGCGTCGGCGACGAGGTTGGTCCAGCCCTGAACGAGGCTCTGCCCCTCCGTGGCGAGGGCGCGGGCGACGACGTCGGGGTTCGTCGCCGGAAAGTTGGTGGGTGCGATCGCGTCGACGTACTGGCGGGTGGCGAACTCGAGCCGCTGCTGGTCGATCCGCGGCAGCCGCGCGAGGCTCGCGAGCTCGCGCAGGTATTCCCCATACAGCAGGTAAGCGTCCTTCAGGTAGGCGAAGTACGGCTGCTCGCGCCATGCCGCGCTGGCGAACCGGCGATCCCGCGTGGCCTCGCCTTCCTGCGGCGGCGTGCGGCCCGCGGCGAGCGCCGACCAGAGCGCCTGGAAGCGCGCCGCATACCGCTCGTTCAGCGCCAGCACTGCGTCCGCGTCGAACGGCAGGACGGCGGCGGTCGCGGCCGGCGGGTCGGCGGCGGCGGGGGTGGCGGCCGGCACGCCGGCGGTGCGCCACCACTGCGCCCATTGCGCGGACGCCTCCTGCCAGCGCGCGGCGAGCGCGGTCCAGGGATCGGCCGATGCGGGGGAAGGCGTGTCCACGAACGATGTTAGCGCGCGCGCAGGGCGGCCACAATCGGGCGCACGACCGGCGGCATGCGCGACGTCACGGCTCGAGCGCGGCGTGCGTGAGCGCGATGACGGCGAGCCCGAGGCCGATGGCGATCGACTGCTTCGCGGTCTCGAGCGGCTCGGCGCGCCGGTGCAGGCTCGGGATGAGGTCGGCGACCGCCACGTAGAGCAGGCTCGAGGCCGCGATCGCGAGCACGATGGGCAGCGCGCGCGTCATGCCGCCGAGTGCCACGTACGCGGCGAGCGCGCCGGCGAGCGTCGCGAGCCCCGCGGCGACGTTGTACGCGAACGCCTTGCCGCGCGGGAACCCGGAGTGGAGCAGGACGGCGAAATCGCCGACCTGCTGCGGCACGGCGTGGGCGACGATCGCGAGCGTCGTCGCGACGCCGAGCGCGTGGTCGGCGAGGAACGCGGCCGCGATGACGATGCCGTCGCAGAAGCTGTGCACGGAATTGCCGACGAGGATCATGAGGCCGGAACGACCGCCGTCGGCGTGGGCATGGCCGTGCAGCGCGTGATCGTGCTCGGTCTCCTCCTGGTCGCTCGCGTGGTGCTCGTGGCCGTGCGCGTGGCGCCACAGCACGAGCTTCTCCAGCAGGAAGAACGCGAGCAGGCCGATCAGCACGGTCAGCATCACCGACGGCGCGCTGCCGGTCTCGAGCGCGTGCGGCAGGAGCTCGAGGAACACGGCGCCGAGCAGCGCGCCCACCGCGAACGACACGAGCCGCGAGATCCACGCGGCGCCGAGCTTCAGCGTCGCGGCGGCGGCGAGCGTCGCGACGACGCCCCCCGCGAGCGCCGCCAGGACGATCGCGGCGAGCGTGCTCATCGCAGCCACGCGAACGTCGCCATGCGGCCGGTCTCGCCGTCGCGGCGGTAGGAGAAGAACGCATCGGCCTCGGAGACGGTGCAGCGGTCGCCGCCGCCGACGTCGCGCACGCCGCAGCGCAGCAGGCGATGGCGGGCAAGCGCGTAGAGGTCGGCCCACCATTTGCCGGGCCGCCCGGGGCGAAAGGCCACGGCGTTCTCCGCGGCGCCCGCGAGGAACGCGTCGCGGACGTCCGCGCCGACTTCGAACCGCTCCGGCCCGATCGCGGGGCCGAGCCACGCGACGATGCGCTGCGGCGCCACCGCCATGGCCTCGACGGTGCGCTCGACGACGCCCGCGGCGACGCCGCGCCAGCCGCCGTGCGCGACGCCGACGACCGCGCCGTCGCGATCCGCGAGCACGAGCGGCAGGCAGTCGGCGGTGAGCACGGCGAGGACGACGTTCCGCGCGCGCGTGACCGCCGCGTCCGCGACCGGCGGCGCGGCCGTGAACGCGGACTGCGCGACGTGCACCGTGGCGCCGTGCACCTGCGCCAGCCAGCGCGGCGGCGACGGGAGGAGCGCCTGCACGCGGCGGCGGTTCTCCGCCACGGCGGCGGCATCCGCGGACGCTCGCGCCGCGCCTGCGGCGCCGAGGTCGAGCGACGCGTAGCGCCCGGTGCTGACGCCGCCTTCGCGCGTGGTCGAGAACGCGGCGACGCCGTTCACCGGCACGGGCCACGCGGGCTCGATGCGCGGCAGCGCGCTCATTGCGAAAGGGCGCGCAAGGCGGCGAGCAGCGCGGCGAAGTCGGCCGGCGGCGGCGCCTCCCACTGCACGTGCGTGCGCGTGTCGGGGTGGACGAGACCGAGCCGGGCGGCGTGCAGCGCCTGGCGCGGGAACGGCGGCAACGCAGCGGTCACGCGCCGCGTCCCGTAGGCGGGATCACCGATGAGCGGGTGCGCGATGGCGGCGAGATGAACGCGGATCTGGTGCGTGCGCCCCGTCTCGAGGCGGCAGCGCACCAGCGTGGCGACGCCGAAGCGCTCAAGCGGCGACACGTGCGTGCGCGCGGGCTTGCCGCCTTCGACCACCGCCATCGTCGTGCGCGCCGTCGGATGCCGGCCGATCGCGGCATCGATCGTGACGGGACGCTCGAAGTCGCCGCGCACGACGGCGAGGTATTCGCGCTTGACCGTGCGCGCCTCGAGCTGGCGCACGAGATCGGTCTGCGCGACGACCGTGCGCGCCACGACCAGCAGTCCGCTCGTGTCCTTGTCGAGACGATGGACGATCCCCGCGCGCGGCAGCGCGGCGAGGCCGGCGTCGTGATGGACGAGCGCGTTCAGCAGCGTGCCGTCGCGGTTGCCGCTGCCCGGATGGACGACGAGGCCCGCCGGCTTGTTCACGACGACGAGCGCGGCGTCCTCGTGGACGATGTCGAGCGGAATCGCCTGCGGCAGATCGGCGAGCGCAGCGCCGTCGTCCACTGGCGCGACGACGATGCGCTCGCCGCCGGCGACGCGGCGCTTCGCGGCGACCACGCTGCCGTCGAGCGTGACGTTGCCGGCGTCGATCCACGCCTGCAGGCGGCTCCGCGAATGCTGCGGAACCAGCTGCGCGAGCGCCTGGTCGAAGCGCAGGCCCGCGAGCGCCGGCGGCACCGTCAGCTCCCAGGGCGACGCCGCCGGGTCGGCGGCGGCGGCGGAGACGGCCGGTCGGCTATAATTCGCGCGATTCAAGAGCAGGCCGGGGAACGATCATGCGTGGACGAGGATGGCGGGTTTGGCTGGCGAGCGCGCTCGCGGCGTTCCTCGTCGCCGGTTGCAACCTGCTGCCGGAGGTGAAGGAAGAAACGGCGACGTGGTCGGCCGAGAAAATCTACAGCACCGCCCACGACGCGATGCTGGAGGGGAATTATACGCGGGCGATCAAGCTGTTCGAGACGCTCGAGTCCCGCTATCCGTACGGACGCTACGCGCAGCAGGCCATCCTCGAAGGCGCGTTCGCCAACTGGCGCGCCAACGAGCAGGCGGCCGCCACCGCGGCCTGCGACCGCTTCATCCGTACGTATCCCAATCATCCGAACGTCGATTACGCCTATTTCCTGAAGGGCCTCGTCTACTTCCGCGAGGACCAGGGCCTCTTCGGCTACGTCTACGAGCTCGACCTCGCCGAGCGCGATCCGAAGCAGATGCGCGAATCGTTCGCCGCGTTCAAGGAGCTCGTCGCGCGCTTTCCGCAGAGCCGCTACGCCGAGGACGCCCGAAGCCGCATGCGCTACCTCAGCAACGCGCTCGGCCAGTTCGAGGTCAACGTGGCGCGGTATTACTACAGCCGCGGCGCGTACGTCGCGGCGGCCAACCGCGCGCAGGCGGCGCTCATCAACACGCCGCAGACCGCGTCGAACGAGCAGGCGCTCGACATCCTGATGAAGTCGTACGACAAGCTCGGCCTGAAGCAGCTGTCGGACGATTCGCGCTCGGTGCTGGCGAAGACGTTTCCGGACAGCGCCGCGGTGAATCCGGCGCCGCCGAAGCCCTGGTGGCAGTTCTGGTGATTCAGCCGAGCACGCGCTCGATGGTCGTGCGCACGTTGTAGCCGTCGAGCGCCCGCAGGCACTCCTCCAGCGAAAAGAGCCCGAGACACGGCATCGCGCCGCGCGCCACCAGCGTGTTGGCCGCGAGCTTCTTCGCGAGCACGATCGCCGGCGTGCTCGGCACCTGCGGCCCGTCGCCGTCGCCGGCCACCAGCGTCCACGTGATCGAGAGCGCGTTCGACCGCCGGTAGCCGCGCATCGTCACGTGCATCGCGCCGGCGTCGGTGCCGAGGTCGCGGAACCATTGACTGCCGCGCCGCAGGCGATCGGCGTAGGCGTCGAGCCGGCGGATCCATTCCCAGCGTGACGGCCACGACAGCAGCCACAGCCCGAAATGCAGCACCGGGAGCTCGAGGCCGGCGCCGAAGCGGACCGACTGCACGCCGGGATAGCGCTCGGGGAAGAGCTGCAGGTCGGGCACGTCGCAGTCGACGAGCCAGCGGGTCCCCACCATGGGCGGATAGCGGTAGCGGCGCAGCCGCTGCCAGCCGTAGGCCGGCTGCCATGCGCCGTCGTGCCAGACGCCGAAGCGCTTGCCGACGTAGCTCGTGATGGCGGCCACCGTGGCGCTGCCGTTGGGCGTGCGGTTGCCCGGGCTGATGCCGAAGTCGATCGACGTGAGCGCGTCGAACTCGTGCGCGAACGCGTCGACGACGGCGGAGCTCAAGCCCGGCACGCTGGACGCGCCGCTCACCACCAGGCGGTCGCGCGCGCGCGCCGCGTCGTCGATCGCGCCGATGCCGCACACGAAGTCGCGGGCGTCGGCGAGATCGACGTAATGCGCGCCGATGCCGAGCGCCGCGCGTGCCACCGCGTGGTCGCGCGCCTGGAACGGACCGCCGGCATGGATGACGAGCGCCGGCTCGAGCTGCCGCAGCCGCGCGCTGATCTCGCGCGAGAGGACGTCGACGGCGGCGAACTCGACGCGCCGCCCGCATTCGCGTGCGATGGCGGCGGCAACTTCCGCCGCGCGCGCCGCATCGCGGCCCGCGACGATCGCCTCGATCGCGGGGTCGGCGGCGAGCGCCTGCACGATGCGGCCGCCGAAGTGACCGTAACCGCCGAGGACGACGACGCGGAAGGCCACCGGTGGGCCCGTTCAGCCGATGGCGCTCGCCGGCTCGGCGGCGGGTTCCGCGGCGCGGTAGAACGCGACCGCCTCCCGCTCGTCGCGCGTGCGGCGCATCGGCGGCAGCGATTGCCAGATGCGCCGCCCGTACGGCTTGTCGGTGAGGCGAGGGTCGCAGATCATCAGCACGCCGCGGTCAGTCTCGGTGCGGATCAGGCGGCCCGCGCCCTGCTTCAGGCTGATCGCCGCCTGCGGGAGCTGCCACTCGATGAACGGATTGCCGCCGGCGGTGCGGAGCTTCGCGAGCCGCGCCGCGAGCAGCGGATCGTCCGGCGGCGCGAACGGCAGCTTGTCGATGACGACGAGCGACAGCGCGTCCCCCGGGACGTCGACGCCTTCCCAGAAGCTCGCGCTGCCGAGCAGCACGGCGTTGCCGAGCGCGCGAAAGCGCATCAGCAGCTCGGTCTTCGAGCCTTCGCCCTGTACGAGCAGCGGGAACGCGAGGCCTTCGCGCGCGAAGGCGTCGACCAGCCTCTCGCGCGCCGCGGCGAGCGCGCGCAGCGTGGTGAAGAGCAGGAACGCGCGGCCGCCGCTCGCCTTCAGCACCGGCAGCGCGGCGTCCACGACGGCATCGGTATGCTCGCGCGTGTTCGGCGCCGGCAGGTCGCGCGGGACGTACAGCAGGCCCTGGCGGTCGTAGTCGAACGGGCTGTCCCACGCGCCGGTCGCGGCGTCGGTCAGGCCGAGCTGCGCCGTGTAGTGCGTGAAGTCGCGGCCCACGGCGAGCGTGGCGGACGTGAAGATCCACGCGCGGGCGGTGGACTCCACCTGGCGGCGGAAGATGTCCGCGATCGAGAGCGGCGACGCCTGCAGCTGCCACCCCTGCGGCGTGAGATCGATCCAGCGGATCCATTCGACGTCGTCGGGCGGCGGCCCGCCGGCGAGGCCCGCGCGCCAGCGCGTGAGCCGCGCCGCGGCGTCCTCGGCGCGCCGCGCGATGGTGCCGAGGTCCTCGCTGCGCTCGGCGAAGTGCGCCATCTCGGCGGCGAGCCGGTCGAGCGCGGCCGCGAGCTCGTCGAGCGCGCCGACGAAGCCTTCGCGGCCGGCGACGACGTCCTGCGCGAACTTGCCTGGCATCTCGCCCGCAGCGAGGCGAAGCTTGCGCAGCGCCGGCACGAGGTCGGCCGCGGCGTCGGGCAGGCCCGGCACATCGCGCGCCGCCGTGCGCGCCGCGACTTCGGCGTCGCGCGCGAGCTCGGCGAGCTGGCCCGCCGTGGTCTGCTCGCCGAAGAAGAGCGTGGCGGTGTCGGGCAGCTGATGCGCCTCGTCGAGGATCACCGTGTTGCACGCCGGCAGGAGCTCGGCGAGGCCTTCGTCGCGCAGCATGACGTCGGCGAAGAACAGGTGGTGGTTGACGACGACGACGTCGGCGTCGAGCGCGTCCTTGCGCGCCTTCAGCACGAAGCAGTCCCTGTGGAACGCGCAGCTCTGGCCGAGGCAGTTGTCGCGCGTCGACGTGACGAGCGGCCAGATCGACGCGCTCTCGGGGACGTCGGCGAGCTCGCTGCGATCGCCGCGCTCCGAAGCGCGCGCGAACGCGATGATCTTCGGCAGGTGGCGGGCGTCGTCGCGCGACGGCAGCCGGCCTTCGGCGGCGGCGCGCTCCAGGTGATGGTGGCAGACGTAGTTGGCGCGGCCTTTCAGGACTGCGATCGTGACGGGCACCGCGAGCGCGTCGCGCAGCAGCGGGATGTCGCGCTCGTAGAGCTGGTCCTGCAGCGTCTTGGTGCCGGTGGAGACGATCACCTTGCCGCCGTAGAGCAGGGCGGGCACGAGGTACGCGAACGTCTTGCCCGTGCCGGTGCCGGCTTCGGCGACGAGCGGCGTGCGCGCGCCGATGGCGGCGGCGACGGCTTCGGCCATCGCGAGCTGCTGCGGACGGAAGTGAAACCCGGGAAGCCGGGCCGACAGCGTGCCGCCGGGGCCGAACACCGCCATCAGCTCGGCGGCGGCGGGCCCGTCGGCGTCAGGGCTTGCTCTTGGCGGGGGCACGTCCTGCCTTCGCGGGCGCAGGCGCTGCCTTGCGCGCGGCCGCGGGGGTGGTGTTCTCCTTGACGATCGTCACGATCTTGCGAATCCCTTCGATCCGCTCGCGAAAGTCGTCGTAGGGCTTGGCGACGCGCGCCTTGTAATCGGCGTCCGATTCGCCCTCCACCCACGTGAGCTTCGCGAGCGAGTCGAGCCAGGATTCCTGCAGGCTGCGCACGCCCTCCACCGCCTGCTTCGACACCGAGGCCTCGCGGAGGGCGCCGTGATACGGCGTGGTGATGTTGATCTTCTGCTTGGTGACGCAGTACTCGCTCTTGGCGCCGTTGAAGCCTTCCATCGATTTCTCGTAACCGTACTCGATGATCTCGATGCTCTTCACGTGCCGGCACATCGTGTAGAGGTGCGTGACGGCGTCGAAGTAGCAGTCGAGCGGACCCTTGCCGTCGGCGTTGGGACAGACGTAGTTGTACTGCGGGCCCGGGTTACCGCCGATCGTCTCCGCGTGCGAGGGCACGGCGGCGGCGAGGGCGAGAGCGGCGAGCGCGAATGAGGCGGGAATCGTTCGTTGCGGCATGGCTCCATTCCGTTGCATGACAACGGAATGCTACCGCGCCGGAGGCGCGGCGCTCAACCTTGCGAAGGTCTTATCCGACGGGTGACGGCTAGATCGTGCAGCCGCCGGACACTTCGATGACGGCGCCGTTGATGTAGGACGCCTCGTCGGAGGCGAGCCACGCGTACGTGTTGGCGATCTCCTCGGGCTTGCCGAGGCGTCCCATCGGGACCTTTTCTTCCATCATCTTGATGACCTTGTCGGGAATCGTCGAGAGAATGGGCGTCTCGATGAAGCCCGGACAGATCGCGTTGGCACGAATGCCCTTGCGGCCGAGCTCGCGGGCCCATGTCTTGACCATCCCGATCACGCCGAACTTGGTGGCCGCATAGTTCGTCTGGCCGAAGTTGCCGTAGATGCCGACGATGGACGACGCGTTGAGGATCACGCCGGAGTTCTGCTCCAGCATGATGTCGACGACGGCCTTGGTGCAGTTGTACACGCCCTTCAGGTTGACGTCGATGACGCGCTCGAACTGCTCGTCGGTCATCTTCTTGAACTGCGCGTCCTGGACGATGCCGGCGTTGTTCACCAGCGTGTCGATCCGGCCCCACTTGGCCATCACGCCCTCGACCATCCGGGCGATCGTTTCCTTGTCGGTGACGTCGATGCGGAAGGACGCCGCTTCGCCGCCGGCGGCCTCGATCTCCTTGACGGTTTCCTTGCAGGACTCGAGGTTGATGTCGCAAACGGCGACGCGCGCGCCTTCGACGGCGAACTTGACCGCGGTCGCCCGCCCGATGCCTTGACCCGCACCGGTGATGATCGACACCTTACCCATCAAACGCATGAACGAACTCCCTGGTCTCGTACCGGCAGCGCCTCCGTGCCGGCGTAGCTAAACCCACTGATATTACACGTGATTTTTGCACCGCACAAGGGGGTGGACCGCACGCTGACGCCGAAGGCAAGGGGAGGTCGCTTTCGACAATGCACCGTGAAACAAGGCGTTGCGAACAGGCCGAGGGAGGTACCGACCATCTAGTGGGTGGCGTCCTATGTGAGCGCTCACCAACAATGCTGCGGTTGCGTTCGCGTACGGTCGGAAGCCATTGTCGGCGGTGAGCCCGCTTCCCGATGCCGCGAGGACGGACGCGTTTTGCCGCCCGACTTTCGCCACCGTGGGCCGGCGCCGGGTCACTCCGCCGGCGCAGGCAGCCAGTGCAGGACGACGAGCTCGACCGTCTCGCGGCCGTTCCACGCGTTGACGCTCGGGCGGAACGCAGCATGGATCCGCGCGGGCAGCGGCTCGGGCTGGCCGAAGAGGATGGCGTCGAAGCGCTCGCCGCCGCGGTCGAGCGTCAGCCGCAGGTGGCCGTTGCCCACGCTCCGCTGCGTGGCCACGTCGAACACGTCGTCGAACGTCGGCGGCGGGAAGCCCTGGCCCCACACGCCGGCGCACAGGGCCGTCGCGAGCGCCAGCGAGAGCTCGCCGGCGGCCAGCGCGCCGTCCGTCTCGACGGTCCGCGCGAGCGCGGCATCCGACAGCTGTCCCCGGGCGACCGCCTCGAACGCCGCCGCGAAGCGAGGCAGCGCGCCGGCATGCAGCGTGAGCCCTGCCGCGAAGGCGTGGCCGCCGAAGCGCTCGATCGTGCCCGGCGCGCGCTTGCCGACGAGGTCGAGCGCGTCACGCAAGTGGAAGCCGGCGATCGAGCGTCCCGAGCCGCGCAGTTCGCCGCCGGCGCCGTCCGCGAACACGATCGCCGGCCGGTGGAAGCGGTCCTTGAGGCGGGCGGCGACGATGCCGACGACGCCGGGATGCCAGCCGGGCCGGTAGAGGCACACCGTGAAGGCGTCGTCGCCGGGCGCCGCGACGGCCGCGTCGACGTCGGCGTTGGCCTCCGCCTCCATCGTGGCCTCGACGTCGCGCCGCTCGCGGTTCAGCCGGTCGAGCTCGCGCGCCAGAGGCAGCGCCTCGGCAGCGGAATCGGCGAGGAGGCACCGGATGCCGAGCGACATGTCGGCGAGCCGTCCCGCCGCGTTGAGTCGCGGACCCGCGACGAAGCCGAGATCGGCGGCGCTGGCGCGGCGCGGATCTCGACCCGCGACCTCGAACAGCGCCGCGATGCCCGGCTGGGCGCGGCCCGCACGTATGCGGACGAGGCCGGCTTCGACCAGCGTGCGGTTGGTGCGGTCGAGCCGGACGACGTCGGCGACGGTGCCGAGGGCGACGAGGTCCAGCAGCGTCCCGAGGTTCGGCACGGCGCTGACGGCGAGCGCGCCAGTGGCGCGCAGGTGCGCGCGCAGCGCCGCGAGGACGTAGAACATCACGCCCACGCCCGCGATGTGCTTGGAGACGAAGGCACAGTCCGCCTGGTTGGGGTTGACGATGATCGCCGGCGCGGGCAGCACCGGGCCCGGCAGGTGATGATCGGTGATCAGCACGTCGATGCCGCGCGCGACGGCGCTCGCCACGCCGTCGACGCTGGCGATGCCGTTGTCGACGGTGACGATGAGGCGCGGCGCGCTTCGCGCCGCCAGCTCGACGATCTCCGGCGTCAGCCCGTACCCGTACTCGAAGCGGTTGGGCACGACGAAATCGGCGATGCCGCCGAACGCGCGGAGCCCCCGCACGGCGACGGCGCAGGCGGTGGCGCCATCGGCGTCGTAGTCGGCGACGACGACGATGCGCTCGCGCTGCGCGATGGCGCGCGCTAGCCGCGCGGCCGCGGCGTCGACGTTGCGGAGCGTGGCATGGCTCGGCAGCGCGGCGAGCGCGTGATCGAGCTCCGCCGGTCCGGCGACGCCGCGCGCGGCGTAGATGCGCGCCAGCACCGGCGCGATCCCTGCCGCTTCGAGCGTGCGCGCCGCCGCCGGCACCGCCCGGCGGACGATGGGCGCGGTCACGCCGCCGCGTCCGGGAGCGTGAATCGCGGACCGCGCCAGCGGGCCGCGAGACGCGCCAGCGCCGGCGGGCGTCGCGCGACCCAGCGGACCGTCATGCCGTTGCCGTCGGCGAGGAGGTCGAGCGTGGCGACGTTGCCGCGCGCGAGCGCATCCACGGCGGGAGCGATCCAGCGCTCGCCGGTCGCGGCGATGCCGGCGTCGTCCGCGAGCGCGGGCAGGGCGAGCAGCAACGCGCCAGCGCCGCGTGCTCGCGTCAGCGCCGCGTCGAACGTTGCCGGGAGCGCAGGATCGTGTCCCGCATGCAGCGCGAGGCCGCGGACGAGATCGCCGGCGGCGCCGGGGTCCGCCAGGAACACGGCGCCGGCGGTGACGGGCACCTCCGCCCGCCGGCCGCCGCCCCAGAACCACAGGCCCGTCACCGGCGCGGCGCCGCGCGCTTCGCGGGCCGCGTTCACGGGGCACTCGAACAGCAGCATCTGGATCTCGTTCTGCCAGCGCTGCCAGGTCTTGCCGTCGGGTCCGGCGGGCAGATGCGGGAATATGGGCCGATGCAGCGCTACGTCGATGGGGGTCGTGGCGAGCCTCGGGCTCGAAGACGTGCGAGCGAACCACGTCGCGGCGCGCGGCGCGGCGAACGCGAGGCGGTCGGTGGCGAAGTGCGCGTCGAGCGCGGCGATCAGCGCGGCCGCGTCCGCCGGCGCGAGGTCGTCGACGCGGCCGGCGAGCACCACGTCGTCGCGCCCCGCGACGAGCGTGACCGGATCGGCGGCGAGGACGTAGTCGCCTTGCGGGTCGAGTCCCGCGCCGAGTGCCAGCAGCGGCGCGGCGGGCGTCGCAGGCGGCATCCCGGCGGCCGCGACGATCGCGTGCGCGAGTCCCCCGAGAACGAAATTGCCGCCGTCGGCGACGCGCGCGAAGCGCGCGAGCGCGGGCGTGTCCGCCAGCGTCGCGGGCGAACGTGCGACGAGCCCGGGAACGATCAGCGTCAGTCTCATGTCGTAGGCAGGCGGAATGACGCAGGAGGGCAACGAGAGCGCCGACTCTAGCATGCGATAATCGCCGCCTTCCACGCCGCCACCCCTCTCTGATGATCAAGCACGTCGTTGTCTGGAAGATCAAGGATCCCGCGCAGAAGTCCGCGCACGCGAGCGCGGTGAAACGCGCGCTCGAGTCGCTGCGCGGCCACATCCCGGGACTTCTCGCCATCGAAGTCGGCATCGACATCGGCTGCGACCGCAACCCGGAGGACGTCGTGCTGTACGCGGAATTCGCCGACCGCGCGGCGCTCGACGCCTACCAGAAGCACCCGCTGCACGAGGACGCGAAGGCCATCGTCGCCCTGCTCGTCACCGGCCGGCACGCCGTCGACTGGGAAGCCTGACGTCCCGCCGCGTCTCGCCCGCGCCTCTCCCTTGTCTCCCTACGAACTGGCCGTCGGCCTGCGGTACACGCGGGCCCGCAAGGGCTCGGGCCGCAACGCCTTCATATCGTTCATCGCGCTGATCTCGATGGCCGGCATCGCGCTCGGCGTCGCGGCGCTGATCGTCGTGCTGTCGGTGATGAACGGCTTCCAGCAGGAGTTGCGCACGCGCATCCTTTCGGTCGCGTCGCACATCGAGGTGCGGGGCTTTCCCGAGCTCAAGGATCCGGCGGGCGTCGCCGAGATCGTGCGCCGCAATCCGCACGTCGTCGCCGCGGCGCCCTACGTGGCCGGGCAGGCCATGCTGTCGGCCGGCGACACCAACCGAGGCGTGCTCATCCGCGGCATCGACCCGGCGCGCGAAGACACCGTCGCGGACATCGGCAAGAGCATGCGCCGGGGCGCGCTCTCGTCGCTGACGCCCGGCAGCTTCAACGTCGTCCTCGGCGCAGAGCTCGCCCGAGGGCTCGGCGTGCACGTCGGCGAGCCGGTCGTGCTGTTCACGCCGCAGGGCAACGTGACGCCCGCCGGCACGCTGCCGCGGATCAAGACCTTCAACGTCAGCGGCGTGTTCGAGGTCGGAATGTTCGAGTTCGACAGCGGGCTCGCGCTGATCAACATCGAGGATGCCGAGAAGCTCTACCGGATGGAGAATCCCACCGGCGTGCGGCTGAAGCTCGACGACATGTTCCTCGCGCCGCGCGTGGCCACCGAGCTCCTCGGCACGCTGCCGGCCGACGCCGACGTCCGCGACTGGACGCGCAACCACGCCAACTTCTTCCGCGCGGTGGCGATCGAGAAGCGCGTGATGTTCATCATCCTGACGCTGATCGTCGCGGTCGCCGCGTTCAACATCGTGTCGGCGCAGGTGATGGTGGTGACCGACAAGCGCGCCGACATCGCGATCCTGCGCACCCTGGGCGCGGCGCCGTCTTCGATCATGGCGATCTTCATGGTGCAGGGCGCGCTGATCGGCTTCATCGGCACGCTGATCGGCGTCGTGGGCGGGATCCTGCTCGCGCTCAACGTGGGCACCGTGGTGCCGGCGATCGAGCGAACCTTCGGCATCCAGTTCCTCGACAAGAGCGTCTACTACATCAGCGACCTGCCGTCGGACCTGCAGAGCGCCGACGTCGTCACCATCTGCCTGATCGCGCTGGCGCTCGCGTTCACGGCGACCATCTACCCGAGCTGGCGCGCGGCGCGCGTCAACCCGGCCGACGCCCTTCGCTATGAGTGACGCGCGGCCGCCGGTCCTCGCCTGCCGCGGCCTCGGCAAGACCTACCGCGGCGGCCCGGCGGACGTGCCGGTGCTGATGGGGATCGACCTCGACGTCGCGATCGGCGAGCGCATCGCCATCGTCGGCCAGTCCGGCTCGGGCAAGAGCACGCTGCTCCATTTGCTCGGCGGCCTCGACGTTCCGACGGCCGGCGAAGTGTTCATCGAAGGCCGGCCGTTCGCGACGCAGACCGAAGCGGAGCGCGGCCGCACGCGCAACCGCGCGCTGGGCTTCATCTACCAGTTCCACCACTTGCTGCCGGAGTTCTCCGCGGTGGAGAACGTGGCGATGCCGCTCGCGATCCGCCGGCTGAAGCCGGAGGACGCCCGCGCGCAGGCGGCGCGGATGCTGGAGCGCGTGGGGCTGGGTCCGCGCCTGAAGCATCTGCCGGGCGAGCTTTCGGGCGGCGAGCGCCAGCGCGTGGCGCTCGCGCGCGCGCTCGTCACGGAGCCGCGCTGCGTGCTCGCCGACGAGCCGACGGGCAATCTCGACCGCAAGACAGCGGCGAACGTCTTCGATCTCCTGCTGGAGCTCAATCACGCCGTGGGCACGGCGCTCGTGATCGTCACCCACGACCCGGAGCTCGCCGCGCGCACGGACCGCACGCTGCATCTCGTCGACGGCTATCTGCGCTGACCTTGGCTTCGTTCCGGCGTCCGGCCGGCGTTTCCGTTGACGACGGCCGCGGGCGATCCCCTCGCGCGTGCTTCAGTGTTCAGGCGCCCGCGCGAGGGGCTCCCCCGCGGCCGTCTGCGATGAGCGTGATTCGCCGCGTTTGATCGCGTTCTTTGCGCGGTGCCGACGCCGCCTCTGCACTTCGAATTGCGCCGGCGTCAGTCGCCCACTGCCCGCAGCGCCGGCGCGTCGAGCAGGCCGGCGAATTCGGCGAGGCGGCGGATCTCCGCGCGCTCGGCGTCGTCGACGCCGAGTTGCGGCGCGCGGACCGTCGCGTGCGCGATGAGGCCCTGCAGCTTCAGCACTTCCTTCATCCGCGGGCGGTAGTCGCGGATCGGCGCGCGCCAGCAGTGCCGCGCGAGCGGTCCCAGCCGGTCCCACAGCGCGAACGCGCGCACGAAGTCCTTCGCCACCACGGCGCGATGCATGTCGATCAGCTCGCGCGTGGCCGTGCCCGCAAAGCCGATCAGCGCGCCGTCGCAGCCCATCACCATCGCCTCGCAGATGAACGTGTCGCTCCCGGTCAGGATGCCGAGCTTGCGCGGCAGCGCCTTCGCCGCGGCGATCGTCTCCACCGTCTTCGTCGTGTCGAACGACGCCTCCTTCAGGCCGACGACTTCCGGGATGGTCGCGAGGCGCGCCAGCGTGTCGGGCGGAAAGTCCGGGCCGAACGCCTTCGGAAACTGGAACGCCACCAGTGGCAGCCCCACGCCGTCGGCGATCGCCTTGTGATAGCGGTAGATCATCTCGGACGGCACCGGATTGCCGAGGAACGTCGGAAACGGCGGGAACACGGCGAGGCCCGCGGCGCCCGCGGCCGCCAGCTCGCGGCCCCAGCGGACGGCGTCGCGCGTTGAGCCGGCGATCAGCCCGGAGAAGAGCGGGCAGGCGCCGCCGATCGCGGCGCTGGACGCGTGCAGCACGGCAAGCTGCTCGTCGCGGTCGAGCGCCGGGCCCTCGCTCGCGTCCATGTTCATCGCGATCGCCGTCGGCCGCTGCGCGGCGATCCACGCGAGATACGGCGTGAGCGACGCCCAGTCGATCGACTCGTCGGGCAGCATCGGCAGGAATGGCGCGGCGACGATCCCCGCGAGCTCGATTGTCTTCATGGCGATCCTTTCGACGGCGGCGCGGCGGCGCCGTGCAGCACGCCGCGCGCCAGGAAGATGGAGGTGATGTGGTCGGCCAGCGCGACGAACGCCGGCGCCTTGCGGCCATCGAGACCGCGCGGGCGCGGCAGATCCACCGGCAGCACTTGCTCGATGCGTCCCGGCCGCGCCGACATCACGACGACGCGGTCCGCCAGCAGCACGGCCTCGTCGATGCTGTGAGTGATGAACACGACGGTCTTGCGCGTGGCGAGCCACAGCGCCTCGAGGTCGACGCGCATCTGCTCGCGCGTCAGCGCGTCGAGTGCGCCGAACGGCTCGTCCATCAGCAGCAGCGGCGGGTCGTGGATCAGCGCGCGGACGATCGCCGCGCGCTGCCGCATGCCGCCGGAAAGCTCGCGGGGAAAGCGGTCGGCGAACTCGGCGAGCCCCACGCTCGCGAGGAGCGTCATCGCGCGCGCGCGATGCGGCCGCGGGTCGACGTCGCGGAGCTCGAGCTGCAGCAGGACGTTGTCGACGATCGTGCGCCACTCGAGCAGGACCGGGCTCTGGAACACGATGCCGAGCGCCGTCTGCGGCCGCGTCACCCGCTCGCCCTGCAGCGTGACGGTGCCGGCACTGGGCGGAAGCAGGCCTGCGACGAGGCGGAGCAGCGTGCTCTTGCCGCAGCCGGACGGCCCGACGATCGCGACGAACTCGCCGGCGTCGATGGCGAGGTCGATCGGGTCCAGCGCGCGCGTCTCGCGGCCGCCGCGCCGGAACGTCTTCGCCGCCCCGGCGAGCGCGATCGCCGTCCCCAGCGCCGGCGGGCGCAGCGTGTCGTTCACCCTGCGTTGCCGCGCCGCGCGCGGACCGTCATTTCGCCGCGACGAACTCGTTGGTGTGGAACGTCGTCCACGGCTGGTCCGTCTTGATGTCGCGATACTTCTTCAGCAGGTCGATCGTCTGGTCCCAGTCCGCCTGCGAGCCCCAGCCAATGCGGCCCTTCGAGTTCGGCGAGTCGAGGAGCTCGATGTCGACCATCAGCTGCTCGAGCGTCGATTGGCGGTTGAGGTCAGGCTTCGCCTTCAACGCGGCGTCGACCGCCGCGCCCGGATTCTTCTTCGCCTCCTCCCACGACTTCGCGGTGGCGCGGACGAAGCGCCGCACGAGATCCGGATTGCTCTTGATGAGCTCGGTGCGCGTGACGATCGTCATGCCGACGATGTTGGCGCCGTTGTCGGCGAAGCGCAGCGCCGCGGGCTGCAGGCCGCGCTGCTTGATCAGGAAGTACTGGTCGTCCGCGCCGCCCAGCAGCCCGTCGGCGCGCTTCTCCAGCACGGCGACGACCTTCGCGGCGGGGTCCACCTGCACCATCGTGATCTTGCTGACGTCGAGCTTGTTGTACGCGGCCAGCGCCTGGAAGAGCTGGCCCAGCGGATCGCCGGCGGACACCGCGAGCCGCTTGCCTTCGAGGTCCTTCGGCGTCTTGATGCCGGTCTCGGCCAGCGAGACGACCGAAAAGCCCGTGGAGTTCAGGAGCGACATCACCGACTTGATGTCGGCGCCCTTGGCGGCCGTAGCGACGACGCTAGACGAATCGGCCAGGCCGAACGTGTCGGAGCCGGCGGCCACCACCTGCACGGTGTTGGCCGAGCCGCGGCCCTCGTTGATCGTGAGGTCGATCCCTTCGGCGGCGTAGATGCCCTTTTCCTTGCCGTAGTAGAACGGCACGTGCAGGCCGCCCAGGTACCAGTTGAGGCGGAACGAGACGGCGTCGGCGGCCACCGCGGCCGCCGGCGCGACGAGACAGAGGGACAGCAACAGCAATCGCAGGACGCGCATGACGACTCCTCCAGGAAAACTCGTTGTGGGGCGGCTCAGGCGATCATCTCGTCGGCCGGCTGCCGGTGCGACACGTGCCAGGGAATGGTGAAGCGCTCGACCAGCTCGACGACATAGTAGACGGCGAGGCCGATCAGCGAGAGCAGGATGATCGTCGCGAACACCATCGGCGTGTCCAGGTTCCCGTTGTACTGCAGCAGCAGGTAGCCGAGGCCCTTGTCCGACGCCACGAACTCGGCCACCACCGCGGCGGTGGCCGCGAGCGCGGCACCGACCTTGAGGCCGGTGAAGATCTGCGGCAGCGCCTGCGGCAGGCGGATCTTGGCGAACATCTTCCACCGCCCGGCGCCCGTGGTGCGGGCGAAGTCCGCGATGTCGGGATCGACGGCCTTGAAGCCCGCGATGCTGGCCACGACGATGGGGAAGAACGACAGCAGGAACACGACGAGCAGCTTGGGCGTGAAGCCGAATCCGAACCAGATGATGAAGAGCGGTGCGATCGCGATCTTCGGCACGATCTGCAGGAACACGATCATGGGGTACACCGAGTCCTCCATGAAGCGCGACGACGCGATCCACAGCGCGAGCGGCACGCTCACCACGACCGCCAGCAGGTAGCCGGCGACGATCTCCTGCGTCGTCACCCAGGCGCTCGCCATCACCGGGTCGTACCGCTTGACGAACTCCGTCCACACGCGCGACGGCGGCGGCAGCAGGTATTCCTTGATGCCGGTTAAGCGCACCGCGAATTCCCACGCCAGCATCAGCAGCGCGAAGACCACGATCGCGCCGCCGCGCTTGCGCAGCCACGCGCCGAGCGCCGCGCCGCGCGCGTCGGACGGCGGCGCGGGGTCCGCGGCGTCGCTCATCGGAGGCCCGACCGCCCTACGCCGCGGGCGGCGCGGGGAGGTCCCACGTGCCGTACTGCGCGGGCACGTTGATCTCGAGCACCTCGAGATCGTCCGAGCGCGCGATCACGTTGTGCGGCACGCCGGCGGGCTGGGACAGCCCCGACCCCGCGTGAACGGTGACGTCGCCGTCCACGCCGGCGAACCGGAACGTGAGCGAGCCCCTGAGGACGTAGACGAAGTGCGCCGTCATGTCGTGCCAGTGCCAGCCGGTCGCCTGCGGCAGCGGCATGATCGCGCGGATGTGCTTGATGCCGATGCGCCCGTTCGTGGCGGCGGCGAGGCCGAGGTCGCGGTATTCGACGTCGGCGCGCGGGCCGTCGCGCGTGAACTCGGCGGCCGCCGCGCTCGACAGCGCGAACGCCGACAGCGAGCGGGCAAGCTCGAGCGGCCCGTCGTAGCGCGGGGGGGACGTTGCGGTCATGGGGAAGCGGAGCGTCGGAACGGCCGAGTCTCACTTGGCGCCGGCGTCACGGTCAATCTGCGGTGCAGCACGAACGGCGCTCAATACTCGACCGGGACCGGATCGAGCGAGCGCCACAGGTACCACGTCGCGACACTCCGGTACGGCTGCCAGCGCTGCGCGTGCGTTCGCAGATCGTCGAGCGGCGGGCGCTGGCCGCCGAAGTAGTGCCGCGCCATCGCGTTCTGCAGGCCGATGTCGGCGACCGGGAGCACGTCGGCCCGAAGCTCGTGGAAGATCAGGAACATCTCGGCGGTCCAGCGGCCGATGCCCTTCACCTCGGTCAGCGCCTCGATCAGCGCCTCGTCGTCCAGCGCCGGCCATGCGGACGGGTCGAGCCGGCCGCTGACGAAGTGGCGGGCGAGGTCGCGGAGATACTCGCCCTTGCGCTCGGACAGTCCGACGCGTCGAAGCGTCGTCTGTCGCGTCCGGCTGATCCGCGGCGCGGACAGCGTCACCGGGTCGCCGCCGCCCTGCGCCGCCACGACCAGGCGGTTCCAGATCGACTGCGCCGCCGTCACGGAGATCTGCTGGCCGACGATCGCCCGGGCGAGCGTGGTGAAGGCGTCGCCGCGGCGCGTGATGTGGATGCCCGGATACGATGCGATCAGGTCCCGCAGCACCCGGTCGCGGGTGCCGAGCGCGCGGACGGCGTCGTCCCAATAGTGCGGTTTCATGCCGATTCCCGAAAAGTCGCTTGGTCAGGCCACCGGGCCGCCTGTTTTCCCGCCGAACGGCGGTGCCGGCCGCCGGTCAAACAGACGGTCGGCCGACGCCCTTTTGTGGTACATTGCGCCGCTTTTATTTTTTCGGGGTCGTGATGCATCGCGGGTTGAAGGCAATCGTCGGTATTTTCTGGGTTTTTGCCGCCGCCTGCAGTTTTGCCGCCGCCGACGCCAACAAGGTGCTTCGCATCTCGTTTCCGGTCCAGGAAACGGGCTTCGATCCGGTCCGGGTCTCCGATTTGTACTCCAATACCGTCAACGAGGCGATTTTCGACCGCCTTCTGACCTACGACTACCTCGCGCGGCCCGCCAAGCTGGTGCCGATGATCGCCGAGGCGATGCCGGAGATCAGCGACAACGGCCGCACGTACATCTTCAAGCTCCGCCGGGGCATCTATTTCACGCCGGACCCGGCCTTCAAGGGCGCGAAGCGCGAGGTCGTCGCGGAAGACTTCGTGTACGCGTTCAAGCGCTTCGCCGACCCGAAGCACCGCTCGCCATGGTGGTTCATGGTCGAGGGCAAGATCGAGGGGCTGGACGAGCTTGCGGAAGCCTCGAAGAAGTCCGGCAAGTTCGACTACAACGCCACGGTGCCGGGCATGGTGGCGCTCGACAAGTACACGCTGCGCTTCAAGCTCAAGGCGCCCGACTATCTCTTCATGTACACGTGCGCCCACGTCCCGTTCGCGGCGGTGGCGCGCGAGGTCGTCGAGGCCTACGGCGACGACATCCAGGCGCATCCGATCGGCTCCGGTCCGTACTTCCTGAAGGAGTGGAAGCGCGGCACCAGGATCACGCTGGACGCCAATCCCGACTATCGCGGCTTCACGTGGGATTTCCAGCCTACGGACGACCCGTGGGACAAGGCCCTGGTCAAGGACATGCGCGGCAAGACGATGCCGCAGATCGGCCGCGTCGAGATCAGCATCATCGAGGAGGACCAGTCGCGCTGGCTGGCGTTCAACCAGAAGGAGCTCGATTACCTCGCGCTGCCCGCCACCTTCCGGCCGCAGGTGTTCAACGCCGACAACAAGCTGAAGCAGGAATGGCTCGACCAGGGCGTGACGCTGTTCCGCGCGATCGACCCCGACATCTCGTACACGTTCTTCAACTTCCGCGACCCGCTGGTCGGCGGCTTCTCGAAGGAGAAGATCGCGCTTCGCCGCGCGGTGATCATGGGCTACAACCTCGAGGAGGAGATCCGCATCGTCCGCAAGTACCAGGCGGTCGCGGCGCAGATGCCCATCCCCGTCGGCGTCGTCGGCCACGATCCGAAGTACCGCAGCATCAATCATTACGATCCGGTGCTCGCCAACAAGCTCCTCGACTACTTCGGCTACAAGAAGGGCGCCGACGGTTTTCGCACGCTGCCGGACGGCAAGCGCCTGGTGCTGCGCCAGGCGACGCAGAGCAGCGCCATCGACCGCGAGTTCAACGAGCTGTGGAAGAAGTCGATGGACGCCATCGGCATCCGGATGGAATTCGACAACTCGAAGTTCGCCGACAACCTGAAGGCCGCGAAGGTGTGCCAGCTGATGATGTGGGGCGCGGCGTGGATCGCCGATTACCCCGACGGCGACAACTTCATGCAGCTCCTGTACGGCCCGAACACCGGCCAGAGCAACAACGGCTGCTACGAATCGAAGGCGTTCGACGAGTTGTACGTGAAGTCGCGCGCGATGCCGCCCGCCGCGCCGGAGCGCGCGCTCCTGTTCCTCGAGATGACGCGGCAGATGGAAGTCGACGGCGCGTGGAGCCTCCACATCTCGCGCGAGCGCAACCAGCTGCTGCGTCCGTGGGTCAAGGGCTACAAGAAGAACCCGATCCTGCAGGCGGAATTCGTCTACATGGATGTCGAGCCGCGCAAGTGACGCGCGCCGACGCTCCGCTCATCCCCATGCGATTCCCGCTTCTTTCGCGCCTCGCCGTCCTCGCCCTGGCGCTCGTGGCGGCGCCGCTCGCGGCCACCGCGGCGGACATGAGCAAGGTGATCCGCCACGTGTTTCCCGCCGCGGAGACGGGCTTCGATCCCGCGGCGGTGCAGGATCTCTATTCCGGCACCATCGAGCAGGCGATCTTCGAGACGCTGTTCACGTACGACTACCTGGCGCGCCCGGCCAAGCTGGTGCCACTCACCGCCGAGGCGATGCCCACGGTGACCGACAACGGCAAGACCTACACGGTGCACGTGCGCAAGGGCATCTATTTCACGCCGGACCCCGCGTTCAAGGGCAAGAAGCGCGAGCTCGTGGCCGCCGACTACGCCTACGCGCTGAAACGCCTGATCGACCCGCGCATCCGCGGCCCTTGGGCGTGGCTCGTCGAAGGCAAGATCGTCGGGCTCGACGAGGCCGTCGAGGCGGCGAAGAAGACCGGCAAGTTCGACTACGACGCGAAGATCGCGGGCCTCGAGACGCCGGACCGGTACACACTGCGCATCCGCCTCAAGGACACCGACTACAACCTGCCGTACGTCCTGGCGCACGAGCCCACGTCGGCGGTCGCGCGCGAAGTGATCGAGGCCTACGCGGACGAGGCCGGCCGCGCAATGGCCAATCCGGTGGGCACCGGCCCCTACATGCTGAAGCAGTGGGTGCGAAGCTCCAAGATCATCCTCGAGGCGAACCCGGATTTCCGCGGCTTCGTATGGGACTTCAAGTCCAACGATCCGGCCGACGCCAGGCTCATCGCCGAGATGAAGGGCAAGAAGATGCCGCAGGTCGGCCGCATCGAGGTCTCGATCATCGAGGAGGACCAGGCGCGGCTGCTCGCGTTCCAGAACGGCGAACTCGACCTCATGAACATGGAGGGACCACTCGCGCCCAACGTGCTCGACGGGGACAAGCTGCGCCCGGAATTCGCGAGCAAGGGCGTCAAGCTGTCGCGCTTCGTGGATCCCGAGCTCTCGTATCACTACTGGAACATGAAGGATCCGATCGTCGGCGGCTTCGGCAAGGACAAGGTCGCGCTTCGCCGCGCCATGGCGATGTCGTACAACACCGCGGAGGAGATCAAGGTCGTGCGCAACGGCCAGGCGGTGGAAGTCGAGTTTCCGGTGCCGCCGGGCGTCGTCGGCCACGATCCCGCTTACAGGAGCCCGATCAAGTTCGACCCGGCGGGCGCCAATGCGCTCCTCGACCGTTTCGGCTACAAGAAGGGCGCCGACGGCTGGCGGAACCTGCCGGACGGCAAGCCATTCACGATCCGCTACGCCTCACGCCCCGATTCGCTCGGCCGCCAGCAGGACGAGCTGTGGAAAAAGGCGCTCGACGGCATCGGCGTGCGAATGGAAGTCCAGAAGGACAAGTTTCCCGAGCTGCTGAAGCTCGAGCGCCAGTGCAAGCTGATGATGCGCACGGCCTCGTGGATCGCCGACTATCCGGACGCCGACAATTTCATGCAGCTCCTCTACGGCAAGAACATCGGCCAGAACAACAACGCGTGCGCGGCGATGCCGGAATACGACAAGCTCTACGAGCAGTCGATCCGGATGCCCGACTCGCCGGAGCGCAACAAGCTCTACCACGAGATGGCCAAGCTGATCGAGGCGTACGCGCCGTGGCGGCTCAACATCGCGCGCTACCGGAACATGCTGATCCAGCCGCAGGTGCTGGGCTTCCGGAAACACCCCATTTTGCACTCGGAATGGCAGTACATCGACGTCGCGGCCAAAACCAAGTAGTGTTGGCCGCAACGTGCGTGAAGGACAGTAGGAGGAGGTGGAGGAGGGCAGGGCCGGCGCCGCAAGTCGCCGGGTGGCACTGAGGAGAGTCGAAGAAAGGCGGGCCGCCTGCGGGATACGCAGGGACGGGTTCGCCGACGCCGGGGCGCGCCGGGCTGGCTTCACGAGAACCGGCAGCGGCTTCTAGTTACGGCGGGTGATGCTGCGCGACGTCCGGGCGGCCCGTTGGGGCGGCCCGGACGAAGCGCACCTTGCAATCCCGTCCGCGTGTGATCCGCGCGGAGGAGGTCAGACCGACATGTCCGGCTATATCGCACGACGCATCTGGCAGATGATCCCGACGATGATCGGGGTGGTGCTGCTGGTGTTCCTGCTGTTCAACACCGTCGGCGGCGACCCCGCCTACGTGCTGGCCGGCAAGATCTCGAACCAGGAGCAGATCGACAACATCCGGCGCCAGCTCGGCGTCGACCAGCCGTACTACGTGCAGCTCTGGATCTTCGTCAAGCAGATCCTCACCGCCGATTTCGGCGCGAGCTGGAGCACCAACGAGAAGGTCTCGCAGATCCTGACGTCGCGCCTCGGCCCGTCGCTCACGGTGCTGGTGCCGCTCACGATCCTCGACACGCTGATCTCGATCGGCCTCGCGCTCGCCGTCGCGTACGTCCGCGGCTCGCTGACCGACCGCATGGTGATGGTGGTGTGCACGGTGGGCCTGTCGATCTCCATCCTCGTCTACATCATCGTCTTCCAGTATTTCTTCGCCTACAAGCTCGGCTGGTTCCCGGTGCAGGGCTGGGGCGACAGTTTCACCGAGAACCTGTTCCGCTATTCGACGCTTCCGATCCTGATCGGGCTGGTGGTGAGCATCGCCCCCAGCCTCCGTCTCTACCGTACCTTCGTGCTCGACGAGATCAACCAGGACTACGTCCGCACCGCCCGCGCGAAGGGCGTGTCGGAGAACCGCATCATGTGGATCCACGTGCTGCGCAACGCGTCGATCCCGATCATCACCAACCTGATGGCCGCGCTTCCGGGTTTGCTGCTGGGCTCGTTCCTGATCGAGCGGTTCTTCTCGATCCCGGGCATCGGGCGCGAGGTGATCCTGGCCGTCGAGCGCTCCGATTTCCCGGTGATCAAGGCCATCACGGTCTACGTCGCCTTCGCCACCATCGCCACGAACCTGCTCGCCGACCTGACGTACAAGGCCGTCGATCCGCGGGTCCAGCTCAAGTAAGCGGAGGGCGACGACCATGCCGCACGACCTTCCGCTCAAGTCCCCGGCGCAGACGCTGTCGCCGCGCGAGATTCCGCACACCGTGTCGCCGGGCCTGTGGACGCTCGCCTGGCGGCGCCTCAAGTCCGATTACGTCGGCATGGTGTCGCTCGCCATCGTCGGCGTGTTCCTCGTGATGATGCTGCTGTCGGCTACCGGCCTTATCGCGCACGACTGGTCGCGCGAGGTCGGCACCAACTACGCGCCGCCGTCGTTCATCGGCGCCGACGTCGAGGGCGGCACGCCGGCCGCGCCCGCGGCGCCCGCCGAAGCGCCGCCGCCGGCGTCCGAGTACCGCTCGCAGATCGTCGACCCGATCGGTGACGTGATCGCCGAGCTGAAGGGCGAGAAGGTTCCCGCTCCGGCATCGGCGGTTCCCGGCGCGGCGCCCGGCGCCGAGGAAAAGTCGGTCGATCCGCTGGCCGACGTGATGGCCGACATCAAGGCCGGCAAGGGCGTCACCGCCAACGCCGCGCCCGCGGAGGAGCGCCGCGCCACGCTCCCTTTCGGCGGCGACAAGTGGGGCCGTGACGTCCTCAAGAAGACGATCAAGGGCTCCGAGACGTCGATCTTCGTCGGCATCATGTCGGCGTTCGTCGCGACGTTCCTCGGCACCGTGTTCGGCGCGCTGGCCGGCTACTACGGCAAGTGGGTCGACGATTTCTTCAACTGGTTCTACAGCGTGTTCAGCTCGATTCCCTACCTGCTGCTCGTGCTGGCGGTCGCGGCCGTGCTGCAGCAGAAGGGCATGCTGACGATCATCCTGATCCTGGGCCTCACGGGCTGGACCGGCGTGTTCCGGCTGATCCGCGCCGAGTACCTGAAGCACAAGGCGCGCGAGTACGTGCAGGCCGCCGACGCCATCGGCGCGTCGAACGTGCGCCGGATGTTCGTGCACATCTTCCCCAACATCTCGCACGTCGTGCTCGTGCAGCTCTCGATCCTGACCGTCGGCTTCATCAAGGCGGAAGTCATCCTCTCGTTCCTCGGTTTCGGCGTGCCGGTCGACGTCGTGTCGTGGGGCTCGATGCTCAACGAGGCGCAGAACGAGCTGATCCTCGGCAAGTGGTGGCAGCTCGTCGCCGCCACCATCGCGATGGCCACGCTGGTCACCGCGTTCTCGCTGTTCACCGACGCGCTCCGCGACGCGCTCGATCCCAAGCTGAAGGGTCGCCGTGGCCACTGAAATCGACAATCAGGATCCGCTGGTGCGGGTGAAGAACCTGCGCGTGTCGTTCCGCCTCGACCGCGAGAACACGTTCGACGCGGTCAAGGGCATCTCGTTCGACATCCCGCACAACAGCACGATCGCGCTGGTGGGCGAGTCGGGCTCGGGCAAGTCCGTCACGTCGCTTGCCATCCTCGGGCTGCTGCCGCCGGAGAACTCGATCATCCACGCGGGCAGCGAGATCATCTACGGCGGCCGCAATCTCGTCGACATGCCGATCCGCGACCTGCGCGCGCTGCGCGGCGGCGACATCTCGATGATCTTCCAGGAGCCGATGACGTCGCTGAATCCCGTGTTCACCGTCGGCTTCCAGCTCGAGGAGGTGCTGCGGCTGCACATGGGGATGTCGGGACGCAAGGCGCGGGCCCGCTCGATCGCGCTGCTGCAGGAGGTCGGGTTGCCCGATCCGCGCCGCCGCGTCGATTTCTATCCGTCGCAGCTTTCGGGCGGCCAGCAGCAGCGTGTGATGATCGCGATGGCGATCGCCTGCGAGCCCAAGCTGCTGATCGCCGACGAGCCCACCACGGCTCTCGACGTCACGATCCAGAAGCAGATCCTCGACCTCATCGCCGAGCTGCAGAAGAAGCACCAGATGTCGGTGCTGTTCATCACCCACGACCTCGCCGTCGTCGGCGAGATCGCCGATCACGTCGTCGTCATGCGCAACGGCGAGATCCGCGAAAAAGGTCCGGCGAAGCAGGTGTTCGAGGCGCCGCAGGACGCGTACACGAAGGCGCTGCTGAAGTGCCGGCCGCAGCTCGACCGCCGGCCCGTGCGGCTGCCGGTCATCGACGATTTCATGAACGGCAGCCCGCGCGCAGCCGCCGACCTGCCCGACCGCAAGCGCGGCGTGCTGCCCGGCGATCCGGTGGTGCTGTCGGTCAAGAACCTCGGCAAGAGCTTCTATTCGCGCGAGGGCCTGTTCGGGCAGCGCGAGTTCAAGGCGGTGAAGGACGTCTCGTTCGACCTTCGCAAGGGCAAGACGCTCGGCCTCGTCGGCGAGTCGGGCTCGGGCAAGACCACGGTCGGGCTCACGCTGATGCGCCTGCACGAGGCGACGACGGGGCAGGCGATCTTCGAGGGCCGCGATCTCCTTGCGCTGTCGGCGAAGGAGTTCATGCCTTACAAGCGGCGCATCCAGATCATCTTCCAGAATCCCTACGCGTCGCTCAACCCGCGCTTCACCGTCGGCCAGATCCTGACGGAGCCGATGCAGATCCACGGCATCGGCACCGGCGCGCAGGACCGCACCGACCTCGCGTTCGAGCTGCTGAACAAGGTGGGCCTGTCGGAAGTGTCGTTCTACAAATATCCGCACGAGTTCTCGGGCGGGCAGCGGCAGCGGATCGCGGTGGCGCGCTGTCTCACGATGAAGCCTGACATCCTGATCTGCGACGAATCGGTGTCGGCGCTCGACGTGTCTGTACAGGCCCAGGTGCTGAACCTGTTGCAGGACCTGCAGGACGAGTTCGGCCTTTCCTACATCTTCATCTCGCACGACCTCGCCGTGGTCAAGTACATCTCGGACCAGGTGATGGTGATGAACGAAGGCGAGATCGTGGAGATCGCGAACTCGGACGAGATCTACCGCGATCCGAAGATGCCCTACACGCAGAAGCTGCTCGCCTCGATCCCCAAGGGCTTCGCGGCGTAACGCTACTTTTGTGAGGCGGGCCGCTGGCGGTTGCCTCCGGCGTCGGGCCCAGCGCGCGTGGCCTTGTGCGGGCGCCTTGGGCCGCCGCCGGGCCGGGCGCGCGCGGCGGGTGCCGATCGTCGCGAAGCGACATTAGCTTTCACTCGCCGTCCCGCGCGCCTGCCCCCGCTGTCCGGCGGCACCGAAGCCCGCGCAAGGCCACGCGCGGTGGGCCTCCCGCGCGAAGCCCGAACTACAGCGTGAAGGCGATCTCGGATACCAGCGCGCCCGGCAGACGCAGGCTGCGGAGCTCGCGTTCGCCATAGGTGTTCGGCTCGAGCAGCAGCTCCGTCTCCGTGGTGAGCGATTCCAGGTTCGTGCCGAGCATGCGGTAGATCGTGTCGTCGAAGCGCAGCACGTTGACCGGCGCCACCACCTTGCCGCCCTCGACCCAGAACGTCGCGAAGCGCGTCATTCCCGTCATCCGGCACGCCGGGCGGTCCGAGTAGTTGAGATACCAGAGATTGCCGATCGCGAGTCCCGTGTCGAGCGCCGCGAGCGCGTCCCGGGCCGGCAGGTCGCCGCCCGAGATGGCGAGGGACTCCGGCATCTCGTCGCCGTTGGCGCCGTTGGCGGTGAGGCTGAACTCGCGCGCCGTGCGCGGCGACACCAGCGAGCCCACGAGCGCGCCCGCGTCGACCAACGGCACTTCGTCGGGGCGCGCGAAGCCGTCGCCCTGGAACGATGGCGCGACGCCGGCCGCCGTGTCTTCGGCGATGCGCACGCGCTCGTGCAGCCGCTCGCCCTCGTGCATGCGCGCGAGCGCGCTCTGCTTGGTGGCGAGCGCGCGGCCCGAGAAGCCGCCCCAGCAGAGCAGCCCGGCGATCTCCTCCATCGCATGGGGCGACAGGTAGGCGCGGTACTTGCCGGGCTCGAGCGAGCGCGGCGGCCGGCTGATCAGCGCGAGGCGCTCGCGCGCCTCCGCCATCTTCGCGGCGAGCGTCCCTGGGTCCCACGCGAAGCCCGCGTAAGTGCTCTTCACCGCCTTGTCGGCCTGGTGATAGAGGCTCCACTGGAGATTGAACGTCGTCGCCGCGTGCCAGTTGCGCTGTCCTTCGGAATTGGCGAAGCCGCGGTACACCGGCCCCGCCGCGAGCAGCCCGACCAGGTCTTCGCCGTGCGCCGCGGCGAGCACGGCGTCGACGATCGCGGGCGACGGCGGCAGGTCGCCGGCGCGCTCGGCGCGGGTCGACACGACGCCGTCCGGCAGCATGAGGTGCGGGTCGTCGTCGAGATCGGGCAGCGCGTCGCGAAGCCGCGCCACCACGGCCGCGAGCTCGACGGCATCGCGCGCCGGATCGCCGCCGAGCGAAAGCGCGTGCGTCGCGTGGCGCCTGCCCGCGATCAGCCGCACCGTCAGGCGGCGCTGCGTTGCGCTGCCGGGCTGGCGCACGCGGCCCTGGTTCATCCGCACGAAATCGCTGTCCTCGCCTGCGAACGTGGCCGTGTAGCGCTCGCCCGCGCGGATCGCGCCGTCGAGCACGGCGGCGAGCTCCTGAAAATAGCCTTCCATCGCTAGCTTTCCCCTCCGAACACGTCGACGCCGGCGAAGACGCACGCCGGCGACGCGTGTCCCACGCGGATGATCTGCGAGGGCTCGCCCTTGCCGCAGTGCGGCGTGCCCAGCACGCGCTCGGTGTCCGCGTTGCCGACCTTCACGAGGCTGCGCCAGAAGCTCGCGCTGATGCCGCGATAGTTGGCGTTCTTCACGACGGCGCCGAGCTTGCCGTTCTCCACGAGCCGCCCGCGCTCGCATCCGAACTGGAACTTGTTGCGCGAGTCGTCGATCGACCACGAGCGGTTGGTCTCCAGCACGATGCCGCGCTCGATCCCGGCGACCATCGCGTCGAACGAGGCGTCGCCGGGCTCGAGGTTGAGGTTCGCCATCCGGTCGATCGGCGGCCGGTTCCAGCTGTCGGCGCGCGCGTTCGCGACGCCGGGCAGACCCGCGCGCGCCTGGGAGATGGCGCCGCCGAGCGGACGCTCCAGAATGCCGTTGCGGATCAGCCAGGTCTTTTGCGCGGGCGCGCCGTCGTCGTCGAACGCGTAGCTCGCAAGCTCCTCCCGGCGCGTCGGATCGAACGTGACGTTGAGGAGGTCCGAGCCGTAGCGATAGCTGCCGAACATCTCGCGCGTGACGAAGCTCGTGCCGGCGAAATTGCGCTCGTCGCCGAGGATCCGGTCGAGCTCGAGCGGGTGGCCGATCGATTCGTGGATCTGCAGGATCATCTGGTCCGGCATCACCAGCACGTCCATCGTGCCGGACGGGCAGTTCGGCGCCGCGACAAGCTCGAGCGCCTCTTCGGCCATCCGGCGTCCCGAGCCGGTGAAGTCGAAGCGGTCGAGGATCTCACGCCCGCCCTGCTGGCAGATGCCGCGGTAGCCGTTGAGCGAGCGCTCCTGCGTGTCGCCGTTCGCGTGGGCAGTGACCGCCATCGACGGATAGATGAAACGGTAGCGCTGCGTCACTTCGCCGCCGGCGCTGGTGACGAGCCGGTGCGTCGCGATGCGGACGTCCATCGACGCTTCCCAGTCGACGATGCGCGAGTCGACGGCGGCGCCGCGGCTCTCCTCCGCGAGGAGCGCATACCATTCGCGGCGCGACGGCAGCGGCTCGGCGAGGGACGGCGACGCGTAGTCGCCGCGCGGCGACGGGCGCGGCAGGGCGCGGCTGTCGACGAGCGCCACGGCGGCCGTCGCCTTCGCCCACGCGGCGGCCCGCGCGAGCGCAGCCGCGAGACCCGCCGGCGAGGTGTCGCTGGTCGCGGCGTAGCCGTAGCCGCCGTCGGTATAGACGGACGCCATCACGCCGCGGTCGGTGGACGCGACGAACGGCTGCGCGACGTTCTTGCGCACCGCGTACGACTCGCAGGTTTCCTCGACGAAGCGCAGCGACCAGAAATCGACGTCGAGATCGAGATCGGGAATGGGTACGTCGAGCGGCATGGTGGGCGAACCGGAGAATGAAGTGGGTGAATGGCGCGGCAAGGTTCGATTATCGCAGACGGCCGTTCAGTGCCGCCCTGTAAACGGCGGCGCGGCGCCCGCGTTATTGAACGTGTGCGCCGGCGACACCGGCGCCGCGCCGGGCCGCCGCGCGCGGCGTTGCACGATCCCGGCCTGGCGTCCAGAATGGCTGTCCGGCCGATCCGGTTCCGTATCGCACAGGAGGCAGGAACGATGAACAAGCGACTTGCAGTGCTTTCTCTCGCGGTCCTCGCGTCCCTCGCGGAGACCGGATGCGCCACGTGGGGGCCCACCTGGAGCGAGATCTCCGGCGCCCGCTACAACGTGACCACACTGAACCGCCGCCCGGCGTTCGTGCAGAAGATCGACGGCAGCAGCGCGTTCGTCACCAACCCGATCAAGATCGACCCGGGCAAGCACGAGATCGAGCTGTCGTCGCCGCAGCCCGGCTGGGCCGGCGGCGGGCCGCTTCGCACGATGACGCTGAACGTCGAGCCGTGCACGCGCTACTACATCAACGCGCAGTTCGAGAACCCGGTCCAGCCCGACTGGCAGCCGGTGATCGATTACACCGAGCCCATCGCGGGCTGCAAGGTGGTCGTCGCTACCAAGTAGCGGCGTCAGGCCGTCGGCGGGCCGGCCGCGCCTGCCGCCACGGGCCGGCGGACGCGGCCGAGCGCCTGCAGCGCCGGCCCCGTCACCCGCGCGATTCGCCAGTCCGGCAGGATCGTCGCCCCCTGCGCCTCGTAGAAGCCGATGGCCGGGGCGTTCCAGTCCAGCACCGACCATTCGAACCGGCCGCAGCCGCGCTCGCAGGCGATGGCCGCCAGCTCCAGCAGGAGGGCGCGACCGAGTCCGGCGCCCCGGGCCTCCGGACGGACGAAGAGGTCCTCCAGCCAGAGGCTGCGGCGTCCCAGGAACGTCGAGAAAGTGTGGAAAAAGAGCGCAAACCCCGCCGCCGACGCGGTTATCCCCGCTTCCCGTGCAATCAGGGCCTCGGCGGCGGGATCTGGTCCGAAGAGCGCCGAATCGATGTCCGCTGGCGTGGACACGCAGGCGTCGGACAGCCGCTCGTACTCGGCCAGCCCCCGGATGAGGGCATGAAGGTCGGGGACGTCCGCGGGGGTGGCCAGCGCGATCGAGTACGTGCCGCTCATGGCGCCGCCGCCGGCAGCCGCAGCCCCAGGATGGCGAGGTCGCGCTCCACGCCGTCGAGCTCGGCCACGCGCGGGAGATTGCCCCAGACCGCGAAGCCATGGTCGCGGAAGAGCGCGATGCTGGGGGCGTTGTGGCCGAAAACGAAAGCCAGCAGCGTGGAGAGCCCCAGCGCGGGCGCCGCCGCAAGGGCATGGACGAGGAGGGTCCGGGCGAGGCCCCGCCGGCGCGCGGCGGGCGCCGTGTAGACCGCGACTTCCGCCGTGGCGTGGTAGGCCGGCCGGCCGTAGAACGACCGCAGCGAAAGCCACGCTCGTGGCGGATCCCCGGTTTTGTCGCAAAAAACCCACAGCGGACGGTGCGCCGGGTCGAATTCGCGAAACCACGGAAGACGCGATTCCACCGTCACCGGCGCCAGGTCGGCCGTGGCCATTCGGCCGGGAATCGACGCGTTGTAGATTGCAACGATTTCCGCCAGATCAGCGGGTTGCGCGTGGCGTATCGGCACGATTGGCGGATTTGCAACAAAACGGTTCAACTCATTGTAACAATCGCAGGCTTTGGTTGCTGGTGAAAACGGCCGTGTTGTAACGTGATGCCGTGTGCCGTAAGGGGGACGAAAAGTCCCTTTTAGTTTCACTATCTTCTGGGGGTTTCCATGATTTTCCAACGCAAGAAGGTTGCGTCGGCGCTCGCTTACATGCTGGGCGTCGGTGGCGCAATGTCGCTTATCGCGGCACCTGCGCACGCGGCCGACATCAAGGTCGACGTCACCGGCTCGAACATCAAGCGAGTCGAGGGCGAAGGTGCGCTGCCCGTTCAGGTGCTGACGCGTGAGGACATCGACAAAACGGGCGCGCAGACCGCCTACGAGCTCCTCAACTTCGTTTCGGCGAACAACAGCGCCGGCAATGTCTCCCTCGGCAACGTCATCGGGGCGACGACGTTCAGTTCGCAAACGGCTTCGTTGCGCGGCTTGGGCGGACAGGCAACCCTGATCCTCGTCAACGGCAAGCGCGTGCAGAGCTTCGCCGGTGAAGTCCAGGGCGTGTACGGCGTCAACCTCGACGTGATCCCGTTCGCGGCGATCGACCGCGTCGAAGTCCTGAAAGACGGCGCGTCGGCCATTTACGGCAGCGATGCGATCGGCGGCGTGATCAACTTCATCATGCGGCAGGACTACCAGGGCTACGAGGCGACCCTTTACTACGGCGCGCCCACGCGCGGCGGCGGCGGCGGAGACATGTGGAACGCCAAGGCGTCGGCTGGTTGGGGCGATCTCGGCAAGGACAAATACAACTTCTTCATCTCGGGCTCGTACCAGGATTCGAAGCCGTTGAACCAGATCGACCGCAATTTCTCGCGGACGGCGAACATCCCCAGCATCGGCTACAACACGACGTCCGGCAACACGTTCCCTGGGTACATCTCCACGGGTGGAATCGGCAGCCTCGAGTATCCGAACTGCGACCCTTCGCTGGGCAACATTTCCGGCGGCGGTCGTTGCCGCTTCGATCCGGCGTCGTATCCGGGGGTCGAGAGCATTCCGGAACAGAAGAACACCAACTTCTACGGCTCGGCGCGCTACCAGATCAACGCCGACTGGCAGGCTTACCTGACGGGCTTCTACTCGAAGGCGGAAACGCATTTCATCATCCAGCCGACACCGATCTCCGACCAGTTCTTCTATGGTCCGAACGGCGATATCCAGGCGAATGTCCTTCTGCCCCCGACCAGCGCGTTCTATCCGCACGCGCAGGCACAGGCCGCCGGCGTGGACGGCCAGCCGCTCAACGTCCGCTATCGTTGCGTCTTGTGCGGCAATCGTGACACGACCGACACGAACGAGGGCTGGCAGGGCGTGGGCGGCGTCAAGGGGAACTGGAAGAACTGGGACCTCGATCTCGACTACTTCTATTCCGAAGGCACGACGAAGGAGCAGCTGAACGGCGGCTTCGTCCGCTATTCGCAGGTGCTTCCGCTGTTCAACAGCGGTGTCGTCAACCTGTTCGGCCCGAACACCGCGGCCGTTACGCAGCAGGTCCAGAACGCCGCGTTCAACGAGCAGACGTTCGACGCCACCTCGAAGAACTACGGCCTCGAAGGCAAGGCGTCGTCCGACATCTACAACCTGCCGGCCGGTCCGCTTGGATTCGCCGTCGGCTTTTCGCTGCGCAAGGAAACGCTGGATCAGACGCCGAACCCGGCGCTCGCGTCCGGCGACATCACCGGGTACGGCGGCAACTTCCTTCCCGTCTCGGCCGAGCGCAAGGACAATGCGGTGTTCGCGGAGTTCTCGATTCCCATCGTCAAGAACCTCGAGATGAATGCCGCCGTCCGCTACGACCACTACAGCGACTTCGGGAGCACCACCAACCCGAAGGTGTCGGTTCGCTGGACCCCGGTCCAGTCGCTGCTGCTCCGCGGCTCGTGGGGCACGGGCTTCATCGCGCCCAGCCTCACGCAGCTGTTCGGCTTGCAGACGAGCGGCGTCAGCTCGCCGGGCCTTACCGACCCGGTCCGCTGCCCGGTCACCGGCGATTCCAACGACTGCGACACGCAGTTCGGCGTCGTCTTCGGCGGCAACCCTGCGCTGCAGCCGGAAAAGTCGAACCAGTGGAGCCTGGGTGGCGTGTTCGAGCCCGTGGCCGGAGTCTCGCTCGGCGTCGACTACTTCAACATCCTGTTGAAGAACCTGTTCTCGAACGGCGTCACGCCGCTGACCATCCTCAACGACCTGAACCAGTTCGGGAGCTTGGTGACGCGTGCCCCGCCGGATGCGGCGAATCCGAACCTGCCGGGCCGCATCCTCACGATCGACCAGCGCTTCATCAACCTGGGCGAAGTGAAGGTGCAAGGCTTCGACGTGGATTTCCGGGTAAAACTCCCGCCGACCGACTTCGGCCGCTTCAGCGCGCAGTTGTCGGGCACGTACTACACCAAGTACGACGTGCAGAATGTCGACGGCACCTTCTCGGGCTTCGTGTCGAACCAGTACGCGGCGGTCACCACCGGTATCACGCCGCGCTGGAAGCACTACCTGGCGTTCAACTGGAACTATGGCCCGTGGGCCGCGACGCTCGGTCAGACCTATCAGTCGGACTACATCGACAATCAGACCGATGCCAACGGCGATCTTCGGCGTGTGGGCGTGCTTTCCATCTGGGATCTGCAGGGCCAGTACACCGGCCTCAAGAACTGGACGTTCACCCTCGGCGTGAAGAACCTCATGGACACGAATCCGCCGCTCACGAATCAGCTCAACACGTTCCAGTCCGGGTACGACCCTTCGTACTACGACGCGCGTGCGCGGTTCGTGTACGGCAGCATCGCGTTCTCGTTCAAATAGCCATAACCAGCCTGTTTGCCTGTCTTTCGCGGGGGGTCTTCGGACCCCCCGTTTTTTTGGGCGGGCGCAGTGGCCGCGCCGCGCGTCCGGTGCCGCGCGCGGCGAGGGGGGAAATATGCTAAAAGGGCGCCGGGCTTTTCCTGCGGCCGCGGGAGCGGCCGCCAACGCGAGCGAGGACAAGACGATGAAGAAGATCATGGCTGCCGCGTGCGTCGCGCTGGCGATGTGCGCCGGCGCGCCCGTGTGGGCGCAATCGAAGGACGCCGAGGTCACCGACCTCCAGGCGCTGCGGGTGGCGGTCAAGAAGGACAAGCGCGCGTTCGTCGAGGCCACGCTCGATCTCACGCCCGCGCAGGCGAAGCGATTCTGGCCCGCGTACGACGCGTACCAGCGGAGCCTCCAGGCTGCGAATCGCATTCGCGCCGTCGCGCTCGAAGGCCTGCTGTCGCGCGACACCCCGATGACCGACCTCTACGCGCGCAATCTTGCCGCCGACCTCGTCGCGTCCGACGAAGCCGAGGTGAAGGCGCGCCGCACGCTGTACAACCGCGTGATGCGCGCGCTGCCCGCGACGAAGGCCGCGCGCTACCTGCATCTGGAATCGAAGGTGCGCGCGGCCGATTACTACGACCTCGCCACGGCGTTCCCGCTCCTGCACTGACGTCGCGCCGGTCAGCCTGCGTCGCCGCGACGCGTGGTGGCGGGGCTCTGGTTCGACGTGAGCTCGCGCGAGCGATAGCCGATCACCTCGACCGGCTCGATGTACCGCACCGCGAGTGCTGACGCCTCGTTCGCCGCGGCCGAGTAGGCCGCAGCCGCCGCGAGGTCGGTGTTGTCGATGTCGCGGCTGACGCCGGCGGGCAGCACGACCGCGAGACCGATGGTGAGCGCCGTCAGCGCGACGGCGATGAGGCCGAGGGTGGTTCGCGGCGTCGAAGGTTCGTAGTTCTTCATCGTTTTCTCCTGTGAGTTGCGCACTGCTCGACGATTGGATGCACGAGCGCACGGGTGCGGATTCAGCGTGCGTGTCGTCGATGGGTGCATCGTAGGCAGCGGTGGTGACACCGGCAAGACACAAGCGACAAAGCCCGCGATTTCGAGCGTGAGTGCCTTGCAGGCGCGACCGACTGCGATCGATTCGACGCGCTTGCTCGAGCGTGATGAGGCGCGGCGATACGATGAAAAAAAGCGGCGCCCGAGGGCGCCGCTTCCTGTTCGTGCATCGACGCGCCGCGAACTCTCGACGAGTTTCGCGGCGCGTCGCGCGCGCGTTTTCTCAGCCTTGCGTCGAGGCGACGTCGCCGACGACGGCCGGCGACATGGTGACGGTGACGACGCCCGAGCGCGCGGCGTAGCGGTCGAGTTGCGCGTCGACGTCCATGCGCGCGGGGGCGATCACGGCGACGGCGAGCGTGAACACGGTCATGGCGGCGGCGAACAGGCCGAGCGCGGCGCGGGGGGTGGCGGGTTGAAAGCGGTTCATCGCATGCTCCTTTGTGTGTGTCGCTGGTTCGATGCGCGCGCTGCGGGGTTCGGATTCAGCATTTGCATCGGCGCGCGAAAATTTTTGTCGCGGACTCGGGAGTGGATCGTAATGAGCCGCTCCCCGGAGGAACACGGTGTTGCGACGAACCGCACGAAACCCGGCGTGAGGGCACATAGACGGCGATGGCCCGCGCGGCCCCAGCGCGCGTAACGGGAATCGGCGGCCCCGGCAGGGCGTGGGGCGGCCGGGGCTCGCGCCCGCCCCGGGCCGCGTCGAGCATCCGTGCGGGCTCGCCAGGAAGGGCGTGCCGCCGCTCCCTGTCTGCTGTACCCTGACCACTCCCCCAGGCCGTTTGTACGACCGTTGCAACGCCAGGCGCCCCAAAAGGCGCCCGACTCCCCGAATCGGCCAAGTTTCAAGTGATCTTTTCGCCCGACTTGTGTAGAATCCCGCGGTTTTCCGACGAACCCCGGCCCCGCCCCGAAGTGGGGCCTCTATGTTTTGACGCAGCGTGAATGGGACCGTCGGGACCGTTGGAGCCGACGGCACCCTCGCAGGGGCAGGTTGCCGCAATCGACATCCGGTGGCAGGTGCCGGCCGTATCCCTGGAACCGGCGCTCGACCGGGGGGCGATGAGCCCGCCGCCGGCGTGAACCCATTACCGCTATGAATCGTCCGAACGCGTCGGTCCGAGATCCTGTTTTCCGATGATCAACAAAATGCCTGGAGACAACATGCTGAACATGACCCGCCTGGCCGCGCTGGCCGCGGTGCTGCTCGTCGCGGTGCCCGCCGCCGTCGTCGCACCGGTGGCACTCGCCCAGACGCCGCCCCCGGCGCCGGCCGCCGCCCCGGCCGCGCCCGCCCCCCCGGCCGCCACGCCCGCCATGCCGGCAGCCCCCGCCGCGGCCCCGGCGGCAGCCCCGGCCGCCAAGTCCGGCGCGTCGACGGAGCTCGTCGACAACCCGTACGGCCTGGAAGCCCTCTGGAAAGGCGGCGACCTCGTTGCCAAGATCACGCTCGCGATCCTCGTGATCATGTCGATGGGCAGCTGGTACATCATCATCACCAAGGTCTACGAGCAGTCCAAGATGGGCCGCCAGGCGAAGCTGGCCGAGAAGAAGTTCTGGAACGCGCCGTCGGTGCGCCAGGGCGCCGAGGCGCTGAAGAGCGGCAGCCCGTTCCGCTTCATCGCCGAATCAGGCCTCGAGGCCACGAACAAGCACGAAGGCCTCCTCGGCAACGTCGATCTCAACACCTGGATCAGCATGTCGATCCAGCGCGCGATCGACAACGTCCAGAGCCGCACGCAGGACGGCCTGGCCTTCCTCGCGACCGTGGGCTCGACCGCGCCATTCGTCGGGCTGTTCGGCACGGTGTGGGGCATCTACCACGCGCTGACGGCCATCGGCGTCGCCGGCCAGGCGTCGATCGACAAGGTGGCGGGTCCCGTCGGCGAAGCGCTGATCATGACGGCCATCGGCCTCGCGGTCGCGGTGCCGGCGGTGCTGGGCTACAACTGGCTCATCCGCCGCAACAAGGCGGCCATGGAGCAAGTGCGCGGCTTCGGCGCCGAGCTCCACGCCGTGCTGCTGTCCAACGCGCACGTCCCGGCCAAGGCGTAAGGCCATGGCGATGAACGTCGGCTCGTCCAGCGAGGAGGACGAGGTCGTCTCCACGATCAACACGACGCCGCTCGTCGACGTCATGCTGGTCCTGCTGATCATCTTCCTCATCACCGTGCCGGTGGTGCGCAACTCCATCCCGGTGGTGCTGCCCAAGGAACGCAACGAGATCCGCGAGACGAAGCCCGAGAACATCGTGCTGTCGGTGGACCAGGGCGGGCGGATCTACTGGAACGAGCTGCAGATCCGCACCACGGGCGCGCTGATCGACCGCCTGAAGAAGGTGGCCGTGCTGAATCCGCAGCCGGAAGTGCAGATCCGCGGCGACGGCGGCGCGAACTACGAAGGCGTGGGCAAGATCATCTACGCCTGCCAGCGCGCCGGCATCGCCAAGGTCGGCTTCATCACCGAGCCCCCGCCCCGCGGCTGACCCCGCGGCGCGAATCGAGGAATCTCTATGGCTATGAACGTGGGCTCAGGCGGCGGATCGGCGGATCCGGACGTCATGATGGACATCAACACGACGCCGCTGATCGACGTCATGCTGGTGCTGCTCGTCATGCTGATCATCACCATCCCGATCCAGCTCCATTCGGTCAACCTGAACATGCCGGTCGGCAACCCGCCGCCGCCGCTGGTGCTGCCGGAAGTGGTCAAGATCGACGTCGACGACCAGAGCCGCGTCTACTGGAACGGCGAGTGGCTGCCCGAGCGGCAGCAGCTCGAGGACAAGCTGAAGGAGGCCTCGACCAAGTCCGTGCAGCCGGAGCTCCATCTGCGGCCCGACAAGGCGGCCAAGTACTCAGTCGTCGCCTTCGTGCTGGCGTCATCGCAGCGCCTGGGTCTCACCAAGATAGGTATCGTCGGCAGCGAGCAGTTCATCGAGTAGCCCGCGCCACGCCGTACGGCCGGCGGCGATCCCGCCGGCATCGGAGTCGACACGCAAATGGATTACGCAAAACGACAGAGGGACCCGACGCGGCACGTGATCGGCATCGCGTTCGTGGTGCTGTTTCACATCCTCGTCATCTACGCCCTGATGACCGGTCTCGCCAGCAAGGCGATCCAGGTGATCAAGAAGCCGCTCAACGCGACGATCATCGAAGAGATCAAGCTGCCGCCGCCGCCGCCGCCACCGCCGCCGCCGCCCAAGCGCGTGGAGACGCCGAAGATCCAGACGCCGGTGCAGCCGTACGTTCCGCCGCCGGACATTCCGCCGCCGGTGGCGCCGTCCGAGCCCGTGATCTCGGCGCCGACCACCGTGGTGCCGACCGAGCCCGCCGTCATCGCGCCGCCGGTCGTCGCCGCGCCGCCGGCGCCGCCCGCGAAGCCGTCGATCCGCCAGGGCGTGTCGTGCCAGAAGCAGGACGCGCCGACGTTCCCGCGCGAGGCGATCCGCGCGCGAGTGGAGAAGGGCAAGGTCAACGTGCTGATGTCGATCGACGAAAAGGGCTCGGTGACCGACGTGCGCATCACCAGCGCGGACCCGCCCCGCGTCTTCGACCGGGTCGTCCACGACACGCTGATGGAATGGAAGTGCGTCGGCGACGGCACCAAGTATCAGGCGTCCGTCGAGATCAACTTCACGCTGAAGGACGAATAGCCCGCGGCGCGTCCGCGGGCTGGTCGATCGCGGCCGGCGCCGCCGGCCAAGGACGAGACGGCGGGCCGGTCAGGCCCGTTTCCAGGCCATGTAGGCGGTGGTCCAGGTGCCGAGGCCGGCGATGGCCAGCACCGCGGCGATCTCTGACAGCGCGAACGGCTTCGCGGCGAACAGCCGGAACGCCTCGCGCGCGACGTCGAACGCCGCGCCGGGCAACGCGAAGGCGACCGCCACGGCGGCCGCGCCCCACAGCGCCGTGACGGCGGGCTTGCGCCACGCCGGCGCCACGTCGCGCGCCGGCAGGGCCGTCATCACACGCGCAGTGAAGCCGTCGTCGCCGATGTAGGTATCGTGCTCGCGCGCGCTGTCGCGCAGCAGCCCGTCCAGCCAGTCGTCGGCCGGGGCGGGATTGCCAGCGTCGATTGCGTGGTCGCTCACGTCATGCCTCCGCTCGCTTCGGGCGCCCAGGCCGCCATCGCCTGCTTCAGCTTCTGCTTGGCGCGCAGCACGTGGGTCTTCACCGTTCCCACGGGGATGCCGAGGACGTACGCGGCCTCCTCGTGGGACAGGTCGTTATGGTAGCACTGGACGATCGCCGCCCGCTCCGGCTCCGAGAGCACGCGGAGCGCGCGCTCGAGGTCGAGCTTCAGCGTCGACGCGCGGGCGTGATCGCCGGTGGATTCGGATAAGTGCGGCATGTCGTCGTGGTCTTCGTCGGCAACGTCGGCGTCGCGGTCACCCAGCAACTCTTCCTTGCGCTTCCTGGCGTTCATCAGCCAGCAGTTGGTGGCGATACGGTACAGCCACGTCGAGAACTTCGCGTCCTGCCGGAACGACTTCAGGTTGCGCCACGCCAGCACGAACGTCTCCTGCGCGAGATCGTCCGCGAGCGCCGTGTTGCCCGCCGTCAGCTTGCGCAGGCATGCGCGCACCGCCGACTGGTGCCGCTTCACCAGCTCCGAGAACGCGTGCCGGTCGTCGCCAACCACACATCGGGCGATCAGCTGCGCATCGGTTACGGGAGAAGCCAATGCTCACGCGCCCCCCGGCGGCGGCACGCTGCCACCGGTGGTCGTGATGGCCGGCTTGCGGTCCTCGAAGAACCAGAGGACGCAGTAGCCGATGCCGAGGAACAGCAGCACGAGGCCGATGCCGTTGGGCGTGCCGTCCTCGATCATCGAG
>Ga0207683_10000122_pt1 | contig 64170 bp, 59 predicted proteins | sample KBSM73metaG_FD_184333 | JGI IMG/M metagenome (GOLD analysis project Ga0207683, IMG submission 184333) | Miscanthus rhizosphere microbial communities from Kellogg Biological Station, Michigan, USA - KBS M7-3 metaG (SPAdes) (version 2) | ecosystem: Host-associated > Plants > Roots > Rhizosphere >...
GGCCGCGAAGGGCCGCATCCGTCAATTGGAGACTGAAGAGGCATTAGTCCCTGGGGAAGAGATCAAGGATGCGGTCAAGCACCTGGATGTGGCCGAAGAAAAGGTCAAGCGCGGGAAGGCCGAACTCGTGGAGGCCAATCTCCGGCTCGTCGTGAGCATCGCCAAAAAGTATACGAACCGCGGCCTGCAGTTCCTGGACCTGATCCAGGAAGGCAATATCGGCTTGATGAAGGCGGTCGACAAGTTTGAATACAAGCGTGGATACAAGTTCAGCACGTACGCCACGTGGTGGATCCGTCAAGCCATCACACGCGCCATTGCGGACCAGGCGAGAACCATCCGCATTCCCGTGCACATGATCGAAACGATCAATAAGTTGATCAGAACGTCCCGCCACTTGGTGCAGAAGCTCGGTCGCGAACCGACTCCAGAGGAGATCGCGGAGCGTATGGACTTGCCGCTGGACAAAGTGCGCAAGATTCTGAAAATCGCTCGGGAGCCCATCTCATTGGAGACCCCGATTGGTGAAGAGGAAGACAGCCACCTGGGAGACTTCATTGAAGACAAGAAAGCCATTTCTCCCTTGGAAGCCGCGATCCGGTACGATTTGCAGCGACAAATTAACAGCGCCCTCGAGACGCTGACGCCAAGAGAAGAAAAGGTGCTGCGCAAACGATTCGGCATCGGTGAAGCGACCGACCATACGCTGGAAGAGGTCGGTCAGGACTTCGAGGTTACTCGCGAACGCATCCGGCAGATCGAAGCCAAAGCTCTCCGAAAGCTGCGCCATCCGAGCCGGAGCAAAAAGCTCAGGAGTTTTGTCGAGAGCTTGTAAGAATGAGTCGGATGATTTGACTCTGTCTCGCGCTCAGGCCTAGAATCGGATTCATCGAGGTCGATCGTAATCTGACCGGCGGCTGAGCGGTTCCGTACGGGGGCCCATAGCTCAGGTGGTTAGAGCGGCTGACTCATAATCAGCTGGTCCTAGGTTCGAGTCCTAGTGGGCCCACCAATGGACCGGCGACGAGCAGGCAAGACCTTCCCTCGTGATCTCAGGTATGGGAGTGCATTGAACCAGCACCTGTCTCCGCTCATCGAACTGCAGAAACTGGATCTCCGTATCATGGAGATCACCGACCAGCGCCGAAAGATCCCCGAACGTCTTCATGCCGTCGAAGCGCCACTCCGTGAGGCGAAGCAATCATTACATGAGATGAGCGCCGCGGTCGAAGCCTCCGTGAAGGAGCGGCGCGCTCATGAGAGGGATGTCGAGGCGCAAGATGCTCACACCGATAAAATGCGCGCCAGGTTGTCTGAACTCAAGACCAACAAGGAATATCAGGCCCATCTTTTCGAATTGCAAATGGCCAACAAAAAGAAGTCTGAAATTGAAGACAAGGTGCTGGCGTGCATGGAGAGAATCGAACAGCTGCAGCAGACGGCCAAGGAGGCTCAGGACAAGGTACGAGCCGCCGAGCAAGTCTTTACCAAGGAAAAACAGGTGCTCGATGAACTCGAGAGCCGACTGTCCGTGGAATTGGCTGAACTGGAATCGCAGCAGCGGGATCGCTCAGGCAAGGTTGAGCCTGGACTATTGGCCCGCTACGCCAAACTGAAGGCCGCCAGAAAGGACCAGCCGCTTGCGGCGATTAAAGGGGGGATGTGTGCGGGGTGTCGCCTGCAAATTCCTCCGCAACTGGTCGCCGAAGTCAAACGGTCGCAGGATCTCCACACCTGTCCCTACTGTCACCGCATGCTGTACTGGGACGGTGACGTGCAGGCGGACCAGAGACCGCAAGATCAATCCAAGCCCTCCGACCTCGAAGTGGGTGAATCGGTGTAACCCTCTCCCTTCGTCTCCGTTCGTCAACACTCTGCGCTCTCTATCCGACCGACGTCCCGAGCACGGCTTTCGTCGTTTTGAAATGGAGCTTCGCCACCGAGGCCAAGCGTGGCTCGCCGTGTTTTTTTACAACCATCCTGCCTGCCAGCTCCACGGCAGGCGAGGCTCCTTTCGGAAGCGCGGTGCCCACATCCTCTGAGAGGCGTTTCAGGCGCATGAGAAACTCGGCTCGGGCCACAATGGATGCGGCGGCGACGGCGAGATCGGATTCCGCTTTGGTGCGCTGCTCGAGCACGATTGTCCTTCCCTTTGCTTGAAGGGCATTGAGAATCAGCCGTTCATCCCCAAACTGATCGGAGATGGCACGTGCACACGAGACGCGCTCAAGCAGGGTTTCAAGTGCCTTGGCGTGTCCCCAGGCGAGCAGCCGGTTCAAATTTCTGATCTTCGCATAGAGCTCATTGTATTTCTGGGGTCCGATGACGATCACGCTGTGCGGACAGATCGTCTTGATATCCGGGGCAAGTTCAAGGATGCGGCCGTCCGAAATTTTCTTGCTGTCCCTCACCGCCATGAGCGCGAGTTCGTCTTGCGTGGTTGCGTCGACGAACACGGCGGCGACGACGAGCGGACCAAAGTAATCGCCCTTGCCCGACTCGTCGATTCCGATGCGTTCAGTGGAGTCTGGAGGCATTCCGTGACTGACGAGTAAGCGGTGTTGAGAGCCGGCTGTCGCTGTGGCCAGTAGAATATGCCGTTGAGGCGCGGTAATGTACCAGAGCAGTTGAAGTCGGTCAAACGAGATCCATCTAAAATGAGTGGCTGGAGGAAGGTGATGCGTGCATTCCCAGCGAGGCTCCGCGCAGTGACGCTCTGGAGTCTGCTTCTGCCAGTCGGCTGGCTTAGCGGATGCGAGACAAATCCTTACACCGGGCGATCGCAGTTCCTCATGACGTCGGCGTCGGATGAGATGAAAATGGGAGCGCAGGCGTACGATCAGGTGAAAAGCGACCCCAAGATGAGGCAGTCGCAAGATCCTCGCGAGATCGACCCGGTCAAACGGGTGGCCGCCCGCATCATCGAAGCGGCGAAACGGTCGAAGTACGCTGAAATGGCGCAACAGTTTCAGTGGGAAGTGACGGTGTTCAAGGACGATAAGACGGCCAACGCGTTTGCGCTACCGGGGGGAAAAATGGCCGTGTACACGGGCATTTTCCCAATGGCGAGGACGGAAGCAGGGCTGGCGGCAGTGATGGGGCATGAAGTCGTCCATGCGTTGGCGCGCCACGGAGCCGAGCGGATGAGTCAGGGGCAGGCGACGAGCATCGGCATCCAGGTGCTGGGTACAGCGGCTGGCGTCGGGACGGGCAATGCCGCGCTAGGACAGGCGACCATGGCGGCGTTGGGAGTGGGCGCTCAGGTCGGGATGCTGCTTCCCTTCAGCCGACAACATGAATCGGAAGCGGATTACATCGGCATTCTGCTTGCCGCCGATGCCGGGTATGACCCGAGAGAATCGGTGGCCTTGTGGGAGCGAATGGCGGGTATGTCCGGTGGAGGGGCGCCTCTGGAATTCATGTCGACCCATCCGAGCAACGAAACACGCATCGATCAACTGAAGAAATGGATGCCCGAGGCGATGGCGATCTATCAATCAAAGCCATCCGTTCCGGCCGCTGAATTGCCGCCGATCGGTCGCTAGCCCGTCGCGGGTCTTCTTCCGTTCTTGCATCCGGCGCGCCCCTTTTCTATACTGATCCTTGCGTGAGGGAGAGGACCGGGTGATTGCTCGTCTTGCGACGAGAGGAAAGTCCGGACTTCAGGGGCAGAGCGCTGGGTAACGCCCAGGCGGAGCGATCCGACACCTGCACCACAGAGAACAGACCGCCGATGGCCAAAGCGATGGGACCCCAATCGAGTCGCAGCGGATCAGGTAAGGGTGAAACGGTGGGGTAAGAGCCCACCGCGGGGATGGCGACATCACCGGCACGGTAAGCGTCGCTCGATGCAAGACCAAATAGGAAGACAACTGCCGCATTCTTTGGAATGCAGCGACCGGCTGGCCCGGCCGAGGTCTTCGGGTAGGTCGCTTGAGGTTCGAGGCAACTCGGATCCCAGAGAAATGATCACTACCGTCAAGGAGCATATCCTTGACGGGACAGAATCCGGCTTATAAGTCCTCTCCATCACGCGCTTTCTGCATCGACGCCTGCTCATGATCCCCAGGTTGGGATTTCGATTCCGCAGTGCGGGGATCTCCTATTGACCTAGCAGGACCGTGGTGCTAGGATCTCTGATCTTTCTCATTGATTTTTCAGATATTTTCTCAATAGTTAGTGTAACCACCGATAGCCGCAAAAGGGATGGGTGTCTCCACCCGTGTACCGTCACGGAGCAGGAGAGGAGGCTCAGTTATGAAACTGACAGGCGCCGAAATCTTTATCGAATGCCTCAAGCGTGAAGGCGTGAAGACGCTTTTCGCGCTGCCTGGGGGCGTGGTGCTTAAGATTTTCGACATGCTTCATCAGCAAAAGGACATCGACGTGGTTTTGACCCGCCATGAGCAGGGTGCCGGTCACATGGCAGAAGGGTATGCAAAGGCTACAGGGAAAGCGGGTGTGTGCTTAGTGACGTCAGGACCGGGGATGACGAATGTCATTACCGCGCTGGCGGATGCCTATATGGATTCCGTCCCGCTGGTCTGCTTCAGCGGGCAGGTCCCGACAAGCCTCATCGGCAACGATGCCTTCCAGGAGGCGGACAACGTCGGTTTGAGTCGTCCGTGTACGAAGTACAATTTCCTTGTCAAAGACGTGAACGACTTGGCCTCCACGATCAAAGAGGCGTTCTATATTGCCACCACCGGCCGTCCCGGGCCGGTGTTGGTGGATATTCCCAAAGATGTCTCAATGGACAAGGCGGAATTCAACTATCCCAATTCCGTGTCGATCAGGGGGTACAACCCAACGTACGAAGGCAACAAATGGCAGATCAAACAAGCGGCCGAAGCGATTATGAAGGCCAAAAAGCCGATTCTTTACGTCGGCGGCGGCGTCATCTTCTCCGGAGCTTCCAAGGAATTGATCGAGCTGGCGGAACTCACGCAGATACCCGTCGACATGACGCTCATGGGTCTCGGCGCGATCCCGGGAGAGCATCCGTTGTCTCTCGGCATGATGGGCATGCATGGAACCTATCAGGCCAACATGGCGGTCCATTATTCCGACCTCGTCGTGGCGATCGGCGCGCGGTTCGATGACCGTGTGACCGGCAAGGTGTCGGAGTTTTGTCCCTATGCCAAGATCATTCACATTGACATCGATCCGACCTCCATCAGGAAGAACATCAACGTCGATATCCCGATTGTCGGCGACTGCAAGGCCGTCCTTCGAGAGTTAAACCAGATTCTCAAGGCGACGGTGAACGGCGAACAAAAGGAGCTTCGCAAAGCCTGGTGGGACCAGATTCGTGAATGGGAGCGGTCCCATCCCCTCGCCTACCAACAGGAAACGGAAGGACCGATCAAGCCGCAGCAGGTCGTCAAGTGCCTGTACGAATTGACCAAGGACCTGGATCCGATCGTCTCTACGGACGTCGGCCAGCATCAAATGTGGGCTGCGCAATACTTCAAGATGGCCAAGCCCAACCGCTGGTTGACCTCCGGCGGCCTGGGCACGATGGGATTCGGCTTTCCGGCGGCGATGGGTGCGCAAGCGGCATTTCCTGGCCGGCTGGTGCTCTGCATCGCCGGCGACGGCAGTGTGCAGATGAACATGCAGGAGATGGCCACGGCGGTCGTACATAAGCTTCCCGTGAAAGTGATTGTGTTGAACAACCGGTTCCACGGTATGGTTCGGCAATGGCAGGACCTCTTCTACGAAGGACGCTATGCCTCCAGCTACCTCGATACGACGCCGGATTTCGTGAAGCTGGCTGAGGCGTATGGGGCGGTCGGATTACGTGCAGGGAAAGTGGGCGACCTTGACGGGGTGCTGAAGGCAGCCATCGCGGCCAAGGGACCGGTCATCGTCGACGTGCCGACGCATCCCTTCGAAAACGTCTATCCGATGATTCCCGCCGGCGGCTGCAATCACGAGATGATTCTGGAGGATCCGCCGGAGTTGAAGCAAAAGCAGAGCGGCGCGGCCAAGACGACTCCGCAGGATAAAGACACGATTCTGACGGCCTAGCATGGAACACATCATTTTAGTCACGGTCGAGAACAAGTTCGGTGTGCTCTCTCGCATTGCAGGGTTGTTCAGCGGCAGAGGCTTCAATATCGAAAGTCTCTCGGTCGCGCCCACCCTCGATCCCTCGATGTCGCAGATGACGATCGTCACGTCTGGCGATGAGCGAATTGTCGAACAGATCGTCAAACAGTTGAACAAGCTGATCGACGTGATCAAGGTCGTCGACCTGAATGAAAGCGATTTCGTGTCGCGCGAGACGGCGCTGATCAAAGTTCATACGAGACAGGAGGATCGGGCCGAGGCCTTGCGAATCGCCGATATCTTCCGCGCCAACGTGATTGATTCGACGCCGGGGACCTATACGATTGAAGTGACGGGTGATCCGAAGAAAATCGAAGCCATCATCAATCTGCTGCAGCCATTGGGCATCAAAGAGTTGACGAGGACGGGCCGCGTCGCGGTCGCGCGGGAGCCTCTTCGTTCCACCTCGACGCAACCCAAGAAAGTCGCCCGCGAATAGCGCGGTCCGGTCGATCGCCTGCCGGGACACGGTATCAACCTCTTGCAAGCCGGGAGTTCATGATGAAAATTTACTACGACAAGGACGCTGACCTTCAACAGATCACGAGCAAGAAAGTGGCGGTCATTGGATACGGCAGCCAGGGTCATGCCCACGCCCTCAACTTGAAGGAGAGCGGCGTCTCGGTCATGGTTGGTCTTCGGGAGGGCAGTTCGTGGCAGAAGGCTGAGCAAAGCGGGCTCAAGGTCATGCCGGTGGCCGATGCGGTGAAAGCCTCGGACGTCATCATGATCCTCGCGCCTGACGAAGTGCAGGCCTCGATCTACCGGCAGGAGATCGCACCCAACTTGAAGCCGGGGGCTTACCTGTCATTCGGGCACGGCTTTAACATCCATTTTGGACAGATTGTGCCGCCGCCGACGGTGAACGTGTTCATGGTCGCTCCCAAAGGCCCCGGTCATTTGGTACGATCAGAGTATACGAAGGGGAGCGGCGTGCCCTGTCTCCTCGCCGTGCATCAAGATCCGAGCGGCACGACCAGGCAGGTCGGTCTGGCGTATGCCAGCGCGATCGGCGGTGGGCGCGCTGGCGTCATCGAAACGAATTTCCGGGAAGAGACGGAAACCGACCTCTTTGGCGAACAAGCCGTCCTTTGCGGCGGGCTCACGTCCCTTATTCAGGCCGGGTATGAGACCCTCGTAGAGGCAGGCTATTCGCCTGAAATGGCCTATTTCGAATGCCTTCACGAGGTGAAGCTGATCGTGGACCTGATCTATCAGGGTGGGATTGCCAATATGCGGTATTCAATCAGCACCACCGCGAAATACGGCGATGTGACCCGAGGCCCGCGCGTCGTGCCGGAACAGACGAAACAGGAAATGAAGAAGATACTCGCTGAAATACAGCAGGGACAGTTTGCGAAGGAATGGGTGTTGGAAAACCAGGCCAATCGTCCGGTTTACAACGCCCTGCTGGCCAAAGGCGAAGCGCATCCCATCGAGGCCGTTGGAGCTAAGCTGCGCGCGATGATGCCGTGGCTGAAGAAGGACCAACTGGTCGACAAGAACAAGAACTAAGGAGCAGCGATCGGCGATCAGCCGTCCGCCGTGGACCGCAAGCGTCTGCGGAATTCAGCAGATTGCCGGTAGTTGATGGCGGAGAAGTGGCGGATCGTGCCGTGGGCGTGCCTTTTGCCAATGAAGGATTTCCCTTCATTGGCGTGGCCGTCGGCATTACACTGATCACAGCATGGCTGGGATGGACCCCTGTCGCCATCGCGGCGGGAATCCTGACGCTCTTCGTGTCGTGGTTCTTCCGCAATCCGCCGCGGGTGATTCCTCAAGGACCGAGACTCGTCGTCTCTCCCGGGGACGGCAAGGTGCTTGCCGTGGAGGAAGAATTCGAGCCTCGCTACCTCAAGGAACGTGCGGTTCGAATCTCCATTTTCTTGAATGTGTTCGATGTGCACATCAATCGGATTCCCTGCGACGGGATCATCGAAGACGTGCAGTATCAACCCGGATTGTTTTTGGTGGCCAGTAAGCCGCAGGCGACGTTGCAGAACGAACAGAACGCCGTGATGATCAAAACGGTGGAAGGCGCCAAGGTCCTGTGCGTGCAGGTCGCGGGATTGATCGCCAGACGCATTGTCTGGTGGGTGAATCCGAAAGACCGGGCGATGCGTGGAGAGCGTTACGGGCTCATTCGATTTGGGTCTCGAATGGACACGTATGTGCCGGCCGGAACGGCAATCAGGATCTCCGTCGGTGACCGGGTCAAGGGCGGAGAGACAATTCTAGGAGAATTACGATGAAAGGCACAGCACTGAGACAATCCTTCGCGAAGGGCGGCAAGCGGCGCAAGGCCGCGATGCATCTCATTCCCAATCTGTTTACGACTGGTAATCTCTTTTGCGGCGTCTTCGCCATCTTGTCCGTATTCAACGCCAACTATTTGGCGGCGGCGGTTGCCATTTTGGTGGCGATGGTGTTCGACGTCTTGGACGGGAAATCAGCAAGAATGACGAATAGCACCAGCCACTTTGGCCTTGAGTACGATTCCCTCTCTGATGTCGTCTCGTTCGGGGTTGCGCCGGGTCTCTTGCTCTATTCCTGGGCGTTGAGCGGGCAGGGTACGTTTGGCGTCGCGGTGATGTTTGCCTACGTGGCGATGGGTGCGGTCAGGCTCGCTCGATTCAATTCAACCGCGAGCCTCTCTGATAGCAAATATTTTACCGGTCTGGCCATCCCTGCAGCGGCCGGGGTGGTCGCCTCGATGGTGATTTTTGATCACTACATCGTCCGGGTCGGGGCCGAGGTCAAGCCGATGGCTGTGCTGATCGTGACCCTCCTGCTCTCGTTTTTGATGGTCAGCACGATCAAGTATCGCAGTTTCAAGGATTTGAAATTTCGGGGCCGACAGCATATCACCTATCTGGTCTGGGGCATTCTTGCTCTGGTGCTAGTAGCGGCCTGGCCCGAAGTTATGCTATTTGTCATATTCGCCGGCTATGCGCTCTTGGGGCCGATCGAGCGTGTCATCGGGATGTTGGCCAAGCTGGCGGGAAAACCAAAGAGAGAGCAGCCGATCAGCGAACCAAAATTTTAGCGGCAACGACGAGGAGTAGTAAACAGCGGTTCGGAAAAAGATGTTGAAAGCGGTCATCCAGCAAGGCCGCTGTATAACATGCTTCAGAGAGCTGGCGGGTGGTGCAAGCCAGTCCGAGACCCTGTTGAACTCGCCTCCGAGCCGAATCCGTGAAACGAGAGTAATGGATTCCGATTCGCCCTCGTGACGGGCCGAATGAAGAGTGGGGGATGGCCCAACGGTCGTTCAACACCGAACCAGGGTGGTACCACGAAGCGCGTCAAGCCTTCGTCCCTGAACACAAGACAGGGATGAGGGCTTTTGTGTTTTTGGATACAGAAGAGGTGACACGATGACGCGTATGATCAGGATCTTCGATACGACGCTGCGGGATGGCGAACAATCCCCTGGCGCCAGCATGAATGTGGAGGAGAAAGTGATGGTGGCCAAGCAGCTGGCGCGGCTTGGTGTCGACATCATCGAGGCAGGCTTCGCCTACAGCTCGCCGGGCGATTTCGAGGCCGTCCGGCGCATCGCGCAGGAGGTTGAGGGCCCGACGATTTGCAGTCTCGCCCGGGCGCGCCCTGAGGACATCGATCGGGCCTGGGAAGCCTTGAAGGGTGCGCCGAAGGTTCGCATCCACACGTTTCTTTCGACGTCGGACATCCACTTGAAGCATCAGTTCCGGATGACTCGGGAGGAAGCCAAAAAGCGCGCTGTGGAGATGGTGCAGCGGGCCAGAGGATACGTGGACGACGTGGAATTCTCGCCGATGGATGCTAGCCGTTCGGACGCTGCCTATCTCTATGAAGTCATCGAAGCGGTCATCAGCGCCGGTGCAGGTACGGTCAACATTCCGGATACCGTGGGATATGCGATTCCTCAGGAGTTTGGCAAGCTCATCAGAGGCATCCGCGAACATGTGCCGAACAGCGGCAAGGCGGTCATCTCGGTGCACTGCCACAACGATCTCGGATTGGCAGTGGCCAATAGCCTCGCGGCGGTCATCGAAGGGGCGGGCCAAGTCGAATGCACCATCAATGGGATCGGCGAACGGGCGGGAAATACGTCGTTGGAAGAGATTGCCATGGGATTGCGGACCCGCAAGGACTTGTATCAGGCCGACACCAAGATTCACACGGAAGAGATCTCGAAGACGAGCCGGTTGGTCAGCAAGATCACCGGGATGGTCGTGCAACCGAACAAGGCCATCGTGGGGGCGAACGCGTTTGCCCACACCTCGGGCATTCACCAGGACGGGCTGCTGAAGGACAAAACGACCTATGAAATCATGCGGCCGGAGTCCATCGGCTTGGTGGAAAGCAAGATGGTAATGGGCAAGCTATCCGGACGTCATGCCTTCCGCCAGCGCCTCGAGGAACTGGGCTACAAGCTGACCGACGAGGAAATCAATCACGCGTTCGATCGCTTCAAGAAACTCGCCGATCACAAGAAAGAGATCTATGAGGAGGATCTTGAAGTGATCGTGTCGGAAGAACTGGCCAAAATGGCCGACCGCATCACGTTGAAGTCCTTTAGCGTAAAGAGTGGAACGGATCAAGTGCCGACTGCCACCGTCGAGTTGGAAGTCGAGGGGAAAGCCATCAGCCAGACAGGGACCGGGGACGGACCGGTGGACGCCGTCTATCGGACAATCGCCGCGATCACTCAGACCAAGAGCAAGCTGCTCATGTATGTGGTCAAGGCGATTACCGGAGGGACCGATGCGCAGGGAGAGGTTTCTGTCCGCGTGCAGGAAGATGGGCGGACCGTGTCAGGCCACGGCGCCGATACCGACATCATCACGGCTTCTGCGCGCGCCTATTTAAGCGCCCTCAACAAGCTGGCGAACCTGGCGGCGAAGCAGGCGCAGGGTGAGCAGAAGGTGAACTTGATCTGAGTATCCCCCCCACGGTACAGTGCCCTCTTCGTTTCGCGCTGTCCTGTGGCGGAAGGGAATGGCTCAGTGTTCAAAGTCAGAGCCTCTGATCGTCCCGAATTCCTTGCCGGCGACCATACGCGGCTTCGAGAAGTCCTTCATCCGGCCCACCACCCGCTGAAACTGGGATACAGCCTCGCCCATGGGATCTTGGGGCCCGGCCAGCGCTCGAAGTGGCATGTGCTGGACTCCTCGGAGGTCTATTATTTCCTCGCCGGACAAGGAATGTTCATGATTGACGATGAAGTTACGGAAGTGGAACCCGGCACCACTGTATACGTGCCGCCGGGGGGCAGGCAATCTTTGGAGAATACCGGGAGTCAGGATATCGAATTCCTCTGTCTGGTTGATCCAGCCTGGAAGGCAGAGGACGAACGCATTTTAGAATGACGGCCGTGGCGACCATGATCCTGTGCTAGAGGGGAGACGAAGAACGTGAAGGCAAAAATCGCAGTCTTGGCAGGTGATGGCGTCGGCCGTGAAATCGTGCCGGAGGCGGTCAAGGTCTTGAAAGCCGTCGCTGAAAAATGCGGGCATGCGTTTACCTTTACGCAAGGCGACATTGGCGGACAAGCCATTGAAAAGGTTGGCGTGCCGCTGCCTCAAGACACCTTGAACTTGGCCAAGCAAAGCGATGCAGTGCTGCTGGGCGCGGTCGGGGGGCCTAAGTGGGAAGGACTGGACTACAGTCTGAGGCCCGAGCGCGCGCTGCTGGGCATCCGCGAAGCCCTTGGATTATACGCAAATTTGCGGCCGGCCAAGCTGTACCCCAATTTGGCCGAAGCCTCGACCTTGAAAAAAGAAGTTGTGGAAGGCATCGACATCCTGGTGGTTCGCGAGCTGACCGGCGGAATCTACTTCGGCAAACCGAAAGGCATCGAGAAATTACCAAATGGCAGTGAGCGCGGCACCAATACCGAGGTGTATACGACAGAGGAAATTCGCCGGATCGCCGTCGTCGCCTTTGAAGCCGCTCGCAGGCGTCGGAAGAAAATCGTCTCGGTCGACAAGGCGAATGTGCTGGAATCTTCCGAGTTGTGGCGCCGCGTCGTCACCGGGGTGCACCAAGACTACCCCGACGTGGAACTCGGGCATATGTATGTGGACAACGCCGCGATGCAGCTGGTGCGCAATCCCCGCCAGTTCGACGTCATGCTCTGTAACAACATGTTCGGGGATATCCTCAGCGACGAAGCCGCGATGCTGACCGGATCGATCGGCATGCTGCCTTCCGCCAGCCTCGGCGCGCAAGTGGGGCTCTTTGAGCCGATTCATGGAAGTGCGCCTGACATTGCCGGGAAAAATATCGCCAATCCTATCGCGACGATCGCATCAGCAGCCATGATGCTGTCCTTTGGGTTCAAACTCGACAAGGAAGCGGAACTGGTCGAGCAGGCGATCGTCAAGACGCTGGATCTCGGCTACCGGACCAAGGACATCCAGAGTCCAGGCATGCGCGTTGTTGGAACCACCGAGATGGGTGATGCCATCGTGAGAAGTCTTGGATGATGCCGTGAACATCGATACTCGCCTTGGCACAATGCGAAGCGTGGCCGGCAACGGGACACCTGGATTCTCCGGGGACGGCGGCCTTGCCCTCGCCGCCTCTCTGAATGAACCGAAAAACCTGTGCCTCGACGGCCACGGGAATTTGCTTATCGCCGATTCCGAAAACCATGTCATACGCAAGGTTGATCGGGTGAGCGGCACCATCCAGACGGTCGCTGGAGGGTTCGCACTGCCGTCCGCCCAGGGAAGGGGTGCAGAGCAGGCCACCCTCTCGGTCGACGACCCCTTCAGCGATGGGACCGTGACGGCAGACAAGGCCTTCGCCCAGCAGGCGGACCTGAGCGGGACGGTGCGCTATGTCGTAAACGGGATCGGCGTGGCCAAACGATTTACAGGCGACGGCGGGCCGGCGCTGAAAGCGCTCTTGAATTTTCCGACGGCAATTGCCGTCGACCAAGATGGGCATTTGTATATTGCCGATACCATGAATCATCGCGTTCGTCGCGTGGACGCTAAAACAGGTCTGATATCCACGCTCGCAGGGGTGGGACAGCCGCGGTTCAGTGGCGATGGCGGCCCGTCGGTCAATGCCGGGCTGAATGAGCCGGCCGCCTTGGCGGTGCACGGAACCCGTGTGTATATCGCGGATCAGAGCAATAATCGTGTCCGAATGATCGATGTGGCAACCGAGATCATCACCACCGTCGCCGGCACCGGGTTGGCTGGATATAATGGAGACGGGATGCCCGCGACCGAAGCCTCCCTTGCCGGTCCCAGCGGCCTGGCGGTCGGCGCGGATGGCACGTTGTACATTGCTGACACGTTCAACGGGAGGATCCGTGGCGTCGATCCCACGACCGGCATGATCAGCACAGTCGCCGGTGATGGCGGAGACTACCGTTATCAAGGCCCAACAGAGACCTCGTCGGGTAGCCTATCTCGTCCGTCTGGGATTTCTCTTGATCGCGACGGCAACCTCCTGATCACTGACTCCGACAATCATTTAGTACGCCGGTGGGAGCGAGCGACCGGCCGGATCGACCGGATCGCCGGCACCGGCGAAGCCAGCGGGGGAGGCGACGGAGGGCCGGCGCTCGAGGCCGGTTTATCGTATCCCTTCGGCATCGTCGTTGACGCGAATGGTCGTGTGTTGGTAGCAGACACGTTCAACCACCGGATGCGCGAAATCCTCTTCTAGGGGCGGGAAGTTTGTGATGAGTGCTCAGCCATGCTGAAGAAAAAGTCGTCCTATGTGATGGCGATCCTCGGCGCGACCGGGGCCGTGGGAAAAGAGACGCTCGAGATTCTTGATGAGCGCAAATTCCCCATCGCCGGGCTTCGGTTGTTTGCCTCGAAGCGTTCCGCCGGAGGGGTTCTGGCCTGTCAAGGGAAGGAGTGGACGGTCGAGGAATTGACGCCAGAGTCTTCGTTTGCCGGCGTTGACATTGCGCTCATTTCGGCGACGGACCCGATCAGCCGCGAATATGGCGAGCGTTTAGGAAAATCAGGCATCGTCGTCATCGATGATAGCGGCGTCTTCCGTATGGAGGCGAACGTCCCGCTAGTCGTCCCAGAAGTGAACGCCCAGGCACTCTCCGCCATGCCTCGTGGGATTGTCTCGATCCCGAACTGTACGACCACTCCTTTGGTCATGGCGCTCAAGCCACTGCAAGATACGGCCGGGATCAAGCGGGTGGTCGTCACGACGTTTCAATCCGTGTCGGGAACCGGCGCGGCCGCCATGGATGAATTAGTGACTCAAACGAAGGATCTGATGGCATTTCGTGATGTGAAGGCCGCAGTGTATCCCTATCAGATCGCCTTCAATCTCTTGCCGCACATTGGCTCCTTCAACGAGCAGGGCGACTGTTCGGAAGAGGTGAAGATCGCCAATGAAACCAGAAAAATTCTCGGGTCACCGACGCTTCGGGTCACGGCCACGACAGTTCGTGTACCGGTGCTGCGCTGTCATTCCGAGGCAATCAACGTCGAATTGCATGCCCCCCTGAAGGTGAACGAAGCGCGGGCCGCTTTGGCCGCGATGCCTGGCGTGATCGTGTATGATGATCCCCACCGGAAGCTCTATCCCATGCCGCTGGATGCGACCGGAAAGGATGAGGTGTACATCGGACGGATCAGGGAAGACCCGTCCGTCACGAACGGGTTGAACCTCTGGGTGGTATCAGACAATCTCAGGAAGGGCGCTGCACTCAACGCCGTGCAGATCGCCGAATGCCTGGTCAACGGTTGATGACCGAGTGGGGAGGCTTCGGCAAGCTTCTCATCGGCCTCGGCGTGGCGGTCGCTCTGGTGGGGGCGCTGTTCCTGCTCGTCGATCGGATGCCGGGCGTGAGCCACCTCTTTGGCTGGATGGGCAAGCTCCCCGGCGATATTCTCATAAAACGCAACAATTTCAGCTTCTTTTTCCCCCTCGGCACCAGTATCGTCCTGAGCGTCGTTCTCAGTCTGGTATTCTATCTCTTATCATGGATCTTTCGCCGGTGAAGCCGACCGTCCATCGCATAGTGATCGTCGTGACCGCCTGGCTGCTGCTTGCGGCCGGAGCGTCGAGCGTGGAGGCGGCGCAATCGATCCGTGTGCTCCTGTCCGCCGATGTGCTGAAGCTAGATGTACAGGCCGACGGCGCCGTCTGGCTGACCGATTCGAGCCGTCATGGGCGCGCGATCCGATCGAGCGCACATATCACGGTGCATGGGAAAGGATTTTTGGTCAACGGCATTCGCATGGCCCATGAACGGCTGACCATGCGGGCCGGCGAACAAGGGCTGACCTTGATCCTGGTCAAGCCGAATGAGAAGGCACCCGGCGCCGTGCCCGATCAACGCTTCACCGTTCCCGTGAGCGGCTTGGTTCATATCGTGCGAAAGGGCAAGGGCTTCCTCGTCATTAATCAGGCCGATTTGGAAGAATACGTCAAAGGTGTCGTTCCCGGAGAAGTCAATTCATCCTGGCATCCGGAAATGCTCAAGGCGCAAGCCGTGGCGGCACGCACGTATGCGTTGTACCAGCAAATGTTGAGCGCGGCGCGCGACTATGACGTGGTGGCCACGGTGCAGGACCAGGTCTACAAAGGCAAAAATGGCATCGATGCGGCGGTGTTGCGCGCGGTGGACGAGACCCGGGGGCTTGTCCTCACGTATCAAAACGCGCCGATCTACGCAGCATTCTCCTCCACGGCAGCGGGGTTGACCGAAGACGCGGTGAATGTCTGGTCGAAAGACTATCCGTATCTTAAGGGGGTCGAATGTCCGTTTGATTTGGAATCACCATTTTATCACTGGACGACATCGTTTCGGCTGGACAAGTTGGAGCAGAGCTTGCGCCAACAAGGATTTGCCGTCGGGACTATCGCCTCGATGGAACCGCTGTCATACAGCCGAGGCAACCGCGTCGCCAAGCTTCGGGTCGTCCATTCGGAGGGAGAACTCATTTTGCGCGGCGAAGATCTCCGCAAAGCGGTGGGGTATTCGATCGTGCCCAGCACACAGTTCACCATCGATTCAATCGGACAGGACATCGTGCTTTCCGGATATGGTGCCGGTCATGCCGTCGGCATGTGCCAGTGGGGCGCGAAGGAATTGGCCGAACTGGGGTATCCCTTTTCGACGATTCTGGCGTACTATTACCCGGGAACGGAGTTGCAAGACATGTCGCTCACCAAGCACCCGATCCCTCCGACCTCGTAACCCATCATCGGTATGACCTTCTCAGACGCACCCGTTGCCGACCCATCTCGCTTCTAAGTTCATGCACTTGTCCGAGTTCAATTTTCCCTTCGATGCGTCGCTCATCGCGACGGAGCCGGTGCTTCCACGGGAGCAGGCGAGACTGCTTGTACTCACCCCGCGTGATCGTTCCATCACCCATCGCCGGATTGCCGATCTGCCAGACTTATTGACGCCGGGCGATCTGCTGGTAGTGAACGACACCCGCGTCCGGCCGGCGCGTGTGAAAGGACGGAACGCTTCAGGACGATCCGTGGACGTGTTATTCGTGAAAGCGGTGACCGATCGAGACTGGGAGGTCTTGATGAAGGGCACCTGGCGTGCGGGACAGGTCATTGAGGTGGCCCCCGATGCCCAGTTGACCGTCCTTGGCCGGGAAGGCGGCCGAACGGTGGTCCGCATTGAAGGACCCCTGCCGGTGACGGAGTGGTTTCAAGCGCATGGCCGCATGCCCTTGCCTCCATATATCAAGCGGCCGCCGAATGACCAGGATCGCGAATGGTATCAGACCGTTTTTGCGAAAGAGGAAGGCGCGATCGCAGCTCCCACGGCGGGCCTTCATTTTACTTCGGCGTTGCTGACCCAGTTGGCCATGCGACGCGTCGAGGTGGCCAAGGTCACGCTGCATGTCGGGGTCGGAACGTTTAAACCCGTCACGGTAGATTGCATCGACGAACATCGAATGGAACCGGAGTATGTGGAAGTCGGGGCGGAGACCGTTCGGGCGATCGAAGAAGCCAAGCGGCGAAAAGGTAAAGTCGTGGCCGTGGGAACGACGGTCGTGAGGGCGCTCGAATCAGCGGCTTCTGGACCGGACACTCTGCAAGCCTATCGAGGAGAAACGAGCTTCTTCATCAAGCCTGGGTATCGCTTCCAGATTGTCGAGGGGCTGTTGACGAATTTTCATCTTCCCCAAACCACCTTGCTGATGTTGGTGTCCGCCTTTGCCGGCACTGAATTCCTGAGGCAAGCCTACGACGAGGCGGTACAGATGCGGTACCGGTTCTACAGCTATGGTGATGCGATGTTGATCACCGGCCGTCAGGGACTGGTCGGCAGCTAGAGCAGTTCTCGTCTAATGGTGATCGGAAGCGTCGCTCTGAGCGACTGAGCATAGGCGGCCAACGTCCGTTGTTGTTTTTGGAACAACACATCCTGGATGGCTCGGTCCTTTGCGCCAGCAGCTTTAGCGGGGTCGGGGTCCGGCTGCCTCAGCATCAGGGCTTGGGCTTCTGCCAGTTCCGCGGGCGTCAGGGCGACGGCGTCACTCACGACCATGCGGGCCTTGAGGCTGAGCAGTTCCTTGGCCTGCACCCCTTCGAACATCGAGGGCGTGAGGTGATTGGCGGCCAGCAATCGTCGGTAGTGATCTGGATCGAAGCGGCCGTTCCTCTGAAACTCGGGAATTTGCATGATCGACACTCGTAAATCTTCATCGGAAACCGACAGACCCATGTTGTGGGCGGCGATGAGCCACACCCGGTGATCCACGAGTTGCTCGACCACATATTGCTTGATCGTTTCGTCTTTGAACTCTCCCGGCACTTTTTCTTTATAGAACCGGTAGGTATTCTCGTAGGCGCGCTTGAATTCCTCCGAGGAAATCGAAAGATCGCCGACAGTCGCGACGACGGAGCCGCTCTGTTCGCCGAATCCCCACCAACCCATGCCCACGATGAAGGTGATGGCGATGAAGCCCATGGTGATGGCCAAGAACCATGGGTATTTTTCATTTGCGAATCGAAGTACTTTAATCATCGATCAGGCCGTCGCTGTCTCTCGGAAAAGATCGCGGATTGTACGGCGGCGTCGCGGTCAAAGGCAAGTCTTCGTCGTCCATAGTTCCCACGTCAAAGAATAGTGATTCGTTTGTGCTAGGTGCTCGACTTTGTTATACTTTGCCCCTAATTATGAGGAGATCCCTGGCGAAGAGGCTGGGATCCATCCATTGGGCACAGGGATCTACCCCAAGGCGACGGTTCTGAATCGGTTTATTGCCAAGCTGATTGATGTGTTTCTCGCAGCAGCGGCAACGGAAGTCATTGCCTCTGTGGGTTTCCTTGCAGGGGTAGCTTATCTGTTCGTTGCGGACGGATTCGCAGGCGGTCGGAGCATCGGAAAGCGGCTCATCGGGCTTCAGACGGTGCTGCCTGAGATGCGTGAAGCGGCTGGATTTCGGGAATCCATCATCCGCAACATTCCTTTTGCGGTGGCCCAGTTGCTCTTTGCCGTTCCATATGTCGGGTGGCTGGCTTCGGCGGCTATCGTCGGCTTCGAAGCGATCTTGATCATTGGCAACGAGCAGGGACGCCGGTTGGGCGACGAATTGGCTGGGACGCAGGTCCTCGATGCCGGCCGGTTGGCCTTACCCGACTAGCAGGGTGCGCGGGCGTGCCCTGCTCCGCCGGGCGGTCTAGGAGGGAGACATCGTGGGTTTTACGAGTGACATTTTCGGCTGGTTCTCGAACGATCTGGCGATTGATCTCGGCACCGCCACCACCCTGGTGTACGTTCACGGAAAGGGCATCGTCTTAAACGAGCCTTCGGTGGTCGCCGTCGAGAAGAAAACGGAGAAGGTGCTAGCGGTGGGCGCCGATGCGAAGAAGATGCTCGGTCGCACGCCGGGGAACATTGTGGCGGTTCGGCCGATGAAGGAAGGCGTCATTGCCGACTTTGAAATGGCCGAGCAGATGCTGAAGCGCTTTATCCAGAAGGCCCATAACCGCAGCGCGTTCGTCCGGCCGCGCATCATTATCGGCGTGCCGTCGCGCATCACGCAAGTGGAGCAGCGGGCCGTCAGGGATTCCGCCGAATTGGCTGGCGCACGGGAGGTGTATCTGATCGAAGAGCCAGTGGCGGCGGCGATCGGGGCGGGACTTCCCATTACCGAACCGTCAGGCAACATGGTAGTGGATGTGGGGGGCGGGACGACGGATATCGCAGTCATCTCGCTGGGCGGCATCGTGTACAGCGAGTCCGTCAAGGTTGCCGGCGACCGGATGGACGATGCGATCATGAACTACATCAAAAAGAAATATAACCTCCTCATCGGAGAGCACATGGCGGAGCGGATCAAATTTGAAATCGGCTCCGCTTATCCGTTTGAGGAACGCAAAACCATGATGATTAAAGGGCGCGACTTGATTTCCGGAATCCCCCGCACCTTGGTGGTGGACGACGCAGAAATCAGAGAAGCGCTGCAGGAACCAATCGGAACGATCGTCAATGCGATCAAGGTTGCGCTGGAGAACACCCCGCCTGAGCTGGCGGGCGACATCATCGACCGAGGCATCGTGCTTACCGGCGGCGGCTCCTTGCTGAAAGGCATGGACACCCGCTTTCGCGAGGAAACGAACTTGCCGATCATCACCGTGGACGATCCGCTGACTTCCGTCGTGCTGGGAGTCGGGAAGATCCTCGATGAGCTGGATCTGCTGGCCAAGGTCGCGGTCATGTCTCAGGCCAACACCTTCCGGTAAGGGTTCCATCCCAATAGATGTGGATGGTCAACGTGCGTTCTCCCCACGGTGCTAGGCGTCTGGCGCTAGGAATGTTTGCCCTTCTCCTGGCGGCCCTCCTCCTTTTCCCAGGACAAAGTCAGGGACTGCTCGACTATCTCGACGGCCCGGTGGGTCAACTGGTCCGCCTGCCGCTCGAAGCCGTGTCCTCGCTCGATCAGGGCATTTCCGCGATGTGGCAGCAATATGTATCCCTGCAACACGTGGCCGATGAAAATCGTCGACTGAAGCAGGAAATGGACTGGCTGCGCGGGGAGATCAACCAACTGCGCGAAGCGGGCTCCGCCACACAGAGACTCACGTCCCTGCTTCAGTTCAAGGAACAGGCCTTGCCGGCTATGGTGGCTGCTCAGGTCATCGGGCGCGACTCGAGCAACCGCTATAGATCGGTCATTCTCAACAAAGGAGAAAGCGACGGGATCCAGAAAGACATGGGTGTGATTACTCCGGCGGGTGTTGTCGGCCGCGTGGTGAAAACCACCGGGGCCACCGCGGTCGTGCTGCTGCTCACTGATCCCAACAACGCCATTGCCGGGTTGATCCAGCGTACGAGAGACGAAGGCATCGTCGAAGGCGTTCCACAAGGCCGGGCCAAATTGAAGTACATTCCCATGCTGTCGGCCCTCAAGGAAGGAGATCGCGTGGTGACATCAGGCCTGGTGGGAGGCTTTCCCCGCGGACTGGCCATTGGCACCATCACTGCGATTGATCGTGAGGAGGGCGCGTTATTCCAAACGGCCGAACTCGCTCCGGAAGTGGATCTCAACCGCGTGGAAGAAGTGCTGGTCATTCAGGCGCCACAGAGTCAGTCAGCGGACCAGACCGCACGACCTGATCCTGGAACGAAGCGATAATCATGAAAAAATTCTTGGGCTATACCGGACTGGTCATGCTGCTCGTGCCTATCCAAACCACTCTGCTTCCTCATGTGGCCATTTGGGATATCAAGCCCGATCTTGGGCTTGTGGTCGCGGCGCTCGTCGGCGTGCTGGCGGGCGAGCTGCACGGGCTCATCGTCGGCTTGGCGATCGGATGGATCCTCAATTTGTATTCGGCCGGTGATCTCTGGTTGAATCTCGTCACGACCGGCGGTGCCGGATTGTTTGCCGGGTTGTTAGCCAGACAGGTCGCTGAAATCACTCCGACCATTCTTGCCGTCGGGCTGCTGTTCCTATCGTTGGCCGGTGGGCTGGTGGCGGTCTTGAACATGAACTCTGCAACGATGGCTGATACCTGGTGGATGATCCAGTTCGTCGTGGTGCCGCAAGCCTTGTTTGATACCGCCGTTGGCGCCGGCCTGCTTTGGTTTCTCGAGCAGCGGTTCGCGGTGCCGCGCTTCGGGATGCTGGATCGATACTCGTAGGTCTGAATCGGGACCCCATGGCGACGTCTATTTTACAGGACTCTGACTTTGCCGAACTGCAGCGCCGATTGGTGGTGTTGCGGGTCGGATTGCTGCTCGTCGTGGCGCTGTTGGCCCTGCGGTTGTGGCACTTGCAGATCCGCGAGGGGCCGTACTATAGGGACCTTTCGGAAAACAACCGCACTCGCTCAGTGATCTTGGAGCCGGCGCGCGGGCTCATCTTCGACCGCAACGGCGTCTTGCTGGCCAATAACGTGCCGAGCTTCAGCTTGTATGTCTCCCTCGAAGACGTCAAAGACCGCGAGGTACTCATCGAAGAGCTCAGCACATTGATCGGGATTGATCCGGAGCTCGTCCGTAAAAAATTGGCGGTGCGGGGAGCAAAGCAGCTGCCACGCAAAATCAAAGACCGGTTGACCCTGAAGGAAGCGACCCTGATCGAATCGCATCGTCTCGATCTGCCCGGCGTGATGATTCAAGTCGAATCACGTCGCAATTATCTCGGCGGAATGGCCGCGTCGCACGTCTTGGGGTATGTGGGCGAAGTTTCGGCGGAGCAGTTGGAAAAGCCGGAGTTTGCAGAACTGCACCAGGGCAGCATCGTGGGGCAATACGGCGTCGAAAAATTTTTCGACCAGAACGTCCGGGGATTGGCGGGCCAGAAAAGCATTGAAGTCGATGCCTTGGGCCATGAGAAGCGGACCGTCCTGGTCGATCAACCCCATGCAGGAGACGATCTGTATCTGACGATCGATGTGCGGCTACAGAAAGTGGCGGAAGATCTACTCGGTCAGGAGTCGGGTGCCATCGTTGCGCTGGACCCCACCAATGGCGACATCTTGGCGATGGCCAGCCGTCCTGGATTCGATCCCAATGTCCTGTCGCGGGAATTGACACCAAAGCAATGGGTCGAGATTGTGCAAGATGAAGGGCGGCCGTTGAACAACAGGGCCTCGCAGGGCCAGTACCCTCCTGGTTCCACGTTCAAAGTCATGATGGCTGCCGCTGCCATTGAATCCAAGACGATGACGCCTTCTTCAACCGTGTTCTGCAACGGCGGGTACCAGTTCGGCCGGCGCGTGTATCATGACTGGAAAGCCAGCGGGCACGGCTCGGTCGATCTGCGCAAGGCGCTGGTTCATTCGTGCGATGTCTATTTCTACACCGTCGGACAACGTATGGGCATCGATACCATGGCCTCCTTTGCCCATCAATTCGGTCTCGGCGAAGAAACTGGCGTCGAATTGCCGTCCGAGCGGATCGGCATTGTGCCTTCGACGGAATGGAAGCAGAAGGCGAAGCATGAACCGTGGTTGCCTGGCGAGACGATTTCCGCCGCGATCGGTCAGGGGTACGTCACGGTCACGCCTCTGCAGATGGCCAGCCTGATTGGGACGGTAGCCAATGACGGGGTCACATATCGGCCGCGCTTGGTGCAGGCGATCATGGATCGGACGACGGGACAGCTCCAGCAGTTGCCGGCGGTGGCCAAGGCCAAATTGAACGTGAAGTCAGACACGCTGAAATTGATTCGAGAAGCGTTGGCTGCCGTCGTGACGGAAGGCACCGGCGGAAGAGCCAAGTCCTCTCTCGTGACGATCGGGGGAAAGACGGGTACGGCGCAGACCGCCGCACTCCGAACGGGGCCAGAAAAGGACATTCCCAAGAAATTCAGAGACCATGCGTGGTTTGTGGCCTTCGCGCCTGTCGAGAACCCCAAGATTGCGGTAGCCGTCCTGGCCGAACATATGGGCCATGGCGGCTCCGCGGCCGCGCCTCTTGCCAAAGAGCTCATCGAGACTTATATCAAAGTGACGGCCGCCAAACCCTTGGCTTCCCCGGGTCCCGCGACGCCAGCACAAGTGGCCAAGGCAGGGACGCCATGATCGACCGGATGATGGACCGCCGGGGGTTCGACAACTTCGACCTGCGATTTCTCGGCCTCATCTTTGCCATTCTGTCGATCGGTGTGCTCTCAATTTACAGCGTCACCCATGATCAGGGCGGACCAGGGCTGCCTTTTTTTGCGAAGCAGATGTTGTGGATTTTGCTCGGAGCGGCGGCCTTCCTTATCATGCTGGTCTGGGACTACCATCGCATCGCGCGATTAGCGTATCCTGCCTATGCAATCATTCTGATCCTATTGGCGGTCGTGCTTTTTGAGGGCAAGACGAGCCGTGGAGCCCAGCGCTGGATTCCTATCGGCCCTTTCGCCTTCCAGCCGTCCGAGTTCGCGAAGCTGGTGTTGATTCTCGTGATGGCCCATTATTATTCCAAAGCGCCAAGGGTCGGCTGGCTGCAGCGTGTGGTGATTCCCGGCGCGTTGATGCTGCCTGGGCTGTTATTGATCCTCAAACAGCCGGATCTCGGCAGCGGTCTGAGCTTCATGGCCGTGTATGCCGCGATGTTGCTGATGGTGGGCATGCGTTCGCAGGCGTTGGGCGTGATCCTGCTGTTTTCCCTGATGCTGTTCCCCTTCGCGTGGGAGGTCATGTGGGGGTCATTGCACGACTACCAGCGCCAGCGCATCATGGCTTTCGTCGACCCGAACTATGACCCCGGCGGAAAGGGCTATCACGCGCTGCAGTCCCGGATCGCCATCGGCGCCGGAGAATTGACCGGTAAAGGGCTGTACGGCGGTACGCAGAGCCAATTAAAATTTCTCCCCGAAGGACATACCGATTTCGTGTTTTCGGTGTTTGCGGAAGAATGGGGATTTCTCGGGGTGCTCGTCTTGCTCCTCTTGTTCGTCGCGCTGATCTGGTTGTCTCTGGAAATTGCGACGCGCGCAAAAGATGAGTTGGGCGCTCTCTTATCCGTCGGCATCATTGCGATGCTGTGTTTTTGCGTCGTCGTGAACATCGGCATGACCGCCGGCATGTTCCCGATCGTCGGCATCCCGCTGCCTCTGATGAGTTACGGCGGCAGTGCGACCATCATGACGATGGCCTCCCTTGGACTGTTGCTGAACGTGAAACGGCGGCGATTGAGTTTATTTTATTGAACGAGCGGCGGCCCATTGAGGTGCCGTCCTAGATTGTGGATTGTGCGGATACTCGAATCGACGAGGACTTGAGTGACATCGGAACCTGGGAGCGCCCGCGTTCCACCCTCACGTCGGTTCGAACGGTTCCGTTGAACGGAAGGAGTGAGTATGGGTGTGGAAATTGCGATAACCGTCGCACGGGAAGAAACTCGTGTGGCGGTGTTGGATAACGGTGTGGTCACGGATCTTTTTGGCGACCGCGCCAAGCACAAAGATTTTGTCGGGAACATATATAAGGGCAAGGTGGCCAAGGTGTTGCCAGGCATGCAGGCGGCTTTCGTGGACATCGGCCTGGAAAAGGCGGCGTTCATGCATGTCTCGGACTTGTCCCTGGATGCGGAACCCAATGATACGTTATTGGATTCTGATGACGACGATAAGGATGCGGACGAAATGCGACCCAGACGGGAAAGCAGCAAACCGATCGAGCAGTTGCTCACCGAAGGGCAGGAATTAATGGTGCAAATCTCGAAGGGGCCGATCGGAACGAAGGGCCCTCGAGTCACGACATACGTGTCCTTGCCAGGACGGTATTTGGTCTTCATGCCGAACGTCGAGCACATTGGCGTCTCGCGCCGCATCGCTCGTGACGAAGAGCGGGCCCGGCTCAAAGACATCATGAAGCGGGTTCGCCATCCCGGTTGTGGGTACATCGTGCGGACGGTCAGTGAAGGGGTCAAAGAGGATGAGTTGCGGTCCGACGTCGACTTCCTCCATGTCCTCTGGCAAGACATCAAGACCAAGCGTGATCAGCAGCCAGCGCCCGCCTTGTTGCATACCGATCTGAGTCTGAGCTTCCGAGTCGTCCGCGACCTCTTCGGAAAAAAGGTCGAGCGGCTGTGGATCGATTCCCGGCAGGAATACGATGCGGTGCGCGACTTCGTTCAGCGCTTCTCGCCGGAGCAGACCTCACGGATTCACTTTTACGACAAGGATGAAAGCCTGTTCGATTACCTCGGCGTGGAACAGGAAATGGCGCGGGCGTTGAGCCGGAAAGTCTGGCTCAAGTCAGGCGGCTATCTGGTGATCGATCATACGGAAGCGATGACCGTGATCGATGTCAACACGGGTCGCTTCGTGGGCAAACGGGATCAGGAGGAAACGATTCTTCGCAACAATCTGGAAGCGGCCAAGGAAGTGGCCTACCAGGTGAAACTGCGGGGCATCGGGGGCATCATTATCGTCGACTTCATCGATATGGAACGGGAGAAAAACCGGGATAAGGTCTATCATGCCCTGACGGATGCCATGGCGTCCGACAAGGCCAGGACGAGGATTTCACGGATTTCCGACCTCGGGTTGATTGAAATTTCCCGCGAGCGCGTGCGCGAGGATCTGTTGCGCTCGCTGTCCGAACCCTGCCGATATTGCGAAGGCCGAGGGTATACCAAGTCGCCGACGACGGTGGCGTATGAGATCTTCCGCGAGATCAGAAAAATCGGAAGAGCAAACGAACAGCAGCGGATCGTCGTTGGCGCCCATCCTTCCGTCGCTGGACTGCTTCAGGATGAGGAACGGCAGGGCGTTGAAGCCCTCGAGCGCGAATGCGCCGCCAAACTCCTTGTCATGCCGGATGAACAACTGCACCTGGAACAATACGATCTCGTCGTGATGTAGCACGGGCCTCGTTCCGGCAGGACGATGAAGCGGTGCGATCCTCCGCCTATTTGTCCTTTTGAGGGATCATGAATCGTGTCGCCGATCGCTCCTCCTCGTCCGCGTCGCTCGAAGCCTGGATGAAGCTTCGTGCCATTGAAGGAGTGGGCGATCACATCGTGCTGGCGCTCGTGCGAGAATGGCAAAGCCCCGATGCAGTGCTTCGCGCGACGACCGGTGATCTGATCGAGCGGGGCTGCAGTGCCAGACTTGCTGAGGCCATCGCCCGCGGGCCGGATCGGAACGCCTGCCGGCGTATTGCCCGCGAACTTCATGACATTGAGCGGACCCGCATCGAGGTGCGGAGCATGTTGGATGCGAATTATCCTCCGCGGCTTCTGCTGATTCCCGATCCGCCTCCGCTCCTCTACGTTGCGGGCTCACTGCATGCGTCGGACGAGCTCGCGATAGCGGTGGTCGGCGCAAGGCGGGGAACAGCGGCCGGGCGTCTCGTGACGGAACAATTGGCGAGCGACTTGGCAGGCTCTGGATTCACGATCGTCAGCGGGCTGGCACGGGGCGTCGATGCAGCCGCGCATCGAGGCGCGCTTGCGGCCGGCGGTCGAACCGTCGCTGTGCTCGGCTGCGGTCTTGGGCAAACGTATCCGCCAGAGCATCAGCGTCTTCGTGACGAGATCGAGGAGCACGGTGCCGTGGTTTCGGAACTATCCTTCGATGCCCCTCCACACAGCGGGCATTTTCCGCGCAGAAACCGGATCATCAGCGGTCTGTCGTTCGGCGTGATCGTGACCGAAGCTGCGATCGACAGCGGCTCATTGATTACGGCGCGGTTGGCCGCCGACCAGGGGAGAGAGGTCTTTGCGGTGCCCGGATTCGTGAACGAAGAAACGAGCCGCGGTACGCACGCCTTGATCAAAGAGGGAGCCACCTTGGTGGAGCAGGCGCAAGATGTGATAGAGGTCATCGCACCACAGCTCGAACCGGCGATCCGATCGCGCCTGTCGGCCGCACGCAGGCCGCACGTTCCCGTCGAGAATTTTGGAAATCATGAACGGCTGGTGTATGATGCGCTCTCGTACGAACCGCTTACCGTGGACCATCTTCTCGAACGGACACGGTTGCCGGTGCCCTCGGTGATGGCGTCGTTGTTGTCGCTTGAGCTTCAGCGACGTGTGCGACAACTGCCCGGGCAACGGTATCTGAGAATGTAAACCTTCCATTTTCAGGCCGCTGGTTGCACTCATCTGCTATATTTGGTACGGATGTTACAGTAAGTTGTTCGCGAGATTGGAGTCGACATGGCGAAATCGCTGATTATCGTTGAGTCTCCCACTAAAGCCAAAACGATCACCAAATACCTTGGCCGAGGGTATACCGTGATGGCTTCGGTCGGACACATCAAGGATCTGCCGACCAGCAAGCTGGGTGTGGATCTCGATCACAACTTCAAGCCGCAGTACGTGACGATCAAAGGCAAATCCAAGGTTCTGGCCGATATCAAAAAGAAAGCGGAAGCCGCCGACAAAATTTTCCTTGCTCCGGACCCCGACCGTGAAGGGGAGGCAATTGCCTGGCATCTTGCCGAAGAGCTGCGGGGAAAGTCGAAGAAGAAAAGCGACGGGAGGGTGTTTCGTGTGCTCTTCAATGAAATCACCGAGCGGGCGATCAAGCAGGCGTTACAATCTCCTGGCCAGATCGACATGAAGCTCGTGAACGCGCAACAGGCCCGGCGCGTCCTCGACCGCATCGTCGGTTATCAGGGCAGTCAGTTGTTATGGAACAAGGTGCGCCGCGGGCTCTCGATGGGACGGGTGCAGTCGGTGGCCGTTCGGCTCATGTGCGAGCGAGAGGCTGAGCGGGAAGCGTTTCGTGCGGAAGAGTATTGGTCGATTACGGCCTTACTTGCCGGGACCAATCCTCCTCCGTTTGAAGCCAAGCTTCATAGTATTAATGGTGAAGAGGCTTCAATCGGAAACGCCGAACAGGCCCAAAACGTTGTCAACGCGATCCAGGGGAAAGCCTTCGCCGTCACGTCGATCGAACGGAAGGAAAAGAAGCGGAACCCCGTGGCTCCGTTCATCACGAGCCGGCTGCAGCAAGAGGCGGCGCGTAAACTTCATTTCACGCCGAAGAAGACCATGACGCTCGCGCAACAGCTGTACGAAGGCGTAGAAATCGGCTCTGAGGGCTCCACCGGACTCATCACGTATATGCGGACTGATTCGCCGCGGATCTCGCAAGAAGCGATGGCCGAAGCCAGACAGGTCGTCCAAGAGCGGTTCGGCGCGGAGTATCTTCCGGACACCCCGAACGTCTATAAGACCTCAAAGGCCGCCCAGGAAGCGCATGAGGCCATCAGGCCCACGTCTGCGGGGCGGGATCCTGAATCGATCCGTGCCTATCTCGAGCAGGATCAGTACAACCTGTACAAATTGATTTGGAACCGGTTCATTGCCTCGCAAATGGTGCCGGCCATTTTGGACGTTACCCGCGTCGAATCTTCGCCGATGGACACGACTGCCAGGTATCTGTTCCGTTCCAGCGGCACTATCGTGAAGTTTCCCGGTCATACGATTGTGTACATGGAAGGCGTCGACAAGGAGCTCTTCGCGCAGAAACAAAAGCAGGAAGAGGAAGCCGAGGACAGTGCTGAGCGGCAGCTGCCTGAATTAACAGAAGGCGAGCGGCTGCGCCTGATTGAACAGGCCGAGCAGACCATCCCGGGCGTCACCTCCAAGCAACACTTCACACAACCGCCTCCACGCTACAATGAAGCCTTGTTGATCAAGGAGCTCGAGGAGAAGGGCATTGGACGGCCGTCGACTTATGCGGCCATTATTTCGACTATTCAAGAACGCAAGTACGTCGAAAAGGTGGAAGGACGGTTTTTCCCGACTGAAACGGGAAGGACCGTCAACGATTTTCTGCTCAAGGGATTTCCGGATGTCGTCAATGTCGATTTTACCTCACAGCTTGAAGCGGAGCTTGATGAGGTTGAAGAAGGCAACAAGCCCTGGGTGGATGCTGTGCGCGACTTTTATAACCCCTTCGCCGCCGACCTCGAAAAAGCGAAATCCATCCCGGGGCCGAAGGACACGGTCGAGCCTCCCACCGACATTCCCTGCGAGAAATGCGGCCGGATGATGGAAATCAAATGGGGACGCAACGGCAAGTTTTTAGCCTGTCCTGGCTATAAGGACGATCCGCCCTGTAAAAATACCCAAAACTTCGAGAAGCTGCCAGACGGCACGATCAAAATCATTCCGAAGCAGGAGCTCACCACCGATCAGGTCTGCGAAAAATGCGGGAGCCCGATGGTGGTGAAGACCGGCCGTTTCGGGAAGTTCATCGCCTGCTCGGCCTATCCGGAATGCAAGACAACGAAACCTCTGGCGCTCGGTGTGAAATGCCCCCAGCCTGGTTGCGGCGGGGATCTTGTCCAGAAGCGGACGCGCAAGGGCCGTTCGTTCTTTGCCTGCAGCAAATATCCGGCCTGCGAATTTGCCTTGTGGGACCGTCCCATTCCCAAGGCTTGTCCGACCTGCAGCGCCCCCTTCCTCATCGAAAAAGTCAGCAAGCAGGCCGGCCGTAGCGTGCAATGCAGAAATGAGGAGTGTGGTTACCGCGAAGCGGGATAAATTTTTCCCACGACCCTACCATCCGTTCTTCTGATCATTGGCAATTCTGCCAATCCTGCGTCTTTGCTCGCTTCGCACCGATGCTTCGATCGAAATTGAGAACTCATGTCGTCGAAACTGAGAGATGAAATCAAAACCGCTCCATCAAGTGAGTTGACGTGCAAAACCAACCATGCTGATAATAACTAAAGATAAGCAAACGACGTCTTACTTTCTCGCGAAGGGGGGACCATTATGAAGGCAAAGGAAGGCGTGGTGAACCTTCTGAACAAAATTCTCACGGCCGACTTGACGGCCATCAATCAGTATTTTGTCCATGGGAAAATGTGCGAGAACTGGGGGTATGAGCGTCTGTATCACAAGGTCCGCGAACGCAGCATCGATGAGATGAAAGATGCAGACGAACTGATCGGCCACATTCTCTATCTGGAGGGTGTACCGAACGTTCAACGGATGAATACCGTTCACGTCGGGGAGACCGTCCCGGAACAGCTCAAGCTCGATTTGAAGGCTGAACAGGAGATGCTCGCCTTGTTGAATGACGGCGTCGTCCATTGCACCAAGGTGATGGATTTCACCACCCGACACATGCTCGAGGATATGGCAAAGGACGTCGACGATCACATTGATTGGATCGAAACGCAGATGGAAACAATCAAGCAGATCGGCTTGGAAAACTATCTCGCCGAGCAGATCAAGAAAGAATCATAAAAAAGGAAGGCGGGAGGCCCCAGGAGGATGCAAGGCCTCCCGCCACTGAGCGGGGCAAGTCATCTCCCGCTCGAATGCTGATCGCAAGCCATTCCTATTGATAGTCCTCGTTCAACGCTCTCAGAAACGCCACCAGTGCTGTGGCGTCTCCTGCCGTTAACGCGATGCCCTGCAGCTCTGGAGCTCCATTTCTCAGTGTTCCCGCCCGTGCAAGCGTCGAAGTATCGCGGTAGAAGGTGATGATGTCGTTCAGGGTGTTGAACTGGCCGTTATGCATATAGGGTGCGGAATGACTCAAGTCGCGAAGTCCAGGCGTTTTGAAGCGAGCGATGGCGCGCTCCAAAAGCGTAGCTCTTGGCACCGGACAAGGGTCTTGGTCGTCGCAGAGTATGGTGAGGATCTTTGCCTGTGCGGCCGGCATGTCGGGGTTTTCAAAGACGTTCCATACTCCTAAATCCGTCAACGTCGTACCGCTCGATGGAATCGAGCGGAAGCGTTCGCTCGCGGTGGGATGCTGTTCGGTGGCGGGGAGGTCGTTGGCGGTTCTGGTAGCAAGGGTAGGAATCGGCAGAGCGAAAAAATCACCTGTAGCATGAAAGCTGTCATATTCCCGTTGTGTGGTTCCGGTATTGTGCAGCTTGAAATCGGTAAAATTGGGCGCCATATGACAGACCAGGCAATTGCCGATTTTCCCAGTGGTCAGTTCTGCCGGTGAAGCAATTGGATCGGCCGGTTCCGCCAGAAACATCTTCAAGCCGTCGAGTTCGGTCGGACCGAATTCAAATGGTTGAGAATGAAACTGGAATTGGCCATCGGATCGGTTGGGATTGGACGTCACGAATTGAGGAGTGAAACCAGGTGCATTCACGAGCGTTCGTAGGCGCCGGCTGTAGTCGATCGGAGACTCGTTGGGATCCGGTCGTTGAGGAAGCCCGTTTTTCTCAAGAAACACGTCGAAGGGGGAGCGAATCGGGGCACCGCTGTCCTCGGTCTGCGAAAACAGCAGGCCATTCACGTATGCGGCGACGACTTTCACCACGGCATCGAAGATTTCTTGATCCGTTGCCGATCCGATAAACGCGCGGAATTCGGGTGGTAGACGAGACTCGTCTGGGATCGCCGAATTGCTACCGGTAAACAGGATACGGTAGGAGAGCCCGCCGAACTGATCGGAGGGATCAAACGAGCCGTCATCGCCGCGGACGACTTGTGCGATGTGTGCGATGGCTTGTGCCCGCTCGCCAGGGAGCCAGCCGAAATTGCGTCCGGTAAAGGTTCCTGCGACGAGATCTTCAATGGAGTTGAATTCTGCGTCGAAGTGCAGCAGCATGCCGCCTGGGCGGTCGAGCGTTGCGTTGACCAAGGGTGGAGAATTGCGGGGCGCATGGGTCTTGCCGTCGGCTCGTGCAGGGATCGGACTTCGTTGTGCAAAGTCAGTATAGGTCCGCATGCCGCCTCCGGGAGCCGTGAGGAGGTCGTCGACAAAGTGACAGGATCGGCAATTCATTGACATCCCTTTGAAGGGCGCTTCCGCCGTGATCGGTGCTCCCAAGGTTTCCACCGAATCTACGACAGGGTCGCCGGCATTTGGATCGTTGACGTCACCGCCCGCGTCCAAGAAGGCCTTGAACGCTTGTGCAAAGCGGGTTTCCATAAACAAGCGCTCGCCGACGGCCTGTTCCGCTCCAGGGGTTCCTGTCGCCTGTGCCGTGGCAGGAGCGCCAGAATTTCCGCTGCCTGAGCAACCTGTCGCAACCATGGTGGTAATAAGTAGGAGTCTTAAAGTAGGCAGAAAAGTTTCTGGCGCCGTTGGGAACATGAGGACTCCTCCTGATCAGTTAAACGAGAAAAGATTCGGTCGTTGCAGGCAGTGCCCACACATCTCGACAAGGTGAGGATCGAATTGTGTACCCGATGCGACGGTGAGGATGCGGTAGGCCACCCGGTCTCGCGTTGCCTGGTCGGTCACCCCCGGCACCTGGATGGCGTCGAAGGCATCCGCAATAGCGAGAACACGGGCCTCAACAGGAATGAAAGTCCCTCGTATCCCATAGGGGTATCCCGACCCATCCCATCGCTCATGGTGATGCGCGATGATCACCGACGCTTGCCTCAGGAACGGAAACGATTCAAGCCATTGGGCTCCAAGTCGTGGATGACATTGGATAGCAGCGTAGGAGCCAACGTCGAGGTACCCGGTATGCGAAGCGAAGGCGTTGGGCAAGGTCAAAAGACCGATGTCATGGAGCAGTGCGGCGAGGGTCAAATGGTGCAATGCATCTCGACAGAGACCTGCGGCTGATCCGATGGCCTGTGCCAGGGTGGCGGTTCTCCGCCCATGTCCTTGCTGCCATGGCAGGGCCTGATCCAGTATCTTCGCCACTTGCCGGACGAGAGCGGTTTCGACACGAGGTTGGACTGAACCGGGTGGCCCTAGGGCATCAATCGTTTGAAGTGCCAATCGGATGCGTTCCAGCTCTGAGTCAGTGCTAATTATTGGAATCGACTGCATGACGTGCGCTCGCAAACAAAAAGCCCAAGATCCTGTCTCGATCTTGGGCTCTGGGTGAACAACCGCTGGCCTCTACAGATATTTACGGACTGAAATTCGAAAGCTAGCTCTCTTCTCCTCGTTTCCCGGCCATCAACGGTTGTCCCATGATCCACATCTCATACAGTGGCACCGCCATCATGACGAAGAAGCTGAGCATCATGAGGGTGTCTCCCGTGAGCATGGTCAACACAAAGATGGGGGAGACATAGCTGATCAGCCACGGCGAGATGAGATCGAGAATAACGCCGCCGAATCCGGACCAGGTCAGGGCAGCCTTCAAGGCATGGCTGGCATTGGTGAGGAACATGACGTGGACCAAAATCATAAACACGACCGGCATCGTAAAAAGGTGAAAGTGCGTGACCTCGGCCAATTCGCGGAACGACATCGGCTCGCCGAACGTGGCGTCGGACCCTCGATAATGATCGGCGATTCCGGAAGGCGACAATCCCGTCATACTGTGGGCCCAAAAAAAAGAAAACAAGAAGCCGGCTAACATCAAAAGTAAGAACAACGTGTACAACAACCGAATATGACGATCGGAGTCACGGAGCTTAAATCGCTGATTGAAGTTGCGCATGCCGGGACGCGTGGTCCGTTTTCTTAATTACCGAACACCGAGCCCCAAAAACCCTTTTCGGCTTTTCGCGCGGCGATGGTGTCGCTGCCTAATCCGACAGGTTTCAAATAGAATTCATCGATAAGGACCAGGACGCGCTTAACTCCAGCGCTGAAAGAGCGCACAGACATGGTGGCTCCGCTGATGTTGATGATGTCCTTATTGATGCGGATCGGATCGTGAACTGTCTTGCCTTCGTACTGGACATTGAATCGTTTGGTGCGTACCTCGCTGCCTTTGGCCTCTCGGAAGACGAGCAGTTCGACATCGGTGCAAGCGCCCGTTGGGTCGACTCCGACCATATAGGTCATGGGCTTATGCTTGCCGATCGTGTTCTGAATTAGCGCATATCCGTCAACTCTGGTGCCGGTTTCGCCGACGAAAACTTCAAAAGAGTCCTCAGGAAATTTCCACCCGATGCGCTCTTCGATCTGAGCCTTCTTTTGCGGTGTCAGCCGGATGACATCCTGCCGAATGCGTTCGGAATTCGGCAACATGATTTTGAGGGCCTCCTCCTCTGTCAGAAAAACCTCCGCATGAGTCATTTCCTGCTCGGTCAGGAAGCGTTTGAGTTCGGCATCCCAAATGCGCTCTGCCTTGGCAGGAGAGGGGATAAGCATGAAAACCAATGTCACAGTTGAGAGCCAGGTTTGTGCGCTCATGTTGTGAGGCAACCTTTTTCTTTCAATGAGGAATTGATGTGTCCTGACACAAACATTTCCTGCTCGGCTGAGGGATCAACAGGCCACCATTTGGTGGCCTGTTGCGTAACGCCGCCCTTCAAATGCCATCGTTGGCGAGTTTCAAGGACGCTGACAGATACGACATCCTCGAGCCGTTTGACGGCGATGGTCATCCGGGCACGTTCGCGATTCCCGAATCCTTCGCGTTGGAACGCTCCATAGGAACGTTCTGTACCCTCCATTTCTATCCACCCGGTCTCGATTACACCTTTCTCCTTGTCTTGCTTTTGTGAGGGCCGATCCTTCACCGACTTAACGGCGGCATCCCAGACTGTGTCATAGGAACAGACGTAGTATTGGTCTTTACTTCCGCTCAGGGATGCGCAGCCGCTCAACGTAAGGATACCGAGGAGGAGAGTGTGCGCCAGTTTCATCGATCGAAGCTCCCGTGGTTGGCCGGGTCTTCTCGGATGGGAAGACCCGGCCGGCTGCGTGCTAGAAATAAGTCGCTGCCGATATGACGAATGCCTGGTTGTGAATTCGCTGCTCCGTATTGGGATTGAAGGCCATCGGCTGGTATTGGTAACTCATCTTGAATGCGCAATCTTCAATCGGCCGATAGTTCAGGCCGAATGAGTATTGTTCCAGATTGCCCCAGCCTCCGGTCCCGTTGCTGTCATCCAAATTGGTGTTCACCCTGTCATATCTGAAGACTGCCGTGAAGGTAGATCCCTCGCCGAAGCGTTTCGGAGACCACTTGGCCAGGAATGCCGGCATGAAATGGTAGTTCGCCTGGATGTAATAGCCACTCGAACGTTGTGGCGGGGTACCTGGTCCACTATTACCCGCAATCCCAGTCAAGAGAGATCCGGGGGCAAAACCGATGGTGTTTCCATTTATAGCGCGAGAGTTTTGTCTGGCATAAGACCAAGCCGCTTCTCCGATGAGCTCAAATGGACCTCGTTGGAGAGTCCAATCGAAGGCTAGAATGCTCAGGGAGTTATAACTGGTGTTGGGAGCGCCATTGCCGTAATAGCCGGATCCCCCCACCTCGACCCCCAGCATGGGACTAAAGGCCAAACGACCGACAGCCGCTTTTCCATTGTTGATATCCAGTCCATCATCCGCGGGACATTTTCGCTGCCTGGACCCTCGCGTGCCGTCCGCCTCGTTGATTCGGGGGGTGCCGTTGGAGTCGTAGGAACAGGGACCAGTTGTGACATAGAGTTCGTAGTCCATCTTGCTGGTTCTGCCGGGATAGAACGAGCCGTAAAATCCGGCCCCGGTTTCAGACATGGTGCTCGGGATGACAAATCGAGCGACCAGCGGTCGATCGGTGAGATCATTGAGCGGGGAGTCATGGAGGAGGTTGAACTTACCGACCGGCAGCAAGAGGATGCCGGCGCGAATATTGAATGGTTCGTTCACGAGATAATCGATATGGGCGAATTCTAGTCCGATTTCCAAGCCCTGCGTGGAATCTTCACGAATGCCGTGTTCGATCTCAATTTCAGACGCGAATTTGACGTGCTCAGTAATGTCCGCATAGATGAATGGGACAAAACGCTGCTGATCAAACGTGTTGGTCGTGCCGCCATATCCATTCTCGATGCTGGCTTGCTTTTCCGTTCGATACTGAATATCCATATAGCCGCCGACAATGGCTTTGGGCGCAGCCACGAACGGTTTGGCGTAGACCAAGCGGCCTGATCCGGTCGATCCAAAGCCCAACGGAACTTTTTCCTCCCCCTTACGCTCGACTCTGACTTCGCTCATCGGACCTGTGGGCACCGGAAACTGAGGAGCACCTTCCTTCTGTTCCATACTTCGCTCGGCTGCCCCTTCGCGTCGTTCGTGTTCCTGCATCTTCCTGTTGACTGCCTCATCAACCATCTTTTGAATTTCCTCGGGGGTCATGTCAGCGGCCAGGGCCGGCATCACCGGCAAGCTTGCGATCACGAGAGTCCCGAGGATTGACCTGATCCTCATTCCGAGCCTCCATACGGTAAGTGGTGGTGGTCAGACTCGGGACTCGACGGTCTCTGGTCATTCTGATTTCAATACGACTGTGCCTAGACGCTAGTTCCGAAAGCCTCCTTTCTCATAGCCGACTTGATGAGGGGACGTTCCTCCATCCCTGGATCGAGGAGAAGGGAATGACCACGATGCGTTTACATCGTTTGCATTTCAGCTCTAAGCTTTGACCTCTGACTTTTGCGATTAATTGGCCGCATTCGCAGCGAGTTTCAGATGTTTCGGCGATTGCGCGTGAGGAACCAGTGATCATATGGACGACTTCCTGATATTGAGAACAATTATTAAAATCGCCGCCAAGTATAGCGATGCCCTCCTACACTGTCAATAGGTTTTCCCTCGGATCGTGCTCCCTGGGAACGATGCGATGACGTATAATCAGCGAATGAGGACGCTCCCATTCAAACGGTTCTCTAGTGCGGTAGTGTGCCTCTTTCTACAGGCCTGCGTGAGTGAATTCCCTGCCGTGCCTGAGGAGGGGGTCGTCCAGTCGAATGTCGCGGTCGGGCGGGCGTTGGCCGTGTTGACGGGTGAACGGAGCAGGATCTACGAGCCGGCAGTCCGGTCGTTCGAGATTCAGAATGCGAAGACCAAAGAGCGATTTACTGTGGAGATTCAATCGGATGACGAGCGGTTCATCCTACCCCTGGCCCCGGGCGACTACGAACTCATCCGCGTGCAGATCAACGAGGGCCCGTTCTTGTCGATGGCCGACCTTGCTTCGACGTTTTCCGTGGGGCAAGAGCCGGTCACCTATGTGGGGACCTGGCGGTTCGGAGTTGATTCTCCGAAGTACGGCCGAATGGTCTCCGTGTCGATAGTCAACGACGAAGCCGACCGTGCCGAAGCGCTGCATACCCTCGCGCTCAGTGATCCCTCGTTGAATGTGAACGCGGTCCCCACTGTGCTACCTGCTCCGTCTGAGGTGCAAACGCGTCTCTACGAAGTCATGCCGTACCCACGCGTCCCGCGCTATTTCCGTCGCCATTGGTGGTGAAATCCTTCCTCATGAGCCTCAAGCGCACAATGGCCGTTGTCTGCCTTGGTGTTGCACTGCTGTCTTGTGTTAAAGGGGGACCTCCTGGTGCTTCATCGGTGACAGCCAAGCGGACTCAGATGCATATGGGGACGCTCGTTGCCATCACCGCGGTCGGACGTACACAGGAAGAGGCCAATGCCGCCATTACCGCTGGGTTTCAAGAAGTGAAGCGTCTTGAACAATTACTGAGTACATGGATTCCCGATAGTGAGCTCTCACAGGTCAATGCCGCTGCAGGGCGAAGCGCCGTGCGGGTAAGCTTGGAAACCATGGTGCTCGTGAGAAAATCGCTCCAGGTCGCGGAAATGACCGAAGGGGCGTTCAACATCGCCATTGGCCCGGCTGTCGATGCATGGAATATCTCGGCCGAACCTCGGCTTCCGACAGCTGAAGAACTGGCCGCCCTCAAGCCGTTAATAGATTTACAGCACGTGCATACTGACGTCTGGGAGCGGACGATTTACCTAGAAAAACCCGGGATGCGCGTCGATGTAGGAGGGATCGGTAAAGGCTATGCTGCCGATCAAGCCGTCATGGTGATGAAAAAGGCTGGAGCCATGGCCGGCGTCGTGGCATTGTCTGGCGATATCAAGACCTTCGGACGTTTGCCGGATGGCGGGGTTTTCCGGGTCGGCATCCAGCATCCTAGGAAAGAAGGCGAAATCGTCGCGGAGATTGAACTACAAGATGAGGCCATCTCGACCGCCGGCGATTACGAACGGTACTTTGAGAAAGACGGTATTCAATATCATCACATCCTGGATCCGCGCACGCTGCAGCCGGCTCGGGGCTGTCAAAGTGTGAGCGTGATCGCCAAGGAAGGAATTTGGGCCGATGGGCTTGATACCGGTATCTTCGTGTTGGGAGCCGAGCGAGGCATGGAGTTGGTGGAGCAGTTGGAGGACATCGAGGCGATCATCGTGGACCCTAATGGCCGCGTGCTGATTTCATCCGGGCTGCGAAACAGGGTGCGATTCTCGCACGGGCTCGACGAGTCGAAGCTCAATCACTAACATTGGACGGTCGTTTCATTGGCTATGGCTCAAGTCGATAACTCATCGGAATCTTCACGGTCATCTGAGGCTTCTCCAGTGGGCGAGGAAAGTGGAAGGGTGCGGCGAGATTTAACAATTCGACTGCTGCCCGATCCAGGCTTTGATGGCCTGAACTTTGAAAGACTTCAACGGCCTCTAGGCTTCCATTGCTTCGGAGAACCGCTTTCAAGACCACTTTTCCTTCTGCCCGCTCGAGTCTCGCATCCATCGGATACCTCTTCAGTTCCTGCATGCGGCGCATGATCGTTTCAGACAACCACGCATAGTCGGCGCGCGCAGTGGAAGAGGCAAGAGGTCCTGGGGTTTGCGTCGACAAACTGGCTTCCTGCTCACGCGTCAACGGCTGCATCGCCGAACTCGAGTCAGATACCGGCTCCGGCTGTTGACTGGACAATTGGGAGGTCGAGGTCGTTGCCTGCGCCGGCGAAAGGACTTGTTCAATCGCCCGTTCATGTCCGGTGCCTTGCACGGGTGGAGGGCTGTCAAGGACCTGCGGAGCCTGGTTGCTGCGATCCATCGGCTCCGCGGCGCGTGGCATCATCGGTTCAGGGGACCTGGCCCTCATCGAACCGGCATCCCGGGCTGGTGGTGGCGCAGTGCTTGCTGAGCGCACCGGTGATGGAGGCTGGTTGACAGGCGGATGGATGGTTGTCGTAGGGGTGGCCGATGACTGAAGTGGTCCTGAAGGCGCAGTGACTATGGCGACGTTCCATGTGAACGGAACCGGTTGAGGGGCGAGCGTTACGCGTTGGGTGACTGTCACTGCGCCGAAAGCCAGCGTGGCATGCAGACAGAGCGAGGTGAGCCATCCAATCGAGTGGGGACCTCCCGATCTTTCGGCGACCATCATAAGCGGACAACCTCTAGACTCACATGTTGGAAACCCAGTCCTCGCACATCGTCGACGAGCGAGACAAATCGTTCCAGCAATGTCGTCTTATCCGCGCGAACCACGACTGCCGACTCACGAGGTTCCACCCGCAGAGTCTCTTTCAATCCGTCCACAGTTACTGGTCGGTCATTGACGAACAAGTGACCTTCGGCATTGAGCGTGATCACGATCGGCACATCTTTACGGTCGCCGGCTTCCTTGGCTTTGGCGAGATTGACGGGAATCTGACCGGTGCTAATGAAGGTGGCAGTCGTCAAGACGATGACGAGCAGTACGAGCATCACGTCGACGAGGGGAATGACGTTGATTTGATCAAGCTCGCGATCCATGCATCACCTTGTACTGGGCCACCAGTTCGCTCACTTTCCGTCGCAGAATGTTATTCATGACGACGCAGGGAATGGCCACGAGCAGTCCCACCGCCGTCGCTTTCAAGGCCAGACTCAATCCGATCATGATCGTGTTGACGGCCATGGTCCCCGACGTTCCCATGGTATGAAATGTGAGCATGATGCCCAGTACCGTCCCGAGGAGGCCGATGTACGGCGCGTTGGCCGCCACCGTACCGATCACGACGAGCCGCTTCGTTAGCGCGATTTCCAGCGTTTGTAGCGACGCAAACTGGGCCAACTCGATCCGCCGGTAGTACAGCCAGCGTTCAACCGCAATGGCGACCGACCAGACACTCAGGGCTAGGAGCAGGCCGATGATGCCATAGTCGACTGCATTGTTCAGCGCGTCCATCAACAGCTCTCCTTCTCCGATTCCGTGTGGGAAGATGGTAGGTCGCAGGTACTTGGCAGGTGACTGTGCCAGAAGCGGAAAACCGCTGTCAACGTGAGGATGTTACGTTGGTCCGGCGCCCAACTGCTTGAACAGTACGGTATGAGTAGCCAGCACACGCAATTCGACGGAAGTGCCTTCTTGATACACACTCGTCGAGCCCTGACTGCTGTGCACGATCTGTCCGGAGGGAAGGCTGACGGCGTAGATATTTTCCGATCCCCTGAATTGACGTGAAAGGACGTGTGACGTGGCGGCCCTTGTCGGCACCAGATGGATGTCGTCCGGTCGGATCATGACCACGACCGATGTTCCGTCCTCGCAGCCGAGCGTATCCGGGAACTCTCCCAGTTCGGTGTGCACCATCCCGCTGGACACAGTGCCGGGAATAAAGTCGGCTTGTCCGACGAAATCGGCGACGAACGGCGTCGCCGGCATGTGATAAATGGTCTCCGGCGTGTCAAATTGTTCCAGCCGACCCTGGTTGAGCACCGCGATGCGATCGGCCATGGCAAACGCTTCGTCGTGATCGTGAGTGACGAGGATCGTTGTGGTCTTCATGCGGCGCAGCAAGTCATGCAGTTCCTGGCGCATGCGCCCGGCCATATCCGGATCAAGATTGCTGAAGGGTTCGTCGAGAAGCAGGACCACAGGATGTTGAACCAACGCTCTGGCGAGAGCCACGCGCTGCTGCTGACCGCCGGACAACTCATGCGGGTAGCGACGCTCGAAGCTTTCCAGTCCGACTAGGCGGAGCATGTCCTGCACACGCATTTTCCGCTCGCTCCGGTTCAGCCGGCGCAGGCCGAAGGCAATGTTCTCCTGGACACGGAGGTGGGGGAACAACGCGTACTCCTGAAACACCATGCCGACGTGTCGGTCTTCGGTCGGGATCATTTGCCCCGGCGACGATACCAGCCGTCCTGACAAAAAGATCTGACCCGACAGGATGGGCTCGAATCCTGCGATAGCGCGCAAGATGGTCGTTTTCCCGCATCCTGATGGACCCAACAAGCACAGGATTTCGCCCTCATGAGCGGCGAACGCGATGTCGCTCACGGCCGGCCGCCCGACGTCGTACGCGCACGAAACGCCGCGCAATTCCAGCACGGAAGACGCTGGCCGGTAGAGATCGGGCTGCAGGTTTGATTCACTCAAGAACGAGGACCGGGGTTTCATGGTCTTTCATCTCTTTGTTATGCCGCTCGCCAATCCTTCGACAACAATAGCAGCAACGTGGGGAGCCCGAGCAGCACGATCAGTAGTGCTGAGGGGGCGGCTAACTGATAATACTCTTCACTGGCTTCCATCCAGACCCGAATAGCCAGCGTGTCGAATCCGACGGGACGCAGCAGCAAGGTCGCCGGAAGCTCTTTCATCGTCTGCAAGAACATCAACACCCAGGCCACAATGAATCCATTGCGCATGAGCGGCAGTGTCACGCGCTGCCAGGTCTGCCGCACGCCAAGCCCGAGCGTACGGGCCACTTCCTCCAGGTTGGGTGTAATCTGCTGCAACGCCGGCTCCAGTGACTGCAGCCCGGCGGGCAGGAAATGGATCACATAGGCCACGATGAGGACGAGAACCGATCCGTAAAGGAAGGGGGTCAGATTCAGACAGAGAACCAGGACCGCCAACGCAGCGACAGGTCCGGGTAGCACATAGCCTGCATAGGCCGCCTGTAAACATCCGAGGTTCAACCAGCTGGGACGGCGGTTGGCCATGTAGGCGAGCGGCAGGCCGATTAATACGCCCCCGGTGGCCGCACAGGCAGCCAGGAATCCGCTATTCCACAGAAAGCCGAAAAAACGGTTGTCGATGGTGGCCTGGGCTTCAGGAGAGAGGCTCCAGATGACGAGCAGGTAAGCCGGCAGCCCAAAAGATGCTCCAACGACGAGTGCAAGATAGCCGGTGACCATGGTGGTGCCCAGCCAGCCGAAACGATGTCGTTCAGGGCGGCGATAACGTCCGGTCGTTTGGTAAAACCGGCTTCGATGGCGAAACCACCGTTCGGTGACAAGAAATAACAGCGCCAATCCGACGAGCAGGAGGCTCAGGATGCTGGCAGCCGTGTTATCCGACCGACCAGTCATCTGTTGGAACACCGCATAGGTCAGAGTTTGATACCGCAGCAGGGACACCGCTCCAAAATCTGAAACCACGTAGAGAATAACCAACGCCAATCCAGCAGCGATGGACGGCCGCATGAGGGGAAGCGTGACCAGCCACAACGTCTTCAACCGAGAGATGCCGCTGGCCCGTGAGACTTCTTCGAACGAGACGTTCAGATTGAGAAGCGCGCTGCGGCTGAGCAGATACACGAAGGGGAAGGTATCCAGCGTCATGACCAGCGTGGCGCCCAGGTAGCTCTGAGGCGAAAAGATGCGCGCCTGGGGGCCAGCGACCAGCTGCCAGACGTGTTCGACAGGACCGCCGAATCCCAGAAGGTACGAATAGATGTAGGCCAGCACATAGGTCGGCATCGCCAGCGGCAGAACCAACGCCCCTTCCCAGAGCCGGCGCCCGGCGAACTCAATCCTGGTGACGAGCCAGGCGGTGGAGACCCCAAGCAGGAGCGTCAGGCAGGCCACGCTGGCTGACAGCCAGATCGTATTCGTCAATAGCTCCGGGATACGCGTCGTCCACAGACGGCTCCAGACGGCCGGATCGGCAGACAATGCCTGGGACGTGACATACCCGAGGGGTAGCAGGATGAGCGCCGCGCTCGCCAACGTGACGAGCTGCAAGGGTGAACTCAGATGGGCGCGAAGAGTGGTCACGTGGGTCTCGTTGGATTAGCGAAGCCCCACCTGTTCGATGAGTGTGAGGGTCGGTTCCCGCAGTTCGGCCAGTCTCGTCAAGGGCACCTGTGCTGCTCGGAAATTCTTGCGTTCCACGAGCGCGGGATCCGCTTTGACCTCGGGATGCAGCGGATACTCTTTATCCAAGTCGGCGAAGAGTTTTTGCCCCGCCTGTGCCACAAGGAATTCAACTAAAAGCTTGGCCGATTCGAGATGCTTGGTAGATCTGACGATGCCCACGCCGGCGACGTTCATGATTGCACCCATCCCGCTCTCCTGCTGATCAGGCATGAAGGCGGCGATCGGCGCCGTCGGTTGGGCTGCGAGATGGCGATAGATATAGTAGTGGTTGACGATGCCGAGCGAGGCTTGTCCCTTCGCGACGGCTTCCACGATTTGAGAGCTTTTTTGGTAGACTTGACCACCGGCATTGTCCTTCAGCCCCACAAGGAACTCTTTGGTTCTTGCGTCTCCATAGCTGGCACGGATCACAGATACGCCAGCCTGGAGATATTCGCTCCCGGCGTTGGGAATGGCGAGCTTCCCCTTCCATTTCGGATCGGCAAGATCCAGCAATGATTTCAGCTCCTCGGGTTTGACCAGCGTCGTGTTGTAGACAATGATCCAGAACCGGCCGGACAGGCCGATCCAGGCATTATCCGGTGCGCGGAACTGTGGCGGGATTGCGCGGTCGACTTCTCGCATGTTCAAGGGCCGGAGAATCCCCGCCGCCCTGGCCTGCTCAAGGCTGCCGGCATCGTTGGTCAGGAAAAGATCCGCGGGGGTTCGATCGCCTTCTGCCTTGAGTCGATTGACGAGTTCCGTTGTTCCGGACGAAAGGAGATCCACTTGAATGCCGGTCTTCGAGGTGAATTCATCCAAGACCGGTTTGATCAATCGTTCTGAGCGACCCGAATAGACGGTTAACTTCTCGACGGCAAAGACCGTGGCAGCCTGCGCAACGCAGGCGATCAGGCAGAAGAGCGCAAGCAGCACCGGCCGGCCCTGGGTCGAGCGTGGAAATTGAAAATGATAAGCCATCTCAAAAAGATACCAAAAGCCGGGGCAATCGTCAATGACGGCAGCGGGAGCAGAGTCCATAGAGTTCGAGGCGGTGGGTCTGGATGGTAAAGCCGTTTCGGGTGGCGACCTCCTCCTGCAATTTTTCAATCTCGCAGTTTTCGAATTCGACGATTTTGCCGCAACCTGTGCAGATGAGGTGATCGTGATGCCCCTTATGGGCGACGTTATCGTATTGCGTTTGTGAGCCGAAATGCCTGGCCTGTGCGATGCCGGCGTCGCAAAACAAGTTCAGTGTCCGATAGATCGTCGCCAGCCCAAGATGAGGATCTGTCTTGGCAAGTTGATGATACATGGCTTCGGCGGTGATGTGTTCCTGCCGTAAAAATGCCGTCAGAATGAGCTCCCGCTGGCGGGTGAATTTCAGCTGGTGCTTGCCGAGGTGTTCCTTCAGTACGTTCATCTCTTTCGCGAATTTGCCGACCGACATATCACCTCCAGCCGGTCGTCATTAGAAACAGAAACACTCGATGCGGTCAAGGGGGCGATTGACGGGGTTTTCTGCGCTTGTCTATAGTGCAGCGCCGCCCCGTATGTTGAGAGAAGGACTTCAGTCGTGCGCCAGCCTCATCAGATCGCCGTCGACCGCGCGCTCTTGCTCTATGCACTGCATCTTGCCGAACCTCATGGGCTGCTGAGCGACGTCAAGCTTCAGCAGCTCTGTTTTCTCTGCGAGCTACAGATGTTCGGCAAAGGCTTCAAAGGGTTTCATTTTGAATTTTTTCGGTTCGCCTATGGCGCGTTCAGCAAGGATCTGGACAATGATTTGACGTCGCTCCGTCGGAAGGAGCGCGTGGAGAACTTTACGCTCTCCGATCAGGCGCAGGAGGCAGTCCTCCCGTTGATCGAGCAAGGCGTCGCGGGCGTCGAAGCTAATGAAAAGGTCATAGAAATTCTCAAGGCCGTCATGGCGACCTACGGTCCCCAAGATAGCGGCGCCATTACCTCATCCGTCGAGGCGGTCGAATTGAGTACGCCGCAGGATCCGGAATTCAAGATTCCTATCCGCGATATCGTGTTTCACACGACGCTGCTTGTGCCTCATCGCATCGAGGTGCAAGCGGAGTTTGCGTTCCCGCCGGCGCTCCTGGGGAAGCTGAACCAGGCCATGGGCTATTAAGGGGAATCGTAGACAGCGAGGGACGGTGCTGTGTGGAAGAGAGGAGGCCGTCAAGCCTTGTCAAGCCGGTAGAGCTCTCCGTACTTCCGTTCGATATAGCGCAAGAATGGTTCGGGGTTGAGACTCACGCCAGTCACCCGTTGGGCCAGATGATCGGGCGTGAACATGCGACCCCAGCGATGAATCTTCTGACCTAGCCAACGGCGCAAGACCATCAGCTGCCCCGCGGCGATTTCGTCTTCAATGTGCGGAATCTCATGTTTCGCCTGCTCGTAAAACTGCACAGCATAGAGATTGCCCAAGGTATACGTCGGGAAGTAGCCGAAGGCTCCCATCGACCAATGCACATCCTGCAACACGCCGTCTCCGTCCAGCGACGGCACGATCCCCAGATACTCCTTCATCTTGTGACTCCAAATATCGGGAAGTTCCTCGGGATTCGTCTTCCCCTCGATCAGATCCTGCTCGATCTCGAACCGCAGCATGATGTGGAGATTGTATGTGAGCTCATCGGCCTCGACGCGGATCAGCGAGGGCTTGACTCGATTGATCACGGCGTAAAACTGTTCCATCTCGACCGCGCGCAGTTGATGATGGAAGGTGGCTTGGAGGATTGGATAAAAAAACCGCCAGAAGGCACGTGAGCGGCCGACGCAATTCTCCCATAATCTCGATTGACTCTCATGGATGCCCAGCGATACGGATTCGCCGAGCGGAGTGCCATAGTGGGTTGGGTCGAGCCCCTGATCATACAGGCCGTGCCCGCCCTCATGGATGCAACTAAAAAGGCACGAGGGCAGGTCGTGTTCGTAGACGCGAGTGGTGACGCGGACGTCCGTCGGATGGAACGATGTGGTGAAGGGATGGACCGACAGATCCAGCCGGCCCTTTTCGAAGTCGTAGCCCATCGCGATGAGTACCAGACGGCCGAATTCCAGCTGCCGTGCCTGGTCATAGGCATGGTACAGAAAGGTGTCGTCGATCTGCACGGAACTCTGTTGAATGCGCTTCAGTAACGGGACGAGCCTGGTCTTTAGCTGTGCAAACAGCGGCCGCAACCCGGCGACTGTCGATCCCGGTTCATAGACATCGAGCAGCGCGTTGTAGGGCGTGCCTTCAAAACCAAAATACTGGGCTTCTTCTCGCTTGAGCGACAAGACCGTGCGCAGGCTGGGAAGGAACGATTTAAAATTACTTTGCGTCCTCGCTTCGGCCCAGACCTGCTGCGCCAACGAACATTCCCGGCTCAGCCGCATGACAAAATCCGAAGGGAGTTTTTTGGCGCGGCTGTAATCTCGCCACACTTCACGCAGCAGGGCGTTGGACGATTCGTCCCAGAGTTCCCCGTCCTGTTCGCGTGGAAGGCCTGTGTGGAGGTCGAGCCATGTGCCAAGCAGCCGCTCGGTGTCGGACGACACCAGTTGCTGATGCGCAATCCCCTGAAGGGCCGCGAGCTGCTCCGCGCGGGCCCCGCCTCCACCGGCGGGCATATAGGTTTCCTGATCCCAGGAGAGCACAGAGGCGGCACTGTTGATGCGCTGAATCTCCAGGAGCCGGGTTGCCAGCGGCTCCAGGGTTTTCAGGGTTTTCATGCTGCCACTTCCTCCACCGACCACATGCTATCATCAGGCCGCTGCATAGGGACCAGTCTCGCACGCAGCAGGCCATTTTTCAAACCGGGAGAATGCGTACATGAAGGCGTTAGTTTCCGCTGAAATCGAAGCCTATGCGACTGCCCAGTCCATGCCTGAATCCGATGTGTGCCGGGCCTTGCGTGCGGAAACTCACCGGCAGATGGACTGCCCCCAGATGTTGGTCGGACCGCTGGAAGGCGCCTTCTTGAAAGTATTGACCCAGATCGTGCGGGCCACCCATGTCCTGGAAATCGGGATGTTCACCGGCTACAGCGCTCTCTGCTTCGCCGAAGCCCTCCCCCAAGAGGGTACCGTGACGACCTGTGAAATCGACGAAACATCGGCAGCGGTGGCCCGCCGTTATTTTGCGACGTCACCGCACGGCGAGAAGATTACAGTCCGTATGGGTCCTGCGCTTGAGACCATGCGCCTACTGAATAGCCGCTATGACCTCATTTTCATCGACGCCGACAAGCAAAATTACCTGAACTACTATCGGCGCGCGAAAGAGCTGCTCTCACCGAATGGCGTCATCGTCATTGACAATGTGCTGTGGGATGGGGACGTGCTGTTGGAACCCCCTCCTGATGAACGAACGGCCGCCATTCAGGAACTGAATCGGGCCGTCGTCTTGGACCCCGACGTGTCAGCCGTGCTGCTCACGATTAGGGATGGCGTACTTCTGATACGCAGAAAGGTGTGACTGTGCCTCTATGTAGTCAGCCATTGTGTGTCAGGTCCACATTGTGTTTACGATTCGGGCGTTCGGCAAAGGGCTCCTCAGGTGATAACTTGACCTCTTCCTTCTCATGGCGGATCGTGAGTCCACCTCCGGTCTTGAGCCGATAGCTCGTCGTGGCCTGGCCGACATCGACTTCGAGCGTCCGGCCTTGAAACATGAGATTAAATTGGATGCAATGGAGCACGTCCGGGAGAGCCGGCCAGAAGCTGAGCTCTCCGCCGTAATCGCGTAATCCGGCAAATCCGTAGACGAAAATCATCCAGACGCCCCCCATTGCCGCGATGTGACATCCGTCTTTGACGTTCCCCGCGACATCGCCCAGGTCCATCAGCGTCGCCACGCGTGCGTACTCCAGGGCCTTGCCCATCTCGCCGACTTCAGCTGCCATGATGCTTTGGATGCAGGCGGAAAGCGATGAGTCGCCCGTCGTAATCGGATCGTAGAAATCGAAGTTTCGCCGTTTCAGATCGGGAGAGAACTCGTGACCGAGCAGCAACATAGCCAGCACGAGGTCGGCCTGCTTGATGACCTGGTAGCGATAGATCGTCAGGGGGTGGAAATACAGAAGCAGCGGATATTTGTCGGCTGGTGTCCGGTCGAAATCCCAAGGCTCTTGTTGCAGGAACTGTTCGTCTTGGGGCGTGATTTGGAGCTGCTGATCATAGGGGACATACATGCGATCGGCGGCCTGCTTCCATTCCGCCACCTCGGAGAGATCGAGCCGTGTCTTATGCACCAATGCGGTAAAGAGATCGGGACGCCGGTCACGTACGCGCTCCACCGTCTCGGCCGCAAAGCGGAGGTTCTCCTTCGCCATGAGGTTCGTATAGACGTTGTTGTCGACTACCGTGTTGTATTCGTCTGGCCCGGTCACACAGAGAATGCAGAACTGGCCGCCCTTTCTGGACGAATAAAATCCGAGTGACCGCCAGAGCCGCGCCGTCTCCACCAGCATCTCGACGCCTTCGTCGAAGAGGAATTCGTCCTCCTCCGTCGCCTGGATGTACTTCTTCAACGCGTACATGATGTCTGCGTTGATGTGATACTGCGCGGTGCCCGCCGCGTAATATGCCGACGCCTCTTCGCCGTTAATCGTCCTCCAGGGATACATGGCCCCTCGCTGATTGAGCTGGCGCGCCCGTTCGCGCGCTTTGTCCAACATCCCGTGCCGGAACCTCAACAGATTTTTGGCGATGCGCGGCGCAGTGTAGGTCAAAAACGGCAATACATAAATTTCCGTGTCCCAGAAGTAATGTCCTTCGTAGGCGGCTCCGGTCAGTCCCTTCGCGGGCACGCCGGTGTTTTCCGCCCGTGCGCAGGCCTGCAGCACATGAAAGAGATTGAATCGCAGGGCCTGCTGGACAGCCGTCGTCGAGGCTTTCGCCCGATCGGGATTGGTTATGATCTTGACGTCGCTCCGCTGCCAGAAATCCTCCATAAACCGTTCCTGGCCGGCTAATAATGCGGTAAATCCTGTCGCCACCGCGCGGTCGAGTGTACGTTCTGCACGCGCACAGACTTCCTCAGGGGGCGCCGTATGGCTCGTATGGTAGACGATGTACTTCATGAGCGTGATCGGTTGCCCGGCTTCGGCGTCGATGCTGGCGACCACTTGGCCGGCATCGGGGGTGTAGTTGGTTTTCCAAGTCACCCGCAGCGAGGTGTCCAGCGCATGGTCGATCGCACAGGTGAGAACGATTCCACTCTTGTTCGTGGCGTGGCACAGCACGATGCGCTGGCCCTTCGCATAACTCAGCCGGTGGTTCAGCACTTTCTCGTTGAACACCTTCGCTTGTCTCGGATCGTAATTGGCCCGCCGGGGGGCGGGCTCGTTGGCGATCATTTCCGAGGAGAGCACGACCGGTGCCGCGGCATTCAAGAGCGTAATTTGATAAAAGATGGCAGCCACGTGACGGTGCTCAAAAGACACGAGCCGGCGTGACTTGATCGAGACCAGTTTCCCAACAGGCGTCTCATAGACGATCTCGCGATCGAGTGTCCCGGACTGCATGTTGAGGCGCCTGTTGAAGCTCCGCACGTTGGCGTTTGGAAGCCAGAAGGGCTCGTCATCGACATAGAGCTTGATAATCTTGCTGTCCGTGACATTCACGATCGTTTGACCGGTCGTCGCCAGGCCGTAGGCTTCCTCGGGATAGATGATCGGCCAAGTTTCGTAGAAGCCATTAATGAAGGTCCCGTTCTGTCCGATGGGTCCACCTTCCTCGAAGCATCCCCGCATGCCCAGATAGCCGTTTCCCAACGCGAACATGGTCTCGCCCTGCTCAAGCAAGTCGGGCATGAAGCGTTTCTCGGTGAGGTTCCATTCGTCGGGCGGGAAGATGTGCGGAGGCGGATGGAACCGAGGACGATGGATCATCTCGCGTACCTCACCATGAACGGTTCACTGTGGCGGAGAAGAAGATTCGAGTTTGCTCGGCAAGAGCTCGCTGAGATCCTCCACAACGACATCTGCGCCCTGCTCGCGAAGCGCACCGGCCTGGTTCCGCCGGTCCACGCCGATTACGAGCCCGAACCCACCCGCATGCCCGGCGCGGACACCTGCTAATGCATCCTCGATGACGATGGCGCGGTGTGGTTCGACGGCCAGACGCCTCGCGGCTTCCCAAAACGCATCCGGGGCCGGCTTTCCGGGAAGACGGAGCCGATCGATTTCATGGCCGTCGATGCGGACGTCAAACAGAGGAGTCAAGCCGACGGCCTCCAGGATTTCGGCACAATGATGGCTGGAGGACACGACGGCCAGTTTTAGTCCCGTACGTTTAGTCAGATGCAGGAACTCCACCGTTCCGGGATAGACGTCCACACCGGTCTCACGCATGGCAGCCTCAAAATAGGTGTCTTTCCGATTGCCCATTCCATAGAGGGTCTCGCGGTCGGCGCTGTCGCTGGGATCACCGAGAGGAAGGCTCAACCCCTTCGACTTCAAGAAATCGCGCACCCCGTCGTGACGCGCTTTCCCATCCAGGTGCAATCGATAATCCTCTTCAAGGTCGAACGACGTGAAGGTCGTTCCCGTTTGGGCGGCGACGTGTGCGAGGTATGCGTCAAACAGGCGCTTCCACGCTGCGGCATGCAAGCGAGCCGTTTTGGTAATGACGCCATCCAAGTCGCTCAAGACGGCTTCATGCTCTGCAAGGTTCAGGGCGCCGATGGCTTTCGTGGCGGCCGATCCCGGATGCGATGGCGGGCTGTTCATGCTTCCATCAAACGGAATCGAGCACTCAAAAACACCTAGCAAAGTCCCGAGCGAGATGGCGGAACTCAAAGGGCCTACAGAGCGGAGCGACATTCCACGGTCGACTGCGGCGAGCAGACTTCCATGAAATGGTGGACCAAGGCCTTTTCGAGGCACCGAGGTCGAGCAGAATATGCTTGACCGTTATGGTGAAGGACGGTATGCCCTGGTCATGACGAGAGGTTCTCTGGCTATCGGATATGGAGCGATCGTCGTTGCCGCGGTGTTGTGGGGCGGGTCGATTGTCGCGCAGAAACTGGCGTTGAGCGGCTTTTCAGCCGTCGAAGCCTCGGTGCTGCGGGATTTGGGCGGACTCGTGATCCTGATCATGACCTGGTGGTGGCAGGGCGGCTCGCTGGCTCCCTTGACGCCGCGGGATTATCGAACGCTCGCACTCTTGGGCCTGGGAGTGCTCGGGAATCATCTGCTGATCCTCATCGGTCTCAAGTATGTGAGCGGCGCTGTGGCAGGTGTCATCATCGGAGCTCTGCCAGTCGTCACCGCCTTGTTGTCGGCGTTCTTCATCCAGGATGTACCACTTCGAGCGGTGTGGGCGGGAAGCCTGCTGTCGTTCTTCGGAGTGGGATTGGTGTCCGTGGCTGGTTTCAGTGCCGCAGGAGAACAGCCTCTGCTGGGCGGGACGCTCGTGTTTCTCGGCGTTGCGAGCTGGGCGGTGTATACGATTGGCAGCCGGGCCATTATGGACCGCGTCCCGGCTCTCACCGTGAACTGGACGACACTCCTGGCCGCGACGCTGCTACAGATCCCGCTCCTCTGGACGGACCAAAAGGTGCTGCGCGCCGGGTTTGCCTCTGTTGCGCTGTCCGACTGGCTTGCACTGGCCTATCTCGTCGTGTTTGCCACGGCTATCGCCCAGCAAGCCTGGCTGTTCGGGGTCAAAGGTATCGGCCCGTCGCGCGCGTCGGTGTTCGGCAATCTCACGCCGGTCGCGGCGGTGGCGCTCTCAGTCCTCATCCTGAACGAAGCGGTCGGGATGATTGAGATCATCGGTATTGTCTTCATCCTCTGCGGTGTGTGGATCGTGCATCTCCAAACGTCGAGACTCGCTGTGTCGTAGGCCGACCCACTCTTCTCTCGCTCTCCAGCCGTTGATTCCAGTATGATATCGCGCTTGATCGCGGAGGGTTCTACGAGAATGAAGCCGAATGAGCCGGAAGGGAGCGGAGTGCTCGAACGACGGATTCAAGAAGTCACACAGGCCAACCGGATGTTCTACGAAGCGTTCGAAAGTCTCGACATCGCGAAGATGGACGAAGTCTGGGCGCATCTCGATTATGTCACTTGCGTGCATCCTGGGTGGGCGCTCCGCTCGGAGTGGCCCGCCGTACGCGACTCCTGGGTCTTGATCTTCAACAACACCTTTTCGATGAAGTTTGAACTGACAGAGTCCATCATTCAGGTCGCGGGGGACATGGCCTGGGTGATCTGCGTGGAAAATATTACCAGCCAGCAAGCCGATGAGCCGCAGCAGACTCGCGTGCTTGCCACCAATCTCTTCGAGCGCATTGGCGACGAGTGGTTGATGATTCATCACCACGGCAGCCCGATCATGGGGTGAACGACGCGAGGAATAACGAGCGATAGGGGTGTTCACGCCGCCGGGACGGCGAGGCAGGGCAAGTGTAATCCGAGAGATGGTGTGGATGCCGGTCTTACGATTTTGATGCTGGTGCGGTTGGCGCCTCGATGATGGACACGGTCTTGGACCATTCGGAGGCAACAGGGTCCCGTTGCTCCATGGTGAGCCCGGCATAGTGGATAAACATCTGCTGGCCTTTGCGGCGGCGCCAGGTGAGGAAGCTCAGGAAATGCTCTTTGCACACGTGCTGGGTGCCGGCGGGCGAATAGACCCTTGCCTGACAGCCTTGGATCATACAGGTCAAATCGTTCATGATGGCGACTCCCAATAGGAGCCAGTATGCAGGACCCGCACCCCGATTTTCAACCTTGAGAGAGGCGTCGAAGATCTCCGTCTCGATTGCGGCGATCTGCCTCGTGTCCCTTGCCTTCTCGAGGTGCGTCTCGTCATCGCGGGAAGGGCTGCCGCCCGACAGTCCGTTCACCGATCAGGTTGAATTGGAGAAGCCCAGTTTGCCCGACGGAACAGCGGTAGGTGACATTACGAGTCATTCCGCCGAGCTGTGGCTCAAAACCCAGGGGCCGAAACGCATTCAAGTTGAATGGGCGTCCGTTGAAGCGTGGAAACGGATCTCCGCGATGGCCTCCGTCCAATCGCCCGCGGCTCGAACGCCGCCGGTGCTCACAGGCCCTGAGACCGATTTCACGCTGACAGTATCCTTTGAACACCTCTCGCCGGGCATTCGATACCGCTACTCCGTCCTCGCGGAGGATCCGGATCAACGGGAGCGGGCATCCCGACCGCATGTTGCCTCGCAGGGCGAATTCACGACCCTGCCGGATCCTGACACTTCTGCGCCGGTCACGTTCGCTTGGAGCGGGGATTTAGGCGGGCAGGAACGCTGCCGTCAAGGTGAGGCGGGCTACCCGATTTTCGACACCATTCGCGGACAGAGGCCTGATTTCTTCATTTTTCTCGGCGATACCATCTATGCCGACGGCGTTTGCCTGTCGCCGCCGAATGAGCCTGGGTCGAATGCTATCGCCACTACGTTGCCGGAGTATCGCGCCAAGCATGATTACCAGCGGGGAGCTCCCGCGTTGCGACGGTTCTTGGAATCGGTGCCGGTCTATGTCACGTGGGACGATCACGAAGTGAAGAATAACTTTGCTGGACCGTTCGAGACGCAAATGGCTGCCGGCCGGCAAGCCTTTCGCGAGTACTGGCCCATCCATACCAACGTTTCAGATCCGCACCGATTGTACCGAACGATTCGGTACGGAGCGGATCTGGAAATGTTCCTGCTTGATACCCGGCAGTACCGCAGCCGCAATGCCGACCCTGATGGACCGGCCAAGACGATGCTGGGTGCCGCACAACTGCAGTGGTTGCTCGAGGGTTTGGCGGCGTCCACGGCGACATGGAAGGTTGTCGTCACAAGCGTCCCCTTGTCCGTTCCAAAGGGAGGCGGGTCCGCCGTGCCTGGCTATGACGGCTGGGCGGGCGGGTCGGATGGCACCGGGTTTGAGCGGGAACGGCAGGTGATTGTCGAGGCCATTCTCGAAAAACGGCTCTCCAATGTTGTTTTTCTGGGCGGGGACATCCATTGGGTTCAAGCCAACGTCTATGATCCCAATCGGGACGGCACGCCGGATTTTTACGAGTTCATTAGCGGGCCCCTGTCGGCGAAACCAGGCCGTTTGACGGCGCCAAGCCCTACGTTGCATCCAACGACGTTGATCAATGAAGAAGGGTATGACAACTTTGGGCTCGTGCGCGTGACCAACCAAGAGTTCGCCGTGTCGATCATCGACGGAGCCGGCAAGACACGATTCTTCAATCGGATCCTTGCACGGAAGGGATAGCGGGCATCGTCGCCTCTTGCATTCTTGGTTGCCCACCGGGTACCGTACCTCCTTCCCAGGCTGCTAAACAGCCCACTCGGCGTCGTTCGCATCGCCGCAACGCATGTGAAACAGAGATGAGAATCCGGCGTCGCCACAAAGGCGGGGAGGGACGGTGACATCAGTCTGTTTCAGAAGGGATCCGCATGTTGTTACAAGTGATGTCCATCGTCGGGGCCTTGATGGTTCTTGCCGCGTATGGACTCAATCAAGGAGGAATCTGGCGGGAACTTCATGCCGGATACTTGACCCTGAACATTCTCGGTTCGCTGATGCTGGGCGTGGTTGCCATTGTCGACCAACGGGCAGGGTTTATTTTGTTGGAGTTCGCGTGGGCCGGCTTGGGATTGATCGGGGTGGCACGCGCCATTCGATCGAAACAATAGCACTAGACACACTCAATGAAGGAGTACCGTCATGGCAGGGTTGATGTCGGCAGAAGAAATCTTTGAGAAGGCACAAACCGCAGCAGTCGCGGCGACGAGTCCGGACGAAAAGGCTCTGCAGATCGATTATCCGGCGTTGCGGGAAAAGATCCGCGCCGCCCTGGCCGATCGCAAGGTGGCCCTATGCCACGTCAATACATTCCTACCGGAGGGCTATGAAGAGCAGGGCCGGTTCAACATGCTGCTGCTGACGGCCGGCAACGTGCTCTTCGACATGGTGATCGGCGACTCGTATTTCCGGTACGACATCGTCTCGGTCGGTCAGCTCGACAAGGTGCAGGTGATCGACGCCATGTGGGACAACAAGGAAAAGCGGAGAGAAGAGCCCTTTCTCAGTTTACGCCTCATGCACGGTGAAGAGGTGCATCTGCTGCTGGCGCTCGATGACCAGGAACGCGCGAGCCTGCTCAATTTTGCTCGAGCCGTGTCTGCAGCACGCAATCCGGAACGCGCCTAGCGGTCGACTACGAGGAGACTGTCTGGCGGAAGGGAAGGGGCTGAACGGTGGCCTCGTAATGGGCTCCGTCCGCTTCGATGGTTAAAGTCGTCCCGGCCGCGCTGAAATCCCGCAAGGGAAATCCAAATGCAATCGGCGCTTTGAGCGCCGGCGACAGGGTCGCGCTGCTCACCCATCCGACTTCTCGAGTCCCTGTGAACAGCTTTGCGCCTTTCGGCGGCACGACCGACCCTTTCACGACCAGGCCGACGAGGTGCCGGCGCACCGAGCCGTAGGTATCCATGCGCGCGACCACCTCCTGCCCAGGATAACAGCCCTTGCTCAAACTGAAGGCCTTCTCTTGGAGATTGGCCTCCGGCGGCACGATCTCTTCATTTAAGTCGGGTCCGGCCTTGGCGATGCCGGCTTCTATGCGAAGGGCTTCACACGCCTGACTTCCCACCGGCGTGATCCCATGCGGCGCGCCGGCCTCCAGGAGTCGCTCCCACGCCGGGATCAGGCCGTCGGAGGGAATCAAGATTTCATAATCACGCTCGCCGGTTTCTTCGGTGCGAATGACCAGGGCGGTATGACCGCCGATACCGGCAGAGATGAAGGTTACCGGCTTCAGCTCACCCACGTCCGTGCCGAACGCCACCTTCATGGCCGCCGTGGCTTTGGGGCCGCTGACCAGCAACAGTCCCCAGCTCTCCCGGCAGTTCTCCATTTTGGCTTTGGTGCCGTAGAGCAGAAATTTCCTCAGCGCGGTATGGGTTTGATCGCCGATCTCACCCACGTCCTCCAGCATAATGGCATCGGGCTGCATGTAGCAGCGGAAGTAGGTCAACATTTTCCCTTTATGGGTCAATAAACTCGAGTACCGCCCCTGGCCGGGCTGCAGGGAAAGGAGATCGTTGCTGATCACGCTTTGGAGCCACTTCACCCGATCATCGCCGGTCACGCGAAGTTTGCCCCGATGTGAGAGGTCGGCGATGCCGACGGCTTCTCGGACGGCGCGATATTCCGCGAGCATATCTCCATAGTGCAGCGGGACCTGCCAGTCGGTGACCACTTCGAACGTGGCCTGTAACTTCACGTGGTAATCATGGAGGCGGGATTGTTTCATAGTCATTTCTTGATCGAGTCGCCCAGCGCTCACGATGCTGGGCGGGACATGATCCCCTCGACCAGATCCTTCGTTCGCATCGAAAACTCATTCCTGGAAACGATTTTTGTGACGCCCATGGATTTGGCTCGATTCCAGGTGTCGACCTCTTCGTGGTTGGCGAAGGCCAGGATCGGCAGGTCCTGAAATTGCGGGTTGGCTCGAAGGGTCTCCAGGGCCTGGAACGCGTTCAAGGTTTCATCGTTCATATTGAGGATGACGGCAGCAGGATGTGCGGCGGACGCTTTGAGGGCGATCTCGTCCTGAGATCGAGCCCGCTCGAGTGTGTAGCCGTTCGGCAGCAGCGCATCCCGAACCTTCGTATAGAAAAAGATGTCGGTCACGGCCACGAGCACGGTCTTTGGGCCTGCACCCTTTAGATGGTTTTGCTCTGAATCCGTGGTCATGGGTGAATAGCACTCATCTGATTTCAATTCAGCATGCTGACGAGTCGGCCAAGCGACCGCTTTGCCAGCACGTAGTCAGGATTCAACGCCAGGGCCTGCTTATACGAGGCAATGGCTTCCGTCCAATCTCCCTTTTTCTCGTACACCCTGCCAAGATTCAGATGAGGAAATGCCGGGCTCTCGTATCGCTTGGCGTGCATGGCCTTTTGGAACCAGGGGATCGCCTCGTCGAGTTCGCCTTTCTCGATCAAATAGGCGCCGATGTCGTTGTAGGGATTGCCGAATTCAGGGTCGCGCGCAATGGCGCGATGGCATTCCTCGATCGCGTCGTTGAGGCGGCCCATGAAACTATAGGTCCAACCCAGAAAGGTATGAGCTTCCGCGGTCGGATGGGCGGCGAGTGACTGTCTGTAGAGAGAAACAGCCTCCTCCAATTCGCCTTTCATTTGCTGTTGATAGGCCTGTTGGAAGAGCTCCCACGCCTCGCGCTTGTCTTCTTCGCGGCCCTCGCCTTGGACTAGAAAATCTTGGACATCCATAAAAACGGCTTCTGAAAAAGCTTCCCGTCTCACTGCCAGAGATTATAGCTTATTCGTTCTTGAGCTTTTTCTTGATCAGGTCGGCGCCATACCGGCCGGACAAGAGCATGGACCCGAAGGCGGGCCCCATACGCGGCGTCCCATGCACAGCGGCAACGGCCAAGCCGATCACGAAACAATTGGGATAGACCTCGCCGGTGTGATCCATGACATCTGCTTCCGAGCGGGAGACCCACATGGCGCCGTTGCCCGGTACCTCGGTGTACAGGTTCCGCCGGTGTAACAGGTTCACGACGACTGCGTCGTGCCCCGTCGCATCGACCACGATCTTGCTCTCAAGCCCAATCGGATCCACGTGAATGATATCGTGGCCGGCCATCTCGGCGGTGGTATTGTTGACAACGACGCCTTCGAGGACTCCTTCACGGCGGAGGATCAGATCGACAACCCGCGTCAAATTGAGCACTCTCGCCCCGGCCGCGTAGGCGGCGGCGATGAGCGCACCGGTGGCGTGCGGCGGATCGACGATGTACATGCCCTCGCAGTCTTTGACTTTCTTGCAAGGCACGCTGATTTCCTCGAGAATTTTATGAGCCGGTGCGCAAATGGTGGCCTTATTCATGAGATAGCCGCCATGCCAGAAGCCCCCGCCGAGCGCGAGGCTTTGCTCAACGATCACGGTGCGGAAGCCCATGTCGGCCAAGTCGCGGGCGCAAATGAGACCTGAGGGGCCGGCGCCTACGATGATCACATCGCTTTCGATCAGCTGATCGAATTCCTTGTAGTATTCGCGCGCAATTTGCCTGGTGATATCGCGCTCGCGCAAGGGGGCAGGTTTTGGTTTTCCCATGGGAATCACTCCTCAGCGAATGCTCGAACACGCGCTTCCGCATCCGCCTGACCGGCTAACGATAGATTTCTGAGCCTGTGCGTTTGAACTCTTCCGCCTTTTCCTTCATGCCGATTTGGATCGCCTGCTGCTCGCTCACCTGTTTGCTGGCGGCATATTCGCGCACGTCCTGCGTAATTTTCATGGAGCAAAAGTGCGGTCCGCACATGCTGCAGAAGTGCGAAACCTTGGCCGCATTGTCGGGCAGCGTTTCGTCGTGAAAATCTTTGGCTGTGTCAGGGTCGAGCGAGAGGTTGAACTGGTCCTCCCAGCGGAATTCGAACCGCGCTTTGGAAAGCGCATTGTCTCTGATCTGCGCGCCCGGGTGACCCTTAGCGAGGTCCGCGGCATGCGCGGCAATTTTATACGTGATTACACCCGCCTTCACGTCTTCACGGTCCGGCAGACCAAGATGCTCTTTGGGCGTGACGTAACAGAGCATGGCGCACCCGTACCAGCCGATCATCGCCGCCCCAATCCCTGAGGTGATGTGATCGTACCCTGGAGCAATATCGGTCGTGAGCGGCCCTAGGGTGTAGAACGGCGCTTCATGGCATTCCTTGAGCTGTTTCTCCATGTTGACCTGAATCATATGCATCGGCACATGGCCGGGCCCCTCGATCATGACCTGGACGTCGTGCGCCCAGGCACGCTTGGTCAGCTCACCCAGGGTTTCGAGCTCGGCAAACTGGGCTTCGTCGTTCGCGTCTGCGATCGAGCCGGGCCGCAGGCCGTCGCCCAAGCTGAACGACACGTCGTAGGCTTTCATGATCTCGCAAATCTCTTCGAAGTGCGTATAAGCGAAGTTCTCCTGGTGGTGCGCGAGGCACCACTTGGCATGGATCGATCCGCCGCGAGAGACGATCCCGGTCATGCGGTTGGCCGTCATCGGCACATAGGCCAGGCGGACGCCCGCATGGATCGTGAAGTAATCGACGCCCTGCTCGGCCTGTTCGATCAACGTGTCCTGGTAGATCTCCCAGGTGAGTTCCTCGGCCTTGCCGCCGACTTTTTCGAGCGCCTGATAGATCGGCACCGTGCCGATGGGCACCGGCGAGTTGCGGATGATCCATTCCCGGGTTTCATGAATATTCTTCCCGGTCGAGAGGTCCATGACCGTGTCGGCGCCCCAGCGCGTCGACCAGATCATCTTTTCGACTTCCTCTTCAATTGAGGAGCTGACGGCCGAGTTTCCGATGTTCGAATTGATCTTCACCAGGAAATTGCGGCCGATGATCATCGGCTCGGTTTCCGGATGGTTGATGTTGGCAGGGATGATCGCGCGGCCTCGCGCGACCTCGTCTCTCACAAACTCCGGCGTAATGGATGTCGGGATGTTCGCGCCCCAGGCCTGTCCAGGGTGCTGTGCGACGCCTCCGCCATGACCGTTGCGTGAGGCCAGCTCGCGGGCAACTTCACGCGATTGATTCTCACGGATGGCAATGAATTCCATCTCTGGCGTCACCACCCCCCGGCGCGCGTAGTGCAGTTGGCTGACGTTGCGGCCGGGCTGTGCGCGTAGCGGTTTGCGGATATGTTGAAAGCGCAGATCGCTGAGCTTCGGATCTGCGGCGCGCAGACGTCCATATACCGAAGTCACATCGTGCAGTTGCTCCACGTCGCCCCGTGAGAGGATCCAGTCTCGCCTGAGCGCCGAGAGTCCCGTGCGCAGGTCGATCTTCACGGAAGGGTCCGTATAGGGTCCCGACGTGTCGTAGACGACAATCGGCTCATTGGGAACGGGGGCGCCGCCATTCATCGATTTCGTCGGCGTCAGGGTAATTTCCCGCATCGGCACCCGCACGGCGGGATCCCTGCCTTCGACGAAGATCTTACGCGAAGCGGGAAACGGTTGGGTGGTGATGCCGGGAGCGGTGGCTTGGCCGTTGGTCGTCATGGGAGATCCTTTCATCGGATCGTGAGCGATTACGGTGCGCGCAATAAAAAAAGCCGCACCTCGCAGGGCGAGAGCGCGGCTGAGTCCGGTGTCAACGGTTAATCCGCTTCCCTACGCTGGTATTACCCAGGTCAGGTTCCAAGGGTCATCCGATTGCTCGGATTCTCAGCCTTGTGGCGCCCCTAGCTCTGGAGTTCGATGGTATCGCCCGCTTCCCATGAAGTCAACGGGTTAATAGGCCTAGGGCCGCATGGCACCGAATGGTCCAAGGCAAGAGGCCTTCTGCGCGGGCGCCGTTTCATTGATTGGTCAAGGACGCGTGTCGTACAATGCAGCTCTACAGAGTAAACCTGAGGCGCCTTGTGAACAGCGTTTCGACACTGCCAAGACCCATCACCGACTATCAACCGATGCCTCCTGAGCAGCTGTTCCGCCGCATTGCCGATGCCAAACGGGCCCTGGGCGAGCAGGTGATGGTGCTCGGGCATAACTATCAACGGGATGAAGTCATCGAGCATGCGGACTTCCGCGGCGATTCGCTGCTGCTTTCAAAGCTCGCGGCCGAACGGTCCGAGCGGCCCTATGTCATGTTCTGCGGAGTTCACTTCATGGCCGAAACTGCCGATATCCTGAGCCGAAGCCACCAGACGGTCATTCTGCCCGACATGGCGGCCGGCTGCTCGATGGCCGACATGGCGGCGATCGAGCAAGTCGACCAGTGTTGGGACACGCTCGGCCGCATGATACCGGTCGAAGAGACGGTGATGCCGGCGGTCTACGTGAATTCGGCCGCCGTGCTCAAGGCGTTCTGTGGCGAGCATGGAGGCATTACCTGTACGTCGTCCAACGCCAAAGCCGTCATCGAGTGGTGCTGGGCCCGGCGCGAAAAAATTCTGTTTTTCCCCGACGAACACCTTGGCCGCAATACCGCCAATAAGATGGGCCTTCCGCGTGAACAGATGATCGTCTGGGATCCGTTTCAGCCGAACGGCGGCAATACCCGGGAAGCGATCCTGCGAGCGAAACTCATTCTGTGGAAAGGGCATTGCAGCGTCCATCAAATGTTTCAGGCAGCCCATGTCGATCATTTCCGCAAGCAGTATCCAGCCGGCAAGGTCATTGTGCATCCGGAATGTCATGAAGATGTCGTAAACCGGGCGGATCTGGCGGGGTCTACGGAATTCATCATCAAGACCGTCACGGCGGCGCCGGCCGGCTCCGTATGGGCGGTGGGCACCGAGCTCAATCTGGTCAATCGATTGAAGCGCGAGCTGACGGACAAAAAAGTGTTCTTCCTCTCGTCGACGGTGTGCCAGTGCGCAACCATGTTTCGAATCGACGCCGCGCACCTCTGCTGGGCGATGGAGAATCTCGCGGACGGTCATGTGGTGAACCACATCGTCGTGCCGGATGATGACAAGCACTGGGCGAAGATCGCCTTGGATCGAATGATGTCGGTGAGCTGAGCCGACCGCATCACGCCCTTACTCTTCCGCAAAAGGACTGGTGCGTTTCACCTCCGTTCCGGTATATTCCTGTCCTATTGCTCTAGAAGCCTCCACTTCAACTCTCCGAGCCGCGTTGATCGCTGAAGGCTGACCGGTGGGTCCCCGTGGAATCATGGACTATAAGTCGACGCTGAATCTTCCCAAAACCGATTTCCCGATGAAGGCCAATCTGCCGCAGCGGGAGCCAGAGCTGCTCGCCTGGTGGGACCAGGTACGCCTCTATGCGCGAATTCAAGAGGCCGGCAAGGGGCGGCCGCGCTACCTGCTGCACGATGGCCCGCCCTATGCCAACGGGCGCATCCACATTGGCCATGCCCTCAATAAGATCCTGAAAGACATCATTGTGAAGTCGAAAACCATGGCCGGGTTTCACGCCCCCTACGTGCCGGGGTGGGACTGTCATGGGCTGCCGATCGAGCATCAGGTGTTGAAAGATTTGGGCGAGAAGAAGCATGCCCTTGATGCCATGGCCATTCGAAAACTCTGTCGCCAATACGCCGATAAGTTCCAGAACATCCAGCGTGAGGAGTTTCAGCGATTGGGCGTGCTCGGCGACTGGGAGAATCCGTACCTGACGATGCATCCCGCCTATGAGGCGACGATCGTGCGTGAGTTTGGTAAATTCGTCGAACGCGGCGGAGTCTACAAAGGGTTGAAACCGGTCCTGTGGTGCACCCAGGACCAGACAGCACTGGCGGAGGCGGAAGTCGAGTACGAGGACCACGTCTCGCCGTCGATCTATGTGAAATTCCCTGTGGCGGGCGGTTCGACAGCGGTCGCGGCGAAATTTCCGACGGTGAAACTTCCTCCCGACGTCACATCAGTGTCGGTTGTCATCTGGACGACCACGCCGTGGACGTTGCCCGCCAACCAGGCGGTCTGCCTTCATCAGGATATCGACTATGCCTTCGTGCAGGTCGGATCGGAAATCTTGATTCTCGCGGAGAAACTTCTCGATGCCGTGGCGAAGGCCTGTAAGCTCGAAGCGTACGGTGTCGTCGCCGTAAAAAAGGGCGGCGAAGGATTCGAAGGATTGGAGACCCAGCGGCCGCTGACTACCGGTCTGTCGCCAGTGCTTCTCGGGGATTTCGTCACGCTGGAGCAAGGTACAGGCTGCGTCCATATCGCACCGGGGCATGGCATGGAAGACTACCTGCTCGCCTTGGACCACAACGCAAGAGCGTCATCGGGGGAACGACTTGAAATTCTGGCGCCTGTCGATGATGCGGGCCGGTTTACGGATGCGGTTCCTGATTTTGCGGGGCAGCATGTGTTCAAAGCCAACCCGGCGATCGTCGACGTGCTCCGATCGAAAAGCCGACTGCTGGGCCATGGATCTTTGGCCCATTCCTATCCCCACTGCTGGCGCTGCAAGACTGCCGTAATCTTCCGGGCGACCGAGCAGTGGTTCGTCTCGATGGAGATCAACGATCTGCGCAAGCAGGCCTTGGCGGAAATCAATCGGGTCAGATGGATTCCGCCCTGGGGGAAGGACCGAATCAACGGGATGATCGCCAATCGTCCCGACTGGTGTCTCTCGCGGCAACGGGTCTGGGGCGTGCCGATCCCCGGTTTTACGTGCTGCTCTTGCCGCCGGGTGCTGGCTGATCCGGTGGTGATCGAGCATGTTGCCTCGATCATGGATGAGCAGGGGGCCGATGCCTGGTTCACACAGCCGGCAGCGGCGTTGTTGCCGGCGGGAACCTCCTGTGCCCAGTGCGGCGGCACCGACTTCGAAAAAGAAGGGGACATCTTGGACGTCTGGTTCGAATCAGGCGTCAGTTACGCGGCGGTGCTCAAGCCCTGCAAATGGTGGCCGGCCGATCTCTACCTCGAAGGCTCGGATCAACATCGGGGATGGTTTCACAGCGCCTTGTTATCAGGAGTCGTCACTGATCGCCGGGCTCCTTACGAGTCGGTGCTGACCCACGGCTTTGTGTTGGATGGGCAGGGTAAGAAAATGTCGAAGTCGGCCGGCAACGTGGTGGCCCCGCAAGACGTCATCAAGCAATCAGGCGCAGAGATTCTTCGTCTCTGGGTCTCGGCGCAGGATTACCGGGATGACGTGCGCATTTCCCCAGAGATCCTCAACCATCTCATCGAAGCCTACCGAAAAATCCGCAACACCTGTCGGTTTGTGCTCAGCAATCTCTATGATTTCGATCCCGCGCGGCACCGCGTCCTCTATGCGCAACTGCCCGAGCTCGATCGCTGGGCGCTCATGCGGCTGAGTAATTTGATTGTTCGAATCCGGCAGAGCTACAACGAGTTCGAATTCCATACGATCTTCCATGAGTTGAACAATTTTTGCTCAGTCGATCTGAGCTCGGTTTATTTGGATATCCTAAAAGATCGTTTGTACACATTCAGAGCAGATCATCCATTGCGCCGTGGGTCGCAGACGGTCCTTCACGAAATTATTCTGGCTCTGACAAAGTTAATGGCACCAATACTGAGCTTCACCGCGGAAGAAATCTGGCGGTCATTGCCTGTATCTATGCGGGACGACATGCTTAGTGTGCACATGGCAATGTTCCCTGAAGCGAAGCCTGAGTGGATCGATCCTGATCTTGAGCAAAGGTGGGAGGATTCGTTACTGCATGTGCGAGGGTTAGTGCTACGAAAGCTAGAGGAGAAGCGACGAGATAAGATTATAGGTTCCTCTCTTGAGGCAAAGGTCGTTTTATATGCTCAACGACAAAATCCTGCCGCGTATAACCTGCTTAAGCCTTACCATAGCTTTCTCTCAACGCTTTTTATCGTTTCCCAAGTTGATTTGCATGAAGTGGATCAAGTGCCAACAGACGCTCATCTACTGGTAGATCTTGGCGAAGGGCTTGCCGTAGATGTCATGCAATCTC
>Ga0207683_10000123_pt1 | contig 63353 bp, 66 predicted proteins | sample KBSM73metaG_FD_184333 | JGI IMG/M metagenome (GOLD analysis project Ga0207683, IMG submission 184333) | Miscanthus rhizosphere microbial communities from Kellogg Biological Station, Michigan, USA - KBS M7-3 metaG (SPAdes) (version 2) | ecosystem: Host-associated > Plants > Roots > Rhizosphere >...
CATCGCGGGCAGCGTACTCCGTAGCCGCGGGAGCCATCATCTAGCCTCCAGTGCCGATGGCGCGACGCGACGACGAGGACCCTGACGCGCTCGCAGAGCGCGTCCTGGCGGGCGATCGCCGTGCGGTCGCGCGTGCGATCTCGCTCGCGGAGGACGAGAACCCCGCCGCGCGCCGCGTGCTCGAGATCCTCTACCCGCACGCGGGCAAGGCCCGCACGCTCGGCATCACCGGCCCGCCCGGCGTCGGCAAGTCGAGCCTCATCGCCGCGCTCTGCACGCTCCTGCGTGCGCGCGACCAGACGGTCGGGGTGATCACGGTCGATCCCTCGAGTCACATCACGCACGGCGCGTTGCTCGGCGATCGCATCCGCCTCGTCGAGCACTTCCTCGACCGCGGCGTCTACATCCGCTCCATGGGGACGCGCGGTCACCTCGGCGGCGTCGCCGAGGCGACCCTGCTGGCCGGCGTGATCGTCGACGCCTCGGGCCGCGACGTGCTCGTGTACGAGACGGTGGGCGTGGGGCAGAGCGAGGTGGAGGTCGCCGGCCTCGCGGACACCGTGGCGCTCGTGCTCATGCCCGGCTCCGGGGACTCGATCCAGGCCCTCAAGGCCGGCGTCATGGAGATCCCGGACGTGATCGTGGTGAACAAGGCCGATCACCCGGCCATCGAGCGCACCCGCGGCGAGCTCGCACAGGTGCTCTCGCTGGCCGATCCCGATCGCCGCCCCGTCGTGATCGAGACGGTCGCCACCGCTTCGACCGGCATAGAGGAGCTCTGGGACGCCGTCGAGAAGCACCAGCGAGGTCTCGCGGACGGCGCCGACCTGGCGGAGCGGCGCAAGGCTCAGTTGCGCTCGGAGCTGCTCGCGCTGGCCTCGGCGCGCTCGGCTCGCAGACTGGGCGAGCTGCTCGACGGCAGCCCCGATCTCGCGGGCCTCGTCGACGCGCTGGCGGAGCGCCGGATCGACCCGCTCGCCGCCGTGCAGCAGCTGCTCGAGCGCGCATGACGATCCGCGCGGTCGTCTACGACTTCCACCGCACGCTCGCACTGCCCCCGGGGGGAACGATCTGGCGCCGCGCGCTGCTGGAGGCCCTGGCCGAGCACCGCGAGGACACGGACGGCGAAGCGCTCGGCCGCGTGCTCAACGCGAGCTTCCCGTGGGAGACGCCGGAGGAGCGGCGCGAGCACGGTTCCCAGGCAGCCGCTCGCGCCTACTTCGAGCAGCTGCTCGGGGCGGCCGCGATCGCGGGTGGTGCGACGCCGGCCGAGGCGCAGGCCGCGGCCGCGGCGGCCTACGCGAGCATCATCGCGCTCGACAATCACGTGCTCTATCCCGAGACCCGTGAGGTGCTGAACGCCGTCGACGCGCGCGGCCTGCGCCAGATCGTGCTCTCGAATCACGTCTGGGAGCTGCCCGAGATCTGCGCCGAGCTCGGGCTGCTCCCGCCCGTCGCGGAGGTGCTCACGTCCGCGCGCCTGAGCGTGGAGAAGCCGCATCCCGAGACCTACGCGGCGGCCATCGCTGCGGCCGGGTGCACCGCGCACGAGATCCTCTTCGTCGGTGACACGTACGAGGCCGACGTCGCCGGCCCCGAGCGCGCCGGCATGCAGGCATTGCTCGTGCGTCGTCCGCACCCCGACGCGCGCAACTACGCCGACGACCTGACCGGTGTGCTGGCCCTGGTCGCTCGGACCTGAGACTACGATGGCCGGCGTGGTCGGCCTCGACGACATCAAGCGCGCACGCACCGTCATCGACGGCGTCGTGACGCCGACGCCCGTGCTTTCCGCGGGCGCGATCTCGCGCTGGACCGGAACCCGCGTGCTGCTCAAGGCCGAGAACCTGCAGCGCACCGGCGCGTTCAAGCTGCGCGGCGCCACGAACCGCATGTCCACGCTGAGCGACGAGGAGCGGGCCCGCGGCGTGGTGGCTGCCAGCGCCGGCAACCACGCGCAGGGCGTCGCGCTCGCGGCCACGGCGCTCGGCGTCTCCTCGCGCGTCTACATGCCGGTGGACGCGCCGCTCGCCAAGCAGGTCGCGACTGCCGACTACGGCGCCGAGGTCGTGCTTGCGGGCGAGACCTTCGAGGAGAGCTTCGCCGCAGCGCGCGCCGATCCGGAGGGTCGCGTGCTCGTGCCGCCCTTCGACGACGAGGCGATCATCGCCGGCCAGGGCACGATCGGCCTGGAGCTGCTCGAGCAGGTGCCGGAGGCGGACACGGTCGTCGTGCCGCTGGGCGGCGGCGGGCTGCTCTCGGGCATCGCAATCGTGATCAAGGCACTGCGCCCGGACATCCGCGTGATCGGCGTGCAGGCCGCCGGCTGCGCGGCCTGGGGGCCATCGCTCGCGGCCGGTCGTCCCGTCGAGATCGAGCGCGGCACCACGATCGCCGACGGCATCGCCGTGCAGCGCCCGGGGGACATCACGTTCCCGCTCATCCAGCAGTTCGTCGACGAGGTCGTCGAGGTGACCGAGGACGAGATCTGCCGCGCCGTCGTGGTGCTGCTGGAGCGCTCGAAGCTGATGGTGGAAGGCGCGGGCGCAGCCGGCCTTGCGGCGGTGCTGGCGGGCAAGGTCAACGCGCGCGAGGCCGTCTGCGTACTCTCGGGCGGCAATCTCGACGCGGGCATGCTGCAGGTCATCGTGCGCTTCGGACTGACGCGCAACGGCCGCTTCCTCCGCCTGCGCACGCAGATGCCCGACCGGCCGGGCGCGCTCAAGCGCCTGACCGACCTGTTCGCGGAGCACCGGGTCAACATCCTCGACATCGACTACCACCGCGACGGCGCGATCGAGCTGGGCGTCAACGACGTGCGCGTCCTGATCTCGGTCGAGACGCGCGACTTCGAGCACGGCGAGCGCGTGATCGAGCTGATCAGCGCGGCGGGCTATCCCGCCGAGCGGTTGTAGCGCACGTATCGCCGAGCACACGGGGTCTGACCCGAGGTGCTCGGGTCTGACCCCAGGTGCTCGGCTCTGACCCCGACCTGCCCACGCTGACTAGACTCACCGGCATGAGCCGTCACAAGATCGTCCTCGACGAGGACTCGCTGCCGACCCACTGGTACAACCTCGGCGCCGACCTGCCACTGCCGGCACCGCCCCTGCATCCCGGTACGCACGAGCCCGTCGGGCCGGAGGATCTCGCGCCGCTCTTCCCGATGTCGATCATCCTCCAGGAGGTCTCGGGCGAGGCTCAGCACGAGATCCCCGAGGAGGTGCGTCAGGCCTATCGCATCTGGCGGCCGACGCCGCTGATGCGCGCCGAGCGCTTCGAGCAGGCACTCGGGCTGAAGGGCGTGCGCATCTACTACAAGTACGAGGGCGGCAGCCCGTCGGGTTCGCACAAGCCCAACACGGCCGTGCCGCAGGCGTTCTACTGCGCGCAGGACGGCCGCAAGCGCATCGCGACCGAGACCGGCGCCGGTCAGTGGGGCTCGGCGCTGTCCTACGCGACGCAGCTGTACGGGCTCGAGTGCGAGGTCTTCATGGTCGGCATCTCCTACCGGCAGAAGCCGTACCGCCGCGTGATGATGGAGACGTTCGGCGCGACGGTCCACTCCAGTCCCTCGTCGATGACGAACGCAGGCCGTGCAGCGCTCGAGGTCGATCCCGACTCGCTCGGCTCGCTGGGCCTGGCCATCTCGGAGGCGGTCGAGCGCGCGGCCACCGATCCCGAGGCCGCCTATTCGCTCGGCTCCGTGCTGAACCACGTGCTCATGCACCAGACGGTGATCGGCCTCGAGGCCAAGGAGCAGCTGGCCGCGTTCGGCGAGAAGGGCCCGGACGTCGTGATCGGCTGCGCCGGCGGGGGCTCGAACTTCGCCGGCATCTCCTTCCCGTTCCTGCGCGACAAGATCGCCGGCGCGGACATCGAGATCATCGCCGTCGAGCCGGCCTCGTGCCCGACGCTCACGCGCGGCGTCTACGCCTACGACTACGGCGACGCGGTCGGCATGGCGCCGCTCGTCCCCATGCACACGCTGGGCCACGACTTCATGCCCCCGGGCATCCACGCCGGCGGCCTGCGCTACCACGGCATGGCGCCGCTCGTCTCGCACGCCCAGAACCAGGGGCTGATCCGCGCCGAGGCCTACGGCCAGCTCGACTGCTTCGCGGCGGGCATCCAGTTCGCCAAAGCCGAGGGCATCCTGCCGGCACCCGAGCCCACGCACGCCATCAAGGGCGTGATCGAGGCCGCGCGGCGGGCCGAGGCCTCGGGCACCGAGCAGGTCATCCTCTTCAACCTCTGCGGACACGGGCACTTCGACATGCAGGCCTACGACGACTATCTCTCGGGCCGCCTCCAGGATCACGCGATGCCCGAGGACGAGCGCGACCGCGCGCTCGCGGCGATCGCCGACTTCCCGGTGGCTCCTGCCGCCGTCTAGCCGGCGTGCGTGGCTGCGTCGGCCCCGACCGGCGGCAGCGCGCTCCATGCGAACGTGATCCAGCGGTCGGTGCGGCGCCAGACGTAGTCGCAGCGCACGATCGAGCGGGGCTTCTCGTAGAGCACCGCCGTGCGCGCCTCGGCGACGTGGCGCTCGCAGAAGCGCTGAACCAGCGCCAGCGTGCCGCCCGTGTCGGCGACGTCGTCACAGATCAGGACCCTGCGCTGCGCGAGCTCGCTCGGGTCGGGCACCGGCGGCAGCAGGATCGGCAGCTCGAGACGCTCGTCCTCCCCGGTGTAGAACTCGACGTTGACCGTGAAGACGTTCTTGGCCCCGAGCGCGTAGCCCATCGCGCCTGCCACGAGCAGGCCGCCGCGGGCGATCGCGAGGATCACGTCGGGCGCGTAGCCGCTGGCGTGCACCATCTCGGCCAGCGTCCGCGTGCCTTCGCCGAGGTCCTGCCAGCTCAGCTCCTCGCGCGCGGGCTCGGTCATCCCGCGCCGCCTAGCCCTTCGCCCGTACCTGGGCCCTGGTCTCCGCCGCCGCGGCCTCGGCAGCGGCAACGGCCTCCCGTGCTCCCCACGAGCTCATGCCGTCGCCGAGCACCGGCCGCACGTGGGTGAAGCCTCGTCGCGCCAGCAGCGACGCTGCCAGGGGCGAGCGCGTGCCGGTCTGGCAGACGACCGCCGTGGGGCGCTCCGGATCGAGCGTCGAGAGATCGGCCTCGGCAAGCAAGCGGTACGGCACCGCGAGCGCGCCGGCGGCGAGCTCGCTCTGCTCCGAGGGCTCGCGCACGTCCACGACTTGCAGCTCGGCCTTGTCGGCCAGTGCGCCCATCTCGACCAGGCCGATCGGCTCGAAGCGCTCCAGCGCGTGCGCCGAATCGACACCGAAGCCGACCTCGGCGAGCTGCGTGAAGCCGACGGCTGCGAGCTTGCGCGCTGCGTCCGCGGCCTGCTCGTGCGTGGCCGCGACGATCACGACCTCGCGCTCCGCATCGAGCGCGAACCCGCAGCGGTTGCCGAATCCCGTGGTCTCGACGGAGTCGTTGAACGACCCGGCCATGTGGCCGTCGGCGAAGCTCGCGCCATCGCGCACGTCCAGCACCTGAGCGCCGGCGGCGGGCTGTGCCACGGTGCGCGCGGCCGGCGCAACGCCGAGCAGCGGCCCGCGGTTCAGCTCGACGATGCGAGTCATCGTGGGAGGCTTCGGCGCAAGGTCGGCGTTCGCGAGCTTCACGAACCGATCCTCTGTCATCTCGGCGAGCATCGGGTTGAAGCGCCGCTCGAAGCCGAGCGTGGAGGACGTCTTGGCCGACATCCCGCGGCCGCAGAGCGAGCCTGCGACGTGGCCGGGGAAGAGCTCGACGCCGTTGTCCAGCGAGCCCAGCCGCTCGTGCAGGGAGTGGTAGAGCGCAGCCGCGCCCTCGTCGCCGGCCACGGCCAGGTCGGGCCGCCCGCTGTCGCCGACGAAGAGCGCGTCGCCGGACAGGACGAGCCACGGCTCGTCGCCACGCGTGCGGTCGGAGACGACGATGCAGCAGTGCTCCGGGCGGTGCCCTGGCGTGTGGAAGACGTCGAGCGCGATGTTCCCCACCTCGATGCGATCGGCATCGCGCAGCGGCCGGTGCTCGTAGACGGCGTTCGCGATCTCGTGGATCCCGATCCAGCAGCCGTGCTGCTGGGCGAGGATCCCGTGCCCCGAGACGTGATCGGCATGCGTGTGGGTCTCGATCACCCCGACGAGCCTGGCCTCGTTGCGCTTGCACAGCGCGAGCACCTCGCGCACGTCCAGCGGCGGGTCGACCACGATGGCTTCACCGGCGACCTGGCAGCCCACGAGATAGGAGGCGCAGCCGAGATCGCGCCAGATGATCTGCTCGAAGATCACTCGAGCCCCAACCCTCGGGCGATCACGAGGCGCTGGATCTCGTTCGTGCCCTCGCCGATCTCGAGGATCTTGGCGTCGCGGTAGAAGCGCGAGACTGCGTACTCGTCCATGTAGCCGTAGCCGCCGTGGATCTGGACGGCCTCGTCGGCCACGCGACAGGCCAGCTCGGCTGTGTACAGCTTGGCCATCGAGGCCTCGTGCGCGAACGGGCGGCCGCGATCCTTCAGCCAGGCCGCGTGATACGTGAGGGCGCGACCGGCAGCGATCTCCGTCGCCATGTCCGCGAGCTTGAACTGCACCGCCTGGAAGCGGGCGATCGCCCGGCCGAACTGCTGGCGCGTGCGTGCGTAGCCCAGCGCGAGCTCGTAGGCGCCCTGCGCCAGGCCGAGCCCGAGCGCCGCCACGGAGATACGGCCGCCGTCGAGGATCTCCAGGAACTGATGCAGCCCCTCGCCCCGCGGCCCGAGCAGGTTGTCGCTCGGAACGCGGCAGTCCGCGAAGGCGAGCGGTCGCGTGTCGGACGACTTCCAGCCCATCTTCTTGAGCGGCGGGCCGACGTCGTAGCCCGGCGTGCCGTTGGGCACGATGAAGTTCGAGATCTCCTCGGGCGCCGTGCGCGCGGTGATCGTGACGCAGCCGCTGATCTCCGTGCCGGCGTTCGTGATGAACATCTTGGAGCCGTCGATCACCCACTCGCCGTTCTCGGCGCGGGCCGTCGTGCGCGTCGCGCCGGCGTCGGAGCCGGCCTCGGGCTCGGTCAGTCCGAACGCCGCGAGGCGTTCCCCCGACGCGAGCTTCGGCAGCCATTCCTCGCGCTGCCGCTCGTCCCCGAAGAGCACGATCGGCATGGTGCCCAGCGAGGTGTGTGCGGCGACGGTGATCGCGAAGGAGGAATCGACGCGCGCGAGCTCCTCGATGCAGAGGGCGTAGGCCAGCGTGTCTCCGCCCGCGCCGCCGTCGGCCTCGGGCACGGGCACGCCCAGCAAGCCCAGCGCCGCCGCCTGCCGCAGCTCGTCGAGCGGGAAGCGGCCGTTCGCGTCCAGTTCCTCGGCCACGGGACCGACCACGCCCTCGGCAAATCCTCGCACCGTGTCACGGAACAGGCGATGCTCGTCCGAGAGGTCGAGGTCCACTCTTCGCACGATACCGGGCACGTACGATGTCCCGCGTGGACGACGGCTCGCTCGCACGCTACGCCGACGCCATCGTGCGCGACGGCCTGCAGATCGGCCCCGGGGACGTGCTCGCGGTGCATCCCGAGCCGATCCAGCGTGAGTTCGCCATCGCGCTCACGGAGGCCGGCTACCGCGCCGGAGCGCGCTATGTCGACGTGCTCGAGGTCGATCCCCGCATCACGCGCGCCCGCGCGCTGGGAGCGCCCGAGGAGACGCTCGACGACCGGCCCGCCTGGGAGGACGCGCGCATGCGGGAGCTCGTGCGCGAGGGCGCGGGCCTCGTCTGGATCGCAGGCAGCGAGAACCCGCAGGTGCTCGCGGACGTGCCGCCGGCGCGTGCCGTGCGCCGCGTGGTCGACCGCCCGGGGCTGCCGGTGTATCGCCGCGCGGTCGGGCGGGCGGACGGGCGCTTCGCGGTGGTGGCCTGGCCGAGTCCCGCCTGGGCGGCCCAGGTCTACCCCGAGCTCGCGCCTGCAGCCGCAGTTGCTGCGCTCGGCGACGACCTGCTGCGCTTCGCGCGCCTGGGCGCCGACGATCCGGCCGACGGCTGGCGCCGTCACGCGGAGGCGCTGACGGCGCGCGCGGCGCGCCTGACCGCTCTCGACCTGCGCACCATCCGGCTGCGCGCGCCGGGCACCGATCTCCATCTGGCCCTGCCCGAGGGGGCGAGCTGGCACGGGGGAGTGATCGAGGTGCGAGGCCGGCACATCACGCCGAACATCCCGACGGAGGAGGTGTTCACGAGCCCGGCACCGCAGGCGACGTCCGGGCCGTTCCGCTGCACGCGTCCGCTGGCGATCGCCGGCCGCGTGATCACGGGCATCGCGGGGGAGTTCCGGCGCGGGCGCCTGGTGCGCATCGAGGCCGACGGTGAGGACGACCGCGAGTTCCTCGCGGCGTTCCTGGCGCGCGATCGCGGAGCAGGACGGCTCGGCGAGCTCGCGCTCGTCGACAGCACGTCCCGCGTGGGAGAGGCGGGCCGGCCGTATTTCACGACCCTGCTCGACGAGAACGCGGCGGCGCACATCGCCTTCGGCCTGGGCTTCGGCGACACCCGCGGGCCTGGCGGACCGCCGGTCAACCGCTCGGTCGTGCACCTCGACGTGATGATCGGCGCTCCCGACATGGACGTCGAAGCCGTCGACGGCCGCGGCCGCCCGGTGACGATCATCTCCGGCGGCCTGTTCGCCGGCGATCTCTAGCTACCCGGCGTCGAGCTCCAGCAGCAGGTCGCCTGCCGCGACCTGCTGACCCTCGCGACAGTCGACGCGCACGATGCGCCCGGCGAACGGCGCCCATACCGGGTGCTCCATCTTCATCGCCTCCAGCACCAGCAGCGGCGTCCGCTCGTCGACCTCGTCGCCCTCGGCGACCTCGAGGCGCAGCACGGCGCCCGGCATGGGCGCCACGATGCGGGCCACGCCCGCGGCCGCGGCACCTGCCGGCCGCCGCGCATGCTGCTCGGGCTCGCCGAGGCCTGCGCGCTCGACGCGGACGTCGCGGCCGCCCGCCCAGACGTGCAGCGCCCCGTCCGGCGAGCGCACGACCGGGAGGGCGGCGGCCGCCTCGCCCGCGCCCGCGCGCCAGCGGCCGAGCCACGGGCTCTCGCCGTGCTCGCTCCCGGCGTAGGCGTCGGCGGCCTCGAGCGCTTCGGCCGGCGGACCGGCCTCGCCCTCGGGCTGCCACGTGCGCTCGAGCCAGCCCGTGTCGACGCTGCCGCGCTCGAAGTCCGGGTGGGAGGCGACAGCGCGCAGCAGCGGCAGGTTCGTGGTCAGGCCGAGCACGACGACATCGTCGAGCGCCGCCCGCAAGCGGGCGATCGCCCGCGCGCGCGTCTCGCCGTGCACGCACAGCTTGGCCAGCAGTCCGTCGTAGCGGGTGCCGACGACGTCGCCGCCGTCGACGCCGGCGTCGACGCGCACACCTGGCCCCCGCGGCCAGCGCACGGCGAGCACGCTGCCGGCGGTCGGCACGAAGCCGCGGTCGGCGTCCTCGGCGTAGATGCGCGCCTCGATCGCATGACCGCGCAGGAGCACGTCGCCCTGCTGCAGCTCGAGCGGACGCCCGGCGGCGATCTCGAGCTGGCGGCGGACGATGTCGACGCTCGTCACCAGCTCGGTCACGGGGTGCTCGACCTGGATGCGCGCGTTCATCTCCAGGAAGTACCAGCTGCCGTCGGGGGCCAGGAGGAACTCCGCAGTCCCGGCCCCGGCGTAGCCGACGACCTCGGCGAGCCGCAGGGCCGCCGCGCCGAGCTCGCCCCGGAGCTCTCGTCCCACGCCGGGGGCAGGTGCCTCCTCGATCACCTTCTGGTGACGTCGCTGCACCGAGCAGTCGCGCTCGCCCAGGTGCAGCCCGGCACCGTGCGCGTCGCGCAGGATCTGCACCTCGACGTGTCGTGCGCCGTCGATGTAGCGCTCGTACAGCAACCCGCGGTCGCCAAAGGCCGCCTCCGCCTCGCGCGCAGCCGCCTCGACGGCGGCAGCCAGCTCGGATGCGTCCCGCACGACGCGCATGCCGCGCCCGCCGCCGCCCGCTCGCGCCTTGACGAGCAGCGGGTAGCCGAGCTCGCCCGCGTCGGACCCGCCGGGAACGACCGGAACACCTGCTCGCTGTGCGAGCTCGCGAGCTGCGTCCTTGCGGCCGAGCGCGGCGAGCGCCTCGGCGGGGGGCCCCACGAACGTCAGGCCGGCGGCTCTGCAGGCCTCGGCCAGCGCCGGCGACTCGGACAGGAACCCGTAGCCCGGATGCAGCGCTTGCGCGCCGCCGGCCGCCGCCGTGAGGGCGAGCGTGACGGCGTCGAGGTAGGACGGGACCTCGGCCGCCGAGTCGGCCTCCCGCTCGGCGATCCCGCCGCGCTCGTCGGCGGCCACCAGTGCCAGGCTGCGGACGCCGAGCTCGCGGCAGGCGCGGATGACGCGCAGCGCGATCTCTCCGCGGCAGGCGATCGCGACGCACTCGAAGGGTGGGCTCACCAGTCGGGCTGCCTGCGCTCGAGGAAGGCGGCGATTCCCTCGCGGCCCTCGTCGGACACGCGCCGCTCGGCCAGCGCCTCGGCCGCGCGCTTCGACTGCGGGGCGGGATCGCCATCGCGCAGACCGGCGATCAGGGCCTTGGCGGCGCGCACGGCGGCCGGGCCGCCGCGCAGCACGGCAGCGAGCGTGCGCTCGACGGCTGCGTCGAGCTCGTCGTCGCCGGCGTGCACCTCGTGCACGATTCCGATCTCGCGCGCTCGCCGGGCGTCGAACAGGTCGCCCGTGAGGAAGAGCGCGCGCGCCTGCGAGCGGCCGATGCGCGCGAGCGCGAAGGGGCCGATCGTCGCTGGGATCAGGCCGAGGCGCACCTCCGTGAAGCCGAAACGCGCGTCCTCGCGCGCAAGCACGATGTCGCAGCAGCAGGCAAGCCCCGTGCCGCCGCCGAGCGCGGCGCCGTGCACGCGCGCGATGACGGGCACCGGGCAGCTGTCGACGGCGAAGAACATCGCGGCGGCGCGTTCGGCGTCGGCGACGTTGCGCTCCCGTGAGAGCGCGGCGGACGCACGCATCCACTCGAGATCGGCGCCCGCGCAGAATGCCGGGCCCCGTCCCGCCAGCACGACGGCGCGCAATCCGTCGTCGGCCGCGAACGAGGTGAAGGCCTCGTGCACGGTCTCGATCAGGCCCGCGTCGAAGGCGTTGCGCCGCTCCGGCCGGTCGAGCCACACGCGCGCCACGCCGCCGTCGCGCTCGATCGCGAGGCCAGTCACATCCGGAACACGCCGAAGCGCGGCTCGGGGATGGGTGCGCGGGCCGCGGCGGCCAGGCCGAGCGCCAGGGCGCGCCGCGTGTCGCGCGGCTCGATCACGCCGTCGTCCCACAGGCGCGCGCTCGAGTAGCTCGCGTCGCTCTCGCTCTCGTAGCGGGCGACGATGGGTTGCACGAAGGCCTCGCGCGTGGCCGCGTCCATCTCCTCGCCACGGGCCTGCAGAGCGTCGAGGCGCACCGTCAGCAGCGTCTCTGCCGCCTGCCGCGGCCCCATCACGGCAATGCGCGCGTTCGGCCACATGAACAGGAGCCTGGGGCCGAAGGCCCGGCCGCACATGCCGTAGTTGCCGGCGCCGTAGGAGCCGCCGATCACGACCGTGAGCTTCGGCACCTGCGCGCACGCCACGGCCATCACGAGCTTGGCGCCGTCCTTGGCGATGCCGCCGTGCTCGTAGGCCTTCCCGACCATGAACCCGGTGATGTTCTGCAGGAACACGAGCGGAATCCGCCGCTGGCAGGCGAGCTGGACGAAGTGCGAGCCCTTGAGCGCCGACTCGGAGAAGAGGATGCCGTTGTTGGCCACGATCGCGACGGGATAGCCCCAGATGTGCGCGAAGCCGCACACCAGGGTCTCGCCGTAGAGCGGCTTGAACTCGGCGAAGCGCGAGCCGTCGACGAGCCGCGCGATCACCTCGCGCACGTCGAACGGCGTGCGCTCGTCGGCGGGGATGACTCCTGCGAGCTCGGCGGGATCGCAGAAAGGCTCCTCGGGCTCCAGCCGCGCGAGCGAGGGCGCACCCGGGGAGCCCAGCCCTGCCACGGCCTCGCGCAGCAGTGCGAGCGCATGCTCGTCCGAGCTCGCGAGCGCATCCGCAACGCCCGAGATGCGGGCGTGCACGTCGGCGCCGCCCAGCTCCTCGGCGGTCACCTCCTCGCCCGTCGCGGCCTTCACGAGCGGCGGCCCGGCGAGGAAGATCGTGCCCGTGCCCTGGACGATCACGCTCTGGTCGCACATCGCCGGCACGTACGCTCCGCCGGCGGTGCAGGAGCCCATCACGGCCGCGAGCTGGGGAATGCCCTCGGCCGACATGCGCGCCTGGTTGTAGAAGATGCGCCCGAAGTGGTCGCGGTCGGGGAAGACCTCGGCCTGCAACGGCAGGTAGGCGCCGCCCGAGTCGACGAGATAGATGCAGGGGAGGCGGTTCTCGAGCGCGATCTCCTGCGCGCGCAGGTGCTTCTTGACGGTCAGCGGGAAGTACGTTCCCCCCTTGACGGTCGCGTCGTTGGCGACGATCACGCACTCGCGGCCGTGCACGCTGCCGATGCCCGTGACGATGCCGGCCGCAGGCGCCTCGTCGTCGTACAGCCCGAAGGCCGCGAGCGGCGAGAGCTCGAGCCACGCGGTGTCGGGATCGAGCAGCAGGTCGATGCGCTCGCGCACCGGTAGCTTGCCGCGGCCGCGATGGCGCTCCAGCGCGGCGGCCCCGCCACCCTCGCGCGCACGGGCGAGCCGAGTCTGCAGCTGGCCGCAGAGCTCGCGCATGCGATCTTCACCGCGCAGATAGGTGGCGCTGCGCGGGTCCAGGTGGCTGGTCAGGCGACCCACTCCTTCGAGTGTAGAGCGGGCGCCCCGCGGTGCCTGCCTCTGTCGGCGTGGTCAAGTGACACGCGCGGCGAGTGTCATTTGGCCGAATCGCGCGAGCTCAGCCCACCGGCGTGGCGTCGGTGTGGTGGATGCCGACCCGCCGGTACTCCGGCCCGTGCTCGTAGAGGTGGCTCAGCAGCACGGACTTCCCGATCGCCATGGCTCCGCCGGCGTCCTCGGACTCGATGTAGGCCGACATCACGAGCCGGCGCGTCAGCAACTGGCTCGTGATCGTCGGATCGCGAACGTAACCGGCACTCTCGATCGCTGTCTGCAAGCTCTCGGCAAGTTCGTTGAGGTCGCGATGCAGAATGCTCGTCGTACCGACCTGGACGTGGTAGCGCATGCTCGATCCTTCGTGCTCTGGGGGTTTCGTGCGACCTACTTCGCGCAACTGGGGGTCGTCGGCGGACAGGGGAAGAGCGGCTCGACATCGGAGCTGCCGTCGCTGAGATGCACGACGAGGCGCGTGGGCTGAGCGCCGTCCACCTCCACGTAGAAGCCGTTGTTGCCGAGCACGCCCGGAGTGGACGTGTCGTCGTCCGAGACGGCCTCGATGCTCTGGACGTCGTCGCGCGCAATGCCCCAGACCAGCGTCGTGCCGGTGCTGGTGGGCGTGACGATCCAGGCGACGTGCTGCCCGGCCGCGAACGTCGGGATGCACTGCACCGGGAAGTCGGTGAGAACGAGGCAGACGCCGCCGGTCGTCGTCGCCACGGAGCTCAGCACGCGCTTCTGCGGGCCGAGGTTCGTCAACAGCGTGTGGGAGGTGCCCACTGCAGCAGTGCCGATCTCGGGCGCACGCGCGGAGTCGGGGCCCGGGGCGCGGTGCTTGGCCGCCGTCCTCGAGATCTCGCCGATGACGGGGGCAGCCGCCCCCGGTGCGAGTCCGGCGCGGCTCGCTCCCGCGCCCAGAGCGGGAACCGCCCGCAGCGTCGTCGTCTGGCCGAGCAGCCAGCCGTTGGCGACGGCGGCCGTGGCCGTCACGACGAGGATCGCCAGCGCGACCACGAGCGTGACGGCGCGCCGCCGCCGGAGCGAGCGCTCCGCATCGCGCGCCGTTGCGCGAGCGAGGTCCTCGCCGACGGTGAGGAGGTTGGACGGAAGCGCGCTCATGGCGTCGTCTCCCCGCCGCTCATGACCGCGCGCATCGCCCGCAGTGCGCGCATCACCCGCATGCGGGCGGTCGGCTCGGTCGTGGACATCTGCTCGGCGATCTCGGCGAAGCGCAGGTCGTCGATCACGCGCAGCTCGAGCGCCTGCCGTTGATCGGGCGTGAGGTCTCCGAGCGCGTTGCGCAGCTCACGGCGCGACTGCTCCGCCGAGAGCCGCTCGTCGGCGTCGTCGATCTCGACACCGGCCGCGTAGGTCTCCTGCATCCCGAGCTTCGCGCGTGCCATCGTCTCGACGCGAGCCGACCGCTGGTAGGAGCGGTACTGGTTGAGAGCGATGCCGTACAGCCAGGGCGCCACCGAATCGGTGCGATCCGCGCGGAAGCGGCGGCGCGACTGCCAGGCAGCCGCGAAGGTCTCGGCCGTCAGGTCGGTCGCGGCCGGCTCGCCGACGCGCCCGCGCAGCCACCCGTGGATCGCAACCGCGTGCCGCTCGTACAACTCGCCGAACGCGCGTGAGTCGGTTCGAGCCGCACGCATCAGAGCGATGTCGGTTCGGCGCTCCATCTGGGCTGATTAGATCATCGAGCCCTTCGCGTAACAGCGGGGGCGGGCGCCGGAGCGCCCGCCCCCGCCGCGCTCACGAGCCGGGAGCTCGCAGGTCGTTGGCCACGCTCACGGCCGTGCCGTCGGCGCGATGCACGACGAGCGCCGTGACGGAGCCGATATCCAGGGCCCCGAGATCGGCCACGTACGCGTTCGGCAGCATCGTGGCCGGCATTGTCTTGCCGCCGACCACGACGTCGACGCCGATCACGCCGTCGGCGGCGAATCCGAACAGCAGCCAGCCGGACTCATCCACGGCAGTCAGGCTGATCCCGGCGGCCGGGAGATCGTCGACACAGGTCGTGGCGACGCTGCCCTTGGCACTGCCGAGCGCGTTGCACGCGCCGCCGTTCGCGCGCGCCGAGGCGTACAGGTCGACGCCGAGGCCGTTGACGTTCGATCCGAGCAGGCGCACCGCGGTCGTGTCGGCCTTGCCGCTGTCGAGACCGGCCGAGATGCCTGCGGGCGGGCTCTGAGCGACGGGGCCGTTCCGCAGCACGCTGAGTTGCGACGCGGCCGTGCCGGTCGGCGCGGGGTCGGCCTTCGCCGCGGAGGCCGAGCTGCCATGGCTGGCGATGGCAGTGGCAATCGCCGCGCCCAGGGCAATCCCTGCGATCACGCGCGCAGTCGCCTGGCGCCAGGTGAGCAGGTGCGATGGAGGTGTGCTCATCATGGCTGTGTCGAGAAGCAGTTGACCCAGAGCGTCACGTAGTCGCCGCACTTGGAGCCCGCGGTGCCATATCCGTACGATCCGCTCGAGCTCATGTTCAGGAACGACGCGTTGCCCCCGACGAATGCGCCCGCGTAGCACGACCCGGTGCCGGCCGGCCCGTAGCAGACGTACTTGGTGTCGTTGGTGTTGCCCTGGATGCGGTTGTAGTTGCGGTACGCCGCTCCCGGCGTCTGCGCCATGCCGAGCAGGTACCTCGGCGTGCCGCCGTAGGAGAAGTCGACAGCGCCCCAGGCAAGGGTCACCGGGAGCACGGCGCCTATGACGGCCACGGCCGTCACGAGCTTCCGCGAGACGAGTGGGACCACGCCCTACCTCCAGGGGTTGCGCACCTGGCACATCGCCTCGGGTGCTGTGTGCGCTCAAGTCCGCGCGCGCACCCGGTACCGAACGGCAGAAGTGGCATCAGGTAGCGATCGCATCACACACGTGCGACGCCTTTTGCGCAGCTTCTCCCGGGGATCTTCCGGAGCCGATCTCGTTACGCAATTCGGCGAATCTCCAAGAACGACTGTGGGGGACGTTCGTGATGCCGAAGCTTGCGTCGGCATGCATGCGCGCACGGCCGCCCTCCCGGCGTGCGCAGCCCACCCCCGGCAGGCCCGCAGTCCGCGGCGGGAACGCCCCGACGAGGACGTCGACGGCGCCTACCGGGCGTTGCGCGCGTCGGTCGCCCGCGGGCTCGAATTCCGTACCGGCAGCTCGGATCTGGCCGAGGACCTGACGCAGGACGTGTTCGTCGATCTGCTCGTGGCCTCGCGCTGCCGCCCGCCCTCGAACACGCGCGCCTGGCTCGCCCGGGTGGCACAGCGGCACGTGGCCGACACGATCGGTTCGGCCGTGCGCGAGCGCACGGCGCGCGCGCAACTCGAGGACGCGCGGCGCGGCGTGCCCGACGAGGTCTCGGCCGATCCCGAGATCCGGCTGGCGGTCCGCGCCTGCATGGCGAGGCTCTCGCCCTCGCAGCAGCGGATCATCGGGCTGCGCCTGCTGCAGGGCGAGTCGTTCGCGCACTGCGGCCTCCGCCTCGGCATGAGCGAGGACGCGGCGCGCATGCGCTTCGGGCGGGCGCTGCACGCCTTGCGTGCCGAGCTCGCACGCGCAGGAGTCGTGGGTCGGTGACGTCGGACGCGATCGAGCGCCTGGCCCGCTCGGCGGACTGGAGCGAGCGAGCGCGCGCCGCCCGGCTGATCGCGCGCGGCAAGCCGGGCGACAAGGAGGAGATCGTCCTGCGGTTGCTGCGGGACTCCGGTAGCGCGGCCGTCAGCGAGACGATGGTCGCCGCGCTGCTCGAAGCGCGCCGCGAGGGCGCGATCCGGCTCATCCTGCGCTCGCTCGGTCATGATGGCGAGGCGTCGCAGGAGACCGGCCAGACCCTGCTCGACGGTCTCCTGACCAGCGAGCTGGACGGCATCGAGGTGCGAGCGAGCATCGTCTCGGTTCTGCAGGACAGCGACGACCCGGACGAGCTGGTCGGCGCGCTGCGGGCGATCGCCTGGCTGGCCCCCAGCGGAGGATTCCCGGCGCCGCCCGAGGCGCTGGCGCACGTCAGGGAGCTCGCCAACGACTCCGACGCGAAGATCCGGGAGGCGGCACAGAGGGCCGTCACGGCGCTCGCCTCTCACTGGGAGCAGCCCGACGTGGGCTAGAGAGCCTCGGCCAGCGAGGCGACGAGCTCGCCGAGACCGCTGACGCCGCCGCTCTCGAGTGCGGCGATCGCCGCCGATCCCACGATCACGCCGTCGGCGCCGGCCGCGCGCAGGTCACGCACGTGCTCGGGGCGCGACACGCCGAAGCCGCACAGCAGCGGCAGCTCGCCGGCTCGCTCGCGGACGCGGGCGAGCAGGCCGCGCAAGCGCTCGACGTCGAGCTCCTCGCGCGCTCCGGTCGTGCCGATCGCCGAGACGACGTAGACGAATCCGCGGCTGACGCGACAGGCGAGTGCGAGGCGCTCGTCCGCACTCGTCAGCGCGATCAGCTGCACGAGGTCGATGCCGTTGCGTGCGCTCTCCGCCTGCAGTTCGTCGCCGTCGTCCGGTGGCACGTCCGCGACGATCAGTCCGGTGGCGCCCGCACGCGCGGCGTCCGCGCAGAAGCGGGCGACGCCGTAGCGCTCGACGATGGCGGCGTAGGTCATCGGAACCAGCGGCACCCCGTCGCCGAGCCGTGCGCGCGTCGCGGCGAGCGTCTCCAGGCAGCGCGGCGGCGTCATGCCGGCCATGAGCGCGGCGTGCGCGGCACGCTGGATGGTCGGGCCGTCGGCGAGCGGATCCGAGAACGGAACGCCCACCTCGATCACGGTCGCACCTGCGTCGACGGCGGCCGCGGCCTGCTCGGGCAGGTGCTCGCCGGCCATCAGGTAGATGGCCAGCGCGGGCGTGCGCAGGTTCACCGGCCGCTCCGCCCGATCACGGTGTCGATGTCCTTGTCGCCGCGGCCCGAGAGGCACACGAGCACGTCGGCTTCGGGCCCGAGCTCGCGTGCCAGCGCTTCGGCGGCGTACAGGGCGTGCGCCGACTCGAGCGCCGGGATGATGCCCTCGCAGCGACACAGACGGTGGAAGGAGGACAGCGCCTCGTCGTCGCTCACGCGCACGTACTCGGCGCGGCCGCTCTCGGCCAGTTGTGCGTGCTCCGGTCCGACGCCGGGGTAGTCGAGCCCCGCCGAGATCGAGTGGCTCTCGGAGACCTGGCCCCACTCGTCGCAGAGCACGTACGAGCGCGAGCCGTGCAGCACCGACACGCGACCGCCGCCGATCGAGGCGGCATGCAGATCCGCACCGTCGCCGCCGGCCTCGGCGCCGATCAGCCGCACGGGATCGTCGCGGAAGGCGTGGAACGTGCCGATCGCGTTGGAGCCGCCGCCGACGCAGGCGACGACGGCGTCGGGGAGCCTGCCCGCCTGCGCCTGCATCTGGGCTCGCGCCTCGCGGCCGATCACCGACTGCAGCTCGCGGACGAGCGTGGGGTAGGGGTGAGGGCCCGCGGCCGAGCCGATCAGGTAGTGCGTCGTCTCGACGTTCGCGATCCAGTCCCGGATGGCCTCGTTCATGGCCTCCTTGAGCGTTGCCGTGCCCGAGGTCACGGGGACGACCGTGGCGCCCAGGAGGTGCATGCGCGTGACGTTGGGGGCCTGGCGCCGCGTGTCCTCCTCGCCCATGTAGACGATGCACTCGAGCCCGAAGCGCGCGCACACGGTCGCGCTGGCGACCCCGTGCTGCCCCGCGCCCGTCTCGGCCACGATGCGCTGCTTGCCGAGGCGCCGCGCGAGCAGGGCCTGGCCGACGGCGTTGTTGATCTTGTGCGCGCCCGTGTGCGCGAGGTCCTCGCGCTTGAGCCAGATACGGGCACCGCCGACGTCGGAAGTGAGCCGCTCGGCGAGATAGAGCGGTGTCTGCCGGCCGACGTAGTCGCGGCCGAGTGCGGCCAGCTCGGACGTGAATGCCGGATCGACGAGGGCGGTGGCCAGCGCCGCCTCCAGCTCGTCCAGGGCCGCCATCACGGTCTCGGGCACGAAGCGCCCGCCGAACCGCCCGAAGTGCCCCAGCCCGTCGGGTGCGTGCTGGACGTCGAGCCCACGCTCTGCCGTGCTCATGCCGCCTCCTTGGCCGCGGCGACGAAGCGCCGCACGAGTTCGTGATCCTTGACTCCCGCGGAGCTCTCGACGCCGCTCGCGACGTCGACGCCGTACGGGCGCACCTCTGCGACGGCCTGCGCCACATTGGCGGCGTCGAGCCTGCCCGCCAGCAACAACTGCCAGTCCGCGACGAGGCGACTGGCCTCGCGCCAGTGCGCGTAGAGCGCCTCGATGTCGCGCGTCTCGCCCCATGGGCGGTCGTAGACGACGGGCACGCCCGGCGGGACGACCGAGAGATCGCCGTTGCGCACGCCGCGGATCGCGCGAGCGCCGTAGCGCTCGACGAGCACGCGCGACTCCGAGCCGTGCAGTTGCACCCGATCGAGGCCGATCGCAGCGATCAGCTCGTCCATCTGCTCCGGATCCTCGTCGACGAACACCCCTACCAACTGCACGTCTCCGGGAACGGCCTCGCGCACGCGCCTGGCCTCCTGCTCGCTCGCGCAGCGCGGGCTGGACGGCCAGAAGTTCACGCCGATCATGTCGGCGCCGGCCGCGACGGCGGCTGCCGCATCCTCGGCGCGCCGCACGCCGCAGATCTTGACGACCGTCACGCGCCGCTCCGCACGAGCGCCGGCAGCAGGGCGGGGTCACGCATGAGCGCCGTGCCCACGAGCAGCGCATCGGCGCCCGCCTCGCGCGCGGCACGAGCGTGGTCCGGCGTCTCGATGCCGGACTCGGCGATGCGCAGGAGGCCGCGGGGCAGGCGGCGCAGGAGCTCGATCTGCCGCCCGCGGTCGATCTCGAGCGTCGCGAGATCGCGTGCGTTGACGCCGATGATGGGCGTGCCGAGGTCGAGCGCGCGCTCCAGCTCGGGCCCCGTGTGCACCTCGACGAGCGCCTCCATCTCGAGATCCTCGGCCGCCTGGATGAGGTCGGCGGCGAGGCTGTCCTCCACCAGGGCGAGCAGGACGAGGATCGCGTCGGCGCCGTGCACTCGCGCCTCCGTGACCTGCCAGACGTCGACGAAGAAGTCCTTGCAGAGCACCGGCAGGTCGACGGCGTCGCGCACGGCCGCGAGGTCGGCGTAGGAGCCGCCGAAATCGCGCGCGGAGGTGAGCACGGAGATCGCCGCGGCGCCGCCTTCTGCGTACGTCCGGGCCACGGCCGCCGGATCGGCGGACGGCGCGATCTCGCCCTGCGACGGCGAGGAGCGCTTGACCTCCGCGATCACCGACCTGCTCCCGCGCTCGAGCAGCGAGGCGGCCAGCGAGCGCGTCTCGCGTCGCTCCTCGAGCCGTTCGCGCGTCCACGCTCCGATGCCCTCGAGATAGCTCATGTCAGATCCTTCCGTGAAGCGCGCAGTGTCAGCAGCGTCGCCATGGCCGCTCCGCTGCGCAGCGCCTCGCGCGCCGCTTTCAGCCCTTCGCCGAGGTCGGGCGCGCGCCCGGCCACGACGAGCGCGGCTGCGGCGTTGAGCGCCGTCGCATCGGCCGCCGGCCCGGTCTCGCCGCCCAGCACCGCGAGCGTGATCTCCGCGTTGCGCTCCGGATCCCCGCCGGCCAGGTCGGAGACCGAGCAGCGATCGACTCCGAGCTCTCGTGCGTCCAGCTCGCTGATCGTCACCTTGCCCTCGCGCACGGTTGCCACGGTCGTCGGGCCGCACGGCGAGAGCTCGTCGATGCCCGGCTGGCCGTGCACGACCATGCCGTGCTCGCAGCCGAGCTGGATCAGGGCGTGCGCCATCGGCTCGACCCACTGGGCCGCGTACACGCCGATCAGCTGGCGGCGCGCGCCCGCCGGGTTGGTCAGCGGCCCGAGCAGGTTGAAGACCGTGCGCACGCCGAGCGAGCGGCGCACTGGCCCCGCGTGCCGCATGGCCGGATGGTGCGCGGGCGCGTGCAGATAGCCGAAGCCGTAGAGGTCGATCATCTCGGCCGCCTGCTCGGGCGTGAGCGCAATCGGCACGCCGAGCGCCTCGAGCATGTCGGCCGATCCGGAGCGCGAGGAGGCGGCGCGATTGCCGTGCTTGGCCACCGCGCAGCCGCAGGCCGCGGCGACGAGCGCGGCGGTCGTCGAGATGTTGAACGTGCCCGAGCCGTCGCCGCCCGTGCCCGCCGTATCGACGAGGTCGGCGCGCAGGGGACGCACCTCGATCACGTGCGCCCGCATCGCCCGGGCGGCGCCGACGAGCTCGTCGACCGTCTCGCCCTTCGCGCGCAGCGCGACCAGCAGCCCGGCGATCTGCGCCGGATCGGCCTCGCCGCGCATCACGAGCCCGACCGCCGCCTCGGTGTCTCCCACGCTCAGCGCGTCGCCGGACAGCAGGCGGTCGATCGTCTCCGAGATCATGCAGCGCTCCTCATGGCGAGGAAGTTTCGCGCGATCACGTCGCCCGCGGGCGTGAGCACCGACTCGGGATGGAATTGCACGCCGTGCAGGTGCGGGATATCGCGGTGCCGGAGGGCCATGACCTCGCCGTCGCGATCGCGCGCGGTTGCGATCAGCACCTCGGGCAGCGGCTCGATCGCGGCCAGCGAGTGGTAGCGGCCCGCCTCGAAGGAGTCGGCCAGCCCGTCGAGCAGGGCGTCGGGCTGGATGCGGTCGACCGTGCCGACCTTCCCGTGCATGAGCCGGCGCGCGCGCTCGACCACGCCGCCGTAGACCTCGACGATGCACTGGTGCCCGAGGCAGACGCCGAGCACGGGCACGCGCCCCGCGAAGCGCTCGATCAGCTCGGCCGAGATCCCCGCCTCGTTCGGACGCCCGGGACCGGGGGAGACGACGAGGTGCGTCGGCCCCATGGCATCGGCCTCCGCGGGCGTGACCGCGTCGTGCCGGCGCACGTCGACGACGGCCCCCGACTCGCACAACAGGTGCGCGAGGTTGTACGTGAAGGAGTCGTAGTTGTCGATCAGCAGCACGCGCGGAGCGTCCTCGGCGGCGCCCGGCGGCGCGATCACGGTCATCGCCCGTACCGTCCCGTCTCGGCGAGATCGATCGCGGCCGACAGCGCGGCCAGCTTGTTCATGCACTCCACGTGCTCGCTCGCCGGGTCGGAGTCGGCCACGATGCCGGCGCCCGCCTGCAGCAGGGCCACGCCGCCGCGCATGACGATCGTGCGCAGCGCGATGCAGGTGTCCAGCGCGCCGTCGAAGCCGACGTAGCCGAGCGCACCGGCGTAGACGCCGCGGCGCGTGCCCTCGATCTCGGAGATCAGCTGCATCGCACGCACCTTGGGCGCCCCGCTGACGGTGCCCGCGGGGAACGTCGCCTGCAGGAGCGAGAGGGCGTCCTCGCCCGTGCGCAGATTGCCGTCGACCTGCGAGACGAGGTGCATGACGTGCGAGTAGCGCTCGACCTCGAGCAGCTTCGAGACGCGCACGCTGCCGGGCTCGCACACGCGCCCGAGGTCGTTGCGTGCGAGGTCGACGAGCATCAGGTGCTCGGCGCGCTCCTTCTCGTCGGCCTCGAGCTCACGCGCGAGCGCGTCGTCGGCGGCGCCGTCGGCATCACGCCGGCGGGTGCCGGCGATCGGCTTGAGCGTGGCGACGCCCGCGCGAGAGAGCGAGACGTGCGTCTCGGGCGAGGCCGACACGATCTGGCGGTCGCCGAGGTCGCAGAACACCATGTAGGGCGACGGGTTGACGGCGCGCAGGGCGCGATAGAGCGAGAACGCGCTGGCGGCGGTGGGGCGCGCGATCAGTTGCGAGGGCACCATCTGGAAGACGTCGCCCCGCTCGATGTGCACCTGCGCGGCCCGCACCATCGCCTCGTAGTCGTCAGGTGTGCGCTCGGGGTAGCTCTGGCCCGCACCGCTGAGGGCAGGCGCGGGCTCGACGCCGTCCGGCAGCGGCCCGAGCAGGTCGGCGCAGAGCTCGTCGGCGGCCCGGTCGTAGCCGGGCTGCGCGACGACCTGCAGCGTCTGCCGGACGTGATCGAACGCGACCACGACGGGCGCGAAGAGGAAGCGCCCGAGCGCCTCGTCGTCGCCCTCGCGCGGCGGCGGCAGCGGAACGCTCGGCTCGAAGGCCGAGGCTGCGTCGTACGAGAGGCAGCCCATGACGCCGCCGCAGAAGGGAGGCAGCCCGTCGAGGTCGGCGTCGCCATGGCGCGCGAGCGCGCTGCGCAACGGCTCGAACCCGCTCGCCGCAGCGAGCTCCAGCGGCTCGCAGCCGGCGGCCATGAACGAGTGGCGGCCGACCTGCTGGCCGCGCTCGACCGATTCCAGCAGGAAGCCCGGGCCGCGATGGCGCACACGCAGGAACGCGGCCACGGGCGTGAGCAGATCGGCCGGCAACTCGCGCACGGTCGGCCGCGCGCGCCGTGTGCCGGCGGGCGGCGGGATCGTCGGGGTGAAGGGCTGGTTCGTCATCGGTGCAACACGAAAAGCCTCCAGGAGGAGGCTTGGCGGGGCGTCTGGCGCGGCCAGGGGCCGCGACTAGGCGTGAGCGCCCCGCCGCCTGGACCAGCGCCACCAACCCCAGCGGGGGCTCGGAGCAGCACTGCGGGCGACGAGGAACATCGGCCGTAGTCTCGGGCGGAGCGCGCGAGATGTCAACCTGCAGCGGTCGAGGCGGCTAGGCTCCGCCGCCATGAGCCCTGTCCTCGTGACGGGCGCCACCGGGTTCATGGGGCGCCATCTCGTCTCCCGCCTGCTCGCGGACGGGCGTGCGGTGCGCGTCCTCGAGCGTCGTCCGAGCGACGCCTTCGACGGCCTCGCGGTGGAGCGGGTGACGGGCGACGTGACGCAGCCGGAGACGCTGGCCGCGGCCTGCGCGGGCGCCGAGTCCGTGTTCAACCTCGCCGGCGTGCTGTCCTACGACGCGAAGGACGAGGCGCGGTTGCAGGCGGTCAACGTCGACGGTCTGCAGAGCCTGCTGAGCGCGGCGCGGCAGGCCGGCAGCGGCCGTGTGGTGCAGGTCTCGAGCGTGGCCGCAGTCGGCTACACCGACGACCCCGCGCGACCGCAGAACGAGGACTCGGCCTTCCCGGAGGGCGCCTGGCGCAATCGCTACGCGCGCACCAAGCGCCTGGGTGAGCAGGTGGTGGAGCGCGCCGTCGCCGAGGGTCAGGACGTCGTCATGGTCTGTCCGGGCTTCCTGCTCGGGCCGGGAGACGTCAACCGCATCAACACCTTCGTGGTCGAGGAGTACCTGCGCGGCTTTCTGCGCACCACGGTCACGGGAGGCATCTCGTCCGTCGACGTCCGCGATGTCGCCGACGGGCTGCTGGCGGCGGAGCGGCAGGGTGTGAGCGGTCGTCGCTACATCCTCACCAGCGAGGATGGCAATCTCAGCCACAGCGAGTTCTTCGCGCTTGCCGGTGATGTCGACGGCAAGCGCCGCCGCACGGTCAACCTGCCGCCCGCGCTGCTCATCGCCGGCGCGCGCTTCGGGCGCGCGCTACGGCTGCCGGTGCCGCTCAGCCCGGAGGAGATCGAGGCGGCCTGCCACTGGTGGTTCGTCACGCCGGCACGTGCGAGGGAGGAGCTCGGCTTCCGGCCGCGCCCCGTGCGCGAGGCGATGGAGGCCACCGTGAAGTACCTCCGTGACCGCGGCCTGCGCAGGCGCTGACGGTGCCGTGGGGTGACGGCTGGCTGGCGGCGTTGTGGCCGTTCGTGCGGGAAGCGCTCCCGCCGGCGCCCGCGAGCGTGCTCGAGCTCGGCTGCGGGCCGGAGGGCGGCTTCGTCCCGCGGATGCTCGAAGCCGGCTACGAGGCCGTGGGCGTCGATCGCAACGCGCCTGGCGGGCCGGGGTTCCACCAGGTCGACTTCGAGCACTACGCCCCGCCGCGCCGGGTCGACGCGGTCGTGGCCTGCAGGTCGCTGCACCACGTCGACGACCCGGCCGACGTCGCCCGGCGCCTGGCAGCGGCGCTGCGCCCAGGTGGGGCGCTCGTCGTCGTCGAGTGGGCCTGGGAGCGCTTCGACGAGCAGACCGCGCGCTGGTGCCTCGAGCGCCTGGAGCCGGCCGAGGCAGAGGAGGATCACGGCTGGCTGCAGCGCCGCCTGGATGGCTGGCTGGCCTCGGGGGAGACCTGGGACGCCTACTTCGTCGCCTGGGCGTCGTCGCACGGGATCCATCGCGCCGAGCGCATCCTGGCCGAGCTCGACGGGCACTTCGAACGCACGTCGTGCGACTACGCGCCCTACTTCTTCGCCGAGCTGGGCAACGTCCCTGAGGCGGACGAGCAGGCCGCGATCGACGCGGGCGAGATTCGCGCGACGGGCATCCGCTACCGGGGCGCCCTGGCGAGCTCTGAGAGCTGATTTCAAACGTGGCGGGCGAGCCGGGATCCGCTCCCGCTCGCTTCGAGCCTCCCGACCACCAACGCGACGTTTGAAACCAGCTCTAGGACATCGGCACGTGCCGCTGGATGTGCGGCTCGACGCGCTCGAAGATCTCGTCCAGGTCCGAGCCCGTGATCGTGAGCCCGTGGTTCTTGAGGCCGATGATCGCGTGCGCCGGGTCGGGGGCGTCGCGCACCAGCTCGGCCACCGATTCCGCCAGCTCTGCGGTGCCGCAGGGGAAGTTGACCGTCGTCGCGTCGACGCCGTCGACCCACGCGTGCACGTGCAGGATCGCGCCGACGTCGGGGTGCTCGCGGTAGATCATCCAGTGCTCGATCGCGTCCACGGAGACGCGCCGCGGCTCGATCCCCGGCGGGATCGAGATGCGCATGGCGCGCGCCTCGATGTCGTAGTCGGTCACGAGCATCACGTCGCGGCCGATGTCGATCAGCCTCGACTTGTCCACGCCCGACGCGCTCATCCAGAAGCGCGTGTCGTCCTTGCGCGCCGACATGTTGCCGTAGGAGAGGCCGCCCAGCGAGTACAGGCGCATGACGTGGCGCAGGTCGCGAGCGGGCAGGATCTTCTCGATCGGGAAGGGCGCCGGCAGCAGGTCGAGCGCGTCCAGGCGCTCGCCCGCGCGGCGCAGCGCGGCGGTCTGCTCATCGCCGTCCCAGAGCTCGGGCTCGAGGTCGGGCGTGAAGATGTTGTCGACCACCAGCGTCGATTCGGCGAGCGGCGCGAGGCGCGACGCGACGGAGTGCAGGAACGTGTCGTCGTCGCCCTCGTGCATGACGGAGTAGTTGCCCTGCTCGGGCGTCAGGAAGCGCGCCTCGCGACCCGGCACGACGCACACGGCCAGGTTCGAGAGCGCGCGCACGAGCACCGGATACGCGTGGGCCAGGAAGTCCTCGGGAATGGTGTTCTCGGCCCAGATCGAGGCTACGAACGTCGACTTGGCCACGCGCCGGAAAGGCCGCGGATCGGCGCGGTCGATGAAGTTGAGTACGAGCCGCGCTTTCTTTCCGTCGTCGAGTTCTTCGTAACCTCGCTCGAGGAGCGCCGCTCGCAGCCCGCTGGCGAACGATTCCAGCACGTCGGGCACCGTGCCGTTGAAGGCAAATTGCATCGGTTATGCAGGCTATCAGTCAGAGCGAGGTGCAAAACGAGCCTGCGCGCGCCCGCCAGGCGCACATTTCGGGGCATGGGCGTGCCTCCCCGGGCTCGGGCGGTACCCTGCCGCCGTGCCCGATGCAGTCATCCTCTCTTCCGCACGCACGCCGTTCGGGCGCCTCGGCGGCGCGCTCGCCTCGCGCACCGCCGTCCAGCTCGGAGTGGTGGCGGCCTCGGCGGCGTTGCAGCGCTCAGGCGCCGAGCCCGAGGAGATCGACTACGCCGTGATCGGCCAGGTCGTCCAGGCGGGCGCGGGCCACATCCCCTCCCGCCAGGTCACGCTTGCCGTGGGGGTGCCCGAGGAGGTCGGCTCGGACACGATCAACAAGGTCTGCGCCTCCGGCATGCGCGCCGTCGCGCTGGCCGACCTGATGGTGCGCGCCGGAGATCGGCGCCTCCTGCTCGCAGGCGGCATGGAATCGATGTCGAGCGCGCCCTACCTGCTCAAGCGCGCGCGCACGGGCTATCGCTTCGGCGACGGCGAGGTGCTCGACGCCAACCTCAGCGACGGCCTGCGTGACCCCTGGAGCGGGAAGCTGATGTACGAGCAGGCGAGTGCCGTGGCCGACGAGCTCGGGCTTGCCCGCAGCGAGCTCGACGAGTGGGCGCTGCGCTCGCACCAGCGCGCCGTGGCCGCGATCGACTCGGGGCGCATGGCCGAGGAGATCGTGGCCGTCGAGGTGCCCGGGCGCGGCGGGCCCACGCTGGTCGACACCGACGAGGCGCCGCGACGCGACACCACGCTCGAGCGGCTGGCCGCGCTGCCGCCGCTCGACCACGCACACCCCACGCACACGGCCGGCAATTCGCCGGGCGTCAACGACGGGGCGGCGATGCTCGTCGTTGCGGACGCAGCGCTGGCCCACGAGCGCAATCTCGAGCCGCTCGCGCGCATCCTCGCGACCGGCTGCACGGCCAACCGCCACGACTCGCTCGCGCGCGTCCCCGCGCGCGCCGCGCAGATCGCCCTCGAGCGCGCCGGCCTGACCGCAGCGGACATGGACCTGATCGAGATCAACGAGGCGTTCGCCTCGGTCGCGCTGCAGTCGTCGCGCGATCTGGGCGTGGATCCGGAGCGCGTCAACGTCAACGGCGGCGCCGTCGCGCTCGGCCATCCCGTCGGGGCGTCGGGCGCGCGCCTCGTGGGAACGCTGATGTACGAGCTGCGTCGCCGCGGGGGCGGGCGCGGGCTGGCTGCGATCTGCTCGGGCGGCGGGCAGGGTGACGCGATCGTGATCGAGGTCGACGGGCGGTGATCCAGCGCGTGCTGGTCGTCGGCTCCGGGCAGATGGGCGCCGGCATCGCCCAGGTCGCTGCGACCGCGGGCCTGGCTGTGACGCTCGTCGACGTCGGAGAGGAGCAGCTCGAGCGGGGGCGCGCAGGCATCGCCGCCTCACTCCAGAAGCTCGCTGCCAAGGGGCAGGTCGCCGACCCGGAGGCCGTGCTCGCACGCATCTCCACCTCGACCGAGCTCGGCGACGCGGCGGACGCAGAGCTCGCGATCGAGGCCGCCAGCGAGGACGTGGAGCTCAAGCTCGCCCTCTTCCGGCAACTCGACGACGTGCTTGGAGCCGGCGCGGTGCTCGCTTCCAACACCTCGTCGATCCCGATCGGCCGGCTGGCGGCTGCAACCGGTCGCCCCGCGCAGGTCTGCGGGATGCACTTCATGAACCCGCCCGCGCTGATGCCGTTGGTGGAGCTGATTCGCGGGCTCGAAACGAGCGACGAGACCGTCGCGACGGTGCGCGCGGCCGCCGAGGCCATGGGCAAGACGGTCGCGGAGGCGCGCGACGTCCCCGGCTTCCTGGCCAACCGCATGCTGCTGCCGATGCTCAACGAGGCGGCCTTCTGCCTCTACGAGGGCGTGGGGGACGCCGAGGCGATCGACACCGTCATGCGGCTGGGCATGAATCACCCGCTCGGCCCGCTCGCGCTGGCCGACCTGATCGGCCTCGACACCTGTCTCGCGATCCTCGAGGTGCTGCACGACGGCTTCGGCGATCCGAAGTTCCGGCCCTGCCCCCTCTGGCGCCAGTACGTCGAGGCGGGCAGGCTCGGCCGCAAGGCCGGGCGTGGGTTCCACGCGTACGACTAGCCGCAGCGGTCAACTCGCGGCTCTCGCGACGGTTGCGCTGTGGTGCTCGTCGTTCGCGCTCATCAAGCACCTCGTCGATGCCGGGCTGGGCGCGCAGGACGTGGCCGTGGGCCGCTTCGTCGTGGCCTGGCCGGGCTTCATCTACCTGCTCTGGCGTGCCGGCGGCCTGCCGGGACTGACGCGTGGCGAGGCGCTGCGCATCCTCGTCGCGTCCGCCGGCGGCGTGACGGCGTACCACCTGGCGCTCAACGAGGGAGAGCGCACGACCGCCTCGGGCGTCGCCGCGCTGATCGTGGCGCTCGCGCCCGCCGCGACGCTCGCCCTCGCGCTCGCGGTCGGACTCGAGCGCTTCGCTCCGCGCCGCGTCGCCGGGATCGCGCTCGCGTTCGCGGGCGTCGTGGTCGTCGTCCTGCTCGGCTCGGGCGCCGACGTGTCGTTGCACGGCCTGCGCGGGCCGCTGCTCGTGCTCGTCGCGCCGCTCACCTTCGCGGTCTACAACATCCTCTACAAGCCGCTGCTCGGCCGCTACGACCTTCCGGCCCTGACCGCTGCGGGCGGCCTCGTGGGATCGCTGCTCTTCCTGCCGTTCGAGAATGCGGGCGCGGTCGACCGCTTCGGCGCCCTCGGCGCGGGCAGCTGGATCGCGCTGGCCGTGCTCGGCCTGGGCGCCACGCTGGGCGGCTACGTGACCTGGAGCATCGCCCTGCGGGGGTTGGAACCGTCGCGCGCCATGTCGTACCTCTACTGCGTCCCGCCGCTGGCCGTGGCGATCGGCGCAGTCTTCCTGGACGAGCCGGTGACGCTCTGGCTGCTGCTCGGCGGTGCGCTCGTGATCGGCGGTGTGGCCGTCGCGCAGCGAGGGCCTGCACGAAAGGCGGGAATCCCGCCGAAAGCTTGCATCGAGGGCGCCGACGGGCAACGATGTCGCACTTGAGGAAGCGATTTTCGCTCGCAGCCGGGGTTGCGGCCCTCGCGCTGCTCGCTCTCCCGGCGCTCGCCGCCGCCAACCCCGGAACAGGCCCGGAGCTGGTGCAGCGGAGCGGTCGGCTGGTCGCCGTGCACACGGACCGGCTGGACGGCAGCTCGAGCCAGCGCTGGGTGCTCGAGAACGGGCTCCATCAGCTGCCCGTGCGCATGCCGGCCGGCGTCTGGGTCGACCCGGGCTCGAGCGTCCGCCTCGAGGGCACGCTGCAGGACGGGGCGCTCGTGCTTGCGGACTCCCTCAGCGCGGTCGACCAGCTGGCCCCGGCGCCCTCGGCGCTGGCCCCCGACACGACGGCGGCGGCTCCGTCGCTCCACATGACCGCGATCATCCTCTTCGGGTTCAGCGGCGGGCCGTCGTACACCGCATTGCCGCCGGCGGCACAACCGGCTTCGGCGGCACAGGCCCTGGCGTTCGGATCCGATCCGAGCTCACTCGACTCCTACTACCTCGAGCAGACCTACGGCCAGCTCGGGTTCACGGGCCAGACGTTCGGGCCGTTCAACGTCATGGACACGGAGTCGACATGCACGGGAACGGATCTCTCGCGCTGGGCCGAGAAGGCCGAGGCGTCGGCGGGCATCAACGAGACGGCTTCTCCCTATCAGCACTACGTCTTCGTCTTCCCGTTCCGGTCGTCGTGCACATTCGCCGGGATCGCCGAGATCGGCGGGCACCACGTGTGGATCAACGGCGACTACTCCGTTCGGGTGCTGGCGCACGAGCTCGGCCACAACCTCGGGCTCGCGCATGCCGGAGGGCTGGCCTGTACGGACGCGGGAGTGGCAGCGCCCATGGGCGACTCGTGCACGGCCGACGGCTTCGAGTACCTCGACCCGTTCGACGCGATGGGGAGCGGCGACGTCGGCAGCGGGCAGTCGCTCGTCCGCCAGATGAGCATGGAGCACAAGCTCGCGCTCCATCTGCTCCCGACCTCGGCGGTGAAGGTCATCGGGACATCCGGCACGTACCGCATCGCACCGATGGAGACGCTCACCGGAACGCCCGAGCTGCTGCGCATCCCCAAGTTCGGCGGCGGCAACTACTTCGTCGAGTACCGCCAGCCGATCGGCTTCTTCGACAGCCAGGGGCCGCCGTTCGCGAACGGCGTCCTCATACGCACGGAGTCGCCCGACGTCGCGAGCAATCCCAGCCATCCCAACGCCGATACGGCCCTGATCGACATGCATCCCGAGACCCAGGACGACTGGACGGACGCCGCGATGGATCCCGGCCAGGTGTTCAACGACCGTCTGCACGGCATCTCGATCCGCAACGTCGGCCAGGACGCGTCCGGCGTCACGCTCGCGATCACGGTGCCGGGCGACACCCTGCCGCCGAGCGCGCCCAGCGGCCTCGCGGCGGTCGCCGACGGGACGACGGCGCAGCTGCGCTGGAATGCCGCGACCGACGACTTCTCGGTGGACGACTACGTCGTCAAGCGCGACGGAGCCCAGGTCGGCACGCCGGTCGCGACGAGCTTCACCGACACGGGCCTCGTGCCGGGCACGACGGTCTCCTACACCGTGGCGGCCGTCGACGCCGGCGGCAACATCGGCCCGGCCGCCGCCGTCAGCCTCGCGATACCCGACACCACCGCGCCCGGCGCGCCAGCGAAGGTCACGGCCAAGGTGACGAAGAAGGGCCAGGTGCAGCTCGCCTGGGGAGCCGCGACCGACAACGGCCGCGTGGCCTCGTACCGGATCAGGCGTGCCGGCAGGCAGATCGCGACCGCGACCGGGCGCACGTTCCTCGACAAGTCTCCCAAGCCCGGCAGCGGCTCGACCGTCACGTACTCGGTCGTGGCCGTCGACGCGGCCGGCAACGCAGGTCCCGCGGGCAAGGCCAGGCCAGTGCGCGCGGCACTGCTGCGCAAGCTTGTGATCTCGCGTCTCAGGATCGCTGGCGTGGCGCTCGGTCCGCAGGCGCTCGTGACAGTCACGGGCACCGTCTCCGACGTCACCGCGGTCTGCAGCGTGCGCGTCGGGCGCGGTGCCTGGGGCCGTTGCCGGCCGAACGTGGCCGGCCGCTTCAGCGCGACCGTGCGTGCCGATGGATCCAATCTCGTGTCGATCTCACTGCGCGATCAGCTCGGCCGCGTGAAGCTGGCCACCCTGCGCATCTCGTAGCCATCCCCTCGATGTGGGATCGTGCCGGTCCCTCCGCGTGCCGAAGGACAGGCCAGGATGGCCATCGCGAAGACGCTATGCGCTCGGGCCGGCGCTGTCGCGGCCCTGCTCCTGCTCGCTCTGCCGTCGCTCGCCGCCGCGAACCCCGGCAAGGGGCCGGCACTCGTGCGGCGCAGCGGTCAGTTCGTGATCGTGCACGCCGACGGACGCGATGGCAGGTCGACGCGCCAGGCCGTGCTGCGAGACGGGCTCACGCGGACGCCGGTACGGCCGCCCGCCGACGAGTTCATCGAGCCGGGTGCGCGCGTGCGCCTCGAGGGCACCATGCAGAACGGGACGCTCGTCGTCGCGGATTCGGTGAGCGCCGTGCAGCAGACTGCGCCGGCCGCGCTGGAGGCCGGCGCGCCGAGGCTCGCGGCATCGCCTTCGATGCACAACACCGCCGTGGTCCTGTTCGGATTCACGGGCGGCCCGACGCACACGCAGCTGACGACCGACCAACCGTCGGCGACGACCGAGATGTTCGGCGATCCGCAGACGACGCCGGACTCACTCAACGCGTACTACCAGGAGCAGACGTACGGGCAGATCGGGTTCTCGGGGACCGTGTTCGGGCCCTTCGACATCGCGGGCCCCACGGGCACCTGCAGCCAGAACGATTTCTACACCTGGGCCGCTCAGGCCGAGAACGCGACGGGCATGAACGACTCGGCGTTCCAGCATTGGGTCTTCGTCTTCCCGGACGTCCCGGCCTGCGGGTGGTCGGGCCTCGCGGAGATCGGCGGGCCGCACGTCTGGATCAACGGCAGCTTCGAGGTGCCCGTGATCGCGCACGAGCTCGGGCACAACCTCGGCATCTCGCACGCGGGCGGGCTCTCGTGCACAGCGTCCGGAGTTGCGGCGCCGATGGGCGACTCCTGCACGATCGACCGGACGCACTACCAGCTGCCGCAATACGCCGATCCGTACGACGCGATGGGCAACTTCCCGGTGCTGCGGCAGATGAACATGGAGCACAAGCTCGCGCTCGGGCTGCTGCCGGCTTCGGCGGTCCAGACGGTCGCCGCCTCGGGGACGTATCAGCTGGCTCCGATGGAGACGCTCGGCGCGTCCGTGGAGCTGCTCCGGCTGCCGAAGCCGGGCGGTGGCTCGTACTTCGTCGAATACCGGCGTCCGGTCGGCTTCTTCGATTCGCAGAGCCCGGCCGTCGCGGGCGTGCTCGTCCACACCGAATCGCCGGATCTGGTCGATCCGAATCCCAGCCACCACGGCGATTCCGACACGTCGTTGATCGACATGCATCCGGGTGCCGTCAACTCCAACCAGTGGACGGATGCAGCCATGACGGTCGGTCAGGTCTTCGACGACCCGATTCGCGGGATCTCGATCCAGAACCTCGCCCAGAGCTCCACCGGCGCCACGCTCGCCATCACGATGCCGGCCGACACGACGCCGCCCAGTCGTCCCGGCCGGCTGACGGCGGTCGTCAGCGGCACGAGCGTCGCGCTGCAATGGACGCCCGCGTCCGATGACTTCTCGGTCGCTTCCTACACCGTCGCCCGCGACGGCGCCGCGCTCGGCTCGACGCAGGCGACGAGCTTTGCCGACAGCGGCCTCACGCCCGGCACCACCGTGAACTACGCGGTGACCGCCACCGACGCCGCAGGCAACATCGGCCCGGCGTCCACGATGGCCGTGACGCTGCCGGACACCCTGGCGCCGAGCGTTCCCGCGAGCGTCACGGCGAGCGTGACCCGGGATGGCCGCGTGCACGTCGCCTGGGCGGCCGCCACCGACAACGTCGGCGTCGTCTCCTACCGCGTCCTGCGCGACGGCACCGGGATCGCGCAGCCCACCGGCACCTCGTATACCGACACCGCAGCCGGGCCGGGCGCCGGCGCGACGGTCTCCTACTCCGTCGTCGCCTTCGACCAGGTCGGCAACGCGAGCGGTCCCGGCTCGGCCCCGCCGGTGCGAGCAGCATTGCTGCGACAGCTGGGCGCGTCGCATCTCAAGGTGAAGCGGGCCAGGAAGAGCAGCCTCGTGCAGGTCACGGGCGTCCTCTCGGACGTCAAGGCGATCTGCCGTCTGCGCCTCGGCCGCGGACCCTGGCACCGCTGCAAGGTCAAGCCGACCAGCGCATTCGCGGTCAGCGCACGCGGCAAGCGCGTGAAGCAGGTGACGCTCTCCCTACGCGACGAGCTCGGCCGCGTGAGGCTGCAGACGCTTCGCGTACGCTAGGTCCGTGACCGATCGCGTCGTGCGGCTCGACCGCATCTACACCCGTGGCGGCGACGCCGGGGAGACGAGCCTCGGCGATGGACAGCGCGTGTCGAAGGCGGCGGCGCGCATCGCCGCGTACGGCACCGTCGATGAGCTCGGGGCAGTGCTCGGGCTGGCGCGCACGCATCCGCTGCCCGACGGCATGGACGGCTGGCTGGGACGGATCCAGAACGATCTCTTCGACCTCGGCGCCGATCTCTGCGTGCCCGAGGAGGAGCGCGACGACCGGCAGTCGGAGCGCGAGCGCACGCGCCTGCGCGTCTCGCCCGCGCAGGTCGCCTGGCTCGAGCAGCGCTGCGACGAGGTCAACGCCGGCCTGCCGCCGCTCACCTCCTTCGTGCTTGCCGGCGGCACACCCGCCGCCGCCGTCCTGCACCTCGCGCGCACCGTCTGCCGCCGGGCCGAGCGCGAGACCGTCGCGCTGGCCGCCGCCGAGCCGGTCGGCGCGACCGCGCTGCAGTACCTCAACCGCCTCTCCGACCTGCTATTTCTCCTCGCACGCGCGGCAAATCCGCCGGGCGAGGAGGTGCTCTGGGTGCCGGGAGGGGAGCGAGGCTGATGGCACGTCGCGATCGCAAGGCGCTGCACGAGACGCTGTCCGGCATCCCGGTCGCGCCGCTCTACTCGCCCGAGACCACGCCGCTCGACTACGGCGAGGCGCTGGGCGATCCGGGCGCCTACCCCTACACCCGCGGCCCCTACGGCACGATGCACCGCGGCCAGCTGTGGACGATGCGCATGTTCGCCGGCTTCGGCACGGCGGAGGAGACCAACGAGCGCTTCCGCTACCTGCTGGAGCAGGGCCAGACGGGCCTCTCCACGGCCTTCGACATGCCGACGCTGATGGGCTACGACTCCGACGCCCCGCGGGCGCTCGGCGAGGTCGGGCGCGAGGGCGTGGCGATCGACACGCTCGCGGACATGGAGGATCTGTTCGCCGGCATCCCGCTGGACGAGGTGACCGTCTCGATGACGATCAACGCGCCCGCGGCGATGATCCTGGCGATGTACGCGTGCATGGCGCGGCGCCGCGGCATCCCGCTGGACGCGCTCGGCGGCACGATCCAGACGGACATCCTCAAGGAGTTCATCGCGCAGAAGGAGTGGATGTACCCGCCCGAGCCGTCGCTCGACCTGGTCGTCGACATGATCGAGTGGTGCTGCGACGAGATGCCGCGCTGGCACCCGGTCTCGATCAGCGGGTACCACATCCGCGAAGCGGGCGCGACCGCCGCCCAGGAGCTCGCGTTCACGCTCGCCGACGGCTTCGCCTACGTCGAGGCCTGCATCGAGCGCGGCTTGCCCGTCGATCGCTTCGCGCCACGCCTCTCGTTCTTCTTCAACGCGCACCTCGACTTCTTCGAGGAGATCGCCAAGTACCGCGCCGCGCGCCGTATCTGGGCACGTGAGCTGCGCGATCGCTTCGGCGCCCGCGAGGAGCGCTCGCTGCTGATGCGCTTCCACGCGCAGACTGCCGGTGTCTCGCTGACCGCCCAGCAGCCCGAGGTCAACATCGTGCGCACGGCCGTCGAGGCGCTCGCCGCCGTCCTGGGCGGATGCCAGAGCCTGCACACGAACTCCTTCGACGAGGCCATGGCACTGCCGACGGAGGCCGCCGCGACACTCGCCCTGCGCACGCAGCAGGTGCTCGCACACGAGGTCGGCGTCACGTCCACTCCCGATCCACTGGGCGGCTCCTGGTACGTCGAGCACCTCACCGACCGGCTCGAGAGCGAGGCCTACGCGATCTTCAAGCGCATCGACGGGCTCGGCGGCGTGATCCCGGCCATCGACGCGGGCTACTTCCAGCGCGAGCTCGCGGACTCGGCGTTCCGCTACCAGCAGCAGGTCGAGAGTGGCGACCGCGTGATCGTCGGTGTCAATCGCTACGTCGCCAACGGCGACGAGCCCGACCTGCTGCACGTGGATCCGATCGTCGAGCAGCGCCAGATCGCACGGCTCCAGGCCGTGCGCGCGCGGCGCGACTCGGCCGCGGTCGAGGCCTCACTCGCGCGGCTGCGCGAGGATGCCGAGGCGGGTCGCAACGTGATGCCTGCGCTGGTCGAATGCAGCGACGCCTATACGTCGCTGGGCGAGATGTGCGACGTGCTGCGCGCCGTCTGGGGGATCTACCGCGAGACGCCGGTCTTCTAGACCCGCTGGAGCGACGTCATGACCTGCGTGCAGGCGGCGCTCAGCTGCGCGGCGTGCGCCGGGTCCCAGAAGCAGGCGATCGAGTATTCCGTGTGCCCGCGGAATGCGAACGCGTAGCGCGCGCTGCTGCCGCCCGGCCGCGTGTAGGTGTAGATGCGAGCGATCAGGTCGCCGGCCTTGCCGGGCTGGACCGGGCCCGTCGCCTTGAGCTTCTGGGCCGAGGCGATGCGCTCGGCGGCGCGATCGACGGACTCGTCGAAGCGGTCGGCGGTGAGGCGGCTGCCGCCCGTGCCGATGGCCGAGCCGTCGGACTGCACGTCAGCGGAGATCCTGTACGTCGCGACCACGACGTAGTTGGCGCCGTTGACGCCGACTGCGGTCGAGAACGTGGGCTTGAGCAGGCCTCCGCGCGGTGGCTGGCGTGCGACGAGCTCGCTCGGATAGGTGAAGCTGACGGGTGCGGTGGCGCTCTGGAACTGGCCCACGGACGGCTTGCTGCTGCCGCCGCTGAGCAGGAAGTAGGCCGCGATCGCGGCCGCGCCGACGACGACTGCCGAGGCGGCCAGGATCCGCGGCATGAGCGAGCGCTTGCGCGGAGCCTTGCGTGTGGGGCGCTCGGGCCTGCGGGGCGGGGCGGTCGGCGCCGTGGTGGCGACCGGCTGCGGCGCGGGTGCAGGCGCGGGCTCGGCGACGATGATCGGGATGTCGGACGTGTCCTCCCCGACGGACGGGAGATCGTCCTCGGTGTCACCCGCGAGGGCCGCGGGCGGCGCGGGCTCGGGCACTGCCTCGGGCTCGGGCTCGGGCACTGCCTCCGCCTCCGGCTCCGGCTCGGCCTCGGGCTCCGGCTCGGCGGCAACCGGCGGCTGCTCGGGCTCGGCCGCCGGCTCGGGCGCGGCGGCGGGCGCCTCCTCGACCGTGTCGGAGACCTCGGGTGCCTGCACCGCCTCCTCGTGCTGCGGCTCGGGCTCGTGCGCCGGAGTCGTCAGCGGCGGCGGCTCGTCGACCACCGCGGTGGAGCGCATCGACGGCTCCGCGGCCGGCGAGACGGCGGGGCCGCCGAAGCTCAGCGATCCGAGCGCGGAGCCGCTCTCGGCGGCGCGCTCGGCCTCGATCGACTCCATCGCGCTGTTGAGCGCCGCGAGACGCCTGGCGGCTTCCGCGCGCACGGTGTCGTTCGCGCTTGCAAAGCGCTCGGGGGCGAGAATCTGCGTGCTGCGACGGTAGGAGATGCGGATCTCCGCCAGCGAGGCGTCGCGGCGCACGCCAATGATCTCGTACGGGTCAGTACGATCGGTCACCGACATCCAAGCGTAGAGGATGAGAAGGCGTGCGCAGCCTCCTCTGAGGGGGTCCGAGCCGCGGCGCAGTTGCGAGCCAGGCCCCTATCATCCGAACGATGACGGGAAGGATTCGCGTGGTCATTGCGAAGCCCGGGCTCGATGGCCACGATCGCGGAGCAAAGGTCATCGCACGGGCTCTTCGCGATGCAGGCATGGAAGTCATCTATACGGGGCTGCACCAGACGCCCGAGCAGATCGTCGAGACGGTCGTCCAGGAGGATGCCGACGCCATCGGAATCTCCATCCTCTCGGGCGCGCACATGACGCTCGTGCCCCGCATTCTCGAGCTGCTGCGGAGCGAGGGCGCCGAGGATGTGCTCGTGCTCGTCGGCGGCACCATCCCGGCACCCGATGCCGACGCGCTGCGTGAGCAGGGCGTGGCCGCCGTCTTCACGCCCGGCACGCCGACGACGGCGATCGTCGAGTACCTGCAGGCGCACGCGGCGACCGGTTGATGTCGATCGACGTCAGCATGCACGGCCGCGTGGCGGTCGTGACGGTCAATCGCCCCGAAGTCCTCAACGCACTCTCGACCGAGCTGCTCGAGGAGCTCCTGGCCGCCTTCCGCGGCCTCGCCGACGACGACGAGTGCGGCGTCGCCGTGCTCACCGGCGCAGGCGAGCGCGCATTCATCGCAGGCGCGGACATTGCCGAGCTTGCGACCAAGACGCCGCTCATGGCCCGCAAGTACTCCGAGCACGGGCAGGACCTCTCGCACCTCCTGGAGACGATGCGCAAGCCGACGATCGCGGCGGTCAACGGCTACGCGCTGGGCGGCGGCTGCGAGATGGCGCTGGCATGCGACCTGCGCTTCGCCTCGACAGCCGCGCGCTTCGGTCAGCCCGAGATCAACCTCGGCATCATCCCGGGCTGGGGCGGCACCCAGCGGCTCGCGCGCGCATCCTCGGTCGGCTTCGCGAAGGAGCTCGTGCTCACGGGGCGCATGGTGGAGGCGGGCGAGGCGCTCGAGCGCGGCCTCGTGAACGCGGTCTTCGAGCCCGCCGACCTGCTCCCGCGGACACTCGAGATCGCCCAGGAGATCGCGGCCAAGAGCCCGATCGCGCTGGCGTACGCGAAGGAGGCGACCAACCGCAGCCTGCACGGCGACCTGGGCGCGAACCTCGTGCACGAGGCAGACCTGTTCGCAATCCTGTTCTCGACCGACGATGCGCGCGAGGGCCTCACCGCCTTCACGGAGAAGCGCGCCGCGCGGTTCGTCGGCAGCTGAGGCCCGTGGCGGCCGAGGTCTCCCTGCGCGGCGCCGGCTGCTGCCTCGTGCTGCGTGTGGACCGCTACGCGTACCCGTCGGTCACGTCGGGCAGCGACGCCAACTGGCTCGCGGGCGAGGTGGAGCTCACGGCCGGCCAGACGGGCGCCTACCACGCGAAGCACCGGGTCGCGCTGCGCACGGGCGAGCTGGCCGAGCTGCGCGATCGGCTGCGGCAGCTCGACCGCGCTTCCACGGGCGAGGCGCACTTCGAGCACCTCGAGGAACAGGTCGGCATCACGATGCGCCTGAGCGCCGGCAGCGGGACGCTCTCGGTCGTCGTGCGCGAGCACCTTGGCCCCGAGCTGCGCTTCCAGGACGCCGAGATCTCGGACGCGGCGATCGGCGACGCGCTGGCCGAGCTCGAGGCCGTGATCGCCGCGTTCCCCGTGCGCGACTAGTCGGCGTCCTCGATGCGCACGCGGTTCGCCACGAGCGTGCCGCCCTCGCGGACCGTCGCCCAGACGGTCACGCGCAGCCCGGTGACGAGGTCCGAGCTCGCGGCCTTGCCGGTCCCGCGAGTGATCGCCGCATCCTTGGCGAGGGCCATCATCAGCGACCGCTCGACACGCTCCGTCCGGCCGCCGCGCAGGATGCTCGCCGTGCGCATGCGCAGGAGCGCGGCCCTGTCGCCGCGCACGCTCCACGTCAGCATGCCCGTGAGCCGGGCGGTGCCACGCTCGATCGGCGGAGGGCGCCGTGCCGCCGGCAGCCGGCGTGCACTCGCCAGCAGCTCGTAGGGATCGACGGCGGCACCGCCTGCCGGCTGGTAGACGAACCCGAGCTGCGGCTGCCTGGCCGTCGCGCTGCCCGAATAGCCGCTGAAGCCCAGCGTCTGCCCCGGCTTGACGTGCTTGCCGTCGCGCAGGCCCGTGGCATACGCGCTCCTGCGATTGCCGTCGCGGCCGAGGTGCAGGTAGATGAAGCGATCCCCCGTCGGCGTGGTCAGCGTGACGCTCCAGCCCCCGCCGCCGCGCCAGAGCAGCCGCACGTCGCCGCTCGCGGTGGCCACGACGGGCGTCCCCGCCGCCACGCCGATCGCATTCCCGGTCTGGCGCTTGCCGCCGCTGACCGTGCCGTAGTCGTCCTTCCAGCTGATCACGGGGCCGGCCACCGGGAAGACGATGTTCGTGGTGTCGGCCGCAGCGAGGCCGGGCGCCAGCGCGAGCCCGAGCGCCGCGAGCGCAGCCGGTCGTGCGAAAAGGGCCATGACCAGGTCTTAGCAGAGGGATCCGACGCTGCCCGGTGCGCGGCGGCCAAGTGGCACTCGCCGCGAGTGTCATTTGGCGCTTTTCGCACCACGCGCGAATTGGCGTTTCGGAAGGCCCGCCGATCGGTATCCTCCGGGCGACGGGTCGGGCGGTTGGCGCCCGCATGGGAGCAACGAGGAGCGAGCTGCGTTGAAGATCGCCGTGTGCGTCAAGGAGGTGCCGGACGCCACCGCTCCCAAGCGGATCGATCCGGGCACGAAGAGGCTCGACCGCTCCGGCGAGAAGACCATGAACTCCTACGACGCGCACGCGCTCGAAGAGGCCGTGCGGTTGAAGGAGGGCGCTGCCGGCGCCGACAGCCTCATCACGGCGCTCTGCATGGGCCCTGAGGGTGCCGTGCGGTCGTTGCACAAGGCGCTCTCGCTGGGCGCGGACGAGGCGCTCCTGGTCAGCGATCCGGCGCTCGAGGGCGCCGATATCGCCACGACCGCCCGCGTGCTCGCGGCCGCCGCGAAGCATCTCGGGGCCGACCTGGTATTGCTCGGCCAGCAGGCCGCAGACTCCGATTCCTACGTCATGGCCGCGGCCGTCGCCGAGCATCTCCAGCTCCCGCTCGTGACGCAGGTCGCCCGGCTCGAGCTGACCGACGGCGGCGTGCGAGCCAAGCGTCAGAGCGAGACGGGCTACGACGTCGTCGAGGCGCCGCTCCCGGCGGTCATCTCGGTCTCGGATGCCATCAACGAGCCGCGCTACGCGTCGCTCAAGGCGATCATGGGCGCTCGCAAGAAGCCCCAGACCCAGCTGGCGCTCGCCGATCTCGGCGTCGAGGCCGGGAACACGACAGAGGTGCTCGCCCTGACGCCACCGCCCACCAAGGAGGGCGGCCGGCGCATCGAGGACGAGAACGGCAGCTCCGCTGAGGAGATCCTCGCGTTCCTGCTCGAGCGGAAGGCCATCTGATGGGCGACATCCTCGTCTTCTGCGAACAGCACGACGGCGCCGTCGGCGCCAGCTCGCTCGGCCTCCTGGAAGAAGCGGCGCGGCTCGGCTCGGGCCTCGGCGCGCAGGTCGACGCCGTGGTCTGCGGTCAGGGCCTCGACGACGGGCAGATGGCTGCGCTCGGTGGCCACGGCGCGAGCACGGTCTACGTCTGCGACGACGAGGCCATGGCGCAGTCGCTGCCTCAGCCGATGGTCGACGCGCTCGCGGGCGTGCTCGCTGCACACCCGCACGACATCGTCCTGCTCAGCGCGAGCGTGCTCGCCTCCGATGTCGCCGCGGCGCTGGCCGCTCGGCTCGGCGTCGGCGTGGTCGTCGACACGATCGAGCTGCACGCCGAGGACGGCCGGCTGGTGACGCGCCGGCCCGGCCTCGGCGATTCCGTGCTCGCGCACTGCGCCCTCACGGGTGACCGCGGCGTGATCGTGGCGCGCGCGAACACGTATGCGCCGAGCGACGGCACCGGCGGCTCGGCCAAGGTCGAGCGCGTGGCCGTGAGCACGCAGCCGTGGTCGAGCGCTGCGCGAGTGGTCGGGCACGAGGCCGCGGAGGCCTCTGCCGTCGACATCTCGGAGGCCGAGGTGCTCGTGGCGGGGGGCCGAGGCCTGGGGGGGCCCGAGAACTTCGCGCTGTGCGAGGAGCTCGCCCGCGCGCTGGGCGGCGAGGTGGCTGCGACGCGCGCCGTCGTCGACGCCGGCTGGTACCCGTATGCCGCGCAGGTCGGCCAGACCGGCAAGACCGTGTCGCCGCGGCTGTACGTGGCCTGCGGCATCTCGGGCGCCATCCAGCACAAGGTCGGCATGGCCGGCGCGGAGACGATCGTTGCGATCAACAAGGACGCCAACGCGCCGATCTTCGATTTCTGCGACCTCGGCGTGGTCGGCGATGTCCACCAGGTACTGCCGCGCCTGACCGAGCTTGTGCGCGCCGAGCGTGGCCTATAGGGACCCCTGCGTCGCAGAAAAGGCGCTGCGAGCATCCTCGTTCGGGGGATCTTCGTGCCACCCGCGCGAGGGCTCCTGTAGAACACTTATCAGCTATTTCTTTCATGCTGAAACCGTTCACTACCCACACCGGAATCTGTCGGAGCGGTCGGTGAAGGGCTCGGTGGCCTCGCGCTGCCGTGCCCTCGCCCCGTGGCTCGCGGCGCTGGCCGTCGCCGTTGTCGCGATCGCTCTTGCCGTCGACGTGCTTCGAACCGGCTTCCGGCCGGTCGGCGCGCTCGATCTTCCGGCTCTCGTGCTCTTCGGCCTGACGCTCCTGGCCGTGCCCTCCTGCGCGCTCGCGCTGGCCTATCGCGCGCACTCCCGGGAGGGCCGCCAGCGCTCGGAGGTGGAGTCGCTGCTGGCGATCATGCGCGACGTCCACGCCGCCGCCGGCACCGAGGCCGCCGCGGGCGTTCTGCTCGAGCACGCCCGTTCGCTGGTCGGCGCCGGCGGAGCCGCGCTCGTGCTGCACACGGCCGAGGGCCGCGTTCTGCGCGCACAGGTCGACGGCCGGGAGCGCGCCCGTCGCTCCCTCACCGGCGAGACCACGCCGCCCGAGCGAACGCTGCTCGAGGAGCTCGAGACCTCTGCCGTGATCGACCTCTCGAACACCCGTCCCGAGCGCAGGACAGGGCTGACGGGCCTCGGTCTGTCTGCCGCGATCGTGGTCGCCCTGCGAGGCGATGCCCGCGTGGTCGGGCTGCTCGCCGTCGAGCGCAGCGAGTCGTTCAGCCTGCGTGAGCGCAGGCTGCTGGAGGCCGTCGGAGCGCATGCGGGCAGCGCGCTCGAGAGCGGCCAGACCGCGCGCACCCTGGCAGCGGTCACGGCGCTCAAGGAGCGTCTGGCGCACGAGGCCCGGCACGATCCGCTGACGGGGCTCGCCAACCGCTCCCTGTTCTCGTTGCGCGTCGAGGCCGCGCTGGCGCGCGACAACAACGCGCCGGCCGTGATGTTCCTCGACCTCGACGATTTCAAGGGCGTGAACGACACGCTCGGGCACGCCGCCGGCGATGCCCTGCTCGTGACGGTGGCGGAGCGGCTGCGCGCGTCTCTGCGCGAGGACGACCTGGCGGCGCGGATGGGCGGCGACGAGTTCGCCGTGCTGCTCGAGCACGCGCCCACGCCGGTCGAGGCCGAGCGAGCCGCGGAGCGCGTGCTGGGGGCGCTGCTCGCGCCGCTCAGCGTGGAGGGTCACGTCGTGCGCGTCCACGCGAGCATCGGGGTCGCGCTCGCCAGCCGCGGGGTGAGCACCGCCGACCAGCTCCTGCGCAACGCCGATCTCGCGATGTACGCCGCGAAGGACGGCGGGAGGTCCCGCTGCGCGGTGTTCTCGCCGGGCATGGTCGACGCCGAGCTGGCGCGCCACGCCCTCGTCAAGGACCTGCGCGAGGCCCTTGCGCTCGGCCAGATCAAGCCGTACTTCCAGCCGCTGGTGGAGCTCGGCAGCGGCGGCACCTGGGCGGTCGAGGCGCTCGCCCGCTGGCATCATCCCCGGCTCGGCCTGCTGCTGCCCGAGCGCTTCATCGAGCTGGCGGAGGAGACCGATCTGATCAACGAGCTCGGTCGCGACATGCTGCGGGCGGCCTGCCGGCAGGCCATGGTCTGGCGTGAGGTCATCCCGGGCGCGTCCGATCTGGTCGTGTCGGTCAACGTCTCGCGGCTCCAGCTGGAGGACGCGCAGTTCGCGCAGCTCGTGACCAAGACGCTGGACCTCGCGCACCTGCCTCCGCAGGCGCTCATGCTCGAGCTGACCGAGAGCGCCGTCGCCTCCGGCGCCGCCGGGGTCGTTCAGCATTGCACCGCCCTGCGCAAGCTCGGCGTGCGCGTGGCGGTGGACGACTTCGGCACCGGCACGTCGTCGCTGGCCGAGCTGCGCGATCTCCCGGTCGACGTGCTCAAGCTGGGCAAGCCGTTCGTCGACGCGCTGGAGACGCGCCCGGGGGAGCGCGAGTTCGTGCGCGTGATCGTGGAGCTCGGCCGAGCGCTCGGCCTCTCGGTCGCCGCCGAGGGCGTCGAGACGGAGGGCCAGCTGGCGCTTCTGCGCGAGCTCGGCGTCGACGTCGCTCAGGGCAACCTGATGGCCGCCGCCCAGTCGGCGGCGGCGATCGAGCTCCACCTCGGGTCGTCGCCGAAGAGCGCAGCCGCCTGAGGCGACCTACGTGAGCGTGTACTCGGGGCCGGAGCCGCCCTCGGGCGGCGTCAGGCGCCCGCCCTTGGCGGTGATCGCCCCGCACTGCACGCAGTTGGACGGGGTGACCTCGAGCTCGACCAGGCCGTCTTCGCCCTCCTCGCCGACTTCGTAGACCTGCGCCGGGCAGAGGTTGGCCCAGGCGATCGCGAGCTCGCGCGGTACCCGGCGCTGGATGCGCAGGTGATCGGGCTGGTCGTCGCGGCTGCGGTTGCCGCTCGCGAACACCGAGGAGAGCTTGTCGAACGTCAGCTTGCCGTCGCGCTCGCCGTAGCTGTGCTTGCCGACGAACACGGCCTGCTCGGCATCGGGGTGCGTCGCGAGCCGCCAGGGCGGCAGGTCGCCATGCAGCGTGTCCATGGCTCCGCCCAGCGCGCCGCCGACGATCAAGCCGTGCTGGAACGCCTGGCGCATGTTCCGGTAGCGGCGCAGGTCGTGGTAGATCTCGGAGTTGCGCACCTGGGCGTCGTAGAGGGAGAGCGCGCCCGGCTGCGAGAGATCGGCGCCGTCCGCGAGGGCGCGGTGGATCGTCTCGGCGGCCAGCATGCCGCTGCGCACCGCGTAGTGCACGCCCTTCAGGCGCGGCACGTTGACGAAGCCTGCGGCGTCGCCGAGGATCACGGCGCCCGGAGGAGAGACGCTGGCGGGCATCGACCAGAAGCCCCCCTCCGGGATCGCCTTGGCGCCCCAGGCGATGCGCTCGCCACCCTCGAGCATGCGGCGGAACAGGGGATGGCCCTTCGTCTCCTGCAACAGGTCGTGCACGGACAGCGTGGCGTCCGCATAGTCCAGGCCGACGACGAGCCCCAGGCAGATCGTGTCGGGGCCCATCGGATACGCGAACGTGCCGCCGAACTCGCGGTAGCGGGCCCGGGCCTTGAGCGGCCAGCCGATCGTGTGCACGACGCGCTCGAGCGGGCGCTCGACGCGCCACACCTCCTTGACCCCGAGCGCGTAGATCTGCGGGTTCTCGGGCTGCAGGCCGAAGTGCTCGATGGTCGCGGCCGAGAGCATGCCCTGCACGCCGTCGGCCAGCACCGTCGCCTGTGCGGTGAGCTCGGCGCCCGGCTCGAACGTGGGCAGCTCCTCGCCCTGGCGGCCCCGGCCCTTGTCGCCGGTGCGGATGCCGCGCACCGCGCCGTCGGTCACGAGCACGCGCTGGGCGTCGGTCTCCGGCAGCACCATCACGCCGAGCTCCTCCGCCCGCTCCGCCATGAAGCGCGCGAGGCGCGCCAGCGAGAACACGTGGTTGCCCTTGTTGTGCATGGGCGGGGGCACAATCGGGAGCCGCGCCGCGCGCGAGCTCGTCAGCAGGTAGACGGCCTCGCTCTCGACAGGGCCGTAGCTCGTCATCTGCTCCAGCGACACGCCGGGGAACAACTCCAGCAGCGGTGCCGGCTGCACGACGGCGCCCGAGAGCTGGTGCGCGCCCACCGTCCGTCCCTTGTCGACGAGCGCGATCGGCGTCTCGCCGAGTCGCTCCGCGACCGCGGGGTCGGCCTCGATCAGCTGCGCGAGCCGGATCGCGCAGGCCAGCCCGGCAGGCCCGCCGCCGACGACGGCGACGCCGACCTCGAGCTGCTCGTCGGCCGGCGACTCCGGCGCGGCGATCACCTCGGATGCCGCGAACGGCGGCGGGTACGCAGCGGGCGCGATCGGCATCGCGGCCATCGTACTCAGACGGGTGGCGCCGGGCCGCCAGCGCGCCAAATGACACTCGCCGCGAGTGCCACTTGGCACACCGCGCCCCGTCTAGTCTCAGCGGCGATGGCGATCGACCTCCGTTCCGACACGGTCACGCGCCCCACGGCGGCCATGCGCGAGGCGATGGCGCTCGCACCCGTGGGCGACGACGTCTACGGCGAGGACGAGACCGTCAACGCGCTCGAGCGCAAGGCCGCTGAGATGTGCAGGCGCGAGGCGGCGGTCTTCGTCCCGTCGGGGACGATGGCCAATCAGATGGGGATCGGGATCTGGGCGGGGAGGGGAGACGAGGTCTACGCCCATGTCGACTCCCACATCCTGATCGACGAGGCGGGCGGTACGGCCGCTCTCTGGGGCGCGCACCCGCGCGGGCTCCACAGTCCCGGACACGACCTCGACATCGAGGAGCTGCTCGAGGCCGTGCCGATGGATGCCAGCGACGTCCATCGCCCGTTGGCGCGACTGCTGTGCATCGAGAACTCGAACACGGCCTCGGGTGGGCGCGTCTGGAGCGCGGCGTCCCTGGCCCGCGTGACGGGCCGGGCGCACGAGCTCGGCCTGCGCGTGCACATGGACGGCGCGCGCCTGCCCAATGCGGCGGTCGCGCGCGGCTGCACGCTGGCCGAGGCCAGTGCGGGGGCCGACAGCGTGTCGTTCTGCTTCTCCAAGGGCCTCGGAGCGCCCGTCGGCTCGATCCTCGTCTCCTCGGCGGAGGCCATCTCCCACGCGCGCAGGCTGCGCAAGCGCCTCGGCGGCAGCATGCGCCAGGCCGGGATCATCGCGGCGGCCGGGCTGTATGCGCTGGAGCACAACCTGGCGCGGCTGGCCGACGACCACGCCCGCGCGCGCAGGCTGGCCACGGCCCTGGCGGGCTCCGGACGCGTCTCCGTCGACCTCCCGAGCGTGGAGACGAACATCGTCCTGGCGCGCCTGCGGCGCGACGAGCCGGCGCAGGGCCTGGTCGATGAGCTGGCCGCAGCGGGCGTGCTCTGCGGCGCCTACGACCGCCGTACGCTGCGCTTCGTCACGCACCTGGGCGTGGACGACGAGGCGGTTCGAGCGGCGGGGGAGATCGCCGCTCGCGTGCTAACCTGAGGCCCGATGCGCGCCGAGATTCACCCCACCTACGAGGCTGCTCACGTCCGTTGCTCCTGCGGCAACGAGTTCATGACGCGAGCCACCAAGCCCGAGATCCACGTCGAGATCTGCAGCGAATGCCACCCGTTCTACACGGGCAAGCAGAAGCTCATCGACAGTGGTGGGCGCGTCGAGCGATTCCGTCAGCGTCAGGCCCGCGCCCAGGCCGCCGAGGCGGCTGAGGCAGCCGCCGAAGCCGCGGGGACCGCGTGACGTAGTTGATCGCCGCCTGATGGCGACGATCGGTGGTCAGGCGGTGCTCGAGGGCGTGATGATGCGCGGCCCGTCGAGCTGGGCCGTGGCGGTGCGCCGCCCCGACGGCCGCATCTCGGAGATCGAGCACGACGTCGAGAGCGTCGCACTGCGACGGCGCTGGCTGCGGCTGCCGGTCGTCCGCGGCATCGTGGCGCTCGGCGAGTCGCTCGCGATCGGCATGCGCGCGCTCTCGGTCTCCGCTCGGTTCTCCGTGACCGACGAGGGCGAGGAGGACGCATCCGAGGAGCTCAGCCGCTTCGCGCTGATCGGCTCGTTCGTCTTCGCGATCGGCTTCTCGCTGCTGCTCTTCAAGGTCTCGCCGGCGCTGCTCACGAACTGGATCAACCCGAGCTCGACATGGGTCTTCGTGCTGATCGAGGGCGGGATCCGCATCTCGCTGCTCGTGCTCTACCTCTTCCTGATCGGGCTCTCCTCGGAGCTCAAGCGGGTCTTCCAGTACCACGCGGCCGAGCACAAGGCGATCAACGCCTACGAGGCCGGCGCGCCGCTCGAGCCCGAGGAGGTGCAGCGCCACAGCCTCATCCACATGCGCTGCGGCACGGCCTTCCTGCTGTGGGTCATGGTGATCGCGATCCTCGTCTTCTCGGCGCTCGGCGAGGTCGTGGGTCACCTGCCGTGGATGTGGCTGATCGTCTCGCGCATCGTCGCCCTGCCGCTGATCGCCGGCCTCGCCTACGAGGTCATCCGGCTGGCCGCCAGGTACGAGCGCTTCCGCGTCGTCCGTGCCGTGCTGGCTCCGGGCCTCTGGCTCCAGCGCCTGACGACCCGGGAGCCGACGCTCGACCAGGTCGCCGTCTCGATTCGTGCCCTCGAGCGCGTCCTGGCCGCCGAGAAGGGGCACGTCGCCGGGCCTCGTGTCGAGGTCATGGCCTGAGCATGGACGGCGATTCGCTGCGAGCGCTGCAGGCGCCGCTCAAGGAGCAGTACCGCGAGGCGCCCGACTCTGCGCTGATCACGCTCACGGCCGAGGGCGACATCGACGACGCCGGCATCGCCTGCAAGGTGCAGACCGGGCGCGCGCTCGTGACCGCGGGCCTGCATCCGGCGACTGGCGGCAGCGGGCTCGAGGCCTGCTCCGGCGACATGCTGCTCGAGGCGCTCGTCGCCTGTGCGGGCGTCACCCTGAAGGCCGTCGCGACCGCGATCGGCGTCGAGCTCTCGTCGGCGCACGTGCGCGCCGAGGGCGATCTCGACTTCCGCGGCACGCTGGGCGTCGATCGCGAGGCGCCCGTCGGCTTCCGCGACATCCGCCTCACGTTCGAGCTCTCGAGCGATGCGCCGCAGGAGCAGCTCGACCAGTTGCTGAAGCTGACCGAGCGCTACTGCGTCGTGCTTCAGACTCTGCGCGCCGCGCCGCCCGCCTCCGCGTCGCTGACGCTCGTATAGACCCTGACCTCGAGCGTCAGCCCGCTGATGCTCTCGATCACGACCTTCGCGCCGACCGCCGCACCGGTGGCGCAGTGCGCCTTCCAGCGCTCTCCATCGATCGTCACCTGACCGGTCGGATCGAGCGCGCGCACGACCACGGCCTGGCGCCCGATCAGCGTGTGCGAGCCGATCGTCGAGCGCTTGCGCGCGAGACGCAGGCCCCATGTGATCTCGACGACCTCGAGCACGCACGCGCACAGGACGGCGACGACGCCCCAGGGCGAGGGCAGGACGAACAACGCGAGCAGCAGGGCGATGAGCAGGCTGATGCCCGCCAGTATGCTGGCGCGCCGATGCCGCCGCCACTTCGCAAGATCGTGCTGGCCCAGGTCGCCCTGGGCAATCCGGCCGTCAGCCCCGACGGACGCCACGCGCTCTACACGCGCCGCAGCGCGCACATCCGGGGCTACCGGCGCCACGTCTGGGTCGTGCCGCTGGACGGCGGTCGCGCGCGGGCGCTCACCTCGGGCGACGTGCGCGACGCCGCGCCGCAGATGACGCCCGAGTGCGATCGCGTGCTCTTCCTGCGCGACCAGCAGGTCTGGGCGGTGCCGCTCGAGGGTGGCGAGGCCGAGCAGCTGACCGCGTTCGCCCACGGCGTCAGCGCCTTTACACAGGCACCGCAGGGCTCACGGCTCGCGCTGGCCGTCGCCGATCAGGTGCCGCGCTTCGCCGTCGGCCCGCTCGCGGCGGGCACCCCGCCGCTCGCCCGTGTGATCACGCGCGCCGACTGGCGTCACGACGGAGACGGCTACCTCGACCGCTCCACCCACCTCTTTCTCCAGGATGCGCGGCCCGGTGCCCGTGCCCGCCGCCTGACCCGCGGCGAATGGTCGGTCGAGAGCTTCGCCTGGTCGCCCGACGGGAGGCGCGTCGCGTTCTGCGCCGATCGCGGCGAGCGCGCCGACCTCGAGGGCCGGCAGTCCGTGCACGTCGTGCCTGCGCGCGGGGGAGAGCCCGAGGAGCTGGCGCGGCTCGCCGGCTCCTGCAGGTTCGTCTCCTGGTCGCCCGATGGTGCGTACGTCGCCTTCCTCGGTATCGACGAGGCAGGCGAGCCCTTTGGCTGCGAGGACTCGCTCTGGGTCGTTCCGGCGGACGGTGGCAGCCCGCGCGACCTCGCGCACGGCCGCCACCTGCACCTCTCTCTCGCGGGCGCGAGCGACTTCGTCGACTGGGAGGTCGAGGCGGGCGATGCGCTGACCTGGGACGGGGCGGAGGCCGTGATCGCCCCGCTGACGCAGGCAGGGCAGAGTGCGCTCTGGCGCTTCCCCCTCGACGGACAGCCGGCCGAGATGGCCGGGTGCGGACCGCACGTCGACGGCTATGCGGCGCGGGGCGGCCGGATCGTCACGCTGCGCTCGACGGCCGCCGGGGTTGTCGATCTCTACCTCGAAGAGGCCGGCGCCCGGCGCCGGCTGACGCGCGAGGGCTCGGCCTGGCAGCGGGCGCTGACGGGGATCGCCCGCGAGCAGGTCTCCATCCCCGGCCCGGCCGGCCCGATCCGCGCGACCGTGCTGGCGCCGCGCGGCGCGGGTCGCAAGCCGCTGCCGCTCGTGCTCTCGGTCATCGGCGGACCGGGCGGGAGCTGGGGCCCCGAGCCGTGGCTTCCCGACTGGATGCTCGCGGCCGCCGGTGCACGCGTGCTGATGCCCGACCCGCGCGGCTCCGCGAGCTACGGCCGCGCCTGGCTGGAGGCCATCCGCGGCGATTGGGGCGGCGCCGACGCGGAGGATCAGTTCGTCTGCGTCGACTGGGCCGTGGAGGAGGGGTTCGCCGATCCCGAGCGCCTGGGCGTCACGGGCCTCTCCTACGGCGGCTTCATGACGCACTGGCTGATCGGCCAGAGCGACCGCTTCCGCGCAGCCGTCGCGGCCAACGGCGTGAGCAACCAGATCTCGGCGGCCGCCAACTGCGACGAGGGCGCGCTCTGGACGCCGCGGATCGGCTGGGAACGGCCGCCCGCCGACTTCGAGCGCCTCTGGCAGCAGTCGCCGCTGGCGCACGCCGAGCGCATCACGACGCCCTTGCTGATGCTGCAGGGCGAAGCCGATCTGCGCTGCCCGGCGTCCGACAACGAGCAGCTGTTCGTGGCCCTCCGCGCGCTGGACCGCACGGTCGAATACGTGCTCTACCCGGACGAATCGCACCTGATGCAGTCGATCGGCCGCCCGGATCGGCGCATCGACATGCTCGAGCGCACGGAGCGCTGGTTCCGCGCCCACGGCGTGCTCGATCCGTAGGAGAGCCGACGGGCCCCACGAGCGACCTGACGTGCGCTATGCAGTGAGACCAGCATGCGCAGCGGACGCTCGCACCTGTTCCTGCTGGGAGCCCTCGCGGCGGTCGCGTCCGCGTGCGGCGCCCCCTCGCATCTCGCCCAGCCGACCCTGCAGACGAGCCTCCGCGCGCTTGCAACCGGGGCGCCGGCAGGCGATCGCGCCTACTGGCTCGGTCCGCACTTCGGTCACACGCCGGTGCGCTTCGCCACTGCAACGTGGGGGCGCTACGCGATCGTCACCTACGACCGCGCGGACACCGGCGTCGACATCGACGTGGAGACGTTCCGTTCGCGTGTCGCCAACCGCCCCGAGGGCTTCCCGGTGCGCGTGCACACGCCGACCGGCCAGGACGTCCTGATCGTGTTCCACGCGCCGGCGAAGCCGGATGTTGCCCTGATCCATGCGGTCAGGGCAGCGCTCGAGCCGATTCCGGCGCGCGTGACGTATCCCTGACGGGCCAAGTGACACTCGCGGCGAGTGCCACTTGGCACCCACCCGCCTCGCCTACGCTTCCGCGAGATGGAAGAACTGGTCACGCAGATCGAGCAAGCCCTCGCCGATGTCGAGCGCGAGCTCTCCGATCCCGACGTCTCGTCCGACCTCCAGCGCATGGCGCAGCTCGGACGGCGGCACAAGGAGCTGAGCGAGCAGGCCGCGCTCGGCCAGCGCTGGCGTACCGCCAGCCAGGGCATCGATGACGCGCGCGAGATGCTCGAGAGCGAGAGCGATCCCGAGATGCGCTCGTACCTCGAGGCCGAGCTCGCGAGCAGCGAGGAGGCGATCTCCTCGGTCGAGGAGCAGCTGCGCCTCGCACTCGTCGAGCGCGACCCCAACGACGAGCGCGACGTCATCATCGAGTTGCGGCCGGGCGCGGGCGGGGACGAGGCCGCGCTCTTCACGGGCGACATCTACCGCATGCTCATGGCCTACGCGCAGCGGCTCGGGTATCAGGTCGAGGCGCTGACGGCGACGGGCAGCGACCAGGGCGGCTTTCGCGAGGCCACGCTCGAGGTCCGCGGCGACGGCGCCTACTCGGTCTTCAAGTGGGAGTCGGGCGTGCACCGCGTCCAGCGCGTGCCCGAGACCGAGTCGCAGGGGCGGATCCACACCTCGACCATGACGGTCGCCGTCCTGCCCGAGGCCGAGGACGTCGACGTCCACATCGAGCCCAAGGACATCAAGATCGACGTCATGCGCTCGACGGGCCCCGGCGGCCAGTCGGTCAACACGACCGACTCCGCAGTGCGAGTCACGCACCTGCCGACCGGCATCGTCGTGGCCTGCCAGGACGAGCGCTCGCAGATCCAGAATCGCGAGCGCGCGCTCAAGATCCTGCGCGCGCGCCTCTACGAGCAGGCGCTCGAGGAGCGCAACGCCGCCGAGGCGGCCGAGCGGCTGTCGCAGATCGGCACGGGCGAGCGCTCGGAGAAGATCCGCACCTACAACTTCCCCGAGCGCCGCGTCACCGACCATCGCATCAAGCTCACGTCGCACAACCTCGACGCCGTGCTTGCAGGCGACCTCTCGGCGTTCACGCAAGCCCTCGAGGATGAGGACCGCAAGCGCCGCCTCGAGGCCGCCAGCCACAGGTGAGCACGGTTCGCGAGCTGCTCGGGCGCTCTCGCGAGTACCTGGAGCGCAACGGCGTGCCGTCACCGAAGCTCGACGCCGAGTACCTGCTGGCTCACGTCCTGGCCGTGCCCCGGCTCGAGCTCTACCTCGACCACGACCGTCCGCTCGAGCCGGCCGAGGTCGACAGCCTGCGCGAGCTCGTGCGCCGGCGCGGGCAGCGCGAGCCGCTCGCCTACGTGCTCGGCAGCTGGAGCTTCTACGGCCTCGAGTTGCATTGCGACGCACGCGCGCTCGTCCCGCGACCCGAGACCGAGGTGCTCGTCGAGCGCTGCCTGGCGCTGCTCGGCGGGGCGGCCGAGCCGAGCGTCGTCGACGTGGGCACCGGTACGGGCGCGATCGCACTCGCGCTGGCGGCGCGCCTCCCGGCCGCGCGCGTGACGGCCGTCGATCTCTCCTCCGGCGCGCTCGCGCTGGCCGCCGAGAACGCCGCCCTCAACGGCCTCGCCGACCGGGTGGAGCTGCTGCAGGGCGACCTGCTCGCCCCGGTCGCCGGCCGCCGCTTCGACCTCGTCGCTTCGAACCCGCCGTACGTCGCCGAGGGCGAGACGGTGGACCCCGAGGTCGCCCGTTTCGAGCCGGCGCTCGCCGTCTTCGCCGAGCACGCCGGACGGGCGATCCACGAGCGGCTCGCCGAAGCCGCGCCGCGCGCGCTGAACCCGGGAGGGCACCTCGTGGTCGAGGTGGCCGAGGGCCAGGCGCCGTGGCTCGCCGAGCACCTTGCAGGTCTCGGCTACACGGCGATCGCCGTGACCTGCGACTTGCGCGGTATCGAGCGGGTGGTCGAGGCTCGAGCCCCGGCCTGACGGGCGTTTGCGTGCCAAATGACACTCGCCGCGAGTGTCATTTGGCCATACCGCACCCGCGATGCCCCCACAGCGCGGGGGTATCCTGACCAGGTGCCGCTGCGCCTCGACCTCGCCGAGCCGCGCGTCGACCTCGCGCCGCTCTCGGCCGCGCTGGCGGAGGGAGCGTGCGCCATCGTGCCGACCGACACCGTGTACGGCCTCGTCTGCGATGCGGCTCAGCCCGAGGCGTGTGCCCGGCTGAGCGCGCTCAAGGGCCGCGACCCCCGCCAGCCCTCGACCGTGATGTTCGCGACCGTCGAGTCCGCCGAGTCGCTGCTCGCGCCGCTCGAGGCCGGGCTCGCGGGGCGCGCACGGGCGCTGCTCGGGCACGGGGCGACCGTGCTCCTGCCCAACCCGCTTGGCCGCTACCCGCATCTCTGCGGCGATGATCCGCAGCGCATCGGGGTGCGGGTCTCGGCGTTCCCGGATGCTCTGGCGCGCGTGATCGAAGGCGCCGGGGCGATCCTCGCGACATCGGCCAACCTGCATGGCGGAGCCGACCCGCGCACGCTCGGCGACGTCCCCGCCGAGCTCGCCGAGCGGTGCGCCGTCGTCGTCGACGGCGGGCCTGCGGCGGCGGGACGCCCGTCGACGGTGCTCGACCTGAGCGCCACCCGACCAGTCATCCTCCGCGAGGGTGCGCTCGCCACGGCGGACGCGCTCGCGCTCATCGCCTGATGCCATCCCGGAAAGAGCCCACGTGACGCACACGCTCGACGACCTGCGCAGTCTCGGCCTCGCCGAGATCGACCCCGAGATCGCCCGCCTCTGCGACGCCGAGCTCGCGCGCCAGCGCGACCAGCTGGAGCTGATCGCGTCCGAGAACTTCACCTGGCCCGCCGTGCTCCAGGCCGTCGGCTCGGTGCTCACGAACAAGTACGCCGAGGGCCTGCCCGGCAAGCGCTACTACGGCGGCTGCGAGGTGGTGGATGAGGTCGAGACGCTCGCGATCGAACGCGCAAAGACGCTCTTCGGCGCCGAGCACGCGAACGTGCAGCCGCACTCCGGCGCCAGCGCCAACATGGCGGCCTACTACGCCGTGCTCGACCCGGGCGACTCCGTCCTGGGTCTGCGTCTCGACCACGGCGGCCACCTCACGCACGGCCTCAAGGTCAACTTCTCCGGCCGCTATTACCAGTTCCACGGGTACTCGGTGCGGCGCGAGGACGGGCGCATCGACCTCGACGAGGTACGCGCCCTCGCGCTCGAGCACCGGCCCAAGCTGATCGTGGCGGGCGGCTCGGCCTACCCGCGCGAGATCGACGCGCGCGCGTTCCGCCAGATCGCGGACGAGGCCGGCGCGCTGCTGATGGTCGACATGGCCCACTTCTCGGGGCTCGTCGCAGCGGGGCTGCACCAGAACCCCGTGGAGTCGGCCGACATCGTCTGCTCGACCACGCACAAGACGCTCGCCGGTCCGCGCGCGGGATTCATCCTCTGCCGGCAGGAGCTCGCTCAGAAGATCGACCGCGCCGTCTTCCCGGGCCTGCAGGGCGGACCGCTCTGCCACGTCACGGCCGCGAAGGCCGTCTGCTTCGCGATCGCGATGACCGAGCCCTACCGCGACTACCAGCGCGCGGTCAAGGCCAACGCGGCGTCGCTCGGCCGGGGCATCGCCGAGCAGGGCGGCGAGTTGCTGACGGGCGGCACCGACACGCACCTCGTCCAGCTCGACCTGCGCAACAGCGCGCTTTCGGGCAAGGACATGGAGGAGCGGCTGCACGACATCCTCATGACGGTCAACCGCAACACGGTGCCCTTCGACGAGCGCCCGCCGACGATCGCCTCGGGCGTGCGCATCGGCACGCCGGCCGCGACGATGCGCGGCCTCGACGAGGCCGACGCGCACGAGGTGGGCAGCGTGATCGGAGAGGCGATCAGCCCGGACGCCGACCTCGGCGCCCTGCGCGCGCGCATCGCCGAGATCCTCGCGCGGCGACCCCTGTATGCCGGGCTCGCGCACGGCGCGCCCTCGCTGGCGGGCCTCACATGAGCGGCCGCGTGGTCGTGCTGGATCACCCCGTGGTGCGCCACAAGACCACGCTCCTGCGCCGCACCGACACCGACATGCGCCTGTTCCGCGCGCTCGTGCACGAGATCTCGCTCTTCGTGCTGTACGAGGCGACGCGCCTCCTGCCGACCGAGCCGATGCGCGTGCAGACGCCGATGGGGCCCTACGACGGCGCACGCGTGCCGGGCTCCACGCTCGCGATCGTGCCCGTGCTGCGGGCCGGGCTCGGCATGCTGGACGCCGCGCACGAGCTCCTGCCGCACGCCCCTGTCGGGTTCGTCGGGGTCACGCGCGACGAGGAGACGCTGCGGCCCGTTCCCTACTACCTCAAACTGCCCGACGGCCTGACCGGGCGCAGCGTGCTCGTGCTCGATCCGATGCTCGCGACCGGCGGCTCGGCCTCCCACGCGATCGGCCTCTGCCGCGAGGCCGGCGCGCGCGACGTCTCGCTGGCCGCGCTGATCGCGGCGCCCGAGGGCATTGCGCGCCTGCGCGAGGAGCAGCCCGACGCCCACATCTGCGTGGCGGCGCTCGACGAGCGGCTGAACGACGTCGGCTTCATCGTGCCCGGCCTCGGCGATGCGGGCGACCGGATGTACGGCACGTTGTGAGAACCAGGGCCCTGCTCACCGCGCTCCTGCTCGGCGCCGCAGGGCTCCTCCCAGCCACGGCCACGGCGCGCACGACGCGGGTCGCCACCGACGCCGAGCTCACGGCGGCGCTCGCATCCGCGCTGCCAGGCGACACCATCCAGCTGTCGCCCGGTGCCTATGCGCCGGTCACGCTCACCGGGCGCGGCGGCCCCGGCGCCGACCTCACGCTCGCCGGCGACGCGGGGGCGACCGTTTCCGGCATGACGATCACCGGCTCGCAGCGCATCGTCGTCAGCGGCCTGGGCCTCGCGCCGGCGACGACCGTCGCACAGATCCGGGTCGCGTCCTCGAGCACCGTCACGTTCAGGGGCCTGCACGTCGACGGAGGCGCGGGCGGTGCGGGCGCCTCGATGGACATCGCGGCGACCGCCACGGGCGTCGTCATCATCGACTCGACGTTCCTGCACTGCTCGTCGCCCTACTGCATCCGTACGATGTCCCCCGACGTCGTGATCCAGCACAACACGTTCGACGACCTCGACGACAGCGACGCCGTGCACGGCTTCGGCGGCGGCGTGATCCGCGCCAACCACATGGATCACGCGCTCCCGCATGGCGGTGGCAACCACAACGACTTCATCCAGATCGGCGCCGGCGGCCCGTGGACGATCGACGGCAACTGGTTCGGGGTGCGCACGGGCGGCGCCGCCTCGATCTGGCTCGATCCGATCAACGGCGGGCTGATCCACGACGCCGTGATCGAGAACAACGTCGTCACCGGCCATTTCGCGGGCCAGTACGTCGGCATCTTCGTCGGCGGCGACGGCACTCCGGTCGAGCTGCTGCCGCGCAACATCACCGTGATCAACAACACCGTCATCTCGGGGCTCTCGAACTCGCTGCGCTTCGGCCGCGCCTACGCGACGCTGCCCCTCGCGGAGCGGCCGCTGGTCGTCAACAACACGGGCGAGCGGCTGCTCGACATGTGCGACCGCATCCGGAGCGGGCACAACGTCTTCGGAGTGGGCCAGGCCTGCACGGCCACCGACGTGATCGGCAACCCGCACCTCGACGCGAGCGGCGCGCCGACCGCGGCGAGCACGCTCCTGATCGACCACGGCGATCCCGCCGTCGCGCCGGGCGACGACTTCTTCGGTTTCGCGCGCACGGTCGGCGCGCCCGACATCGGGGCGATCGAATTCGGTGCCTCGGCCCCCGCGCCGGCGCCCGTGAAGGTGCGCGCCTCCGCGCGCTTCACCTCGGTGCGGGTCGCGCGAGGCCTCCACCGCATCGTCGTGCGGGTGCGGGCGAGCAATGCCACGCGCGTGGTCGCGACCGTCCTCCGCAACGGCCGCGTGATCGCGAAGGCGGCGCACTCCGGCTCCGAGCACGGCGTCGTGAAGCTCTCGCTGACCACGCCGCGGCGCGGCACGCTCGTCGTCCGCGTTCGCGCCCTCGGCCTCGGCCGCGACGCGCTGCGCGTGGTCACGCGGAAGGCACGCCCGTGACCCAGGCCCGCCTCGACGCCCTGGTCGCGTTCGGCCTGGCCTGCGTGCTCGCGCTCTGGCTGACTCCGATCGCCGCGCGCATCGCCACGCACGTCGGCCTCGTCGACCGCCGCAGCTCCGACCGGCGCCTCCACACGAAGCCGATCCCATTCGGCGGGGGCATCGCGATGTTCGTGGCCGTGGCCGTCCCGGTGCTGCTGCTGCAGCCGTCGCTCGGCGGTCGAGCCCATGCGATCCTGCTCGGCGCCTGCGTGTGCGCGGCCGTCGGCCTGCTCGACGACCGGTTCGAGATCAATCCGATCGCCAAGTTCACGGGCGAGCTCGTCGCCGCCGCCATCCCGGTCGCCGCGGGCGCGACGATCGACCACCTCACGCTGCCGCTGCTGCACCCGCTCGACCTCGGCGCGCTGCAGTACCCCGTGACGATGCTCTGGATCGTGGCGCTGATGAACAGCTTCAACTTCATCGACGGCATGGACGGCCTGGCGGCGGGCGTGGGGGCGATCACGGCCTCCACCTTCGCCATCCTCGCGCTCTCGCTCAACCGCGGCGGCGCCGCCCTGCTCGCCGCCGCGCTGGCGGGAGCGTGCCTCGGCTTCCTGCGCCACAACTTCCATCCTGCGCGCGTGTTCATGGGCGACGCGGGCTCGCTCACGATCGGCTACCTGCTCGCGGTGATCGCGATCCAGGGCGTGCTCAAGACCGCTGCCGCAGTGGCGCTGCTGTTCCCGACGCTCGTCCTGCTCGTGCCGATCTTCGACACGTCGTTCGTGCTCCTGCACCGCATCAAGTACGGCCGCGCGCCCTGGTCGGCCGACGCCAACCACCTGCACCACCGCTTCGTGCGCGTGGGCTTCGGGCAGAGACGCGCGGCGCTCGCGCTCTACGCGTGGTGCGCGCTGCTCGCGGGCTGTGCGCTCGCGGTGCGCTTCCTGCCGTGGCACACCCACAACCAGGTGCATCTCGGCGCGACGCTGATCCTCGCCGGGCTGGGACTGACCGCGCTCATCGCGACCGCCTGGATCGTGATCGTGCTCGAGGTCGTCAAGCAGCGCCACCTGCAGCTCTTCGGCCTGGCGCGGCACGACGACGCTCCCTCGGACATGCCCGTGATCGAGGCCTGGCGGCGTCGCCGGGCGGCCGAGGTCAAGCGCTGAGCGGCGAAGCTGCCCGGGCGGTGGCGGTGCGCGCGGCGATCGAGCTCGTCGAGCCCGGCATGCGCCTCGGCCTGGGCTCGGGTCGCGCCGTCTTCGCCGTCGCCGACGCGCTCGCGACGAGCCGCGCCCGGCCCGAGCTCGTGCTGTGCGCCTCCCCGGAGACGGCGCGGCGGGCCGAGGCCGCCGGCCTGCGGGTGGTCGCTGCGGACGAGGCGCCGGAGCTCGACCTCGCGCTCGACGGCGCCGACGAGGTGATGCGCGACCTCGCGGTGCTCAAGGGCGGTGGTGGCGCGCTGCTGCGCGAGAAGCTCGTGTTCGCCTGTGCGCGGCGGCGCGTGATCGTGGCCGAGGCGATCAAGCTCGTCGAGCGGCTGGGCGAGCGCTGGCGGCTGCCGGTCGAGGTCGTGCGCTTCGGCTGGGAGGGCACGCGGCTGCGGCTGCTCGAGCTGCTCACGGACGCGGAGCGACGCAGCGGGGCCGACGGCACGCCCTTCGTGACCGACGAGGGACATCACATCCTGGACTGCGCGATCCGGCCGGAATCGGATCTGCGCGAGCTCGCCGCCGCCGTCAAGGCGATCACCGGCGTGGTCGAGCACGGCCTCTTCCTCGAGCACGCCGACGCCGTGCTGCTGGGCGCTCCCGACGGCTCGCTGCAGCGACTGGTCAGGCCGTGAACTGCACCGGGTGGCGACCCTCGATGTGCGGGCCGATCAGCTCCTTGACGACGCGCAGGTGCTCGGGATGATCGGCGTACACGCGAAAGCCGTCGACATCGTCGAACGTCGCGCTGACGGCAAAGCTCGCGTTGCCCTCGCGCAGTCCGAGGTCGGAACCGACGGCGAGCGAGCGGACCTCGGGCAGGCTCGCGGCGAGCGCGTCCAGCGCTGTGGCGATCTGCTCGACCTGATCGGCCGGCGCGTCGGGCTTGAGATCGAAGGTGACGACATGATGCAGCATCGGACGACCGTATCAGCCGTTGCCCGGAGGGTGCGTCGCGACGCACAAGCGACGGTCGAAACCTGCCCTCGTGGCGGCGTGGAATCGGCTTGCTCGTGCGGTTTGCGAGGAATCTCACGCACTCGCGCACCTGTCACGAACTCGCCATGGCATCTGCTATGTTCCGCGTGCCTGCGGGGTGGTCGCCCACCCGCCGGACGCACGGAGGGAGTGGGTGGCAGGCAGCGTACCGACCCACGGGAGGCAGGGATTCACGAGCATGCGCCCGCAGCGACCTGGAACGCCCGACGCGTCGGGCATGGCGGCCGGGTTCCTGCTGCTCAGCACGATCGTCGGCTGCGCCGGGATCGGCGCGCTGATCGGCTGGCCGCTCGGAGCGGCGCTGCCGCTGGCCCTGGCCGGAGCGGCGGGCGGCATCGTGCTGGGGTTCTACCTGGTGTGGGTGCGGTGGTTCCGTCGACGGTGACCCGGTGAGCACGGTGGCCGAGGAAAGGCCCGCCGCGCCAGAACGCCCGTCGCGCGCGCACTGGATGCTGGCGGCACGGCACCTCGCGTGGGTCGTGCTGATCCTCGCCTACCCGCTCTTCCAGGTGGCCGGCTGGGCACGCGGGGGATGGCTGCTGTGCGCCATCATCTGGACCGTGCAGCGGCTGATCCAGGCAGGCGTCAACCGCTTCGTGCTGGACCTCCCGCCGACGCCCGCGGTCGCCGTGGCGGGCATCGCGTTCCTGACGCGCGCGTGGGGGACGATCATCGCGCTGTTCATCGGCCAGCACGTGTGGGGCTCCGACGTGGCCGTGCCCGCTGCGATCCTGTTCGCGGTGCTCTACACGATCGACGCAATGGCGCGGGGGCTGGCCTGGGCGAACTCCAAGCGCGAGCCGCGCGGCGGGACGGCGTGATGCGCCGCCGCCTCTACGCGCTCGCAGGCCCACTGGCCCTGGCGCTCGCGCTGCCTGCTCAGGCACTGGCGGCCGACGAGCCCAAGACCGACCCGACCAAGGAATTCCTGCTCGAGCCCTGGATCAAGATCCCGAAGATCGGCCCCATCGACCTCTCGATCACGAAGGGCGTCTTCTATCTGCTGCTCTCGACGACGATCCTGCTCGTCGGCACGCTGCTCGTCGTCCGGCACCTGCGCCTGCACCCGAGGAAGCTGCAGGCGTTCGTCGAGATCGTCTACGACTTCAGCGAGACCCAGATCGGGCGCGCATCGCTGCCCGCCAAGACGTACACGACGTGGTTCCCGTACCTGGCCACGCTGTTCCTCTTCATCTGGATCAACAACATCATCTCGTACCTCCCGCTGCCGGTCGACACGGAGCACGAGATCTGGGGCTGGCTGCCGACGCCGAGCTTCTACGCCGCGACCTCGAACCTCTCGGTCACGCTGGCGCTCACGCTCGTCACGTTCTTCGCCTCGCACTACGTCGGCATCCAGAACAACGGAGTGCGCGGCTACTTCAAGAGCTGGTTCCCGCCGATCTCCGGGCCGATCAACATCCTGATCGTGCCGCTCGAGATCCTCTCCCAGTTGCTGCGGCTCGTCTCGCTCAGCGTCCGGCTCTTCGCCAACATGCTGGCCGGCCACCTGCTCGTGCTGATGTGCGTCTCGCTCATCATCATCATCGGCAACGTCTTCGTGGCTGCCGCGAGCATCCCGGTGGCCGTGTTCTTCTACTGCTTCGAGCTCGTGCTCGTGGCCAACCTGCAGGCGTTCATCTTCGCCCTTTTGTCCGGCATCTACATCGGTACTGCGGCCGAGCCGCATCACTGACCCAGGAGGAGACTCGATCCATGGCACTCGAAGGTAATGTCAACGAGGCCGCGCAGAACCTTGCGCTCGGCATCGGTACCGCCATCGGCGCGATCGGGCCGGGCATTGGCGTGGGCTACCTGATCGGCAAGACGATCGAGGGCGTCTCCCGCCAGCCCGAGATGCGCGGCGAGCTGCAGGGCCTGATGTTCCTCGGCCTCGCACTCACCGAGGCCATCACGTTCTACGCGCTGCTCATGTCGTTCGTGGCGTTCTTCATCGGCAAGTGATCGGCGCGTTCGTATTCGCGGCCGCGAAGGCCGACAACTCGAGCGATCTCGTCAAGCCCTTCCCGGGGCTGATGATCTGGACGCTCGTCGTCTTCTTCGTCGCGTTCCTGGTCCTGCGCAAGTACGCCTTCGGTCCCCTCGCGGCTCTGGTCGAGAAGCGGCGGACGATCGTGCGCGAGAACCTGGAGGCCGCCGAGCACTCGCGCGAGGAGGCCGAGCGCCTGCTCGAGGAGTACAAGCAGCAGCTCGCCCAGGCGCGCCGGGAGGCCGGCGAGATCGTCGAGCGCGCGCGCCGCACGGGCGCCGAGCTCGAGCGCCAGATGCGCGAGGAGGCGACCGCCCAGCGCGAGCGCGACGTCGCCTCGGCCAAGGCGGCGATCGCGGCCGAGACGCGCCAGGCGATCGATCAGATCAAGAACCAGGTCGCCGATCTGACGCTGCTCGCGACCGAGAAGGTCGTCGGCCGCGCACTCGACGACGCCGAGGGACGGCGCCTGGTCGAAGAGGCGCTGGCCGAGGTCGACTTCAGCGCGCTCGGGGCGGAGTAGCGATGGCAGACGCTGCGGGAGGACGGGTCTACGGCACGGCGCTGGCGGAAGCCGCGCAGGAGTCGGGCCGGCTGCACGAGGTCGCGCGCGACCTCGCGGCGATCGGCGACGCCGTGACCCAGAGCCGTGACCTCTCCCGGGCGCTCTTCAACCCCGCGTTCCCGCACGCTGCCAAGAAGCAGATCCTCGCGCAGCTGAGCGCCGGCTCCGACGAGCTCGTGCGCAGCGCGCTGTTCGTGCTCGTCGACAACAAGCGCCTGGACGCTCTGGCCGACGTCGTGCGCGTCGTGCACGAGGCCGACCGCCGCGCTCGCCGCCAGCTCGAGCTCGAGCTCACGACGGCCGTGCCGATCCCCGACGCCGAGGCCGAGGAGATCCGCACGAAGCTCGCTGCCGCCAGCGGCCACGAGGTCACGCTCGAGCGCTCCGTCGACTCGGCCATCCTCGGCGGCGTGATCGTGCGCGTGCGCGATCGCATGGTCGACCTGTCCGTGCGCGGCCGCCTCGAGGCCCTGCGCCTGTCGCTACGCAACGCCCGCCTGGGCTCCACCGGAGGAGAGAGTTGAGGCTCCAGCCGAATGAGATCGCCTCGATCCTGCGTGAGCAGATCGAGAAGTACGAGGTTCCGACCGGCGTCGAAGAGGTCGGCACCATCATCCAGCTCTCGGACGGCATCGCCCGCGTCTACGGGCTCGAGAGCTGTGTCGCGCTCGAGATGATCGAGTTCCCGCACGGTGTCACGGGCCTGGCGCTGAACCTCGAGGAGGACAACGTCGCCGTGGTGCTGTTCGGCCACTGGCAGTTGCTCGCCGAGGGCGATACCGCCAAGCGCACGGGCAAGGTCATGAGCGTGCCCGTGGGCGAGGGGCTGATCGGCCGCGTCGTCGACCCGCTCGGCATGCCCATCGACGGCGGGCCTCCGATCGAGTCGGAGCGCACGCTGCCGCTGGAGTTCAAGGCGCCCGGCGTCGTCGACCGCCAGCCGGTCACCGAGCCGCTGCAGACGGGCATCAAGGCCATCGACGGCATGATCCCGATCGGCCGCGGCCAGCGCGAGCTGATCATCGGCGACCGCGGCACGGGCAAGACCGCGGTCGCGATCGACACGATCATCAACCAGAAGGGCACCGGCGTCGTCTGCATCTACTGCGCCATCGGGCAGAAGGCCTCGACGGTCGCCCAGGTCGTGCAGAAGCTGCGCGAGAACGGCGCGATGGAGCACACGATCGTGGTCGCCGCCAACGCCGCCGAGGC
>Ga0207683_10000124_pt1 | contig 63124 bp, 69 predicted proteins | sample KBSM73metaG_FD_184333 | JGI IMG/M metagenome (GOLD analysis project Ga0207683, IMG submission 184333) | Miscanthus rhizosphere microbial communities from Kellogg Biological Station, Michigan, USA - KBS M7-3 metaG (SPAdes) (version 2) | ecosystem: Host-associated > Plants > Roots > Rhizosphere >...
TCGACGTGACGGACGAACTCGTGCAGACCGTGCGCTCGATCATCAACCCGGACAAGCTTCGTCACCTCGGGCCGCTCGCCGACGTCCGGGCGATGATGCAGGCGCGTGCGGAGGGCCGGGACTGAGAGAGCGCTCTCGCGCGGCGTGTGTCGCGCCCCGCGCGTGAGATCCGGCGGACCGGGGCATCACCCCGGCGTGTCCGAGCACGGGGAGCGTTCGCGGAAGTCACGACGTCGCGCAGGCGTGCTCGTCCTCGCCCTCGTCGTCGTGCTCGCCGCGGCCTGTGGCGGGCAGGGCACGCTGGGCGCGAAAGCGCTCGGGGAGCAGTCCAAGGCGGTGCAGTCGCTGGCCGCCGAGGGAGCGCTCCTGGCCCAGGATTCCGCCGACGGCAAATCGACGGACATCTTCCGCAGGGAGCATTCGAACGAGCTCTCGGCGGCCGCCTCGAAGACGAGGGCCTCACTCGCGAGCGCCACGACGAAGCCTTCTCTCGAGAGCGAACGGCGTGAGCTGACCGCGCTGGCGGCGAAGGTGGGTGCCGACCTGAAGCGGCTCGCGAGCGCCTCCGAGGCGGAGCAGCGAACGCTCGCCAAGGCGCTCGACGAGGCCGCGCATCAGAGCGAGCGCATCGGCGAGAGCCTCGCATGAGCCTGAAGAGCGTTCTCGCGGTCGCGCTCGGGATCATGTCGGCGATCGGCGGCTTCGTCGACATCGGCGATCTCGTGTTCAACACCCAGGCGGGCGCGACGTTCGGGTTCCAGTTGCTCTGGGTCGTCGTCGTCGGAGTGGTCGGGATCATCGTCTACTCCGAGATGTGCGGCCGCGTCTCGGCGGTCTCCGAGCGGCCGGTCTTCGATCTGGTGCGCGAGCGGGCCGGCTTCGGCTCGGCGCTGGCGACGCTGATCGCCTCCGAGATCGTCAACCTCATGACGTGCGCCGCCGAGGTGGGCGGCGTTGCGATCTGCTTCCAGCTGCTCTCGGGCCTGCCCTACCGCCTGCTGATCCCGCTCGCGGTCCTGCTGCTCGTCGTGACGTCCTGGGTGCTGCCCTTCCGCTGGCTCGAGCGGCTGTTCGGCTATCTCGGCCTCGGCCTGCTCGTCTTCGCGGTGGCAGCGATCAAGCTCAACCCCGACTGGAACCAGGTCGCCCACGGCTTCGTGCCCGGCTCGCATTCCGGTGGCAGCCTGATGGTCTACCTGTACTTCGTCGTCGGGCTGCTGGGCGCCGCGATGACGCCCTACGAGGTCTACTTCTACTCCTCGGGAGCAGTCGAGGATCGCTGGGGCATCAAGGACCTCCGCCTCAACAACGTGACGGCGATCATCGGCTACGCGCTCGGCGGCTTTCTCTCGTTCGCGCTCATGATCGTCGCGGCCGTGCTGTTCCTGCCGCGCGGGATCGACCCGGCATTCCTGGGCACCCCGGCGCTCGCGGCCCAGCACACGCTCGGCCAGGTCGGGCTGTTGCTCGCGCTGGTCGGGATCCTGTTCGCCGTCGGCGGAGCGGCCGTCGAGACATCCTTCGCAGGCGCCTACAACCTGGCCCAGTTCTTCGGCTGGAGATGGGGCAAGAAGGAACGGCCGGCCGACGCGCCGCGCTTCACGCTCGCATGGCTGGCGATCTTCGCGCTCGCCCTGCTCGTCGTGATGACCGGCTACGACCCCGTCAAGCTGACGGAGTACTCGGTGATCTTCTCGGTCGTCGCCCTGCCCCTCACCTACCTTCCGATCCTGCTGGTCGCAAACGACCGCACCTACATGGGCGAGCACGCGAACGGCAGGCTCGCCAACGTGCTCGGCTGCTTCTACTTCGCGGTGATCATGGCGATCGCCATCGCGGCGATCCCCCTGATGCTGCTCACCAACGGAGGGCAGGGATGAGCAAGGTCACGGAGGTCGACATCGCCCTCGGCATCCTCGATCACCAGCTCGTGGACGGCGATGGCCGGAACTGCGGGAAGGTCGACGATCTCGAGATCGCCGGCCTTGCCGGCGGCTCCCCCGAGGTCGTGGAGATCGTCGTGGGCGGCAACGCCTGGAAGACCCGCGGCCGGCTCGGCAGGTTCGCCGCGAAGCTCTCGGGCAATGCCGTCCACGTGCCCTGGACGGAGGTCGAGTCCGTCTCCTCGGTCGTGAAGCTGAAGCGTCCTGCGGCCGAGTTGCGGCTGAATCGCGGCGACGAGCGCTGGGCCGGGCTCGTGCGCAGGCTGCCGGGGTCCCGGTGAGGCTCTCGGAGCTCCTCAACCGTCGCGTCCGCACCGAGTCGGGCCAGTCCCGCGGCCGTGTCCACGATGTGCGCGCCGAGCTCGATGGCGGTCGCCTGCGGATCACGGGACTGGCCGCAGGCGAGCTCGGCGTGCTCGAGCGCTTCGGCGTGGGCACGCACGGGAGCGGCGGCTCCCGCCAGGCCAAGGTGCACGGCCATCACGTGATCCCGTGGGAGAGCATCGTGCACGTCGGCGCTGAGGTCGTCATCCGCGACGACGCCGAGTGAGCTCAGGTACGCGGCGCGTAGCGGTGATGCAGCATCAGGTCGTTGCCGTCGGGATCGTTGAAGAACGCCATGTGGCAGACGCCCGTGTCGAACGTCTCGCCGATGAACTCCACGCCCTTCGACTCGAGCTGCGAGCGCGCGGCCGCGACGTCGTCGACGTGCAGAGCGAGGTGGCCGTTCTTCTGCGGCGCGAACGTGCCGCCCATCTTGTCGGGCTCCCAGATGCCGCAGCACGTGTCTCCGATCCAGAACTCGAAGTTGGCGCGCTCGTCGGGGCGCAGCCCGAGCGTGTCGACGTAGAAGCTGCGCGTGCGCTCGGCATCGCGGGACGGAATGGCGACGAAGTCGAGTTTGGTGATCATGGCCCGGAGGCTAGCCTGCCATTGCTTTCGCCGCAGACCCGTGGGATGGTGGCCGGACGACCTGCTTGCTGAGGGGCAAGCATGCTCTAGCCACTTTGCGCGGGGAGGAGCTCGTCATGCTGTCCTGGAGATCTGTCACCACAGGTGCGGCCTTGCTCGCGCTCATGACGTTCGCCGCCCAGGCGTCGGCCGGGAACCCGCCCAAGTTCGCTCCGGCGGCCGCCCAGAGCGCGAGCGCGAGCGGCAGTACGAGCACCAAGGACTACTGGTACATCCCCAAGGGTTCAAGCTGCGTGAGTGGCACGCACCCGGTGCCCGGTCAGTACGCGCGGGTCTCGTTCCTGATGTACGCAGATGCGTTTCCCTCGACATCCGTCGAGAACTTCATCCTGCACGCCCGGATGATCCCGCATGGTCAGGACTCGGCGCTGCAGAACTGGCCGCGCACGTGGTCCACGCAGCTCAGCCCGTCGTTGATCGCAGGGGCGCAAGGGCATCGCCTGGTGCTGACCACCTGGGCACGGGTTCCCGACACCGAGAAGGACTGGGACCTGCAGGTCAAGCTGCAGTGGAAGCGCATGAGCCGCGTCGACTGGAACAAGACGCTCACGATCCGGTTCAACGAGGCTGCCTGTCCGCAGGGTGCCAGCAGCCTTCCCTCGCCGGCGACGCCCATCGTCAACAGCGGCTGAGCGGCGGCGCTTCAGCGGTTGACGCGCAGCACCTGAGCCCGAGAGCGGTTGCCCGCGCCGTCGATCCCGACTGCCCGGACGATCGAGCGCCCACCGCCGAGCGGAGGCGTGTGGAATGCGCCACGCACGAGCGGCACCGCCACGAGCCGCGTTGCGGCACGCGCGCAAGCGAGCCGGACGAAGCGCCGGCCGTTCCAGGACTGGCAACCGGCTGCCGAGATCCGCTCGACTCCGAGCAGGAGTCGCCGGACGCCGCGGCCGACGGGATCGTCGAGCGCCGAGCCGATCACGCGCCGGCAGCCCGCCGCGCACCTCAGAGTGACCGCCGGCGGCCTCGAATCGACGACCGGGCAGGCCGCGGTCAGACGCGCGAGCGCGATGGAGTAGTGGCCGGACGGCGATGTCCCTCCGACCACGCTCGGGCCGTCTACCGCGAGCCCTCCGAGCAGCACGGCGCCCGTGGGTGCGAACGCGAACAAGCCGAGTTGCGCCACCGCGGTCGTATCCCCCACCGCGACGCGCGGAAATGCCGTCAGCCGGAAGGTTGGATCGAGCCGCCCATCCGGGCCGAAGCGATTCACGCCCGAGACGGAGTTCGCGATCAGCAGATCGCCCTCGCAGTCGAGTGCGCCCCCCGCGAACCGGAACGGGGTCGGCGCGGTGACTTCCCCGCCCTTCCCGAACGTCCTGTCCAGCCGCCCGTCCGCGAGCAGCCGGGCCGCGATGACGGGGGTTTGCGGCTGGGCGGGCGTGTGCCACCACTCACCGAGCGCGACGATGGCTCCGTCGTCCCGTAGGCGCACCGATGCCCGGCCGCCGGAGCCGAGTACGGCCCGGCCACCGTCGCCGAAGGTCGTGTCCAGGGCACCGCTGCCCGCCAGGCGCACGATTTCGGCCGTGCGGTCGTTCGGAAAGCCCTTGGTCGTGGCGTGCCCGATGCCGAGGACGATCCGCCCTGTGCGGTCGACGGCGACACCAGCTGGATCCGTCAGGCCGGGAACCGGCAGGTCCTGGAAGCCACCCGTGGCGAAGGCCGGATCCGGCGCGCCGTTCTCGTCCAATCGCGCGAGCACCGCCGTCGGGCCTGCGTCGACGCCCATCGCGAGCCCCTTGTCGGTGATGCCTGCGACGACGATCTTCGGGCCGTCGAAGGCGAGCGCCTGCCACCACGCGGGCGCCCCTCCATACGCCTCTCGCGGGATCGCGAATCCGCCGCTCCCGAACGCGGGATCGAGTGTCCCGTCCTGGAGCACGCGCCAGATCGCCGGGACGTTCTCATCGACCTCGCCTGCGAAGACGACGCGGCCGAGTGCATCGAGCGCCATCGACTCGGCACGCAATGTCCGGTACGGAGCGGGCGCCGATATCGTCGCAACGCCGCCAGTGCCGAAGGCGGCGTCGAGCGAACCGTCGGCGAGCAGCCGCAGCACGGCCGCCTGGGTGCGCAGCATCGAGCCGTCCTCGAGCATCGCTCCCACGAGCGTCCGCCCCTGGCCGTCGACGGCGACCCCGGAGGCCGAGGAGAATCTCTGCGGCGCGATCGAGAGCGAGCCGCTCTGGCCGAACGACGGATCGGGCGTCCCGTCGCCGGCAGCGACGGCGGGCACGAACGCGAGCAGGGCCAGCGCGATCAGGGCGATCCGGAGCACTCTTCGAGCGTACACCCGGGTGGCCGGAATTCAGCCGTCCATGCGGTGTCACGCGCCTTGCGCGAGTGCCACGAGGAGCTCGCTGAGCTCTGCCGGCCGGTTGCTGGCCACCATGTGGTTCGTGGCGATCTCGCGATAGTTCCAGGCGTCCGAGGAGCGGGCGTGACGCGCGGCGGCGTCGAAGGCGGCAGCCGCCGGTGCGCCGGGCGCGTCTGCCGCCGCCCGGATGTAGGTGCGGGCGAACGGGTACTCCTCGAGTGGGCGGGCGAGTCGCACGGGCTCGCTGAAGCAGGCCGCCGGATGCGAGACCCGCCGCGGGACCATGAACGCGGCCTCGTCCTCGTCGTCGTAGGCCCTCGGCACCGGGGGCACGAGCCACTCGTCACCGATTGCGATCGCTCGCGGCTCAGGGTGCCCGGCGAGCGACGCCAGCGAGTCTCCGTCACCCGGCAGGAACGCGTCGAGATAGACGAGGTGGCGCACACGCTCGGCGATGTGCTCCAGCGACGCGGTCACGACGAGCCCGCCGTAGGAGAACCCGAGCAGCACGATGGCGTCGAGATCCTCGTAGAGAACCTGGTTGACGACATCCTGGACGTGCGTGCCGAGGCCGACCTGCGGGCTGGTCAGATGCACGCGCTCGCCGATGCCGGTGAGGCTCGGCGTGAAGACCTCGTGGCCCGCGCCCTGCAATCGGCGCCGGACGTGCCGGAAGCCGTGCGCGCCGGCCCAGGCCCCGTGGACGAGAACGAATGTCGCCATCGTCGGTGGTTCGCCGCGGCAGGAGTGCTGCCTGCAACGCTTCGCGTGCCCGGCCGCACTGATCCCAGGAGGCACGACCATGAACGAGCGCATCCGTCTATCGCATGCAGCAGTCGGCGCCGCGGCGCTCGGCGCTGTCGCCGTGGGGGCCTTCGCCGTAGGCGCGTTGTCGGTCGGGCAGCTGGCCGTCGGCCGAGCGGCCTTCGGCAAGCTCCGCGTCCGCGAGTTGCAGGTCGACCACCTGCGCGTGGGGCAGCTCGAGGTGGTCGAGCGCACCGACCCCGCCACTCGCCCGGCGGCAGAGGCGAGCTAGGGGAAGGCCAGCGCGTAGATCCCGGTGACGACCAGCACGACGAGCACGACGATCCCGAGTCCGATGCGCACATCCCCTCCGAGCCTGCTCGCGCCCTGCTCCTGCGCGCTCGCCTGGGCCTCGAAGCCGGTGATCATCAACGCTGCCGCCGCCGGCGCCAGCAACGCCACACCGAGGCACACCGCCACGATCTTGGCGAGGTCGCCGAGCGGCAGGTACTCCTGGAGGCTCGCCACGACGATCATGCGGCCGCCCCGACGGACACGGGTGCGGGCGGCCGCGGCGGCAGGGAGTCGAGCACGTTCCTCGAGGTCACATGGTCGCTCCGCCGCGCGAGCTCGAAGAGCGTGCCTGCGATTGCGAGACCTGCGATGCCGACGGCGATCACGCCGACCGTGTCGCTCGGGAAGACCTGGACGCCTTCGTGCGCCAAGGCTCCGATGAGGCCGGCCGCGGGCAGCGTGAGCGTCCATGCGATCGCCATGTTGCGGACGACCTTCCAGTGGACGACCCCGCCCACCTTGCCGAGACCGCTGCCCATGATCCCGCCCGACACGACCTGCGTGGTCGAGAGCGAGAACCCGAAATACGAGGACGCGAGGATCGTCGACGACGAGCTCGCCTCAGCCGAGAAGCCCTGAGCCGGCACGACTGTGGTGACGCGCATGCCGAGCGTCTTGATCACACGCCAGCCGCCCGAGAACGTGCCCGCCGCGATCGCCGCGGCACACACGAACTTGACCCAGAGGGGAATCGGCTCATCGGCGCCGAGTCGGCCGCCCGCGACCAGCGTCAGCGTGACGATGCCCATCGTCTTCTGGGCGTCGTTGGTGCCGTGTGCGAGCGCGACGAGCGAGCTCGACGCGATCTGGCACAGGCGAAAGCCGCGACCCGAGTGCGCTGCCGGGACCGACTTCGTGAGCCTGAACGAGAGTCGCGTCGCGAGGTACGCGGCACCGCCGCAGATGAACGGGGCCAGCAGCGCCGGAATGATGACCTTGGAGAAGACGCCGCTCCAGATCACGGCGCCGGTGCCGACGGCCGTGATCATCGCCCCGAGCATGCCGCCGATGAGCGCGTGCGAGGACGACGACGGCACGCTGAAGTACCAGGTCACGAGGTTCCAGACGATCGCGCCGACGAGCCCCGCGAAAACGATCGGCACGGTCACGAGGTTCTGCTCCACGATGCCCGACGCGATCGTGGCCGCCACCGAGACCGAGATGAACGCTCCGGCGAAGTTGAGCACCGACGCAAGCCCGACCGCGACCCGCGGTGGCAGCGCACGCGTCGCGATCACGGTCGCCATCGCGTTCGCCGTGTCGTGAAAGCCGTTCGTGAAGTCGAAGAAGAGGGCAGTCGCGACGACGATGCCGATCAGCAACAGCGAGGAGTGCACGCCGCTCTTGTATCAGGGCGGCGTCCGGCGTGGTCCGCGCGTCAGGCGGCGCAGCGGCGCAAGAGCGTCTGCACCTTGCCGTGCCGGACGGGCGCAAGCCCGAGCGGCAGGCGCTCGAGGAGCATGGCGATCTCCTCCACGTCATTCGTCGCGCCCTCTGCCTCGAGTCGCCATTCGTCGTCGCCGACGGGGTAGGAAACGCAGTCTTGCGCCACTTCGAGCGTCCGCTCGGCATTCGCGTAGATGCGCGTGCTCCTGGCCGTCACGATGCGCCCGATCTCGACGAGCGGCTTGAGCGTCAGCAGCCGCGCGGCGACGAACGCGACCGAGGTCTCGGGGTCGTCGTCGAAGGTGCCCTCGATCTCGATGCTCTTGCGCAGCCCGCCGCTGCTCGTCACGCGCCGTTTCAATGTCGCGACCTCGGACGCTCCCGCGCGACGCAGGCGGAGGCGCGCGCGCTGGCTCTGCAGGTGCATATCGCATGTGTCGTAGTAGTGGTCGATCAGGCGTTCGTAGCGATGCTCGATCGCCTTCCAGGAGCCGATCCTGGATGGCAGATGCAGGCGGGAATGGGCACGCCACTGACGTTCGACCTCGACACCTGCGACGGTCACCGGCGTCGGCTGCAGACTCATCTGGGTACTTGCCACGGCCTCACCCTAGTCCCGACAATCCCTGTAGCGGGAGTTCGTTCACCACACTTTCACCGTCGAGTGGCGTACTCTTGCCGCCCCCTAAGCTGAGGACTACGTGAAAGAGACGCTGGAACACGAGCTCAAGCTCTCCGTCGACTCTGACTTCGTATTGCCGCCGCTGGCCGTCGACGTCGAGCCCAGGAATCTGCGGGCGACCTACCACGACACGGCCGACCATCGGCTGGCCCGGCACGGCGTGACGCTCCGCCGCCGCTCGGAAGGGAGTCGCGACTTCTGGCAGCTCAAGCTGCCGAGGGGCGGCGATCGCCTCGAGATCGCGTGGGACGCTGACGAATCCGCGGTTCCCGAGGAGGTCAAGCGGCTGCTGACTGCGTACCTGCGCGGAAGCACGCTGCGGCCCGTCGCCGAGCTCCACACCCTGCGGCGCGCGGTGCGCGTGACGGGCAAGGGCGACGTCGCCGCCGAGGTCGTTCACGACAGCGTGCAGGTGCTCGAGGGCAACCGGATCGTGCGCGAGTTCGACGAGGTCGAGATCGAGCAGCTCCGCGACGGCTCGGGCCGCCTGATCGCGCGCCTGGAGCGCCAGCTGCGTGCGGCGGGCGCCAAGCGCAGCGACGGGCGGCCGAAGGTGTTCCAGGCGCTCGACCTGCCGGCGCCACGGCGAACCGAAGTCAGGCGCGGAGCGCCCGCCGTCGAGCATCTCCGCGCCTATCTGCAGACGCAGGTCGACGCTCTCGTGCAGTGCGACCCGCTGACACGCCGAGGCGAGGTCGAGGGCGTGCACGGGATGCGAGTCGCGACGCGCCGCATGCGCAGTGCGCTCAAGGAGGCGCGCCGGCAGCTCGAGGAGCGTTGGGTCGAGGAGACGCGCAGCGAGCTGAAGTGGCTGGGGAGCCTGCTGGGAGACGTGCGCGATCCCGACGTCTTCGCCGCCTACGTGACGAAGGAGATCGCGCTCCTCGGCGAGGGCGCGGCGCAGGGCGGCAGCGACCTCATCAGCCTCATCGCCGACAGCTCGCAGCCCGCTCGCGCGCGGCTCGGCGAGGCACTCGACTCGCAGCGCTACCTCGCGCTGCTCGACCGGCTCGAGGCCACCCGCGAGAGCCTGCCCGTGAGGCCGTCGCGCGACTCGCCTCGGCGCATGCTGCGCCGCGCCGCGCGCCGCACCCGGCGCATGCTCCGGAGCGTGTCGCGCGCGTCGAGCGACGCCCGTCTGCACGAGCTGCGAATCGCGTCCAAACGCGCGCGCTACGCCGGCGAGCTGGCCGTGCCGGCGCAGGGCCGCCGCGCCCACCGGCTGGCGAAGCGAGCAGAAGCGCTGCAGACGATCCTGGGCGAGCATCAGGACGCTGTCGTGGCCGAGCAGCGCCTGCAGCACCTTGCCGGCGACGCACCACCGGCTGCGGCATTCGTCGCGGGCCGCCTCGCGGAGCGGCAGCATGCCCGCCGGGAGGCCGCGCGCGCCGCATTGCCCGCTGCGGCGAAGCGCCTGGCCAAGGCCGCCGAGCGTTTCTAGCCGTTCACCGGATCGTCACCGGATCGTGACCCCGGCGGGCCGAGGGGCTGAGTACGGTCGTGTCGTCCTGGCGGGCCACCTCCTTCTCGCCGGGCGGGCAGCCTGCGTCTTCGGGGGGAGACACGGGCGGTGAACTGCCGGTGAGGGCCCGCCGCCACGGGCCCTCACCAGGCAGACACTCGTTTGAGGGATGCGCGATCGGGTATCGAATCCGTCCACGGGAGAAAGGGATGGCTTCGATGCAGGCTCGAACAGCATTCGCCAGAACATCGCCGGGAGGGCGGCGCAAGGTGGCCGTGACCGCCGCTCTGACCCTGTCGGCCGCGTCGATCGCAGGCCTGAGCGGGACGTCCCGAGCCAATGGCCCGCTTGATTCGCTCGCACCGGTCACGGCGCCGCTGGCGCCGGCGACGGCGCCGGTGACTCAAGCGGCAAAGCCGGTCACCAACGCGGTCGCGACGGCAACCCAGCCGGTGACGCAGGCCGCCGCGACGGCCACCAAGCCCGTCACGCAGGCCACCGCCCCGGCGACCGCGCCGGTCACGCAGGCAGCCGCGACGGCCACCAAGCCCGTCACGCAGGCCACTGCCACAGCCACGAAGCCCGTCACGCAGGCGGTCGCCACAGCCACCAAGCCCGTGACACAGGCCGTCGCCACGGCGACCAAGCCGGCGACACAGGCCGTAACCACGGCCTCCAAGCCGGTCACGCAGGCGGTCACAACGGCCGCGAAACCGGTTGCGAGAGCGACTGCGACGGTCTCGAACGCCGCCGCGCAGCCGGTGGCTGCCAAGCCGAGCGCCGGGAAGCCTGTCGCGCGCACAATCGCGCGAGCCACGACGCAAGCGAAGGCCACCGGGTCGAGCGTCGCCGCCGCGACTCCCAGGGCCACCCGTCACGTCGAGCGCGCGTCCTCCGGTACGCGCGCGTCGCGCAGGGCTCACGTCGGGGCGCGCCGGACGAAGCACGTGCGCGTGAACGGCGGCAGAGCAGTCGCAACGCCCGTGCCCGCCCTCCCGCCGGCGCGGCCGGTCGCACCAGAGCGACCCATCGCCCTGTCTCCGCCGAGCCTGGCCATCGCCACGCCGGTCTCGCCGGCCGCCTCCGCTCCGCCGGTCAGCTCCGGGTCTTCGGGCAGCGGATCGTCGAACACGGCCCTCGGCCTCGCCGCGCTGATCGGCGCCGGCGGGCTCGCGCTCCTGCGCGCCCGCCAACTCTCGGCAGCAGCCGGGATCGGCGACATCGGCACCCTCACCGCACTCGGGCACTCGGCCTCGACGTTCTGGGCCGGATCCTGCCTCACGCTCTCGAGCGGTGGCGCGACATCCGCGACCGCGAACGCGTCGCTGACGGCAAGTGCGACCTCGCCTGCGAACGCGCTCGGCAGCCGTGCGCAGTTCGGAGTGGGCGGCGTCGTCTCGGGAGCTGCCGATGCCGCGGGCGGTCACTTCACCGAGCCCGTCGCCTCCGTCGTGCCCGGTGGCGACGGCAACGACGACCGCACGCCGCTCGTGGCCTTGCTGTTCGCGTGCTCGGCGATCATCGGGGCCGCAATCGGAGCGATCGGGCCGCGCCGTCAGGCAGGGGCATGAGGAGCGTCGTCCATTGACCAGAGCGCAGGTGCCGATCGCCCTGGTCGCGCTCTCGCTCGTCGCGACGAGCTCGGCGATGGCGAGGGCGATCGATCCTGCTCGCTCCACCGTTGCCGATGCCGCCCGCCTGAGCGCGGGCGGCACTGCCATTCGCCTGGTCGGAGTCATGCACTGCCCGAGCTGCCGTAGCTTCACGCTGGGTGCGACGGTCAGCCAGCGCAGCAGCGGTGCGGTCGGCCAGGGCGGCGTGCGCTGCGTGTGTCACGGCGACGCGGAGCGCTGGTTCCTCATCGCCCGTGCGCGCGAAGCGACGCGCTTCGAACCGGGTGCTGCGCGCGTCTGCGTCTGGGTCATCGCCCGCCGCGCCGCCGCCAAGCCGATCGACGCAGAGCAGTGGTGCGAAAGCGTCGCCTTGAGGCCGGCTGCATGACCACCTTCTGGCTCTGGGTGAGCGCCGGCTGCGCCCTTTCCGCGCTCTTCGGATTCGGGGCGGTGCGACTCGGCGCCCACAAGCTCGGGGCAGGTTCCTGGCTCGTCGAGAAACCTTCCCGGGAAGCGCCGCAATCGCCGCGCCCGGCGGTCGTCGCGCTCCCCGCGATCGATGTCGGCGTCCCTGCCGCGCTCGTCGAGGTGCCTCCCGCGCGCGAGCGCCCGGAGGCGACCGTCGACCTCCCTCCGAGAAAATCCCCGCAAGCAGCGCAGGCACCTGCCCCAGCCCCCACCGCTGCTCGGCCGGACGCGAAGAAGCTCGCGCTCTGGGCCAGGCAGGTCAAGGCGGGCGAGCGCAAGATGTCGATCGCGACCGACGGCTGCCGCGTCACCTGGAATCGCGCATGCAAGCACGGCCACCCGAGCTGGCTCGTGCACCTCGGCTATCTCAAACGACACCAGCTGCCGCGCCACAACCCGCGCTGAGCTGACGGCGGCGCGAGCCTCAGTCGGAAACGGTAGGCACGGACGGTGCCTCGCCGCCGTGCGAATCGCCGCCGTCGCCACCCGAGTCGCCCGAGCCGCCCGAGCCCTCGCCGGAGTTGCTCACATCGCCGCCGCCATCCGGCGTGACGGGGACGGGCGCCGTCGTGGCCGCCGTGCTGCTGCTGCCCGAGTGGGAGTCGCCGGAATCGCCCGAACCGCTGTGGTGACCGCTGGTCGTCGTGCCGCTGCCCGACTCCCCGCCACTGGACTCGTCGGACGTGCCGGAGCTCCCGCCGGAGTCCTTGCCCGACGTCCCGCCGTGGTGCGACGAGCCCGTGCCACTCGCGGACTCACCGCCGTCATCCCTGCCGGAATGGGAGCTGGTGTCGTCTCTGCTTCCGCGACCGGTGCTCCCGGGTCCGGAGTTGCCACCGCCGGCATCGTCGCTTCCGGGGGAGTGGCCGCTGTTGTCGTCGCTGCCGGCGCGCGCGCCGTGCGCCCGGGTCGGTGTCGCGGCCGCTCCTCGCGTCGCCGGCGTCACGAAGGCCGCTGCCGCGGAGGCGTGGGTGACGCGCGGAGGAGTCTCGCGCGCGCCCGCGGCGCTGTAACTGGCCAGCGGGTGCGTCACGGCATGCACCGGCGCTGCCTGCGCCTGACCGCCGTGCGCTCTCGCGTGGTGCGCGGGCTGCTCGCGGACGATCGCCTGCTCCACGGCGCCGCCCGTCGCGACTGCGGCGGCGACGATCGCCGCCGTCTTCGCCAGCACCGGAGCAGTTGCCGCCTTCGCCGTGAGCGCGGCGACGATCCCGCCGCCACCCGTGGCGAACCCTGGAATGACGGCCGACAGCCGCTGGGCCACGGCGGCCCGCGCGGACGTATCGGGCGGCCGCAGCGCACGCCGGACGCCTCTGCAGACCGGACAGCGCAGCAGATGGACCTTCGCGGCACGATCGAGCGAGCCGGCCTCGAGCGCCGCTCTGGTCCCGGAGCAGCTGATCGCCGGCTCGAGTCCGCCCACGGCGATCACGAGACTGCGCCGCGCGCGCGTCGCGAGGCCGTCCACCTCCCCCGCCGTCATGCCCAGGGCGAGGGCCGCCTCGCTCGACTCGAAGCCGAGCCACTCGCGCAGCACGAATGCCTCGCGCTCGGGCACCGGAAGGCCCGCCAGCGTCTGCCGTGTCGCGCGCATCTCGTCTCGCAATTCGGCCGTCTGCTCCACGCCGCCGGCCACCGCGGGGGCCTCGAAGCCGTCGTCGAGCGAGCGCACGGCGGGCCGTCGCGCGATCTGGCGCAGCCGGCCCATGCATTCGTTGCGTGCGATCCGGAGCACCCAGGCACCCGATTCCAGGACCGCGGTTCCGCCGGACAGCGCTCCGTGCACCGCGAGGAATGTCGCCTGGGTCGCGTCCTCGGCGTCCTCGCGGCGCCCGAGCAGGTGCCAGGCGTAGCGGAAGACCGTGTCTCCGTGCCGCTTGTAAAGCACCTCGGTGGCACGCACCGCATCCCGAGGCAGAGCAGAGCTACGCCCCGCCCCCGGAAGAACCGGGGACGGGGCGGCGACCGGGCTCAGGGCCGGGGAGGCTATTGCCCCAGCCTAGTCGTCGTCGCTGCCGGAACCGGGCCCGCTGTTCGAGCCTCCGGATTCGTTGTCGTCGCCATTTTCGTGGTTGCCATTGTGTTCATTGTTGCCAGATCCGCTATTGTCGTGCCCCCCTTCGATCCGCACAAGGGTGGGATTGGCACCCGGCGTCGTCGCGGCGGTTCCCTTGGCCTCGACTTCGTCTCCGACCATGGCGCCGGTGGCGCCGAAGCCGGCCGGGATCACGAACGTCACGACACCGTGCTCGCCGTCGATGGTGATCAAACCGTCCGCGCCGCCCATCGGACCGGCTTCCACGATGGCCGTGACCGTGCCCTCGGCCTTCACGAAATCGCCGTGTTCGTGCTGCTGGCCGTTGTTGTCCTCGACGTGCACCGAGACCAGCGTCAGGACGACCCCATCGAGGTTCTTCGGATCGGGACCGATCGCCACGCGCACCTCGACGGGCGTTCCCGGCGTGAGGGCCGGGATCGGCGTCGTCAGGAAGATGGCCAGGCCCGTCGCCGGAAAGCCCGTGACCGTGAGCCGCAGCGTGTCGGCGTCCTGCGAGAGCACGATGCCGTGAATCTCGGCGGAGGCCACCTGCGCGTTGTCGACCTGGTCATCACCATCGTCGTCGTTGAGCGCCGTCGGCGTCACCTGCACGGTGGTGGTGACCTGCTGCCCGGCAGCCGGGGGGCTCGGGCTGGTGACCGCGAGCACGGAGCCGTTGCCGTTCAGCGCGAACGACTTGACATGGCGCCGCATGACGATGCCGCGGAGCTTCGCCTTGTGCACGTGACCGACGACGGTGACCTTGCCGCCGACGACCTTGAGCACGGTGCCCATCGCGAACTTGCCCGGCTTGGCCATCGCGATGCGCTTGAGGCTGCCGCTGCGGGTGGCGATCACGACGACGCCCGCCTTGGCGTCGCGCTGGACGACGACGCCGCGCATGCCGCCGGGGGTAGCGGCCGCGCCCGCCAGCGCCGGTGCGACGAGCGCACCGACTGCAACTGCGATCAGCATTCTGGACAGGCTTCTCATGTGATGGATCCTCTCCGTGAAGGGTCGAGAGCGAAAATTCGGTTTGCGGGAGATAGACGCGGACCGCAGGGCCTCCGGCTTCCGTCTTTTTCCAACTTGGACTTCGTGAGTAATACTTATGTCATGCCCCGCTTGACCTCGAAGGGCCAGGTCACCGTGCCCGTCGCCGTCCGCTATGCCCTCGGGCTGGCCCCGGGCGATGACGTCGTCTTCGCCGTGGAGGACGGCCGCGGCGTCTTCCGGCGTGCCACGGCGCTCGACGACCTGAGAGCAGCGTTCCCTGCCTCGCCTCGCGCCGGCGCACACGCACTCGAGCGGCTGCTCGTCGCGGGCGACCCCGCGTTCGCCGACGCGGTGGACGCATGCCGATCGCGTGCTGCCCGGCTGCGCGTGCCCGATGCCGTCATCCTCGACGTGGCAAATGCGCTGACGCGACAGGGCGCGCCCGCCGGGGCCGTGGCAGGGGCGCTGCGCGACGTCCTGGCCGATCGCGCGGTGCGGGTCGACCATCCCGCCGCGGTGCGCGCAGCGATCGACGAGCTCGCCGCCGGCGGAGATGCCCTGCGCGCCTATGCCCTCGCGCGCGGCTGACGCGCAGGCCGGGCGACCGCGCGACGCAGGGTCTAGTAGCTCTCGCAGCCGCTGCCGTCGCCGTCGCCGTCCAGGTTGTACGGATCCGAGCCGACGACCTTGACGGGATGGCCCACGTCCGAGCAGTTGAGATCGCTCGCCGAATTGGGCACGCACGGCGTGTAGTTCGGGTTGCAACTCGGAGACGCGCCGCCGGCGAACGGCGTCCTCGTCGCGTTCACCGGCCCCGTCGAGACGCCTCGCGTCGCCCGGAGCGGGACCGAGCCCTTGCGGCAGTGGCCCCAGAGCCCCCGGCCGGCCTTGCGCGCAGCGACGGCCGCCTCGAAGATCGGCGTCGCGTAGCGACCCTTGTCGCCCGAGTAGAAGTACGGCGCCGCCGCGCCCTCGCGCACGAGGCGCAGGTTCACCAGCGACGAGCCCTTCCAGAGATACGCCAGCGTCCGGCCGTCGCGGTCGTGCTGATCGAGGCCCGGGTCGGTTGCGATCCGCACTCTCGTGCCCGGCGGCAGGATCGATTCGGTCAGCGCCGAGGCCTGGCGCCCGTAACACTCCGTGTCGCCGTACACCTCCGGCGTGTCGATCTGGACGAGGCGGATCGTCTCGCCGCCCCGCAAGACGACCGTGTCGCCGTCGGCGACGTGATCGATGACCCCTGCGCGCGTTGCCGCGAACGACGCGGGCGCGCTCAGCAGGAGCAGGAGAACCGTGACGATTGGGAGGCGAGTGGACACGAAGCGGTCACACTCACCCTAGGTCGTCAGGCGCGCCGAGCCCGGATGGTGATCACGCGAGCCGACCCGCCACCTGCACCGACGGCCCGGATGCGCACCCGCAGGCGACCCGTGCGAGGCGCGCGCAAGTCGAGCCTTACGACCCTCGCGCTGCCATCGTGCGAGACCGTCGAGAAGACGTGCCCGCGCAGGAGCAACGAGGCCGTGAACCTCCTCGCGTTGCTGCAGAGGACGAACACGACGACCCGGCGGGCCAGGCGCTTGGTGCGAAGCGAAACCACGCGCGCGCGTGCGCGCGCGCGGGCCTTGAGCGGCTTCGCCGGCGTGGTGGGCGTGACGCGCGAGGCAGCCTGAGAGCCCGGCGGCTGCGTCGAGACGGGGCAGGCGCCGAGCTCGATCGCGCCGATGTCGGGCGCCGCGCCTCGCGTGCATGCGAAGTAGTCGAGCGCAGGCGTGACCAGCGGATCGGCCTTGCCGAGAAGGAGTGCGCTGCCGGCGGTCGGTGCGCCGTCCGGAGCGAGCCCGGCATCGCCGATCACGTCGCTGGCTGTGCATGCCTCGCCGTCGGCGAAGACGTTGTTCTCGCTGCGAATGCGGTCGCACATTCCGCGCAGCCGATCGCCGACATTGTTCGCGACGAGCGGGCGCTGCTCCACGGGAATGTCCGCATAGTGCGCGCCGAATCGGAGCGAGTTCAGGAGGCCGGACGTCACCGTGTTGTTGAGCACTCGGACGTTGCTCGGCAAGAGCGCGACCTGGCGGTCGTCGCCGGCGACGAAGATGCCGACGTCCTGCCCGGCGTAGTGACCGGTGAGCACGTTGTTCTGGATGAGAACGTCGTGGATCACGCCCTTGTCGATGGAGTCGACCCAGATGCTGGCGGCCCCGCCCGTGCGCACGCCGAACCAGTTGCCGTCGATCGTCCACGGCCCGCCGTTGCCGATCTGGATGAAGTCGTTGTGGTTGCCGTCGCCGGCGGGCAACGCGTGGTCCATGTGGTTGTAGCGAATGACGCCGCCGCCGAAGCCGTGCACGGCATCGGAGTCGTCGAGGTCGTCGAAGACGTTGTGCTCGATGAGCACGTCGGGCGAGGAGGCGCGAATGCACATCGGAGAGGCGCAGTGCTGGAACGTCGAGTTCTTGATCACGACCCCGAGTGCATCGGGCGTGAGCCAGATCGCGGCGCCCGCTCCACCCGCACCGCCGTCGAGGTGCAGGTCGCTGAACGTCACGTCGCTGGAAGTTGCGACGTTGACATACGCGGTTGCGCCGGCCGGCGCGATCGTGAGCCCGGTGATCAGCAGGCGCGCCGATCCGGTGATGTTCATGCCGGCGATCGTGGCGCCGGGCTCCCCGGCCAGCGTGATGTCCGCACGCGCGACGACCGAGACGGTGGTGTACGCACCGGGCGCCAGCTGGATGACGTCGCCTGGCAGCGCAAGCGCGAGGGCCGTCGCCAATTCGGCGTCGTTGGTGACGCGCACGATCGTGGCGCCCGCAGCGGCGGGCGCCAACAGCGCGACGCCCACGGCAAGGCCGGAGACCGCGGTTTTCGCCCACAGCTTCAAGATCGGCGATCGTAACAAGCTAGGTCCCCCGCAGGAACATCATTCGACCGCCGACTAAACGACAGTTTCAAGACACGAATTGGACGAAGCACTGTGCCCTGTTGGAAGCAGTGCAAACGCACTGGGCATGCAGTCGCGACCTTCGTCCAGGTGGGTCGAGGTGGCTCCGTGCGGGTGGCCCCGGGGGGTCAGCGGCGCTTGCGGCTGAGCACGAGCATCTGCCCTCCGGCCGAGCGCAGACCCGGGAACCCGGCGTCGGCCCGAGCCTGGAGGCGCTCGTTCATGCGAATCGACGTCGCCTCGGAGAGCAGCGGCCGGGCACCGAGCGAGAAGCGCCCGAACCCGAGGCTCGCCTTGCGCACCGCCTGCAACCCTGCCGCCTGGAGCCAGCGCTCGTACTGACGCCAGGAGTCGTGGCGCGGATTCCTCGGGTCGCCTCGCCGACCGCCGGGGGTGCGCCGCACCGCGCGCTTGGCGGGCTCGACCATCGGATTGAGTCGCGGATCGAGCACGCGGTTGAGCTGGCGCCGGTTGTTCACGCTCGCGATGACGTGACCGCCGGGGCGCGTCACGCGTGCCATCTCGCGCACGCACCAGCCGGGGCGTTCGACCCACGGCAGCACGCCGAGCGCGACCACGAGATCGAACGTCCCGTCCGCGGCGTCAAGCGCGTGCACATCGCCCTCGCCGAGCCGGATCCGCGCGCTCAAGCCGTAGCGGGCGACTCGCTGCGCCGCTTGCTCGACCATGCGGTGGCTGCTGTCGATGCCGGTCACGAGCAGCCCGCGCTGCGCAAGGGCGATCGCGGTCCGCCCCGCTCCGAACCCGATCTCCAGCACGCGCGCGTCGACCGGTAGAGCGAGCGAGTCGACCCAGGTGAGCGTGCGCTCGAGCCGCGGGCGGTAGTACGCGACCGAGTCGAAGTCGGACGCGTCGTAGAGCGTGTCCCAGGCGCGGGCACTCGCCTCGAAGTCGAAGAGCTCTTGGGGCTGTTCGGCTGCCATGCGTCTCAGCCTAGTCAGGCCCGCGGGCGAAGTGACGTCTGTCAACAGCGCCGTGGGGTTGTCGCTGCCGTGCCCGTCCGGCTGGTGAGCATCCGGAGACCCTGCGGAGACGATGCGGTGAAGTCAGGCCGGACCCGGCGGTTCGCGGACTACGCTGGGTGCATGACACCACCATCCCACCTGGCCTCGATTCGCGAGCTGCGCGAGATCCGCCGCGAGCGTCCCCGGCTGAGCGGCGAGACGGAGGATTCCTACTACCAGCGGCTGGCGGTCGAGTTGAGCCGGCGGCAGCGGGCGGAGCGCCGGCAAAGCCTCGTCGTGCGCGTCCTGCGCCGCGAGCCGCGTCGCTGACGATCCCGCGCGAACCGTTCGCCCGCGCACCGCGAACTCCGCGGATCTGTGTCACCCGAGGAGGCGAACGATGAAGGGCTCGGAACTCGCGCAGGCGTTCTTCGACGGCGCGAACGCGCGCGACTGGAGCGCCGTCGCGGCGCTGCACACCGACGACCACGCCTATCACGACCCACAGGGACCGAAGCCGGAGCCAGGCGGGGCCGGCATGGCCGCCCACCTCGCGTTCTACGTCGAGGCGCTGGAGGGACGCTGGGAGGTCCGCGAGATCGTGGACGCGGGCACCTACGTCACGGCCCGCTGGACCGGCCACGGCGTGCACTCGAGCGACCTCATCGGCGTGCCCGCCACGGGTCGCGAGATCGCAGTCGACGCACTCAGCCTGATGCGCATCTCCGGTGGCCGGATCGCCGAGCACTGGTGCGTGTGGGACACCGCGGGCCTGATGCAGCAGGTCGGCGCGATGCCGGCACCGGCTTCGGTCTGACAGTGCACCCGCGCTCGGTCTGAATGCGCGCTACGCGCGTACTTCGGGGCCGAGCGCTTCGTGCAGTCGCGGGCTCGGCGGCGATCCCTCGTCCGCCGGGCCTGCGGTGCGCCGCAGCTCGTCGTCCACGAGCTCGTAGTGGCCGATCGAGGCGATCGGCGGCGAGTAGACGTGCACCGTCACCGCGCCGGCGTCGTGGTCCATGCGGTGGATGCCGTCGGCGCGGAACGCGAACGACTCACCCGGGCCGTAGGAGCGGACGCGACGCGGCCCGCCGACGGTGAGCGCCTCGTTGGCCGCGCGGCCGTCGATCACGAACACCCCCACGCAGGATCCGCCGTGATCGTGGAAGCCCGTGTCGCGGGCCTCCCACCACGTGTTCAGCCAGGCTTCGCTGTGCTCGTTGCGCCAGAGCAGCTCGAAGGAGCCGGAGCCTTCGCGGGGGAGCACGGCCAGGTCGATGCGCGCGGCCGCCGCCCGCGCGAGCTCGGCGCACTCCTCGGGTGCGAGCGTACGGCCGGTGTCGGCGAGATCGTCCAGGCTCGGCGCCATCGGAGCACGATACCGGCCGCGAGTATGCTCGGGATCCCCAGAGGGAGCGTCGTGGACAAGGTCACCCTGCACTGCTGCAACTACATGTGGATCAAGCCCGGCCATCCGTGCGCGAGAGTGCGCACGGCGCTCGACGAGGCCGGCGTGCCGTACGAGATGGTGCACCACTCGAAGCTCCGCAGCCGTCGCGACGAGCTACGTGCGAGGACGGGGCAGAGCGTCGTGCCCGCGATCGAGTTCGCCGACGGCCACGCCTACCGCGAGGAGTCGAAGGACATGGCGGCTCGCATCGAGGCCGGCAAGCTGTTCGAGGCCTGACGGATTGCGCTCGCTCCTGCTCGTCCGGCATGCGCCGACCTCGGCCACACGTGCGGCGGCGTTCCCCGCCGACGAGGAGCTCGACGAGCGAGGGCGGGAGCTCGCCGCCGGCCTTGCGGCTGCGGTGCCCCGCCGCAGCGAGGTGATCACGAGTCCCGCGCGGCGCTGTCGCCAGACGGCCGAGGCGGCCGGTCTCGCGGCCGCGGTGGACGAGCGGATCGCCGAGTGCGACTTCGGCACCTGGGCCGGCCGCTCACTGGCCGACGTCAATGCCGACGACCCGGCTGCGGTCCAGTCCTGGATGCTCGACCCGGACGCGTCCCCGCACGGCGGCGAGAGCCTCGCGCTGTTCTCCACCCGCATCGCCCGCTGGCTGGACGACCAGGCCGCCCAGGACGGGCGAATGACCGTGATCACGCACGGCGAGGTCGTGAAAGCGGCCGTGGTGCACGCCCTCAGCGCGCCGCTGCTCGCGTTCTGGCGCATCGATGCGACGCCTCTTGCGATCACGGAGCTGCACGCCCACGGCGGGCGCTGGACCGTCGTGCGCCTGAATTGCGCCTGAGGCCCGTCAACAGCCCTCTCGAGTCCCGGAAGGAATCCAACGATGTCTCTCACCCGCGTCAGCAACTTCTCCCTCTCACTCGACGGATTCGCCACGGGTGAAGGCCAGAGCCAGGATGCCCCCTTCGGCCACGCCGGCGTACGGCTGCACGAATGGATGTTCGCCACCCGATTCGGTAGCGAGATGCTGGGCCGACCCGGCGGCACCCGCGGCATCGACGACGCCTTCGCGCAGCAGTTCCTTCCCGGGATCGGAGCCGAGATCATGGGTGCCGGGAAGTTCGGCCCGCCCGGATGGCACGAGAACCCGGACTGGAAGGGCTGGTGGGGCCCCAACCCGCCGTTCCACACACCCACGTTCGTTCTCACGCATCACGTGCGCCCGTCGATCGAGATGGAGGGCGGAACGACGTTCCACTTCATCGACGCCTCGCCTCTAGAGGCACTCGAGGCGGCGCGCGAGGCTGCGGGCGGCCAGGACGTTCGCATCGGCGGGGGGCCCACCGTGATCCGCGACTTCCTGGCCGCGGGGCTCATCGACCAGATGCACGTCGTCGTCGTCCCGATCCTGCTCGGCCGTGGCGAACGCCTCTGGGACGGACTGGAGGGCCTCGAGCAGGACTACCAGGTCGAGGCCGCGTCCTCGCCCAGCGGAGTCACGCATGTGACGTTCACGCGTTCGGCCGCCTGAGGCGCCTCGGCCGGGAGTCCGGGGCGCGCAGGGCGTTCCGGGTTCGTGGTCAGGCCGCGAGCGCGGGCGCAGCGTTCTCTGCAACGACCCGTGCGAGCGCCTCGACCACGCGCGAGTCGTGGTGACGACCTGCCTGCCCGCGCAGCTCGGCCACCGCCTCGACCGGCGTTCGGGAGCGGCGATACGGACGATCCGCCGTGATCGCGCTGAAGGCGTCGGCAACCGCCACGATGCGAGCCTCGAGCGGAATGGCGTCGCCGGCCAGCCCGTCCGGATAGCCGGTGCCGTCGACCCGCTCGTGGTGGTGGCGGACAGCCCGCGCGGCCATGCCGACGGCGTCGATCCGGCGGACGAGCTGCGCACCGATCTCGCAGTGCGTTCGCATGATCCGCCACTCGTGCTCGTCGAGGTCACCCGGCTTGACGAGGATGCGGTCGGGAATCGCGACCTTGCCGATGTCGTGCAGCCAGCCGCCCAGCCGGCAGCACAGGACCATGTCGTCTTCCAGCCCGAGCGTCCGCGCGATCGCGCCGGACAGATCCGAGACGTCCTCGGCGTGCTCCTCGGGAACGCCTTCGCGGACTCCCGCCGAGAGCGAGAGCGCCTGCGCCAGGCGGATGGCCTCGGGCTCCTCGGCGGCGAGGTCGTTCGGCGTCAGCTCGCTGAACAGCCGCGAGCGATCGCGTCCCTGGCGCTTGGCCGAGTAGAGCGCACGGTCCGCCTGGTCGACGATGAGCTCGTGCGAGCTCGTCGGATCGGCCAGCACGCCACCGACCGAGACCGTGACCTCGAGTCGTCGCCGGCCGACGGTCACCGGCATCGCGCCGACGCTCTCGCGCAGCGCCTGGCAGACGCGCCAGAGGGCGCGTTCGTGATCGAGCGCCGGGGCGAGCACGATGAACTCCTCACCGCCCCAGCGAGCGACGCAGTCGTAGGCCCGGACGGCACCGAGCAGACGAGCCGCAACCTCGCTCAGCACGGCATCGCCGACCTGGTGACCGTACGTGTCGTTGACGGTCTTGAAGTGATCGACGTCGACGAGCGCGAGGCCCGGCGTGAGCGACTCGCGCCGCGACCGCTCCAGCTCCGCCTCGAGCACCTCCGAGAAGTGGCGGCGATTGAACAGTCCGGTGAGGGCGTCCGTGCGCGCGGCCTCACGCAGTCGCTCCTCGGCCTTCACCTCGGCCGTCGCGTCTCGGACGATCCCCTCGACGATCAGCCGCTCGCCGAGGCGACGCGGCATGCCGCCTCCGACGATCCAGCGCGTCACGCCGTCGAGCCCGATCATGCGGCAGCGCACCTCGCTCATCTCGCCGCGCAGGTAGCGCGCGGTGTGCTCGGCATAGAGCTCGCGATCGTCGGGGTGCACGGCCTCGATCCAGGCGCGGCCCCAGTCGCCGTCCTCCGGGACGCCACCGAGCAGTCGCTCACGCCCCGGGCCCGAGAAGAGCGTCTTGCGCCCGCCGCCGGGCAACACCTCGTTGATGTAGACGTGGTGGTCGATCGACTCGACGATACGGGTGAAGGCGTCCGAGCGCTCACGCGTCTCACTCAGCTCGCGCTCGAGCTCCTCGATTCTCAGGCGGCTGGCCTCGAGATCGTCCACGACACACCTATCGGCACCGTCCCCGGGAGACATGAAGGTCGATCGAGAGCCCGGGTCAGCCGCGCTCCGCCCCGGAGGTGGCGCGGGCGTAGCGGCGGTTCGCGACGTCGTCGATCTCGAACACCACAGGGCCGTGCACGATGAGGCCCTCGCTCGCGCGCTCGCGCATGACGTTGACGAGGAATCCGTCGGCGAGCCATTCCCGCCCGGGCGCCACTGCTGCACGGCCGTGCAGCAGCACCAGCTCGTCGTCGAGCCGATCGACCGCCTCGATCCAGGGCAGGCGGACGAACTGCGTCGGCCCCACCGGCATGACCCGCGCGGCGTCCTCGAAGAGGCGCCGGCCCTCGCTCTCGTCGCGCACGACGAGGTCGATACTGACCTGCCGGACGCCGCGTGGAAGGACGCGCACAGCCGAGATCTGCGAGTTGTTCACGAAGATCACATCACCCGTCAGCGAGCGCAGCTTCGTCGCGCGCAGCGAGGTCTCCTCGACGATGCCCGCGACCCCGCTCGGCTCGATCACGATCGAGTCGCCGATCGCGAACCAGCCCTCGAACTGCATGAAGATGCCGCTCAGGATGTCGATCAGGAAGCGCTGCGCCGCAAAGCCGACGAGCAGCACGAGCAGCGAGGCGCCCGCGATCGCCCCGCTTCCCCGAACGCCCGAGAGCTGCGCGATCGCGAACAGCGTCGCGAGCACGTAGGCGAGGTAGCGGACGGTCGTCTGGACGAGCGAGACGAATGTCTCGTGCCGCTTCAGCGAGATGATGACGCCGGTGCTGGCGCCCTTCGGATCGACGTTCTTGGCCTCGTAGCGCCGCACGATTCGCTCGGCCAGGCGCTTCGAGACGCGCGAGACGACCCACGCCAGCGCGTACGCGATGACCACGTACGCGACCGTGCGCCAGGGCTGGCCGATGAACTCCAGCTGCAGGTTCCCCACGCCGCCAGGCTACCGGCTGGGCAGCCGGTAGCCGTGGGGCGGGTCGGGGACGGGCCAGGAGACAGCCCGCGCCCGTGTGTGGGGCGGATCAGGTGGTGCGGATGGTCAGACGGTGCGGCGCCCGCGGTAGCCGTAGCCACCGAACGCGCCGACGAGCAGCAGAACGATCGCGACCACGACTGCAACCTTGAGCGAGAACACGAAGAACCCGCCGAACACGATCGCGAGCAGTAACAGGATGAGGATCAGGGGGAGCATGAAGAGCCTTTCCTCCGGTATCAGGACGGGCCGTTCTCCCCCGTAGCGCGTGTCCGAAACCCGCGCTCGCACTGCTCAGAGCGCGGTGCGCCCCAGCAGCGGAATCGTCCTGCCCGCACGCTCGATGACGCGATGGAAAACGTCCACGTAGTCGGCCACCATGCGCTCGGGCGAGTAGTGCCGCTCGGCCACGGCACGGCAATCGCGTGGATCGATCCGCTCGCAGAGCTCGACCGCCGCGGCCATGCCCTCGACGGACGCAGCGATCCACCCGGTGATGCCGTCGACGACGATCTCGGGCACGGAGCCGCGCGGAGTGGCGATCACGGGCACGCCGCAGGCCATGGCCTCGGCCATCACGAGCCCGAACGGTTCGTCCCAGGCCAGAGGGTTGACGAGCGCGCGTGCGCCGTGAAGCAGGCGCACGCGCTCCTGCAGGTCGATCTCGCCGACGTAGTCGATGCCGCCGCCGAGCCTCGGCGCCACTTCCTCCTCGAAGTACCTCTGCTCGGCCGCACCGCGCAGCTTGCCGGCGAGCAGCATCGGCATGCCGGAGGCGCGGGCGACCTCGATCGCGGTCACGGGGCCCTTGTCGGCCGACATGCGCCCGAGCCAGAACAGGTACTCGCCGCCCCTGCCGGCCCGGCACGGGTGATCGTCGAGCGCGATGGCATTGGGAATCGTCGCGGCCCAGGGCAGGTCGCGCGCGGTCGAGCGGTGGCTCTCGGTCAGCGACACGAGCGCCGCGCCGGGCGTGACCTCGCAGACGCGCCGGTAGAGCGCACCCGCCTCGCCCGCGAGCGTTCCGTGCACCGTGTTCACGAACGGCGTCGACGTGAGGTTCGAGAGGGCCAGCCCGAGCGCGCCGGTGTGATCGCTGACGATGTCGAACGCATGGGCGTCGTGTACGCAGGTGAGCGCGTGCATGAGCTCCGGTTGCGTCAGCCCGAGGTCATCCGTGCGCGACTGCGCGAAGGCCGAGACGAGGCTCGCCTGGGTGCGCGAGTCGCCGGACGCGAAGAGCGTGACCTCGTGGCGCCGGCGCACGAGCCCGTCGACGAGCAGGCTGACGACGGCCTCGGTGCCGCCGTAGCGACGCGGCGGCACGGCGAACCAGGGTGGCGCGAGGACGGCGACCCGCAGGCGCTCGCTGCGGTCCTTCCGGCCGACCAACTCCTCCGACCGCCGGCGCACGCCATCGGGCGCGCGCACGGGCGGCAGGTCGCTCTCTCGCACCTGCTGCATACGTACAACCCTTCCATGGGCCCCGGGCGCGACCTGAGCCTGCACCCTACCCGCTCTCGAGACTCTGTCCGTGAACCAAGGCCCCATCCCGCCTGGACGCGGGTGCGCCGCCGGAGTTATCCGTCACTCGCGCCCGTAGCGGCGAGATGGGGCCGGCGCACTTATCCCCGAACCGCGCTGGACGAATCATCGACCGCCTCGGAAACCTCCACCCGGCCGTCCCGCAGGTGGACGTCGAAGCGCGTGCCGAACGCCGGCAGCCCTTTCAGCGACAGGCTCCCGGCCCATCCGGGCAGGCCTTCCGAGCGCACCGCGAGCGTCCGCTCCGCGGGGTCGGGCTCGAGCCCGAGCAGGACGCGCAGGAGCAGCACCGGCGCCCCGGCGGCCCACGCCTGCGGACGCGAGGCGGTGGGATACGCGACGGGAAACGGCGTCTCCCGGCGGGGCAGCCCGGCGAAGACCTCCGGGAGGCCGCCGTCGAAGAAGCGAGCCGCCTCGAGCATGCTCCGCAGGATCCGCAGCGCGGCGTCGCTCTCGCCGCGAAGCGAGAGCCCGTGCGCGATCAGGGAGTTGTCGTGCGGCCAGACCGTGCCGTTGTGGTAGGCGAGAGGCCGGTAGGCCTCGTCCTCGGCCGACATCGTGCGAACGCCCCAGCCGGACCAGAGAGGCGTCCCGAGCAGTGTGCGGGCGACGTCGCCGACGCGGGCGTCCGGCACGATTCCACTCCAGAGGAGATGTCCCATGTTCGAGCAGCGGCTGTCCACAGGCTGCTTGTCGCCGTCCAGTGCGAGTGCGTAGAACCCTCCGCCGCGCTCGACCCAGAAGGCGCGGTCGAAGCGCTCGCGCAACTCGCCGGCCTCGGCCTCCAGCCGATCGGCGAGCGCTGCGTCGCCCAGCACCGCGCGCGCGAGCTCCGCACACCGGCGCTTGGCGTCGTAGACGTAGCCCTGCACCTCGCTGGACGCCACGGGACCCTCGGCGATACGGCCGTCGGCAAAGCGCTGCGAGTCGGGGGAGTCCTTCCACGACTGCACCACGAGGCCGTGGTCCGAGCGGCGCAGGAACTCCACGAAGCCGTCGCCGTCGCGGTCGCCCGACTCGTCGATCCAGCGCAGCGCCATGCGCATCGCGGGCTCGAGCTCACGTACGAGCGAGTCGTCGGCCGTCCAGCGCCACGTCTCCGAGAGCAGGACGAGGAAGAGCGGCGTGGAGTCGACGCTGCCGTAGTAGCGCGGGAACCAGACCTCGGCGGCCCGTCCGCGGCGCAACTCGTGGATGATCTTGCCGGGCTCCGCATCGATGCCGGGATCGTCGTGCTCGGCCTGCAGCTCGGCCAGCACGCGCAGGGCGGTATGCGCGAGCTCGGGGCCGAAGACGAGGGTCTGCAGGCATGTGATCACGGTGTCGCGCCCGAAGACGGTCATGAACCACGGCATGCCCGCCGCAGGCAGCAGGCCCACCCCGTCGCTCCCGCGCATGCGCAGCGCCGCGAGATCCGAGACCGAGCGCGCGTACGCCTGGTTGAGCTCGGGCCACGAGGCGCGCAGCTGCGGCACGTGCAGGTTCCAGGCGCTCAGCGAGCGCTGGATGCGCGCCCGCTGCTCGCCGAAGTGGCGTGCGCGAGGAGTGCGCCCCGGCCGCGCCCGGCCGGTGACCGGCCGGAACGTGAGCCGCACGTCCCACTCGGCATGCGGGCGCAGCTCGAGCGCAAACGCGAGTGCCGACTCCGCGACGCGCGCCGCGCGTGAGCTGCGCACCTCGGTCGAGAGCCCGCCCGCCGGGTCGAGCAGGTGTGCGATCTGGGGCGTCGCCCCCGCGGTCAGCGCGACCGGCGGCGGCAGCGCCTCTGCGAGGCCGGGGTCGCCGAGCGCGAAATCGTGGTGCTTGATCGAGAGGATGTCCGCGAAGTCCGATGCCAGCTCGACCGCCAGCTCGACCGCCAGGGCGTCTCCTGTGAGGTTGGTCACCACGACGTGCTCCTGCAGATCGTCGGTCACGAAGCGCTCGCGGCGGATCAGCAGATCGTCGGCCCCGAGCCCACCGGCGCGGGGATTGCGCAGGAAGAACGCGGCCGCGAAGTACTCGACCTTGCCGGCCGAGAGCGCCATGGGCGATTCCCCGTTGATCCTCAGGGAAACCCGTGAGAGAAAACGCGTGTCGTCCGCATAGAATCCGTGTGCGCCTTCGGTGATCGCGCCGTCGTCTGCGCAGATGCAAAAGGTCGACCCGTCGAGGATGGTGAGGGTCATCACCTCCAGCATGCCTGAAAGGGTTGAGAAGCCCGCCGAGGGGGAAGAACCACCCATGGCGGGGGAGGCACCACGCGGGCCCGGCAGGGCCGTGCATCGGCTGCGCGCGCGGTGGCTCGAGCCATCGCCCCCGCTGGCGATCGACGACGAGCCCGTCTGGACGCCCGCGCCCGACCCGGCGAGCGAGGACGCCGGCGAGATCGAGCCGGATCAGCCCGTCGCGCCGCCGCTCGCGTCCTGACGCGTTCACGAGGTTTGCGCCTCGGCGAAACGGGCATGCCCCGGGCGATGATTCGCGCACTCACCACGCTGATCGGCCTCGCGTGTGCGGCGGCGCTCCTGTTGCTCGTCCCCGATGTGGGAGCCGCCGCGGGCGGCGGCCTCTGGAAGCGCGCTGCCCTCTTTGCCGCGGCCGGTCTCGTCGCCGGGGTCTTCTACCAGCTCGGCGGAATCCGCCGGCCGGGCGTCAAGCTCAACCTGCCCCTCTTGCTCGGGGCCTTCCTGCCCTGGACGCTGCTGGCCATCGCCATCTGCGCGCATCGTGCCGGCACGCCGTCCTCGCTGACCGACCTGGTACGCGACATCCTGCCCGACAGCGCGCTCCGGCGCTGGTCGATCTCATTCCCGATCCTCGCCTTCACCAGCGGGCTCCTGCTCGCGTTCGCGCTCGTCGAGCCGCGCGTGGGAGACCGGCCCTCCGAGCCTGAAGTCGCCGAGGCCGAGGAGATCCACGAAGAGCCGGCGCCTCCGCTGGAGTCGGTCAGGGCGTGACGTCGGCCGCTGCCTGCGGGTGCTCCGCAAGCAGCTCCTCGGCAACCGCATTGACGCGCCGGCGTGAGCTGCGTGCGGCCCGTCGCAACTCGTTGAAGGCCGTCGCGCCGTCGACGCCGTCGCGTCCCATCAGCAAACCGATGGCCCGTTCGATCGCGACGCGGCTGTCGAGCGCGAACTGCAGCTGACCGACGACGCGGTCGTGCTGCTTCGTCAGCAGCGACTCGGCAAGGCGAGCCTCGAGCAGGCTGTTGTACGCCTCGAGCGCTGCGATCTCGCTCTCGTCCCAGGCGCGCGGCTGGTCGCAGTAGACGTTGAGCGTGCCGACCGGCGCGCCCAGCCGCGTCGGCATGCCGACCACGGCGCGAATGGGCCTGCCGGCCAGCGCCGCCCGCAGATCGGGCCAGCGCGACTCGGTCGCGAGATCCTCGGTGCTGACACAGGAGTCGCACACGAACGCGTCCACACAGGGACCCTCGCCCGACTCCTCGTGCGCGAGCTCGAGCTCGCGTGCGAGCTCGTCGCTCGAGGCGACGTAGCGCAGCGAGTGGCCATCCTCGGCGATCAGCATGAGGCCGACGCCCGAGCCCGCGAACACGCCGGCGGCGCCGCGTACGACCCGCGCGATGCCCCCCTGGACGTCGATGTCGTCGCTGTCGGGCAGGTTGAGATCGGCGAGGCTTCGCGCCAGCGCCTCCCCGTCGACATGGTCCGTCGCCTGGCTCACGGGGGGAATGGTACGCCGCCCGCAGCGTGCACGCGATGTTTCGGCCTGCCCTGCGCGCGGGATCACCACACGAACGCATTGCCTGAGCGGGGCGCCGCCCCCCGGAGATTGGAGACGTTCATGCGCAACACCTGGAAAGGCATGTTGCTTGGAGCCCTTGGCGGCGCTGCCGTCGGGCTTGCACTGGAATCGATCGATCGTGCCGCACGCGGCGCCAACCACGCGGTACACGCAACTCCCGAGGTCGCAGCGCGCGCCGGCGGGCGCGCCAGGTATCGCGCCGTAACGCTCGCGCAGGGCGGCGCGACGTACGCCGCGCGCGCTGCTCGCCGGGCGGCGGATCGGGCCTCCGAGCGGGTTGCCGAACGCAACGGCGTGCACGCCGAGCGCTGACGTTTCGGCGCGCTCCCGCCGGGCATACGAGAGCAGCCGATACCCCAGCGAAGGAGACACGTCATGGGTCTGACCGACAAGGCCAAGGGCAAGGCCAAGGAGTTCGAAGGCAAGGCCACCGGAGACAAGCAGCGCGAGGCCGAGGGCAAGGTCGAGCAGGCCAAGGGCGAGGCCAAGGACGCCGTCCAGCACGTCCGCGACGCCGCCGGCAACCTGGTCGAGCGCGTCCGGGACGAGGCCGAAGCGACGCGGGACGAGGCCGAGGTGACGCGCGCCCAGCGCGAGGCCGCGGCGGATCGCCGCTGACACCGGACGCGGCGCCCTAGCATTGCGGCGGAGCGGCGCGCCCTGCGCCGCTCCGCACGCTTCGCCCGATCGATTTCGGCGCGCGTGTTTGAGGTCACGTCAACCGGGAGATAGGTTTCGTGAGACATGCGGCCGAGCCCACACGACACCCCAGAGCGGGGAGCTGAACGTTGACGGGCGCCGGGCGCATCGAAGCGACGGCGGTTGACGGCGGCTGGCCGGTCATCGCGCTCTCCGGGGAGCACGACCTCTCCACCGCCCCCGAACTGCGAGCCCGCTTGCACGAGTTCGCCGAGGCCGACGCGGTCATCATCGACCTCGATGAGACCACGTTCGTCGATTCGTCGATCCTCGGTGTGCTGGTGGGAGGGCTGCGGCGTGCGCGCGAGAGTGACCTGCCGTTCGGCATCGTGCTCGGCGACGAGGCCCATCCCGCCATTCGCCGCATCTTCGAGCTGACCGGGCTGCACGACGTCTTTCCCATCTACCCCACCCGAGCGCTCGCCCAGGCCGGGCTGAGCGGGGACGGCGGCCCGTCATGACGGCCACCGCGGATGTCACGCTGGTCGTGCCGGCTGTCCCCGACAGCATCGCGGTCATCCGGCAGACCGTCTCGGGCATCTGCGAGGCGCTCGGGGCCGACGCGCGCACGGTGGGCGACATCAAGCTGGCCGCGACCGAGGCCTGCACGAACGTCGTGCTGCACGCCTACGCCGGCCGGGAGCCGGGCTCGATCGAGCTCGACGCGTTCGCGACGGAAGACGAGTTGCGCCTGCTGGTGCGCGACCGCGGAGCGGGCATGACGCCGGCTCCGATGGCGGAGGGCCTCGGGCTCGGCCTGCCGCTGATCGCGGCGCTCACGAGCACGCTGACCATCATCGAGCCCGACGAGGGCGGGACCGAGGTCAGCATGACGTTCGCGCTGCGCGACACGAATCCCGATTCGTGAGCGAAGGCGAATACCGCGCGACGATCGCCTGCGGGCCGCTGCTTCCGCGCGTGCTCGACCGGCTGCTCGGAGCGCTCGCCGCCCGCGGCGATCTCTCGGTCGACCGCCTCAACGACCTCTCGCTCGTGGGCGACGCCGTCACTTCCGCCGCTGCGGAAACGGTGGCCGACGGGCACCTCCAGGTGATCGCGACGCCCGGGCAGGGAGCGCTCGCCCTCAGCCTCGGGCCGTTCGTGCCCGGCGGCGCGGCGCGCGTGCGCCGGGCGGGCGGTCTGCCGGGAGGCGGCGACCTCTTCTCGACCGTCGCCAGCGAGGTCACGGTCGAGACGGACGGCGACGCCGAGCGCCTGACGCTGCGGATCGGCCGCTGAAGCCTCCCGCAGTCGCGTCCTAGCGATCGTCCTCGTCGGGCTCCTCGCCGACCGATGAGCGCAACTGTGCGAGCGCGCGACGCAGGAGGCGTGAGACGTGCATCTGCGAGATGCCGATCCGCGCCGCGATCTGCGACTGGGTCAGCCCTTCCTCGAAGCGCATCGCGACGATCTGGCGCTCGCGTTCGGCGAGGCTGTCGAGACCGCCGGCGAGCAGCAGGCTCGCGTCGACCTGATCGAAGCCGCGCTCTTCCGTGGGAACGTCGAAGCCGGAGGCCGTGCGATCGTCCTCTCCGCTCGGGAGCGTGAGCGCCGAGCGCGCGTTCTCGCTGTGGATCGCATCGAGCACCGCGTCGGGCGAGACGTCGAGGAACTGCGCGAGCTCGGCCGTCGTGGGCGCCTCGCCGTGCTCGGCGCTCCACTGGTCGATCGTGGCGTTGACTCGCACACGGAGCTCCTGCACGGAGCGCGGCACGTGCACGGCCCAGGCGCGATCACGGTAGTAGCGCCGGATCTCGCCGACGATCGTGGGAGTCGCGTAGGTCGGGAACTGCACGCCGCGCTCCGCGTCATAGCGCTCGATCGCCTTCAGCAGGCCGATCCATGCCACCTGCACGAGGTCGTCGAACGGCTCGCCCCAGTTGACGTAGCGAGCCGCGAGCGCACGCACCAGACCGCGATAGCGGTGCACGAGCTGCTCGCGAGCGGCATCGTCACCCCGCCGCTGCCAACGCTCGATGAGGTGTGCGTCGGTTGGCTCGTTCAGAGACACGGGCCGTGGGCGGCAGTCAAGTGCATTCGCGTTCACAATAGAGGGCGCGCGCGGCTCGACGCCAGCAGTGAAACGCGCAGTACTCCCATGTGCCCCGTGCGCGCTCGTCCGAAACGCGCTCGCCGACCGGGTAGGCGGACCTGACCGGGCGTCGCGGTTGTGCGACGCGAGCGTCGCCGAGACTGGCGCAATCCGGAAGGCGGCGGCATACTCGCGGAGATGTCTATCAACTTTGTAGACACAAGAGACTTTGGCCCGGTGGTGGCGATCGTCGGCGGCGGCGCGAGCGGGACGCTGCTCGCCGCTCAGCTGCTGCGGGCCGGTGGCACGCGCGTGGTGCTGATCGAGCGCGGCGCGAGGCTCGGCCGCGGCGTGGCGTACGGCACGCGCTTCGCCGGGCATCTGCTGAACGTGCCGGCCGCGAGCATGAGCGGGCTCCCGGACGACCCGGATCACTTCCTGCGATTCCTCCGTGAGCGGCATGACCCCGCGATCCAGCCCACGACGTTCGTGTCCCGCGCCGTCTTCGGCTCCTACCTCGAGGCGGTGCTGACCGAGAGCGAGCGGTCGGCCGCGCCGGGCGCCTCGCTCGAGCGGCGGCGAGGTGAGGTCGTGGGCATCGCAGACCGCGGGCTGACGCTGGCCGACGGCTCGAGCGTGCGTGCCGATCGGATCGTGCTCGCTCTCGGCAACCTTCCGCCCCGCGATCCTCCGCTGGCGCAAGGCGGGTGGCCCGCCGATCCCGCGCGCTTCATTCGCGATCCCTGGAGCGCGGGTGCGCTGGAGCGTCGCGCCGCGGGGCCTGTGCTGCTCGTCGGCACCGGCCTGACCATGGTCGACGTCGCCCTGCAGCTGCAGGACCTGGATCCCGGACAGCCCATCCTCGCGCTCTCGCGCAGCGGCCTGCTCCCTCACGTCCACCGTGCCGGTGGCGCGCCGCCCAGCGCAGGCCTCCCGGTTCCGCGTCCGACGCCGAGCCTGGTCGCGCTGCTCCGCTTCGTACGCAGCGCGGCCGTCGTGGCCGAGCTCGGCGGCGGCGACTGGCGCGACGCGGTCAACGCGCTGCGCCCGGTCACGGCCGAGCTCTGGGCGGGCTTGCCGGTCGAGGAGCAGCGCCGCTTCCTCGCCCGCCTGGCGCGCTACTGGGACATCCACCGCCATCGCCTCGCCCCTCAGGTCGCGACCGCGGTCGAGCAGCTCACCGCCGGCGGGCAGCTTGCGCTGATGGCCGGGCGGATCCTCTCGGTGACGCCGGAGGGCGACGCGCTTGCAGTCCGCACGCGCGAGCGCTCGAGCGGACGTGAGCGCACGCTGCGCGTCGCCTGCGTCGTCAACTGCACCGGTCCGAACGCCGATGTGCGCTCGGGCGGGTCGCGCCTGCTCGACGCGCTGCAGGCATCCGGCGTCGTTCGGCCGCACCCGCTCGCGCTCGGTCTCGACACCTGCCGTGACGGCGCCCTTCGCGACGCGCAGGGACGCGCCTCGACGACGCTCTTCGCGATCGGCCCGCTGCGGCGCGGCGAGCTCTGGGAGACGACGGCGATTCCCGAGATCCGCGGCCAGGCGCAGGCGCTGGCTCGTCGCCTGGTCTCACAGCGGACGCTCGCCCGTGTGGGGTCTTAGAGCGTGACCCAGGCCGCGTTGCGCTTGCTGGAGCGGACGCAGGCCTCCACGAAGGCCACGCCCTTGACGCCGTCCTCGACCGTGGGGTAGATGACCGCCGGATCGGGCGCCTTGCCCTCGCGTGCGGCGAGGATCGCGGCCGCGGCCTCCTTGTAGATGTTGGCGAAGCCCTCGAGGTAGCCCTCCGGGTGCCCCGGCGGCACGCGCGTCATGCGCGCCGCGGCTTCGCCGGTGCCCGCACCGCCGCGCGTGATCAGGCGCTTCTGCTCGCCCAGCGGCCCGAACCACAGCTCGTTGGGCTGCTCCTGACCCCATTCGAGGCCGGCCTTGGTGCCGTGCACGCGAAGCACGAGGCGGTTCTCGTTGCCGGGCGCGACCTGGCTCGCCCACAACATGCCGCGCGCGCCGTTCGCGTAGCGCAGCATGACGTGCACGTTGTCGTCCAGCGCCCGGCCGGCCACGAAGCTCGAGAGATCGGCCGAGATCGTCTCGGCCTCGATGCCCGAGACGAAGCAGGCGAGGTTGTAGGCGTGCGTTCCGATGTCGCCCACGGCCCCGCCCACGCCCGAGCGCGCCGGATCGGTGCGCCAGGCCGCCTGCTTCTGGCCCGTCGACTCGACGTCGGTCGTCAGCCAGTCCTGCACGTACTCGGCGTGCACGAGGCGGATCTCGCCGAGCGAGCCTGCGGCGATCATCTCGCGCGCCTGGCGAATCATGGGATAGCCGGTGTAGTTGTGGGTGAGCGCGAAGACCTTGCCCGACGTGTGCACCAGCTCGGCCAGCTTCTTGGCGTCGCGCAGGTTCGCCGTCAGCGGCTTGTCGCAGATGACGTGGATGCCGCGCTGCAGGAAGGCCTTGGCCACCGGGAAGTGCATGTTGTTCGGCGTCACGATCGCGACCACCTCGATGCCGTCCTTGAGCCGCGCCTCGCGCCGCGCCATCTCCTCGAAGCTGCCGTAGGCGCGGTCCTCGCGCAGGCCGAGCTCGAGGCCGGACGCCTTGGCGCGCTCCGGCTCGGACGACAGCGCGCCGGCGACGAGCTCGTACTGATCGTCGAGCCGCGAGGCGATGCGGTGCACGGCGCCGATGAAGGCGCCCTGCCCGCCGCCCACCATGCCGAGGCGGATGCGCCCCGTGAAGTTCTCGCTGCGTCCGGTGATCGGCATCTAGCTCAGCCCCAGTGCCTTCTTGTTGGCCTTGACGTCCGTCGCGCCGCCGGCGAAGTCGTCGAACGCATGCTCGGTGACGCGGATGATGTGGCTCTCGATGAACGGTGCGCCTTCGGCCGCGCCCTGCTCGGGGTGCTTGAGCGCGCACTCCCACTCCAGCACGGGCCAGCGGTCGTAGTCGTACTGGGCGAGCTTGGAGAAGATCGCGCTGAAGTCGACGTGGCCGTCGCCGAGCGAGCGGAATCGGCCGGCCCGCTCGACCCAGTTCTGGAAGCCGGAGTACACGCCCTGCCGTCCGGTCGGGTTGAACTCGGCGTCCTTGACGTGGAAGGCGTAGATGCGCTCGTGGTAGATGTCGATGAAATCGACGTAGTCGAGCTGTTGCAGCACGAAGTGCGAGGGGTCGTAGTTGATGCCGCAGCGCCGGTGCCCGCCGACGCGCTCGAGGAACATCTCGAACGTGGCGCCGTCCATGATGTCCTCGCCCGGGTGCAGCTCGAAGCCGACGTCGACGCCGGCGTCGTCGTAGGCGTCGAAGATCGGCTTCCAGCGCTTCGCAAGCTCGTCGAAGGCGGCCTCGATCAGGCCGGGCGAACGCGGCGGCCAGGGATACAGGTACGGCCACGCGAGCGCTCCCGAGAACGTCACACTCGCTTTCAGCCCGAGGTTCTTCGAGGCCTTGGCGGCTGCCAGCACCTGCTTGACCGCCCAGCGCTGCCTCGCCTTCGGACTGCCGTGAACGGCGGGAGGCGCAAACGCGTCGAACCCGGCGTCATAGGCCGGGTGCACGGCCACGAGCTGTCCCTGCAGGTGCGTCGAGAGCTCCGTGATCTCGACCCCTGCCTCGCGGCAGACCCCGGCGACCTCGTCGCAGTAGGTCTTGGAGCGAGCCGCCTTCTCGAGATCGAAGAGCCTCGCATCCCAGGTCGGAATCTGCACGCCCTTGTATCCGAGCGATGCGGCCCAGGCCGCAATCGCCGGGAGCGAATCGAACGGCGCCTTGTCGCCGGCAAACTGCGCAAGGAAGATCGCGGGGCCCTTCATCGTCTTCATGGCGTGATCAAAGCAGACGCGAAAGCCCGGAGCCGCGCAACGCTCGGGGTCAGGCGCGCAACGCTCGGCGCCAGGTCCGTACGATCGGGGTCAGACCCGCACGATGCGGGTCAGACCCCCGTCATGCGGACCGATCAGAGAGCCGCGGGCTCGCGGATCAGCGCAGCGCGGCGTACAGCGCCTGCGCTCCCTGCCTCGGCTCGACGGCCAGGTCGGGGCGCCCGACCTCACCGACCAGCAAGGCATCGCCGCTCAGCAACGCAAGCGGCGTGTCGGCGCGGGAGCGATCGCTCAGCACGAACGAGAGATGCTCCGGGCGGTGTCCGGGAGTCGCCCGGGCCCTCAGCTCGACGGAGCCGACGGAGATCGAGTCGCCGCCGCGCAGCGGGCGACTCGCGAAGTCGGCGTCGGCCGCCGCGCTGACGTGGATGATCGCCCCCGTCAGCTCGGCCAGCCGGCGGTTGCCCGAGACGTGGTCGGCATGCGTGTGCGTCTCCACCACGTGCGCGATGCCGAAGCGATGCCGGCAGGCCAGATCGAGGTACCGGTCGATCGCGATCCCGGGATCGACCACGATCGCCTCGCCGGCGTCTGCAATCACGTAGGAGGCGCAACCGAGGTCTGCATCGATCAACTGGCGGAAGAACATGGAGTCCGTCACCCTCTCGAATCGCGTTGCCGGGAGCCGATCGTTGTCCAAATGTCTATCAATTTAGTGGAGATAATACAAGCGCCGACTGCGGCATGCGACGCGCCGGAGGCGCACAATCTCCTGCGTATGCGCATCTCCGCAAAGGTCGACTACGCGCTGCGAGCGTGCACCGAGCTCGCCGTCGCGGGCGACGGGCCGACCAAGGGCGACCGCATCGCGGCCGCACAGGCCATTCCGATCAAGTTCCTCGAGAACATCCTCTCGGAGCTGCGGAACGCCGGCATCGTGGCCACGCAGCGCGGCGTCGAAGGCGGCTACTGGCTGGCACGCCCGGCCGAGCAGATCACGCTGGCCGAGGTCATGCGTGCGCTCGAGGGCCCGCTGGCGAACGTGCGCGGGCACCGCCCCGAGACGCTCGTGTACGAGGGCTCGGCCAAGGCGCTCGTGGAGCTCTGGATCGCCGTGCGCGCAAGCCTCCGCACCGTGCTCGAGACGACGACCGTGGCCGACCTCGCGAAGGGCGAGCTACCGCCTCAGGTGAAGGCGCTGACCGCCGACCCCGAGGCCTGGAGCTCGCACTAGCTGCACGCTCGGGGTCCGACCCCGGTTTCGTGCACTACACCGCGGCGGCGAAGCTGCGCGTGCGGTGCGGGCGGATATAGACGATCTGGTTGCGTGCGAGCTCGAGCTGCTCGGCCGCCTCGCGCGTGATCTGGGCCGAGACGAGCGATCCGTCGGCGAGCAGCAGCTCGACGCGCACCTCGAAGCCGAGGTGCACGATGCGCTGCACCATCGCCTCGCTGTGGTCGTGCGCGGGCTCCAGCGCGAGGTCGACGTCGTGCGGGCGCACAAGCTCGTCGCCGACGGTCGCGACAGGGCCGACGAAGCCCATCACGAACTCGTTTGCCGGGTGGTCGTAGATCTCACGCGGATCGCCCGTCTGCTCGACGCGCGCGTGATTCATGACGACGATCTGGTCGGCGACGTCCATGGCCTCTTCCTGGTCATGGGTGACGAGGATGGTCGTCACGTGCTGTTCCTCGTGCAGACGCCGCAGCCAGACGCGCAGCTCCTTGCGCACGGTCGCGTCGAGCGCGCCGAACGGCTCGTCGAGCAGCAGCACGCTGGGCTCGATCGCGAGCGCACGGGCGAGCGCCATGCGCTGCCGCTGGCCACCCGAGAGCTGGGCGGGGTAGCGATCGGCGAAGCCGTTGAGCTGTACGAGCGCCAGGAGCTCGTCGACCCGCGCGCGGATCTCGGCCTTGGGCCGCTTGCGGATCTCGAGGCCGAAGGCGACGTTGCGACGCACCGTGAGGTGCTTGAACGCGGCGTAGTGCTGGAAGACGAAGCCGATCCCGCGCTCCTGCGGAACGACGTTGGTCACGTCCTCATCGCCGATCACCACGCGCCCGGCGTCGGGCGTCTCGAGCCCCGCGATGATCCGCAGGAGCGTCGACTTGCCGCTGCCGCTCGGCCCGAGCAGGGCGGTGAGCGATCCGTCCGCAACCTCGACTCCGACGTCGTCGAGCGCCGTGAAGTCGCCGAAGCGCTTCGTGATGTGCTCGGCGTGGATGGTCATGTGGCCTCCTGGCGCTCATGCGCCGGCTTCACGAGGTTGAGAACGATCAGGACGATCACGGCAAACGCGGCCAGCAACAGGGCGGTCGCGTAGGCACCGGTCTGGTCGAAGTTGTTCCAGTCGCGCGCCACCATCATGGTCAGCGTCTCGGTCTGCCCCTGGATGGCGCCCGAGACGACAGCGACGGCGCCGTACTCGCCGAGGGCACGAGCGGCGGTCAGCACGATGCCGTAGGTCAGGGCCGGCCGGATGGCGGGCAGGGTGATGCGGAAGAACGTCTGCGTGCGCGTCGCGCCGAGCGTGGCCGCGGCCTGCTGCTGCTCCTCGCCGATCTCGCGCAGCACCGGTATCAGCTCGCGCGCGACGAAGGGCAACGAGACGAAGGCCGTTGCGATCACGATCGACGGGAACGCGAAGACGACCTGGAAGCCGTGCTCGTTGAGCCACGGCCCGAACCATCCGGTCTGGGCGAACACGAGCAGCAGCGCGAGGCCGACGACCACCGGAGAGAGCGCCAGGGGCAGGTCGATGAAGGCGCCGAGCACGGTCGCGAGGAACCCTTTGCGCCGGGCGAGGTAGAGCGCGATCGCCACTCCGAAGAGCGTGTTCGCGACGACGGCGATCAACATGGCGTAGAGCGTGAGCTTGGCCGCGTGCAGCGCGTCGACCTCGGTCAGCGCGTCCCAGACGGGGCCGATGCCGTGCGCGAACGTGTCCTTGAAGATCAGCACGAGCGGCGCGATGAGCAGGGCACCGAGGTAGCCGAGCGCCACGAAGCGAACGCCGTAGCGGACGAGCTTAGAGCGCATTTCGGAATGAGCGTGGACGGCTGGGGCGGTTGGAGCGAGCAGGGGCGCCGGCCGGCTCGCGGGACAGGCCGGATGCCTGTTCAAGAGCCGGGCGGTGTCCCTGCGAAGCCCCGGGGCCGCCTCGCGCAGCGAGCGGAGTCCCAGGGTCGGCCGGAAGTCGATTGCTGGGGCGCACTCCGCCACCAGTAGAACACGAGTTCACTGCTTGCGCCCCGGCGATCGACTGCAGGCCGATCCAGCCGCGCCAGGCGCCGCGATCATTCTGAAATGCGCTCTTAGCCTTCATGTCGCCTCGCGAGCCGCTCGATGATGCCGATCAGCAGCAGCATGCCGAGCGAGATGGCGAGCAGGCAGACGGCCAGCGCGGTCGCACCCGCGGTGTCACCCGGCTCGAGATGGCCGAAGATCGCAACGGAGGCGACCTGCGTCTTGAGCGGGATGTTGCCGCTGATCAGGACGACGGAGCCGAACTCGCCGACGGCCTTGGCGAAAGCGAGGCTGCAGCCGCTCGCGATCGCGGGCACGAGCGCCGGGAGAATCACGCGCCGGAACGTCACGAACGGCGACGCGCCGAGCGACATGGCCGCCTGCTCGGACTCACGGTCGAGCTCGCGCAGCACCGGCTGGACGCTGCGCACGACGAACGGCAGCGTCACGAACGCGAGCGCGACGACGATGGCCATGCGTGTGTAGGCGATGTTGATTCCGATGGGACTCCGCTGGCCGTAGAGCGCGATCAGCGTGAGCCCGGCGACGATGGTCGGCAGCGCGAAGGGCAGGTCGATGACCGCATCGACGAAGCGCTTTCCCCAGAACTCGTCGCGCTCCAGCACCCACGCGAGCATGGTCCCGAAGATCGCATTGATGACCACCACGATCAGAGAGCAGGCGATCGTCAGCGCGAACGCGGCGCGCGCGTCGGGCGCCGACAGCGTGTCCCAGATTCCGTCGAGCCCGAGCCCCTGTGCGGTCCAGATCAGCGCTGAAATCGGCAGCAGGATGATCACGCCGCCATACGTGGCCGCGAGCAGGCCGAAGCCGAAGGGCGCGACGCGCCCGCCCCTCGGCCTGGCCCGGCGAACGGGCGGCGTGCTCAGCGTTACGTCAGCTGCCGCCACGAGCGATCAGGTGCTCTGGATCTGCTTGACGATGCCGTTGTTCGGATCGAAGAACTTCGGCTGTACGACGGGCCATCCGCCCTTCACGACGTCGCGAATCGTGAACAGCTGCTTGGGGACCGGGAACGTCTTCGCCCACTTGTCGAAGACGCTCTTCACGATCGGGCGATAGCCATACGTGGCCCAGATGTTCTGCGCGGCGTCGCTGCGCGTGAAGTCGACGAACGCCTTGGCTTCCGTCGGGCTCTTCGTGCCCTTGAGGACCGCGATCGGGTTCTCGATCAGGATCGTCGCCGACGGCCGGACGAACTGGATGTCCGCTCCGGACTGCTGGGCCTGGATGGCCTCGTTCTCGTAGGCCAGGAGCACGTCGCCCTTGCCCGAGACGAAGGTGTTCATCGATGCGCGCGCGCTCGAGTCCTGCACGACGATGTTCTTGTAGAGCGACTTGAGGAAGGCATTGGCCTGCGTCGGGGTCTTGTGCTGCTTGATCTGGGCGCCCCACGCGGCCATGACGTTCCAGCGCGCACCGCCCGAGGTGAACGGGTTCGGGTTGATGACCTGGATGCCGGGCTTGATCAGGTCGTTCCAGGTCTTGATGTTCTTGGGGTTGCCCTTGCGCACGACGAACACCACGATCGAGTCGGTGACCATGCCGCCGAACTTGTCCTTGTTCCAGTTCGTGCCGATCAGGCCTGCCTGCGAGAGCACCGAGACATCCGGGGCCAGCGAGAGGTTGACCACATCGGCCGAGAGACCGTTGTGCACCGCGGCCGCCTGCGTGCCCGAAGCCCCGTAGGACTGCTTGAAGGAGACGTCCTTGCCGGCCGGCGTGGCCTGGAAGGCGGGAATGATCTTGCTGAACGCACCAGCGGGAGTCGAATAGGCGACCAGCGACAGGTTCGTGGACGTCCGGCGCGCCTCGGCAGCGCTCGTGGCGGCCGCGCTCACGGCCACGAGGGCGAGGGCAGCGACCAGCACGCGACGACCAATTCCCTTCGTGTGCACAGATCGAGCGATCGACGTCATTCCGTTCCTCCTTGGATTCCGCACGAGTGTACGCCGATGCGGGCGGATGTCCACCTAGTCGATAGGCGAGCTTTCCCGGCGGCCAGCGGCATTAGTAGCACTTCAACTCGTGAGAAGCAATCCTGATGCTATATCGGGACTGATCAGGCCACGATGCTGTTGATGCGGGCACCCGAGCGGTCGAGGCGGATGGAGAGCTCGCGCCCTTCCACGACGAGACTGAGCGAGTACGCCCCAGGTCCCACCGCACTCAGCGAGACGCCTTCGAGCGTGGAACCGGCGAGTGCCGAGAGCGCCTGAGAGACCTCGCGCGCACTCTCGGCGAGCTCCTTGCCTCCCGGCAGGCGGCGATAGGTCTTGAGCGCCGCCTGCTCGCCCGCCGGCCCGTAGAGCGCGCGCAGCCGCCCGGTCTGCAGGCCCAGCTCGAGCAGCTCCTCGAGCGCCTGCGCGCTCTCGCCCTGGACGGCGCCGTCCTCGATCGCGGCGATCAGGTCGGCCAGCCGGCCGCGCCGGTCCTCGTCCTGCACCATGGCGAGCACGGCCGTGGCCTCGGCCAGAGCGACCTCGCCTGCCTCGCCCTGCAGGGAGACGGGCTTCTCGGTCTCACTCATGGCTGTCGCCGCCGACGATCGCGTGCAGCTCGTGCTCGAAGCCGCCGGTCTCGATCGCGCAGTGGATGCCGCACTCCTTGGGCGCGCCGCTCTCCCACCACCAGCGCCCCGCGCGCGCCTGCTCCCCGGGCGCGATCGCCCGGGTGCAGGGAGCGCAGCCGATCGAGGTGTAGCCGCGCGCGTACAGCGCGTGCGTGGGGACGTCGTTCTCGCGGACGTACTCCCAGACCTCGTCCTCGCTCCACTCGGCCAGCGGGTTGAGCTTGACGATGGCGTCGTGGTCATGGTCGATCTCGACCTTGCGGATGTTCGTGCGCGTCGCCCACTGGTCGCGGCGCAACCCCGAGATCCACGCGTCGAGGCCTTGCAGGTGCGTGGTGAGCGGCTGCACCTTGCGCACGTTGCAGCAGATCAGGCGCTGCTCGACCGAGCTCCGGAAGCCGTTCGCGCCCTGCCGCGCGACGAGGCGCTGAAGCTGCCCCGCGTCGGGTGCGAGCAGCTCCAGCCTCAGCTCGGGGTAGCGCAAGCGGATCGCGTCCGCCAGGTCGTGGGTCTCCTGCGGCAGGCGCCCGGTGTCAACGCTGAACACGCGCACGTCCGGGCGAATGCGCGCAGCCATGTCGATCAAGACGCAACCGTCGACCTGAAAAGCGGTCGAGATCGCAATGCGGTCGAAGCGCTCGAGTGCCCATTCGAGCACCGTCTCGGGCTCCTCGCCCTCGAACTCGACCGACAGCTCGCCGGCCTCCAGCTCGTCGAACAGCTCCGTGCTCATTCCGCCTCCTCGCGTACGCGTCCCTTGACGGGCTCGAGCCCGGCGGCGACGCCGAGCTCCTCGTCGCTCTGCCGGCGCGCGAAGGACGGGAAGGACTCGTCCTCGCCCTCGCGGCCGTCGAGCCAGCCCTGGATGAGCCCTGCCACGGCTGCGTCGAGCTCTGCGCTCGGGACGCGCCGGAACAGCGCCTTGCCGATCTGCGCATCCGGCGCGAGGCCGCCGCGCACGAAGATGTCGTACGCCTGCACGCGCTTGCCGTCGGCGTCCCGCGCCGTGGTGCCCTGGAAGCCGAGGTCGGCGATCCAGTGCTGCGCGCAGGCATGCGGGCAGCCGTCCAGCTGCAGGCCGAGCGAGCTGATGGCATCGCCGAAGCGCGCCTCGAGGTGCTCGATCAGCCGGCCGAGGCGCTGCTTGGTCTCGGTCACCGAGAAGTTGCAGTGCGGTTCCCCGGTGCAGCCGATGGAGCGGCCGCGCACGTTGTTGACCTCGAGCGACAGCCCGATCGCCTCCAAATCGGCGAGCACGCCGTCGACGAGGGCATCGGGCACGTTGGCGACGATGAAGTTCTGCTGACGCGTGATGCGCACGTCCGCGCCCGCCCGCTCGGCTGCATCGGCGACGGCCAGCATCTGCTCGCCCGAGAGCAGGCCCAGATGCACGGGCACGCCGATGTAGGAGAGCCCCGGCTGCTTCTGAGCGTGCACGCCGAGGTGATCGCGCGGAGCGAGCGCGGGCGCCGGTAGGCGGAAGTCGGCGAGCGTGCGGCCCAGCCGCTCCTCGACGCGCTCGCGCATGCCCTCGGGCCCGATGTCGTCGATCATGAACTTGAGCCGGGCCTTGACCCGGCTGACGCGGTAGTTGAGGTCGGCGGCCCAGGCGCCGGTGATCGCCGCCAGCACCTCGACGGCCTCGTCCTTGGGCACGAAGACTCCGAGCTCCTGTGCGATCCGCGGCACCGAGGAGAGCCCGCCGCCGACCAGGACGCCGAATCCCTCCTCGCCCTCGTGCACCGCGCCCACGAGGGCGATGCAGTTGATCTCGGGCGCGTTGTCGCGGTCGGGCGTGGCCGCGATCGAGTACTTGTGCTTGCGCGGCAGGTTGGAGAAGTCGGGATTGCCGTAGAAGAAATCGGCCGCCTGCTGAATCACGTCGGTGCAGTCGAACAACTCGAGCGGGTCGATGCCCTGCACCGGAGAGCCCGTGATGTTGCGCACGGTGTCACCGCAGCCGCCCGCCGTTGTGATGCCCGCCGCGTCGAGGTGCGCAAAGACCTCGGGCAGGCTGTCCAAAGCCAAATGGTGAAGCTGCACGTTCTGACGTGTCGCGAGCTCGCCGACGCCCTTGCCGTAGCGGATCGATACTTCGCCGATCGCGCGCAGCTTTGCCGGCTCGACGAAGCCGGCGGGCAGCTTGACGCGCAGCATGAACGTGCCGATCTTCGGCTTGTCGTGGTAGAGGCCCCACCACTGGAGCCGCACGATGTCTTCCTCGGGCACCGCCTCGTAGCCCGCGGCGATCAGCGCCGGGAGCTCGTCGCGGATGCCGAGGGGAGCCTTGTCGCGCTTGATGCGCTCCACGGGATTGCGCTTGTAGACGAGGTCCCAGTCGGCCTCGGGTCGCTCGCGTCGCGGTCGGACGGTCGTGCTCACGGACACCTCCATGACGGCATGCGGCTGCCGCCCTTGCGGGATACGGTGTATGCACGACGTCGCACTCAGGCGGACGTTGGCGACGCGCGTGCTAGCCCAAACGACAGGCGCCCCGAACTTGTTTCAGGCGCGCGCAAATCGGTAGGCAGGTCAGTGGTACGCGGTACGGCTCCTCTCGACGCTCGACATCCTCCGAGCCACCTGGCTCGCCGGGTTTGGCACCTTGCCCTGGGGGCAGGTTGCCGAGGCGTCATCGGGCCGGAACCCTCGACCTCTCCTGATGTGGAGCGGACATGTCCGCGTCCGCCCGGGAGTCTACAGCACGTCCGGAGGGTGTCAGCGCGAGCCGAGCAGACCGGCGACCGGCGCCGCGAAGCGCGAAGCCGTGCGCGGCCGGCGGGCGCGCCTGCTGCTCGCCCCGAGCATGACCTCGAGCGCGGAGGCCAGCGCCTCGACGTCGTCGATGCCGGAGCCGAGACCGAGGCTCGCACGCACGGCGCCCGCCGCTGAGCCGCGGGAAGCGCCGCGCAGGTGCCGTACGAGGGGATGCGCGCAGAACGCTCCGGCGCGCACGGAGATCGCGTGCTCCTCGGCCAGCCGGCGCGCGACCTCGTGCGCGTCGAGGCCGCGGGCACAGAAGGAGGCGAGGGCGACGCGAGGCACATCGGCCCCGGCCCACTGCGCGAGCACGCGTACGCCGGGCACGCCGGCCAGGCGCTCGCGCAGGAGCGCGCCCAGGGTTTGCTCCTCGACGGCCAGCACGCCCATGCCGTAGGCGGCGAGCGCGTCGCAGGCGGCGCCCAGCGCGATCGCTCCGAAGACGTTCGGCGTGCCTGCCTCGAAGCGGGCCGGCGCCTCGGCCCAGACGACACGGTCGTCGAGCACGCGGGCAACGGCACCGCCGCCGTGCAGCAGCGGCTCGGCGACAGCGATGCGGCGCCCGCGCGCGATCAGCACGCCGACGCCGAAGGGTGCGTAGAGCTTGTGGCCCGAGAGCGCGAGATGGTCGATCCCCAGTGCGTGCATGTCGATCGGCGCGTGGGGCGCGAGCTGGGCGGCATCGACGCAGATCTCGGCGCCGTGACGGTGGGCGAGCGCCGCTAGCTCGCGCACGGGCAGGATCTCCCCGGTGACGTTCGAGGCGCCCGAGACCGCGAAGAGGTCGTAGCGGCCGCTCGCGAGCGCCGTGGCGCTGCGAGCAAGGAGCTCGTCGGCCGAGTGCGTGAACGGCAGCAGGTCGACCTTGCGCCGCCGCCAGGGGAGCATGTTGGCGTGATGCTCCCCTGGCGTCGACAGCACGCGCGCTTCCGCGGGCAGGCAATGCGCCAGCAGGTTGAGCGCCTCGGTCGTGTTGCGCACGAACACCGTGATCTGATCGGGAGGCGCGCCGGCGAACGACGCGACGGACGTGCGTGCGCGCTCGTAGGCGGCAGTCGACGTGCGCGACTCGATGCCCGCACCGCGGTGGATGCTGCCGTAGTACGGAAGCAGCTCGAGCGCGGCATCGGCAGCGGCGCGCAGGGCGGGAGCCGTCGCTGCGTAGTCGAGATAGCGGCTCGTGCGCAGGTTGCCGTCGGCGCAGCGCAGGGCTGCGCCCGCACGCACGATCTCCGGAGCGACGTGCCGCGAGAGCGGACGCGTGTCCTGCCCGCCGTCCTGAGTGAGCTCTGTCGTCACAGCCATTGGGCAGGAATACCTCGCCTTTCCCTACTTGTCAAGTAGACAAGTAGGGAAATGCCCCTCGGTTGCCCACACAGCGGCGCGAAGTTGCACTACGTGTGTGTAGGTGGCCTATACCACCGTACGGTCCGTGCTCCTGGGGTGCCTGGGGCTCGGCATCCTCCTCGTGCCTTCGGCGGGCGCCGTGATCGGCGGCCAGCAGGCACCCGTGGGCGCCTGGCCGTTCGCCGCCGCGCTGATCGACGCCTCGGCGAGCGACACGCTCGCGGGCGAGATCTGCGGCGCCGTCGTCGTCGGGCCGCGTGAAGTGCTGACGGCCGCACATTGCGTCACGGCCGACGGATCGGCGAAGCCCCGCAAGCGCGCGCTCGACGTCGTCGCCGGGCGGCTGCGGCTGAAGGGCGCATCTGCGGCGCGGGTCCACGTCGTGGACGTGCGCATCCACCCGAGCTTCAATCCCGGCACGCTCGCCAACGATCTCGCGCTGCTCCAGCTCGCACATCCGGTCGCGGGCAGCGCGCGGCTGGACGACGGCTCCGCGTCCAGCATCGGGAGCACGGCGCTGGCTCTCGGCTGGGGCTCGACGACCGCCGCGCCCGCCGGGGAGTTTCCGGACGCGCTGCGCCAGACCGCCATCGGCGTCGAGCCCGATACGGCCTGCACCGACGTCTACGGCACGGGCTTCGACCCGGCGACCATGCTCTGCGCAGGCGTTCCGCAGGGCGGCCGGGACACGTGCCAGGGCGATTCGGGCGGCCCGCTCGTCGCAGGCACGCCGGGCAACGGCGTCGTGATCGGCTTCACGAGCTTCGGCGGGACATGCGGGCAGCCCGGCGCACCCGGCGCCTACGTGCGCGCCACGGTCGCCGCCGGCTGGCTCGCGACGGGAGGATCGACGAGCGCGGAGCGCACGGCGACGCTGCCGCAGCACAAGGCGACCACGAGCGGCGTACGACCGATCGCCAAGCCCCCGCGCGCCCGCGCGCGCAGCCGCAACAACGGCTAACCCGCCGAGCCGGCCACCCAGGTCTCGCGCACGAGCGCAGCCGTGCCGCTGAACAGCACGGCTGCCGCGAGGTCGCGCGGCTCGAGACCCCGGATCTCGGGATGCCCGAGGTCGAGCGCGACCAGGTCTGACGGTGCGCCCACGGTGATGCCGGTCGGCGCGAGCCCGAGGCTGCGCGCCCCGTGATCGGTGAGACAGCGCCAGAGCGACGGCGCAGGCCCCCGATCGCCCTCGGCCACGAGCACGTTGCGGCGGCCGCTCAGCCTGCGTGCGCAGCCCTCGGTCTCCCGCGCCTCCTCGAACGGGTCCAGGCGGACGTTGGAGTCGGAGCCGAACGAGACCGGCACCGCCCGCTGCCACAGCTCGGCGGCCGGCAGGAAGCCGTCCCCGAGGTTGGCCTCGGTCGTCGGGCAGGCACACACGGTCGAGCCCGTCTCGGCGAGCAGGTCGAGCTCGCCGGGCGACACGTGCGTGGCGTGAACGACGGTCGCCCCCGGCCCGAGCACGCCGCAGTCCTGCAGATGCTCGATCGGTCGCAGGCCGAACTCGTCGAGCGACTCGGCCACCTCCCGCGGCTGCTCTCCGGCGTGGATGTGCAGCGGGTACCCCGTGCCGGCAGCGTGCCGCGCGATCTCCACGAGCCATTCGCGCGGCACCGCGCGCAGCGAATGGGGCGCGTAGCCGACGGTCACGAGCGGATCGCCCGCGACCTGCGCGGCGAGCCGCTCGACCCTCGCCAGGTACGCCTCGACGCTGCGATCGCAGAAGCGCCGCTGGCCCGCGGTCGGCCCAAGGCCCGCCCCACCTCGGGCATAGGCGGCCATGAGCAGCACGATGCGCACACCGACCTCGCGCGCGGCGGCGATGACGGCGAGGGCCAGCTCGTTGGGCTCCTCGTAGGGAATCCCGTCGGGGCGGTGGTGGACGTAGTGGAACTCGCCCACGGCGGTGTAGCCGGCGCGACGGCCCGCATCGAAGCACTCCTCGGCGACGGCGCGCATCCCGCGCGGGTCGAGCGCCTCCGCCGCCGCGTACATCGACTCGCGCCACGACCAGAAGTCGTCCTCGGGCGCTGAGGCGGCGCGCACTTCGACGCGGCCGCGCAGATGGCGCTGGAAGGCGTGGGAATGCCCGTTGACGAGCCCCGGGACGAGCAGGCGGCCGGCCAGGCGGACGACGTCGGCCCGCTCCCCCGCGGCGGCCGCGTCCCCGACCGAGGCGATCCGGTCGCCGTCCAGCTCCACGGCCATCCCCGCGCGCACGGCGCCACCGGGCTCGAGCACGAGATCGGGGACGAGCAGCGTGCGGCTCACGGCGACATGGGCAGATCGAGGCCGCGCTCACGCGCGGTCTCGCGCGCGATCTCGTAGCCCGCGTCGGCGTGGCGCATCACGCCGGTGCCCGGGTCGTTCGTGAGCACGCGCTCGAGGCGCAACGCGCCCTCGTCGGTGCCGTCCGCGACGACCTGGACGCCCGAGTGGATGGAGCGCCCGATGCCGACGCCGCCGCCATGGTGGACTGCCACCCACGCCGCGCCGGAGGAGACGCCGAGCAGCGCATTGAGGATCGGCCAGTCCGCGATCGCATCCGATCCGTCCATCATCGCTTCCGTCTCGCGGTAGGGAGAGGCCACGGAGCCCGAGTCGAGGTGGTCGCGGCCGATCACGATCGGCGCGCTCACCTCGCCCGAGCGCACGAGGTCGTTGAAGCGCAGGCCCGCGCGATGGCGCTCGCCGTAGCCGAGCCAGCAGATGCGGGCCGGCAGGCCCTGGTAGGCGACGCGCGTTCGTGCCAGCCCGAGCCAGCGCTGCAGGTGCGCGTTCTCGGGGAAGAGCTCGCCCACGGCTGCGTCGCTCGCGGCGATGTCATCGGGGTCACCCGAGAGCGCCGCCCAGCGGAACGGCCCGGTGCCCGTGCAGAACAGCGGCCGCACATACGCCGGCACGAAGCCGGGATACGCGAAGGCGTCGTCGAAACCGCCCATCCGAGCCTCGGCGCGCAGGCTGTTGCCGTAGTCGAAGACCTCCGAGCCGCGCTCCTGGAAGGAGACCATCGCGGCGCAGTGCGCGGCCATCGAGGCGCGCGCGAGCCCGATGTAGCGCTCGCTGTCGCTCGCCCGCAACGCCGCGGCGTCGTCGAGCGTGAACCCGTCGGGCACGTAGCCGCCGAGCGGGTCGTGGGCGCTGGTCTGGTCGGTCACGACGTCGGGGACGACCCCTCGCTCGAGCAGCTCGCGGAAGACCTCGCCCGCCGAGCCGACGATCCCGATCGAGCGCCCGTCGCCCGCCGCGCACGCCTCCTCGGCCTCGCGGAGGGCCGCCTCGAGATCGGGAGCGACGAGGTCGAGGTAGCGCTGCTCCACGCGCCGTTCGAGATGCTGCGCATCGACGTCCACGACCAGGCACACGCCGTCGAGCATCGTCACGGCCAGCGGCTGGGCTCCGCCCATGCCGCCGCAGCCCGCGGTCAGCACGAGGCGGCCGCGCAAGGTGCCGTCGAAGCGCTTGCGCGCGACCGCCGCGAACGTCTCGAACGTGCCCTGCAGGATGCCCTGGGTGCCGATGTAGATCCACGACCCGGCCGTCATCTGGCCGTACATCGTCAGCCCTTCCGCCTCGAGCCGCCGGAACGTCTCCCAGTCGGCCCAGTCGGGCACGAGCAGGCTGTTGGCGATCAGCACCCGTGGCGCCATCTCGTGCGTGCGGAAGACGCCGACCGGCTTGCCGCTCTGCACGAGCAGCGTCTCGTCGTTCTCGAGACGGCGCAGCGTCGCCACGATGGCGTGGAACGCCTCCCACGAGCGGGCGGCCCGACCGGTGCCGCCGTAGACGACGAGGTTGGCGGGATCCTCCGCGACCTCCGGGTCGAGGTTGTTCATGAGCATGCGCAGAGCGGCCTCCTGCAGCCAGCCCTTGCAGCTGAGCTCACTGCCGCGGGGCGCGCGGATGACGGGTGCATCGCTCACGGCGCCTGACGCTACCAGGCAGCCGTACCATGGGCGGGAGTGACGGGCCTCTCCCTCTACGAGCTCGAGCGCGTCGCGCGCGGTGGCGCGGCGCCCGCGCTCGCGGACGATCAGCGCGAGCGTCTCGTCCGCGGCCGCGAGACGGTGGACGCGATGGTCGCCGAGGGCGCGGTCGTGTACGGCGTGACGACCGGGTTCGGGGATCTCTCGTCGGTGCGCATCGACGCAGCCGACGCGGCGCAGCTCCAGCTCAACCTCGTGCGCTCGCACGCGATCGGCGTCGGCGAGCCACTGCCGGCGGAGGTCGTGCGCGGGATGCTGCTCCTGCTCGCCAACAGCCTCTCGAAGGGCCACTCGGGTGTGCGGCCGGAGCTCGTCGAGCTGCTGCTCGCGCTGCTGGGGCGCGACGTGCTGCCGGTCGTGCCGAGCCGCGGCTCCGTCGGTGCCTCCGGCGACCTTGCGCCGCTGGCCCACATCGCCGTCGTGCTCTGCGGCGAGGGACGCGCGACGTTCGGCGGTGAGGAGCTGGACGGCGGCGAGGCACTGCGCCGCGCCGGGCTGGCGCCGATCGATCTCGCCGCGAAGGAAGGCCTCGCGCTGATCAACGGCACGCACCTGATGGCGGCCTGCGGCGGGCTCGCACTGCGCGACGCGCGCAGGCTGCTGGATGCGGCCGTCGTCACTGCGGCGCTCTCCCTGGAGGCCTTCATGGGCTCCACAACGCCGTTCGACGCGCGCATCCACGATCTCCGGCGCCACCCCGGGCAGGGCACGGTCGCCGCACGGCTCCGCGCCCTGCTCGAGGGCAGCGCGATCGTCGCGAGCCACGCCGACTGCGGGCGCGTGCAGGATCCGTACACGCTGCGCTGCGTGCCGCAGGTGCTCGGCGCCATCGCAGACGCGCTCGACTACGTCGAGGGCGTGCTCGAGCGCGAGCTCGACTCGGTGACGGACAATCCGCTCCTGTTCCCCGACGACGGCGAGGCCTGCTCGGGCGGCAACTTCCACGGGCAGCCGCTCTCGCTCGCGCTCGATCACCTCGGGCTTGCGCTGTGCGAGCTCGCGTCGTTCGCCGAGCGCCGCACCTACGCGCTGCTCTCGCCGAGCTACGCCGGCCTCCCCCGCTTCCTCACGCCGCACCCGGGGCTCTCGTCGGGCCTGATGATCGCGCAGTACACGCAGGCCGCGCTCGTCAACGAGTGCCAGGTGCTCGCCCATCCGGCGGGCGCGGGCTCGGTGCCCACCTCGGCCGGCATGGAGGACTTCAACTCCATGGGGGCGTGGGCCGCGCTCAAGGCCCGCCAGATCGCCGACTGCGCCGCGCACGTCGTCGCCATCGAGCTCGTGTGCGCGTGCCAGGGGATCGAGTTCCACCGCCCGCTGCGATCCACGCCCGTGCTCGAGGGCGCCCTCGCCGCCGTGCGCGAGCGCGTGCCGCGGCTGGAGCAGGACCGCTCGCTCTCGGCCGAGGTCGGGGCGCTGGCCGGCGCGTTGCGCACGGGCGAGCTGGTGCTGGTCCGCGGAGAGCCCGGCCCATAGACTCTCCCGCATGAAGCCGACCATCCGGCGCCTCGCAGAGCTCGGCGCGGACGAACGCGATCGGCTCACGCACCGCTCGCTCGACCGCATCTTCGATCCGGACCTGTGGGCATCGGTGCGCTCGATCTACGAGGACGTCGCGGCTGCGGGCGACGGCGCGCTGTGCGCCGCGCTGCAGCGCTTCGACGGCGTCGATGCGACCGCGGGCGACCTGCGCGTATCGGAGGCCGAGCTGGACGGAGCCGGCGCCAAGCTCGCGCCCGATCTGCGGGACGCGCTCGACAGCATGATCACCGCACTGCGCGCCTACAACGAGCGCGTGCTGCGCGACGCGGACTGGCGTGAGGAGATCGCACCCGGCGTGATCGTGGGCGAGCGCACCCGCCCGATCGCATCGGCCGCGATCTACGTCCCCTGCGGCAAGGGCTCCTTCCCGTCGGTCATGGCCCATCTCGGCGTCCCGGCAGCCGTCGCGGGCGTGCCGCAGGTGGTCGTGCTCACACCGCCGCTGCGCACGACCGGGCGCGTGGACCCCGCGTATCTCTACATCGCCGCGCAGCTCGGGCTGCGCGAGGTCTGGCGCGTGAACGGCCCGAGCGGCATCGCTGCCGCCGCGCTGGGCAGCTCGTCCATCCCGCGCGTGCGCAAGATCGTCGGGCCGGGCAGCCCGGCCGTCACGGTCGCTCAGCTGCTGGGCGTCGAGCACGGCGTGTCGACGAACATGCTGCAGGGGCCGAGCGAGAGCCTCATCCTCGCCGACGACTCGGCCGACCCGGTGCTGCTCGCCCTCGACCTCCTGACCGAGGCCGAGCACGGCGCCGACTCGGCGGCGACGCTCGTGACCTGGAGCGAGGAGCTGGCAGAGGCGGTCGCCGATGCCGTCGAGCCTCGCCTGGCGGCGCTGCCGCAGGCACAGCGCGACTTCGCAGCGGCGACACTCACCGATCTGGGCGGGATCCTGATCTGCGCGGACGAGGCCGAGGCCTGCGACTTCGCCAACAGCTACGCGGTCGAGCACCTGCAGATCGCAACGGCGGATCGTGAGGCCACGCTCGCGCGGATCGAGCACGCGGCCGAGATCCTGATCGGTCAGAACACGCCCATGGCGGCGGCGAACTTCACGATCGGCGTGCCCAATACGCTCCCTTCGGGCGGCTTTGCCGCCGTCTCGAGCGGCGTGACCGCGCGCACGTTCCTGGCGACGAGCTCGCTGGCCGAGCTGACCGCAGAAGGGCTGGCCGCCGTCGGCCCGGCAGCGCGCCTGATCGCCGAGTACGAGCGCTTCCCCGCGCACGCCCAGGCCGTCAAGGAGCGTGGACTGTGAGCGAACGAGGCACAGTTGCGCTGATGCCGACCTGCCTGGTCGACCTCGTGCGGCCCGAGGCCGGCGTCGCGGCCGTGCGCGTCCTGCGGCGCGCCGGCTATCGCGTCACCTTCCCGGAAGGGCAGACGTGCTGTGGCCAGCCCGCCTGGAACTCCGGCTTCCCGGACGAAGCCCGCCGCGTCGCGTCCACCACGCTCGACGCACTGGCAAGCAGCGAGGGGCCGATCGTCGTGCTCTCGGGCTCGTGCGCGGCGACGATGCTGCACGCCTGGCCCGAGCTGTTCCAGGGCGACCCGCGCGCTGGGCGCGTGCTGGAGCGCGTGATCGAGTTCGGCGCGCTGCTCGCGCCGCTCGCGAACCCGGTGCCCACCACCGGCGCACGCCGTCCCGTCGCCTTCCACTGCTCCTGCCACCAACGGCGCGGCCTGCGCGACACGACCTCGGGCCCGTCGCTGATCAACGCGCTGCCCGGGGTCGAGCTCGTCGAGCAGGCGGATGCCGATTCCTGCTGCGGCTTCGGCGGGACGTTCGCGATCAAGTTCGCCGATGTCTCCACGGCCATGGGCCGCGACAAGGTGGGCCACGTGCACGCCGCCGGCGCGGCCGAGCTCGTCTCGGGCGACGTGGGCTGCCTCATGCACCTGGGCGGCGTCGCGGCCGAGCAGGACGTCCCGATCGTGACGACGACGCTGCCCGAGTTGCTCGAGCGCGAGGGCTGGTCGCCATGAGCCTCGTCTACGGCGACGACAGCGCGCTCGACGACCGCCTCGAGAAAGCGCTGGGTGACACCCGCCTGAGCACGACGCTCCAGGCCTCGCGCCGCCATCTCCTGAACTTCCGCGCCGCCGTGGAGGTGCGCCATCCCGACTGGGCGGCGCGCGTCGATCGCGCCAGGGCCATCCGCACCTCCGCCGTGGAGCGCGCGCCCGAGCTGCTCGATCGCTTCGAGGAGAAGGTCACGGCCCGCGGCGGCAGGGTCATCCGCGCGGCCACGCCCGACGATGCGGTGCGCGCGGTGCTCGAGATCGCGCGGCGTCGCGGCGTGAAGGTGATCGCAAAGGGCAAGACCATGATCTCCGAGGAGATCGAGCTCAACCACGCACTCGAGACTGCCGGCCTGACGCCCGTCGAGACCGATCTCGGCGAGTGGATCGTGCAACTCGCCGGCGAGCGTCCCTCCCACATCCTCGCGCCCGTGATCCACCGCTCGCGCAGCCAGATCGCCGATGTGCTCGCAGTCCACAGCGGCGCTCCGATGGACGACGACCCCGTTGGTCTCGTCACCTACTCGCGCGAGGCGCTGCGCTCGGTCTTCCTCGAGGCCGAGATGGGCATCACCGGCGGCAACTTCCTCGTCGCCGACACCGGCACGGTGATCCTGCTCGAGAACGAGGGCAACGGCCGCCTGGCCTCGTCGCTGCCGCGCGTGCACGTCGTGCTCGCCGGCCTCGAGCGCGTGCTCGAGACGACCGCCGATGCCGCGTTCATGGTCGAGCAACTCACGCTCGCGGCGGTCGGCCGCGAGCTGCCGGCCTACGTCTCATGGCTCAGCGGCCCGGCCACCGACGGCGACGACGGTCCCGAGGAGTTCGTCGTGATCGTGGTCGACAACGGCCGCTCGCGCGTGCGCGAGAGCGACGAGCGCGAGATCCTCAACTGCATCCGATGCGGTTCGTGCCTCACGGTCTGCCCCGTCTACTCCAAGGTCGGCGGGCATGCCTACGGCTCGGTCTACGGAGGGCCGATCGGCGCCGTGCTGACGCCGCTCCTGACCGACATGCAACCCGGCCTGGGCCGCAAGCTGCCGTTCCTGTCGTCGCTCTGCGGCGCCTGCACGGATGCGTGCCCGGTCGGCATTCCGCTGCACGACATGCTCGTGCGCGACCGTGCGCTGGCCAACCGCGCCGGCGCGGCCGGTCGCAGCGAGCGCGCCGCCTGGGGCGCCTGGGCGCGCGCCTGGGCGAGCCCCCGCCTGTACCGCGCGTCGGCCCGCGCGGGTGCGCGCTCCGGGCCGTTCGCGCGGGCCTTCGGGCCGGGTGCGAAGTGGCTCGACGGCCGCGCGACCCTGCCGCTGCCGAGCAGCAAGCCGTTCCACCGGCGCTGGAGCGACCTGGAGAAGGGCGAGTGATCGACGCGTTCATCGCGGCGCTCGAGGCCGACGGGGGGACGGGCGTGCGCGTCGCCGACATCCCCGCGGCGCGCGCATGGGTGGCCGAGCTGCTGGGACCCGACCCCACCCTCTGCTTCTGGAGCGGCGATCCGCTCGTGACCGCGCTCGACCCTGCCTCGCTCGGCAGTGTCACGGAGCCGGCAGAGGCCGGTGCCGGCATCACCGGCGCGGATTACGGCGTGGCTGCCACGGGCACGCTCGTGCTGACCTACGGCACCGGCCGCTGGCGCACGACGGGGCTGCTGCCCGACGTGCACGTCGCGGTGCTGAGCGCCGACAAGATCGTGGCGACGCTCGAGGAGGCCGTCGCGAAGGTCTACTCCGGCGAGGTGCCGAGGGCGATGACGCTCGTGACCGGGGCGAGCGCGACCTCCGACATCGAGAAGATCCGCGTCGTGGGCGCGCACGGCCCCCGCCAGGTCGCGGCCGTGATCGTCGGTTAGGCCGACCGCTCCTTCTCGGCCTCGCGCTGCGCGGCCGCGGCGTCTCTCATGGCCGGCTCGGCGTCGGCCGGAACCTCGGGCCCGCCGTCGCTGGTGGCGTCGGCATGATCGCCGCCGCTGAGGTCGACGCCCTCCTCTGTGGCCGGCTCGTCCGACCCCGTCGTCTCGCCCAGCACGGAGCTCCCGAGCTCCGGGTCGTCGCCCAGCAGCTCGCGCGGGGCATCGGAACCGCCGAGCTCCGGCGGGACGAGCCCTTCGGCCGCGGAGCGCGACCACTCGCCCTTCTCGCGAATCTCGGCCTCGTCCGGTGTCGTGCCGCCGCTCTGCTCGCTCGGCTTCACACGATCGTCGTCTGCGTCGCCCATGTCGATCCTCCTGAAGGTGGGAGGAGCGTCGTACCCTGCGCGCCGATCGCGAACCATCGCAACACGGATCGTCCCGCTCCCGCGACGCCCCCAGAACGCCGCGGAAGCGGGACGACCTCGCCGCCCTCCTCCTCGATCGCGACGCGATGAGATGAGCGCGGACGCCTCTTGTATTTCTCCGGTGCCCGGAAAACGTAACGAGGCTCTGACAGACTCCGCTGGCCAGACAGCTTACGACCGGCGACCGAAGGAGTCGAGGCGCGAGATGAGCGGGCGATCCCGTCGACTGCATCGCTCGAGACTGCTCCTCGGAGCTCTCGTCCTCGTGCTCGGCCTCGCCGGCACGACCGCGCTCGCCTTCGGTGCAGACGGTGCGGAGCAGCATCCACGCGTCGTGCTCGTCACGAACAACTGCAGCGAGCACAATTTCCTGTGCCCGCCCTTCGAGGCGGCGCTGCGGAGGACGGGAGTGAGCGGCAAGATCATCTCGCCCGACGACCGGGAGGATCCCGTCGCAACCCTTTCGCTGCTGGCCACCCAGGGGTACGACCTCATCGTCGTCGACCTCTTCTGGAGCGACATCCTCGCTCAGGTCGCCCCGAGATTCCCGAAGACGCACTTCGCCATCATCGACGAGGCGCTCGGACTCGTGCGAGGCCGGCCCAAGAACGTCCAGGCGGTCGTCCTGCGAACGAACGAGACGAGCTACCTCGCGGGCTGGCTCGCCGGCGAGATGGAGAAGCGCCGGCCGGGCCGCGACATCGTCGGAGTCGTCGGCGGGATCAGCTTCCAGGCCGTCGACGATTTCATCGTCGGTTTCAGGGCGGGAGTGCTGCGCGCCTCGCCCCACGCTCTCGTGCTCGTGGATTACTCGGGCGACTTCACCGATCCGAGCAAGTGCGAGGCGATTGCGCGCAGGCAGATCGCGCGCGGCGCACGGGTCGTGTTCAACGTCGCGGGGGCGTGCGGCCAGGGCACGCTGAGGGCCGCCAAGCGCGCCGGCGTGTGGGGCATCGGAGTCGACACGGACGAGTCGGGCCTCGGCCCGCACATCCTCACAAGCGTCGTCAAGCGCTACGACGGCGTCATGCGCACGCTGCTCGAGCAGGTGCGCGACGGGCACATCCCGGGCGGGGTCACGACTGCGCTGACGCTCGGCGACCACGGCGCCACCCTCGGCCGCATCAGTCCCAAGGTGCCCGCCTCGCTCCGCGCCGCGCTCGACGCCCTCGCACGGCAGATCATCATGGGCGCGATCCGCGTTCCGGGAGTCGCACCGCTCTAGCTTGACGGCTCGTGCTGGACGGCCACCCAGACCAGACCGCCCGCCACGGCGACGTCCTCGGGCGTGCCGCCGACCGGAATCCCCGCCAGCACGTCTCCTGTGGCTGGATCGAGTCGCAGCAGGGTGTGGGTCGGCCACGAGGCCACCCACACGGCACGCGAGCCGAGTGCGATTGCGCTCGTCCCCTTGCCGGCGTTCGCGGTGCCGAGCGCGGCGCCCGTGATGGGATCGAGCTTCCAGACCTGACCCGTGCCACCTGCCCCGACCCACACCGCCGACCGGTCGCGGGCGATCGCCGCGATGAACGTGCCCGCGTAGAACTCCGCCGTCTCCTTCGCCGAGCCCGCCTCGACGCGCTTCGCGCGGTTGCCCAGGGTCGTCGCCCAGATCGCCCCGAAGCCGGCCGCCATCTGCAGAGCGGCCGTGTGCCCGAGGTCGACCTTGCTCGTGCGCCTCCCAGATCCCGGATCGATGCTGACGAGGCCGTCCATGGCCCCGACCCAGACCCGGCCCTGGGTCACGCCGATCGAGGAAGCGGCCGGCACGACGGGGTTGCCGGGATCTCCAAGCTCGATGGAATCGGTCGGGGCCCCGAGCCGGGGGTCGATGCGCACGACGGTGCCAAAGCCCCCGGTCGCGACCCAGACGGCCCCGGCACCCACTGCGAGGTCGACCGCGGGAGCGCCGATGCCGATCGTCTTCGCGACCCGCCGGGTCGCCGGATCGATGCGCGTCACCGTGAAATCTCTTGCATCGCCGACCCACACTGCACCCTCGCCGCCGGCGATCGTGGCGGGCTTCGAGCCGACGTCGATCGACGCCACCACGCTGTTGGTCTTCGGGTCGACGACGACCACGGCGGGCGCGGTGATCTTCACGGCTGCCGGAGTCGAATCGCGTGTAAAGGCGAATGCGACCACGACGGCGATCGCGGCGGCCAGCACGACCCCGGCGAGCGCCAGGAACCGCCCGCGGTTGCGGCGGCGCACCGGAGGCTGCTGCTCGTCAGGCTCGGGGGGAGCGATCGGCGTGGCGACCGTCACGGGCGCCGCAAGCGCGGGATCCTGGGCCAGAATTGCGCGCTCGAGCCGCTGGAGCTCCGGCCCGGGCTCGAGCCCGAGCTCGCCGGCGAGCAGCCGGCGGCCGTCGCGGTAGACCTGCAGCGCGTCGCTCTGCCTGCCACTGCGATAGAGCGCGAGCATCGACTGGCCACGCAAGCGCTCGCGCAGGGGATTCGCGGCGACGAGCGCGTCGAGCTTTCCCACGAGCTCGCCGTGGCGTCCGAGCTGCAAGAGCGATTCGACCCGGTCCTCCGTCGCCGAGAGCCTGAGGTCGTCGAGGCGGCCGATCTCGTCGCGTGCGAAATCCTCGTAGGCGAACTCCGACAGCGCAGGGCCGCGCCAGAGCGCGAGCGCCTGGTCGAGCAACCGTGCGGCCTCGGCCGGGGATCCGTCCTCGAGTGCGCGCCGGCCGTCTGCCGCAAGCCGCTCGAAGCGCGCGGCGTCGACGCTCTCGTCGTCCGTCTGCAGGACGTAGCCCGGCGGTCGAGTGACGAGGACCGTGCCTGCCTCGCCCGGCTCGCGCTCGGGCTCGAGCACACGACGCAGGTGCGACACGTATCCCTGCACGGCCTTCCCGGCAGTTCCGGGCGCGCGCTCGCCCCACAGGACGTCGACGATCCGGTCGCTGGAGACCACCTCGCCGCGCTGGATCAGCAGCAATGCGAGCAGGGACCGCTCCCGCCCGCCCGGGAGCTGAATCGGAGCCCCTTCAGAGTCGCGAACCTCGAAGGGACCTAGGATGTTGAAGTCCACGTCCTGCCTCGACGCGCGAGCCTACAGCAACCCTCCCGACCGATCCTTACCGGCGCTCCACCGCGCCTTACCGATCCCTGGGCGCCGATCCCGACAGTGGGCTCATCCGGTCGCCGCCACGGCAAGCCGGCAAGCCCAGGGAGGGCATCATGTTCGGCAAGCGCTTGGGTATCGGTACGGGTCTCGCCACCATCCTGGCCGTCTCGGTCGTTGCGATCGGGGCAAGCGTCGCAGACAGCAGCGAGCCGCCCGCGTGGCAGAAGGGCCTGCATGCGCGCAGTGCCGGGCTCAACCAGAAGTACGGGCTCCCCAACTCCAGGTCGGCGTCGCTGGCCTCTGCCGGCGTCTCGAGCGTCCCGCAGCCCGACTGGCTGCGCGCTCTGGAGATCCGCAGCAAGGCCATGAACGCCCGCTACGGGCTCGGGAACGCCAACGTCACGATCAGCACGCTGACCGGCAAGGCGGCGCGCTGAGCTCCTACAGGTCGCGGGCGAGCAGCTCGGCAATCGTCTCGCGCCGGGTCAGCAGATGCGCCTCGCCGTCGTCGACGAGCACGGCGGCGAGGCGCGGGATGGCGTTGTAGGTCGACGCCATCGACTGCGTGTAGGCACCGGTCGCCGCGAACGCCACGAGATCGCCCGCCGCCAGCGGCGGCAGGTCGACCTCGGGCGCGAGGACGTCGCCCGACTCGCAGTGGCGGCCCGCCAGCGAGACGCGCTCGCCGGCCGGCTCGTCCAGCCGGCCCGCCGCGGCCACGGTGTAGCGCGCGCCGTAGAGCGCCGGGCGGGGGTTGTCGGCCATGCCGCCGTCGAGCGCGACCCAGCGCGTGCCGTCGGCGGCGGTCTTGAGCGTCAGCGCACGGTAGAGCGTGACACCGGCAGGGCCCGCGACCGAGCGGCCGGGCTCGATCAGAAGCCGCGCGGCCGGGAAGTGCCGCTGCGCGGCGGCCGCGACTGCGGCGGCGAGCGCGCGCGCGTCGGGCGCCGATTCCGAGCCGTAGGGGATGCCGAGGCCGCCTCCGACGTCGATCAGGCGCGGCTCCAATGCATGCGCGTCGCAGAACTCGCGGAACCAGCGCACGACGCCCTCGAGCACGCCGGCGTCGTCGACCTGGGAGCCGAGGTGCACGTGCAGGCCGCGCCAGTCGAGCCGCGGCTCCTCGCGCGCCTCCAGGCAGGCACGTGCGGCGTCGGCCGGGGCGAGGCCGAACTTGGAGCCCTCGTGCCCGGTCGCGATCTTCTCGTGACCTCCAGCCAGGATGCCCGGAGTGACGCGCACCGCCACCGGCTGCCGCCGGCCGTGACGCTGGGCCGCGGCCGCCACGCGAGCACCCTCGTCGAGCCCATCGAGTACCAGCAGCCCGCACCCGGCTCCCACGGCTGCGTCGATGTCGGCGTCGGTCTTGCCGTTGCCGTGCACGACGATGCGGTCGGGCTCGATGCCGGCGCGCAGGGCAGCGGCGAGCTCCCCCGCGCTGGCGACGTCGGCGCCGAGCCCGCAGGTGCCGAGCAGGCGCAGCACGCCCACGGTGCAGCAGGCCTTGCAGGCGAACGAGACGTGCGCGTCGGGATGCCCGGCGACGCCGTCGACATAGGCCCCCGCGCGCTCGCGCAAGGTGGCGGCGTCGTAGACGTAGAGCGGTGTGCCGAAACGGGCGGCGAGCTCGACGGCGGCGACCCCGCCGAGCTCGAGCCCACCGTCCCGGTTGTGCGCCGTGATCGGCCAGGGCGAGCCGAGAGCCGTCACGCCTTGGCCCACGCGCGCGTCGCCGCGACGCGCCAGGTGAGCGCCGAGAGCTGCTCCTCGACGCGTCCCGGGGAGGTTCCGCCCGGGGCATTGCGCGCAGCGACTGCCTCCTCCGGCGTGGGCTCGGCGAAGCGCTCCCCTGCGGCGATGCGCGACGCAACCTGCTCGTGCGCCTCGCGGAACGGCAGCCCGTCGCGCACGAGCGCCTCCGCGACATCGGTCGCCACGCAGGCGCCGTCGGCGGCGGCAGCGCGCATGCGCTCGGCGTCGAAGTGCAGGCCCGCCACGAGCAGCGCCGTCGCGCGCAGCGCGCCGTCATACGCGGCCACCTGTGCGAAGGCGAGCTCCTTGTCCTCCTGCAGGTCGCTGTCGTACGCCAGCGGGAGGCCCTTGCAGACCGCAAGCATGGCTGCGAGACGGCCGATCGCGACGCCCGCGCGCCCGCGCAGGTGCTCGGCCACCTGCGGATTCTTCTTCTGGGGCATCATCGAGGAGCCGAGCGCGATCGTGTCGTCGAGCTGCGCAAAGGCGAACTCCTGCGTCGTGAACACGATCACCTCCTCGGCGAGGCGCGAGAGGTGGACGAACCCGAGCGCGCAGGCATACAGCAGGTCGCAGATGAAGTCGCGGTCGGCGACCGCGTCCAGCGTGTTGTCGAACGAGCGCGCGAAGCCCAGCTGTGCGGCCGTCCACTGGGGGTCGAGCGGCAGGCTCGAGCCGGCCAGCGCCCCCGCGCCGAGGGGGCACTCGTCGGCCGAGGCGTAGGCCGCGCGCAACCGCTCTGCGTCGCGCTCGAGCATCCACGCGTGCGCGGCCAGGTGGTGGCCGAGCAGCACGGGCTGCGCGCGCTGCAGATGCGTGTAGCCGGGCAGCACGAGGCCCTCGTTGGCGCGCGCACAGGCGACCAGCGCTTCCTGCGCGCCCGCGACGGCGAGCGCCAGCTCGCGCGCGGCATCCTTGGCCCACAGCCGCGTGGCGACAGCGACCTGGTCGTTGCGCGAGCGCCCCGCATGCACCTTGCGCCCGAGCGGGCCGAGCTTCTCGCCGAGGCAGCGCTCCAGGTAGGAGTGCACGTCCTCGTCGGGCGCGTCGTCGGGGACCGCGGGCACCTCGGAGAGCGCTTCGACGAGTGCGTCCGCCTCGGCCGCCTCGAGCAGGCCGGCGCGCTCGAGCATGCGCACGTGCACCTGGGAGGCGAGCACGTCGTAGGCCAGCAGTGCTCGGTCGACGGGCAGCGAGCGCGAGAACGCAAGGATGGCCGGGTCGAGCTCCGCCCGGACCCGGCCCGCCCACAGCGGGCGCGAGGCGTCGGTCAGCTCGGCGCCCCAGCGCTCTGCATCTGACCGCAGAGCGCGGCGACGCTGGCGCCGTCTGCCGGCTCGCGCGCGATCACGAGAATCGTGTCGTCGCCGCCAACCGTCCCCGCGACCTCGGCCAGGTCGGCCAGGTCGAAGGCGCGCGCGACGGGCATCGCGTTGCCGGGCGCCGTGCGCAGGATGAGCAGGTTGCCGGAGGCCTCCATGTGGCGCACGAAACCGAGGGCCGTGCGCAGGCGCCCCATCGGATCGGGCTCGTGCTCGTCCACGGCGAGCGCGTAGATGGTGCGTCCGTTGCGGCGGATCCGCACCGCACCGATGCGGTCGAGATCGCGCGAAACGGTGGCCTGCGTGACCTCGATGCCGCGTTCGGCAAGCGCGGTCACGATCTGGCCCTGGCTTCCCAGCTCATCCTGCTCGAGCAGGGTCGCGATCAGGCGCTGACGGTGATTCATGGCTGCATAACTATACAGTAGGCTGCATGACCCGTGCGTCCGCTGCATAAAGCGCGCACACCGCCCGCCGATCGGAGAGTATCCGCGCGATGTCCAGAGTGCTCCATCGCATGCCGGTCGGCGAGCGTATCGGCATCGCCTTCTCGGGCGGGCTGGACACGTCGGCGGCGGTCGCCTGGATGCGCGAGCGTGGCGGCGTCCCGTGCGCCTACACGGCCGACCTCGGCCAGTACGACGAGCCCGATCTCGCCGACGTGCCGGAGCGCGCGCGCATCTACGGCGCCGAGATCGCCCGGCTGATCGACTGCCGGCCGCAACTCGTGCACGAGGGGCTCGCGGCACTGCAGTGCGGCGCCTTCCACATCTCCTCGGGCGGTCGCACGTACTTCAACACGACGCCGCTCGGCCGCGCGGTGACCGGCACGCTGCTCGTGCGCGCGATGCAGGACGACGACGTCTCGATCTGGGGCGACGGCTCGACCTACAAGGGCAACGACATCGAGCGCTTCTATCGCTACGGGCTG